>Ga0181599_1000270_pt1 | contig 53827 bp, 24 predicted proteins | sample 041ome_3_FD_148658 | JGI IMG/M metagenome (GOLD analysis project Ga0181599, IMG submission 148658) | Coastal salt marsh microbial communities from the Groves Creek Marsh, Skidaway Island, Georgia - 041405US metaG (spades assembly) | ecosystem: Environmental > Aquatic > Marine > Intertidal zone >...
CGCCAGCACCACCACCGCGCTCTCTCATCATCGCCTTTTCCCGCAGAAGAATCCAACGAGACACAAAGATGCCGCCGCGCTCGGAGTGGAAGCGAAGCGTCTCCCTCCTTTCGACGCCTCGTAGGTGTTTTTACCGCGAGGAGTACTTCTAGGGGATTTCACGCGACGACGGGGACGCGTCTCATCGAAGATCGAGACGGGCGCGGGTTAACCGAGGAAATCATAGAGGAGAATTTGGTGAGCTTTTTACTTTCTTGTGTTGGCCGGGTTTCGTTCTCTCGTTCTCTCTTTGTGTTTGTGCTCGCGCGCGTTTGTTCAAAACTAGAGCTCTTCAAACTCACAAACTTTCTCTGTCTGTTTCTTCTTCTTCTTCTTCTTTCGCGAACGAAAAAACGCAGGACCGAAAACGAGGCGAAGCGATGAAACAAAACGACGCGTACGTCGAGTCCGCGTTACTCACCACCCGAAAAGAAGCGCTGTCGCTGTATCGATCCGTTATTCGTGCATCTGTTTTATTCGTTTGGAGAGATACGAAAGGCCGCGTGTGGAAAGACGTCATCCGGGAAAGCGCGAGGAAAGAGTTTGAACAAGGGAAACACGAGCGCGACCCGGAAATTGTGAATCGATTGATTCTCAGCGGACGAGAGGCTGTGGACGTGGCGTTGGATAAGTTCATGGAGCAAAGGCAGAAAATAATGGACGAGGAGAGTAAAGGCGTGCCAGGTGCTGGTTTCAAGTCGTAGTTTTTATTTAGTTTTTTATTAGCTAGTTTTGCGCATCAGTCGCGTTTAGATGACCCCTACTAAAAAAAAATCTATATTTTGAAAGCGCGGTTCTACTACTATCGTCTTTGTTTCTCTAAGTCGTTGGCGCGTTGTTTCAAATTCTTCGCCGACGCCTCGCCGGTTTCCAATACGAGTTGCGCGAAGATGCTCGAAGGATCTTCGAGTAATTTGGAAGGCGTGTCGTAGGACAGAACCTTTCCGCTGGCCATGCACAGCACTTTGTTCGATTCGATGATGGTGTTGATTCTGTGCGCGATGGTCATGACGGTTTTGTCCTTGAACTCTTGCGAGATTACTTTTTGCATCATCAAGTCGCTTTCGTTATCGACTGAGGCGGTAGCTTCGTCGAGGCAGACGATTTTGGTTTCGCGTAACAGCGCGCGGGCTAAGCACAACATTTGTCGTTGCCCCGCGGAGAAGTTAGAGCCGTACTCTTTGACCGGAGTCATCAGGCCCAAGCCATCTTCGTGCGTCGAGACAAACTTTTTCAATTGGACGTGTTCCAACGCAAACCATAAATCTTCGTCGTTATGCGATAAAAATGGGTCGAGGTTATCGCGAACCGTTCCCGAAAACAAGATTGGGTCTTGCGGGATGCACGTGACTCTGGATCGCAACGACTTCAACGGCATGGAAGAAATATCGACGCCGTCGATGAGAATTTTACCTCGCGAAGGCTCCACGAGACGCCACAAGGCGACGATTAAAGAACTCTTGCCGCTTCCAGTGCGTCCGCAAATACCAACCGACGAGCCCGCATCGATTTCGAACGAAACACCGCTCAACACCAGCGGGAGTTCTTTGCGGTACCGCATTTCGACGTCTTGAAAAACGATGCCACCGTGTTGGGGCCACGACGGATCGGGTTCAACCTTGCCGATTGCGACTATTTGTTTACCGTCGTTCTCGCTATCCATGGAATCGTTCGCCGTGTCTTCCTCGGAAGGCAACTGCGCGTACTCTTCAACGCGCTCAACAGAAACCATCTGCGATTCAAGCTCGGAGAATAAACGAATCAACCACGATAAGACGCCAGTGATGTCGATGGCGTACGACAACGTAACGCCGATCAAGCCACTACTGGTGGTTTTGCGCTGGTATACACCTAAACCGGCGACGATGATGGAAATTGAAATACCGATAATTTCTAAACGAACTGGTAACCACCGATCGCACGCGCACTTTTGCGTGTAATCCGCGCGTTGGTTGTACGCGATGCGCTTTTCGTTTTCATGAATGAAACGCGCTTGGTGACCAAACGCACGAATGGTGGAGATGCCTGAAATAGTTTCACCAAAGTGCTCGAAAATTGGCGACCCGGACGTGCCGTCTAAACGTTTCGCCTCGCGGTAACCGGGACGGAAGAAGTACTGCACATAAAAGTAACACGCGAAGACTGGAACTAGAAACGGACCAAGAATCGGGATGATTGTGATCATTGCAATCATCGTACCCAACAACCACAAACCAAAAGACGTCAATGAACTGACAGATTGTCCGAGAAGGTTATCTAAAACGTTTGTGTCTTTTGCGAATCTTTGGATGATGCGTCCAAGTGGAGTCGTATCAAAAAAGGCTTGTCGAGTATTCAACACGGAGTGGAATAATTTCAAATGCAACGTTGTCGCTGCGCGTAAAGATGCGACCAACCACGCGAATGTGCGCCACCACGAGAGCAACGCAGATACTACGCCGATGGCCGCGTACGTGCTCATGTATTCCGTGTCGTTCAAGCCGTACTTATATTCGGTCCAAAATGCGAGCCACATCGGCGTAAATACAGAAATCATCCGTTCAACGATGGTGATGAGCATGAGAAACATGCACGGAATTATGCCGCCTAACGCCTGAAAGTACGTGGCGTATACATTCTTCTTCACCGCGCCTTGCTCTCGGTGTTCTTCTTTTTGCGCTGTTTTTGCGCTTAGTTTCTGTTCCGAAGTAACGCGTTTCATCTGGTCTCTGTCCCTTTCCGACAAAGCAAACGCAGCGGCATCTTGTTCTTCCGCCTCTGCCGTTTCTTTCTCTTGCGTACCACGATAGGATTCTATCATTTGTTTGAAGTATTCCGCGTTTTCGATGAGCTCTTTGTAGCTTCCGCGCTCGACAATTTCTCCATCTCTCATGACTAAGATTTGATCCGCGCGCTCAACGAAATGCAACTGATGCGTGACGAGTAAAACCGCCTTTTCTCGAAATACGCCTCTCACGCATTTGTTGAAAACATCCTTGGCGACGTGCGCGTCCAAAGCAGAAAGAGGATCGTCCATGATGACGAAATCAGCATCGGCGTATACCGCGCGCGCGATGGCGCATCTTTGTTTTTGGCCGCCACTCAGAGTGATACCTTTTTCACCGATTTGCGTTTGATCGGCATCCGGGAGGAGTTTGAGATCAGTCAGCATACACGCGGCGTCTAAAGCGTCGTGATATTTATTCTCCGAGTGCGGTTTACCGAACAGGATATTCTCTTTCAAAGAGGCAGATTGGACCCACGCGGATTGAGAACAATACGCGACGGTTCCATCGATAGAGATGAATTCATCTACATCTTGTTTCTCAGCATCGCCGCTACTTTCTGGAACCATATCGCCGAGAAGCGCCGAAACGATGGCAGTTTTCCCGGAACCGACTGCACCGACGACGCAGATAAGCTCGCCGCGTTTGATTTCGAAATCGCACCTGCTCAACGTAAAGCCGATGCCGGCGGTGGCGCCCGAATCGGTTCCTTGTGGAGACGCATCGTTTTTCTTCTCCGCGTCTTTGTTGTTATTGTTGCGACTCCATCGAAACGATGCGCCTTTCTTAATTTTCGCAACCACGTCGCCTTTCTTCTTCGTCTTCATTTCCGTCGTCGTCGTCGTCGCAGTTTTATCTTCGTTCAAATCCTCTAACTGTATCGTCGTAGTCGTCGGCTTTGATTCCGAAAGTAAGAAATATTTTTGTAATCGATCCAAACTGACGATGGCATCCGCGGACATCGCCAAACACCTGGGATAAAATAAAATCGGAAAACGAATGAGCGAGAATAACGTCAACGCCGGAAAGATGATGTCCGGGCGCATCTCGCCTTTCATCACGCCAGAGTACAGCATGAATACGACGACCGCAACAATGACTGGACCAGCCATCATGATGCTTGTATTCGCCGCCGCGACGTTGGCAGTTTTCGTGGCGTAAATCATCTCTTCTTTCCTCGACGCTTTCACTTCGTCCTCCAAGGAATCCTCCCACGCGTTCAACTTTAATATTTTCACCCCGGATAAACCTTCGTTTTCTAATTTCACGCGTTTGTCCGTGTACTTTGTCTGTACGCTTCGCAGCTTGTACGCTAACGTGTAAAAAAACTTTTGCAACGGTATCAGCGCGAGTAACAAAAACAACCCTCCAAATACGGACCATCCGATGTACATGTACAACAAGGCGATGTACCCCATGATTTGAAACAAACCGCTCCAAATGACGTTAATGAACAACATCAAATCCCCAACTCTTTGCGCGTCTAATTGCATGTGATTCAAAACTTCCCCAGTCGTTGATCCGCTCCTCCCGCTCGCGTTCAATCTGATCGTCTTTCTATACACCGCCGTCCCTAAAGCGCCTTTAATCACAATCCCGCTCGCTTGCATGTGATAAAAGTATTGCTGTTCGCACAACGTCCTCGACACTTGCACGCACAACATCAGCGCGCAATACAAAACCCCCAACTCCGTATCGCCAATCTGCTCCGTCGTAAACGTTCTTCGCAAAAAGTTATCCTCCGATCCGGCGACGTATTTCAAGTAGCCGCTCAGGATGACGGGCGGTAAAAACTGCAAAGAGTCGTTGGCGAGTTTATACATCGCGCCGGTTAAAATCATATTCCCGAAACACGCCCAGATTGGTTTCGTGATGGCTGGTAAAAACTTCTTCTTTTTCGCTTTCTGTGCCGTTTTCTTCGTTCCTTCCCCGCCATCGTCGGCGTTGATGCCGGCCCCCGCTTCGGAACCGTCGCCTTCTTCTCCGAGCGCTCTCTCGGCATCTAAACAATCTTTCAATTCAAACTCGAACCGTTCCGCGTTCGTCGCGCACGACAAGTGTCTCGGCAGCGGCACTAAATCCTCGTGCTCGAGCTGCGTTTTTTCGTGCGCTCGTTTTAAAAACGGCCGGACCCACGCGAAGAACACTCGCGAAAGCGCCGGGGCAGTTTCGCGATTGGTTTCCAGCGATGGGAAAGACGAAGACGACGGCGCTTCGTCTTCTCTCGTCGTCGTCCTCATCGCGAGAGAGAAACAGAGAGAGAGAGAGAGAGACGAGAGCAATCCCCAGACTCCAAGAACAAGTGGCGCTAGCGCGAGAGTATATTCGCTGTCGTGCGTATCTTCTGTGCTTTTTGCGCGCGCGTGTGCGTGTGTTGTGAGGCAAAAGAGTGCGTGAAAAGAGAGAGAGAGAGAGAGAAGACGTCACACCGCGTGTGAGGAAGAGAGAACTTAATTGGTCACAACATACATACAGCTTTTACACGCAGAGAGGTGCACAGTTTTTCGGAAAGAAAGCGAAGCTTTGCGAGCAAGAGAGAGAGAGAGAGAGATAAAAGAACTTTTCTTTTCCTCCTCCTCCTCCTACCGCCCGTCCTCACTTTTGTTCGGGTAAAGAGCACTACTCGTGTTCTTTCGTATAACCGCCCTCGTTTAAAGGCGGCGCAAAATAACGACAAACTCGTGTTTTCTGGTATAATAAATACACACACGCGCGTTAAACTCGACCCGCGATGACGTTAATCCCGAAAACCAACTTACCGCGAATCAAGCTCGGAAATTCGGACATCGAAGTCACGAATGTGTGCTTGGGGACCATGACGTGGGGCGTGCAAAACACGGAAGAAGAAGCGTTCGAACAGCTCGATTACGCGATTAAAGTGCGCGGGGTGAACTTTATCGACACCGCGGAGTTGTACCCGGTGCCGTCGAGCTCGCCGTTGTGGGTGGCTGGGAACACGGAGAAAATCATCGGGAATTGGATCGAGCAAAATAAAGAGTTGAGGAAAGAGCTGATCGTGGCGACGAAAGTCGCCGGGTTTATACCGGAAAGCGATATTCCGAAAATGAGAACCGAACCCCCGGGAACGGAGAAGATGAGCTGTAGGTTAGATAGAGAGAGCATTCTCGCCGCGTGCGATGCTTCTTTGCGAAGGTTGAAAACGGATTACATTGACGTCTATCAGTTACACTGGCCGGATAGATACATCCCTTTGTTTGGGTCGTGCGAGTACGACAGAAGGAAAGAGCGGGATGGCAAGTTTGCACCGGTAGCGTTTGAGGAGACCGTGCTAGCGTTGAAAGAGTTATTAGATGCCGGAAAGATTAAGAGCTACGGGTTGTCGAACGAAACGAGTTACGGCGTGTGCGAGTTCGTGCGAGTCGCGGACAAGTTGGGCGTGCCGAGACCGGTGAGCATTCAAAACTCGTTTTGTTTGTTGCACAGATCGTACGAGACGGAGTTGGCGGAAACGTGCGCACCGAGTCATCACAACATTTCTTTGTTACCGTGGACGCCGTTAGCTGGTGGTGCATTGAGTGGAAAGTACTTAAACGGCGCGAAACCGAAAAAAGCGCGATTTACCGAATTCCCTACGTTTCAAGATCGATACATAAACGAAGCGTCTCAAATTGCCACCAAAAAATATGCCGAGATTGCCGAAAAAGCCGGAATGTCGTTGACAACTTTGTCCTTGGCCTGGTGCGCGACGCGTCAGTACGTCGGGAGCACCATCATCGGTGCGACCACCATGGAACAGTTGAAGGAGGACATCGACGCGTTCGAACCCGGGATCACGTTAAGCGAAGAAACTTTACGCGCGATTGACGACGTGCACATGCAATGCAGAGACCCGTGCATTAGAAACTATTAAAAAGTTTATATTGTTTCCATAATTCGATTCGTTTTAATGTACATAGATATTTATTCTTTGATCATGTTGACTTTGCCTACACCTGGATTTTGTTTCACGCGCACACCCCTAGTACCATAAACAACAACTAACAACAAACAATCTGCCACATTAAAAAAGTTTACACAACATCGTAACCATGCGACGAGAAGCACTCGATGCATCTACATCAACGAGACGACGCATCGAGCATCTCTCTCGCGCGTTTATGAATCCAACGGCGAGTTCTTCAACACCTTCTTCTTCTTTTTCAACAACAACAACAACAACAACATCTTTGCACGTGTTCGGAGCGATAGTCATGGATATTCAGTGTAAGAAGAGTACCACGTCGTCGTCGTCGTCGTCGTCTACGTCGTCATCGTCTTCGCTGGAACGAGGGACATCGGTACCGGGGTCGTGTTCGTACACGCCAGGAGGTGTCGGGAGAAATATTTGCGAAACGCTGGGCGCTTTGTCGATGGTGTCTGCTGCGGCGGATGATACCGAACGGATGCGCGTACACATGCACTCGCAAATAGGGGAAGATTTCGCGGGAAGAAAGATGGTCGAACAGTTGGAGCGGGAGTTACGAGTCGACGTGAAAGATGTGAGGATAGAATACGGTTTGAGAACGTCTACGGTGGTGGCTTTGCTAGATGATATCGACGGAGAGAACGAACTGTTCGCGTGTGTGGCGGACGTGGCGGATGTCGAGATACCTATTTTGCGTAGAGTTCGGGGATCCACTCAGCGCTTTGTAGTGTGCGACGCAAATCTGTCCGAAGAGGCTTTGCGGAACGTCGTGAGTAGTAAAAGTGAACGCGATTATGTATTTTTCGAGCCTACTAGCGTGACCAAATCGATGAAGATTGCGTGCATAGTGGATGCGGTGGATGCGACGTCGCCAAACGCAAAAGAGCTTCGCGAGATGGCAAATGCTTTGAGGAGAAAGTTAGCACCCGGTTCGCCACCGTCGCCGTGTCCGTTCAATCCCAATTTGAAATTCGCTTCGGCGCAGGATGCGCTGAATGTTTTAGCTGGCGATTTGCAAATCTTACATTCGCACGGCGTGAAGGTGGTCTTTTTGACGCTCGGCGAGTTAGGCTCGATTGTGTCGTCCAGCTGCGCCGAAAGTGGTAAGACGAGATACGCGCACGTGAAAGCGGCGAGCGTGAGCGGTAAAAACGCGTCCGTAGTTGGCGCTGGAGACGCTTTCGTGGCTGGCGCGGTATTCAAACTCGCCTCATTGTCAAAGGTCAAATTCAATTTCAAAGAAAACGTCGACGCGGCCACGTTTGGTTCGAAAGTTGCCGCGATGTGCGTCGAAACGACCGAAAATTCGCTCGGAAGCACTCCAGAGAACATTCGCAAGTTGGAAAAATTAGTCACTGAAGAGAAAGCTAGTCAATATAGTAGCTCTAGAATAGTAGAATTGAAGCCGCTCATCGCTGCGTTTCCTTAACATTAAATGTTTTTTTGTTTTAAAAGTTAAGAAGATGTGGTCACCATTAAATCACTCGCCTTTTTCATCGGACGATAATAATCGTTAATTTTCGGCCGAAACGTGCACTCTTTCATTTCTCTTTTCAATTTCTCTCTTTTCAACATCTCTTCCCTTTCTCTCAATCTCTGGGTCTGGTTTTTAGCAAAGTTGAACTCTTTCGGTTTCGTGATTTTATGTCGCACGTCTATTTGGGAAACGTTTTCTAAAAAAACTTTTTGTCTCCTGCTCTCTTTCTCGGCTCTTATTTTCGTCGCTTTTTCGACGTTATCGTAATACTTATCTATGCCTTTGACGATATCTTCTGCAGGAACGTGCGGATTCGCAATCCCGATTTCGGCTCTAATCTGTGGTGAAAACGTGCACGTCTTACGCTCTTCAAATTCGCGTTCGCGTCTGGCTTGTTCCAAGTTGTACTCGCGCGTTTCTTTTTCCGATTTCACGCGGTTCGTGATTGTATCCGCGTCGTATTTACCGTAACTGCCGGATTTCTTGCTCACTGCGAGAAGGAAATCCGCGTCGTCTGTTTTCTGATTCACGTGCGGGCTAAATGTGCACTCTTTCAACGTCTCCATTTCGTGAACTCTCTTTGCGGCTTCTCTCTCTAAATCTCTGGATTTGGAACTCGCGAGTTCGTCTAAATTCGTCGGGTTTGCTATGAGGTTTGATTTATCATTTATTTTTGGTACGAACGTGAATTGTCTGTCGCGTTCTCGGCGCATACTTTCAGCGCGTTGGTGCATGTCTTGCGCCTCGGTAATCGCCAGGCGTCTGGCGCGTTCATTTTGCGTCTCGTAGTAGTGGTTATATTTCTCTGAAAACGAGGGTGACGTAGATGAGTGTATCTCGGGAGAAAACGTGCACTCAATATCGAAGAGTTTTTCGCGCAACGCGTTCGTATCCGCTCGTTTTGCGCGAACTCTCGAGGCGAATTCGTATTGTCTCTCCAAGAAGCCTTCGCCAATTTTGCCGCTTTGAATGTTTTTGCGCACGATTTTTTCCGATTTGGCAGAGATGTTACTCGACGATTTACCCTGCGGCGACGATGTTTTTGTGTTTTCGTTTTTTTCTCCACTTTCTTTGCCGACGCTTTCCCTCGTTGCTTTCAGTTTCAGCGTAACAGTGTCGTTCTCTTTCTTTCGTCGATTCGCGAGCGCGGCTAATTTTTCGCTCGTGCTTCGCATCTTCGGCGGCTTGAACGTGTGCGCCTCTCGAAATGCCGTGTCGACTTTCTGCGCCGCCTCGCGCATGGCGCGTTCTCGTTTCTCTGATATCTCCTTCAGTCGTTCGTGCATGGGCAATCCGGGCGAAACAGACGCAGGGGAGGAAGAACTCCTTGCTTTCCTCGCCGAAGTGCGTCGCAACTCCTCTTGCATTTTTTGCTCCTCGCATTCGCGGCGCTCTCTTAAACGTTCCTCTCGCACTCGCGCTTCTACGTACAATCGATCGCTCACATTCTCCGCGACATCTTCTTCTCTTCCGTTCTTGCTCTTTGTCGCTAATATCTTCGGTCGAAACGTGCACTCCTTCTCGAACGCCGCCTTCTCCGCCTCTTTCTTCGCCGCTTCTCTCGCGCGCACGATATCCAATCTCGATTGGAGCAACCTCTCCCGTCGTGCCTTTCTCCGTTCCGAATCTTCTTCCATGAACGCTTTCGCGATCGTTCGCGGACGAAACGTGTACGTCGATTGTTTCTCCTCGTCCGCTTTTCTCAGCGCTCGCTCCAGCGAGTGTCTGTTCGTTGTTCTCGTTGTTCTCGTTGTTGTTGTTGTTGTTCCTTCCTCGATAGCGTGGTCACTCCGCCGACCAGCGGCGATGGCACCGTCCTTCCCCTCGACGACAAAAGGTTCCAAGTCTGGAAACGCGCTCTTCTCGATCACGTTTTCCTTCTTCGAGCGTTCGTTCGGTTTTCGGTACACCGTCGCGTTCGAGTTTGTCCACCGTCTTCTTCCTCCTTTTCCTCCTCCTCTCGTTGGTGGTCGTTGCGCTTCATCGTCAACTATCTTCCCGAATCCTTTCTTGTGTCGCAACAGCTGCAACTCGCACCGCGTGATTTCCAAGTTTATCGAGTCGATTTCGAACAGTTCGTCGTCGACGACGACGCCAGAAGAAGTCGTCGCTTCCTGCTGCCGCTGCGACATGTCGTAAAAAGTGATGAAGCGAGACCCCGACCAACGGCTTTTTCACGTTTTTTCTTTTGTTTGTGAACACTTTTGAAACCCTAAAAAAATTTGGCATTTTTTCTCTCCGCGAAGGAAATCGAACATCGCGCATCGTCAAAAAAGAGGTGGTCGCTCTCTCTCTCGTCGTCGACAACACAACAAAAAGAAAAAGAAACAAACATGGCGTCATCGTTCGCGTTGGCATCGTCGACGTGCACCACCGCGCGTCGTCGTCTCACCTCCTCCTCCTCCTCCTCCGCGACGAAAAGGTGCGCTTTTTTTTCCAAATTTTTCCCGCCTTTCCTTTCTCTTTTCTGATATCTCTCTCTCAAAATCTTTTTTTCTGACGCTCTTCTTCTCTTCTTCTCGACAAACGAACAGATCGTCGTCCAGACGACAACAGATCCTTCGCGCTTCGGAAGACACCGATGCGGCACCGGCGTCGTCGACGCCGAAACTGGTTCCGTCCAACGCCGCTTCCATCAAGGTACGTGTTTGTTTTTTTCCTTTTTTTTTCCTTTTGGTTCGATCGCGCGATCGGATTTCTTTTTTTTTCGTTTTTTGGCGGTAAGCTGTTTTGGAAGAAGAGGAAGAGAGAGAGAAAGAGACTCTGACATTTTCACATATGTTCTTCTCTTTTTCCTTTCTTTTTAACGATGATCGACAACAAAAAAGGTCATTGGCGTCGGCGGAGGCGGTTCGAACGCGGTGAATAGAATGGTTGATACCGACATCCAAGGCGTAGAGTTTTGGGTGGTGAACACGGACGCGCAGGCGTTGACGTCTTCGACGGTGCCGCGATCGAACACTATTCAGATTGGCGAGACGTTGACGAGAGGGCTCGGCGCCGGATCGAACCCGGAAATTGGACAAAAAGCGGCGGAAGAGTCGAGGAAGGCGATCGAGGACGCGTTGCAAGGTTCTGATATGGTGTTTGTGACGGCTGGGATGGGCGGTGGTACTGGGTCTGGTGCCGCGCCGGTGGTTGCGAACGTCGCGAAGACGGCTGGGATTTTAACGGTTGGGATCGTCACCATGCCGTTTAAGTTTGAAGGGAGACAGAGGTACAATCAAGCGATGGAGGCTGTGGAGAGGTTGAGACAGAACGTAGATACGTTGATTGTGATTCCGAACGACCGATTGTTGTCCACCGTGGACGGCGCGTTGCCCTTGCAAGATGCGTTTTTGTTGGCGGATGATATTTTGAGACAAGGCGTGAGAGGTATTTGCGATATTATCGTGTTACCAGGTTTGATCAACGTCGATTTTGCGGATGTGAGAGCGGTGATGGCGGACGCTGGATCCTCTTTGATGGGTATTGGTCGTGCAACTGGTAAGAACAGAGCGAGAGATGCGGCGGCGGCTGCGATTTCTTCGCCGTTGTTGGATTTGGGCATCGATCGAGCGACTGGCATTGTGTGGAACATTTCCGGTGGGAAGGATTTGACTTTGCATGAGGTCAACGAGGCGGCGGAGGTAATTTACGATTTAGTCGACGACTCCGCTTTGATCATCTTCGGGGCGGTGGTAAACCCGACCATGCAATTAGCGGACGGGGAGGTTGCCATTACGTTGATTGCGACGGGCTTTTCGCCGTTTTCGCAATCGAGCGCGGGCGAACAAAGAGCCCCGAGAGCCGCGCCGCCGCCGCAAATGCCGCCGCCGCAACAAAGACAACAGCAACAACAACAAAGAGAACAACCGCGACAAGAACAAGCACCGTCTGGATGGGGGAATCAGCAAGCGCCGCCGCCGCAACAGCCGGAAGGCGGACGATCTGCCATCCCGAGCTTTTTGCGAAAGAGAATGGGTCGCTAATTTCGTATTGATTGCTCGCGCGCCCATATGTGTGCGCGCGCGTGTTTGCGTGTGTATGTAAAAGAAGAAAGCATTTTTAATGAAAATACCTTAATCTAACTAATTTGATGAAATACGAAGAGAAAGAAATTCACAAGAGTACCTTCACGCCTTCGCCTTCGATGACTTTCTTCGCACGTCTGATGACCTCGTCAGACGGCGGTTTCATCTTCTCCAACTTATACGGTATATGCATCTCTCGATACTTGAAGGTGCCGAAGTTGTGGTATGGTAAAATCTCGACACCTTTGATGCATTTTTTGTGCATCTTTGCGAGAGCGGCAACGCCGAGTAATTCCTCTTCTCCGTCGGTAACGATATCTTGAAACTCTTCGTCATCCGAAGACATCAACACAAATCTCAACCACGTCGGCACTTTGTGTTCTTCGAGCTTGGCGAGAAAGGCCATCATGACGCCGAAATTTTCTGGACGGCCCGTTATCTTTCCGTATCGCACGGGATTTGAGCTTTTACAACAAAGCAAAGCCATGTCGATGTGCGGCAAGACAAAGTCCCAAATCTGGTCGTTTCCGTGCGCGGCGGTATCGATGATTGCGGTCAAACCTCTCTCGCGCGCACATTTCGCCAACGCGACCACGAAACGATATTGCAACATGCACTCGCCGCCGGACATCGTTATGCCGCCCCCCGATTTTTTATAATACGCGAGTTTCGTCTCCAAAGCAGCGAACACGTCCTCTTTGGACATCTTCTGCCCAACGCCTTCTTCTAACGAATCTGGATTGCAGCAAAACGCGCATCTCTTCGCGCAGCCTTGGAAGAAAATAATTGCTCGCAATCCCGGGCCGTCTACGCTGGTCATGGAATCGATCGAGTGGATCCATCCCCAGTTCTTCTCGGAGAGTGCCACGCTCGTCTCCGTCTCGTCCCACTCGTTCGTCGCGCAGCAGCGCGTCGTTGAAGACGATACGTCTTCGATGTCCCCTGCACCTCCTCCTTTACCCGCGACGAAGGAGACGTCGCGGCAGTTTCTAGACGAAGGCGGCACTTGGCCCCTGGGAAACTTCGCGCCGCCTTTGCGCGCTAAAAATCGCCTCGTGGTTTCTCCTTCTTCTTCTTCGTTCTCCTCCATCGGACACGATGATGGTGATGCGCTCCAAATGATGCAATTTCGTATCTCTCGCGTATTTTTTGTATCTCAAATTATTTTCGTCACTTTTCCCACATGCTCGATCACGCGAAGAAACTCCCGCGAGAGATCCCAACGATGCCGTCGGATTCAGACGCAATCGACGTCTCGAGTTGGATCGCGAAAAACTACGACCCGTGCGACGACGAAAGCTTCGTGCCATCACCGGCGACGGAGCGAACGAGAAAACTTTTGCGAGAAGTCGAGAGGAAACAAAGCAAAGAGATTGCCAGTGGTGGCGTGTTGTGCTGCGATACGAAAACCGCATCGAACATTTTGAGTCACGGGAATGGATACATCGGGGATGATGCGGTGCTCGATTCAGTCATCGTCGGGTTGCAAACGACGAAAATGCTCGAGAGGACGATGAAGTTGAAAGGGGGCACGAGAATCGTCGAAAAAGCGTTGAAGGAACAAGGCGAGCGGATGGATCCGTTCACGAAGAAAATATTCGAAAACGTCCGAACGCACAACGATTGCGTGTTCGACTTGTACACTCCGGAAATGCGCGCCGTTCGATCGTCGCACGCCTTGACTGGTTTGCCGGATAGCTACGGACGCGGTCGTTTAATAGGAGACTATCGAAGAGTCGCGCTGTACGGAGTGGATCGATTGATCGAGGAGAAGCAGAAAGACGCGGCGAGTTTGGATATTTCGAACGCAAACGAGGCAAACATGGAAAAGAAGGACAAAATTTCCATGCAAATAAGGGCTTTGCATTTGCTGGATGGGTTGGCGAAGCAGTACGGAAAGAACATTTCGAAACCGGCGACGACGGCTAAAGAAGCGGCGCAAGCGATTTACTTTGCTTACCTCGCCGTGGTGAAATCCAACGATGGAGCGGCGATATCGTTCGGGAGAGTAGATGCGTTCTTAGACATTTACTTTGAGCGCGATTTACGCACCGGTGTATTGGCGAGCGAAGAGGAAGCGCAAGAAATCATCGATAACCTGGTGCTCAAATTGAGATTGGTGCGACATTTACGTCCCAAAGCGTACGACGAGATTTTCGCGGGCGACCCGATTTGGGCGACAAATGCCATCGCTGGTGTTTTAGTTGAAGCAAACGGTTCGAAGAAGCACATGGTGACCAAAACCTCGTATCGATTCTTACAAACGCTTGTAAATTTAGGCGCCGCGCCAGAACCGAACATGACGGTTTTATTCGACGAGTGTTTACCTCAGCCGTTTAAGAAGTTTGCGACGGATATCTCAATCGCCAGTAGCAGCGTCCAATACATCAACGATAAACTCCTTCGCGAGAATTGGAGCTGCGATACGACCGTTTCATGCTGCGTCAGTGGCATGCGCCTCGGTAAGGACGCTCAATTTTTTGGCGCTCGATGCAATTTACCCAAGATCCTCTTGTACGCTCTCAACGGCGGTAAAGATGAAATCTCCGGCAAACAAATCGCTCCTGTGGAACTCGCGCAGCTGTTTGAATCGCTCTCGGAGAAAGCGCAAACGGACGAAAATTTTGTTCATCTCGACTTCGAGGACGTAAAGAGACGTTTTGAGACGTACATGGATTGGATTGCCGAGCTATACGTATCAACCATGAACATTATTCATTTTTCACACGAAAAATACGCGTACGAAAGTCTTTTATACGCTTTGATGGATAGTGAACCTCAATATTCCATGGCTTTCGGCATCGCCGGCTTATCCGTATTGGTGGATTCACTTTCGGCTATTAAATATGCGAAAGTACGTCCGATTTTCTCCCAGGAGAAAGATAAGAAAGGCTTGATCACGTCTTTTGACATCAAAGGCGATTTTCCAAAGTACGGCAACGATTCAGACGACGTAGATGTACTCGCGAAATGGGTTGTTGAAACGTTCATCGGAAAACTTCGCAAGACGCCTGCGCTCAAAAACGCGAAGCACACCCTCTCAATTCTTACGATAACGTCGAATGTCATGTACGGATCGAACACCGGAGCGACACCCGATGGAAGACAAATGGGTGAGACATTTGCTCCCGGCGCGAACCCTATGCACGGTAGGGACAATACGGGTGCGTTAAATTCGCTGAACTCTGTGGCGAAAATCCCATATTGTTCTTGTTTGGACGGCATCTCCAACACCTTTTCAATCACGAAAGGCAGTTTGGGCAAAGACGACGCAAGTCGCACCGGAAATCTGGGTTCGCTTTTAGCGGGCTATTTTGAGAAAGGAGCCATGCACTTGAACGTAAATGTTCTGTCGCGTGAAACGTTGAAAGACGCTCAGATTCATCCAGAAAATTATCCAAATTTGACGATTCGCGTATCTGGTTACGCGGTGAAGTTCATCAAGCTCTCGAAAGCGCACCAGGACGAGGTGATAAGTCGAACTTTTCACGAGTTCATGTGAACACAGATGATGAACGCAAAGAGAGACACAGCGAGAGAGAGACAGAATACAAGAAGACGTAATGTTCTTTGAATAAATACTTTTGTTAAAATACAAACTTCTTTTTGTTGCTAATCTTATTACTCTCTTTGAATGATTTCTACTTTTGCTCTCATAGCTCCAATGCGTCTCACCGCTTCGCTTGAAACTTATATTTATACTTGGCGTCCGTGGACGACCCCGACGCCACTTGTTGACCGCTAATGATACTCTCCGTCACCGACTTCGAAGATTTTGTCTCTGTCCCGTAGCTATTGAATTTCGGTACCGCTACCGAAAAGAGGGCGTCCTTCTCGTTATCCACAATGGAGTCTAATCCGGTGTTGCCATTTTGTAACCGGACAATCACCATCAAAGAAGAACCCCACAATAGCAAAAAGGCGCACGCCGCAATAAGCCACCCACCCCAAACTACGCTCATAGACTCCAACGCATCGTCTACGGAGTCTTCTAACTTTTCCAGAGCATCCGAAACCATCTTGCACGTCGCTAACGCCATGATGTCTGACTCCTGATCCTTCAATGCAATGATCACTTCCGAGTTCTTCACCATGGCATCGAACAAGTTGGCCGGGATTTGCGCCGGATCTTCTTTGCCGCACTGCTCAACTAACGCAACTTGCGTAGAATCGTACTGACATCGAGAGTACATGGTTCCAACTTCGTCAATCTTCACCTTGTGGTTTCTTCCTGCAGTTTGGTTGAAATAACCTCTTTGCGTCTTGATGTACGTCTTCGTATTCGACGGGATCAACGCGCGGCGATAGGCGTCGCAAAATGCGGTGTAATAGTCATCCCCAGGTCTGTCAAACGCGCAATACTTGGAAGCAGCTTCTGCATCTCCGTCGTACTCTTGATCGATGAGTGGTAAGGTTTTTCTCGGATCGTACATTTGAATGAAATCGTTGTAGAGAAATACGCCGGCGGCGATGGACATGCGTGCAGTGTTCATGAGTTGAACGACGTCTTTTCCATCCATGCACGGCAGTGCATTTTCTAAATCCGAATCATAGGTGTAACCGAACTTCTGTGAGGCGGAATAGTCTGCAGAGGCGTACTGAAAGTCCGCCAAGAACGTCGTCGTACCGGTGAGTAAGCCCCAGAACAACCACGAACCGACGAGCGAAAGCGTGAGAAATCCAGTCAAGTACGTAAACCATCGCCACTTACCGACAAGAGAGGAAAGCGCGAGAAGAACACCACCCAAACCCATGACGGCGGCTAAAATCAAAGCTACGTCTGCGGTAACTAATCCAACCTCTGTGAGCTCTTCCATCTTTTTATCGATTTCAGAAATGTTCGCGATGGCATCAGCCAAAGCCAAGGCTTCGGTTTCAGCCTCGTAGGTGAACATTTTCGCGTCGTCCAAAGCTTGAATAATTCTCGCGCTTTGAGCGTTCATTTCCGCGGTAGAGTTGGAAATACTGTCCGCGATAACTTGAGCATCTTGTTGCAAGGCTAAACCTTTGTTCCAAACGAGAAAGCATCCGAGACAGGCAATCAAGGCAAACAAAATCAACTGCGCACGCGCAAAGAACAAGCCAGTGCCTGAGAACGGCGACCAGTTGCACGCGTTTCGGCCAAAGCACGACTCAAACCAGTGTCGTCGATACCAGAACACGAAGGAGAAGAACAATACCAAAACGGCAACGGCGATACCCGGAAGCGACTGTCCCACTAACATCATCGTGTAATCCTCGTTGACGCCAAACTCCAAGTCTTCGAAACCTTGAAAAGTGCGAGGATCGTATCTGGGAATACCGAAGAAACCATCGGATTCTTCCAAGTAGCCGACGATGGGTACGCACGAGGACAAATCGCTCGTATCATCGCAACTGAAATGTTTTACGAACGATTTCGTCCCGTTGTTGATGATGTCTTTCGTGTTCGCTTTCTTCGAGATGATGTCGAACCAACCACGTATATCATGGTTGAAATTCGGGGCGTCACAAAAGATGCGTTCCATGGTCGTTACCGCGTTTACTTTCCACATGGAGATGTCTTGGTTGAACACTCTGCTGTTTTCAAACTGGTGCGCCATGACTTTGTTGTTCGAGACATCCCATTTGTTCAACGGTGAGTTGAAACTCGTGGCGTTGTAAAACATGTACTCGGTGGAAATGACGTTTCGCATGTCCCACGAGTTGATGTCTTGATTGAACATAAACGTGTCTCTGAACATGTAATTCATGTATTTGACATTCCTGGTGTCAAAAAAGTCCAAAGGTTGGTCGAAATCCCAAGCGCCGTCAAACATTCTGTCCATATCTTTCACGTTCGTGGTGATCCAGTACGTCAACGGCGAGTTGAAGCTCTTCGCACCTTTGAACATGCCTTGCATGGAAGTCACCGCGGTGGTGTTCCAGTTGGACAAGTCGCCGTTAAACTGTTCGCGGTTGATGAAGGCGTTGCGCATGTCGGTGATTCTGGAAACGTCCCATTTATCGATGGTACCTTCTCCCGTGCGCTGCGAAAATTTGTAGCACTTGCCGTTAACCGGCGCCTCTTGCAAACACACTTGAATCTTTTGATAAAACTCAGCCACCGTTTTGATTGTTTTCACGTTATTCTTCACGCCTTTATACACTGGAAACGGTCTGGGTCCGGCCAAATCGCTCTCGTCGTCATCATCGATCGCCCCGGTGAAACCGCTGGAGTACTCCTCAAGCTGCATGCCGTTTTCATCCGTATTCAAGTTCCCGCGACGCATTTTGTCCGTGAAGTTAGAGTAATCGTGCAACTTAGTCAACTTTGGCACGTACTTTTGCTTCTCATATTCCGACACGGTTGGTTTGTAACCCTTCGCTTCTTCTTGCATCTCCTTGAAAAGCTTCTCTTCTTCATACGTCATCCCCGTTTTCGGATTGATCTTCACCTTGTCCGGCTCAGCTTTCACCAAACCTCCGTTTTTGTCGATCAAATTCACCTCGTTCGGTCTCGGTCGTCCCTCACTCACCCACTTCTTGTACTCATCCGTCCCTGGCGTCGGTTCGACCCAATTCGCGTCCATCGTCGTCGCTTTACCTTCGGTCGCGATGACATCGTATGCCTCCGGATTTTTCATCTTCTCAGCCATCATCTCGTTGTACGCTTTCAACTGCTCGTCCCAATCCGCGGTTCCACTCGTAGCTATCTTATGCATGTACTGTAATCTCTGTGCTTCAAACTGCTTGTACAACTCGTCGTCTTTCAAATCGCCATTTTTCTCCACCGCTTCTTGGTTCATCTTCTTCGAAACTTCCGCGATGGCGACGTTCTGCGCTTCCTTCGGATCAATCCCGACCGACTTCAACAGCTTAATCTCCTCTTTGCTCATCTTTTGACTTCGAATCTTCGCTTTCGCTTTCTCAATCTTCATTCGCACGCGCTTCTCTTCCCTCAACTTTTGCTTCTCGAGTTCCTTCTTTTGATCCTCTTGCAAGTGATACTTGCCCGGGTGCAGCGTCCGGTCCTTCAACTGCTCCGTCGTCAGCTCTCGGTCCGGGTGCATCGCTTGGTAGTGCATGACTAACTGTTCGGTTTCCGGATAGTCTTCGACCTGTTTTGATGTGAACGCGATAAATAACAAGTTAGCGACGTCGCGTGAGATTTATTTCGAGTCGAAGAGAGAGAGAGAATGAACGAGAGAACGACGATGGCGAAAAGAAAAGGAATCGTTCCAATCGAGAGTGGTCGTGATGGCATTTGGAGGCAAAAACCAAAATACTGGTCCCTTCCACAAAACGCGCCCGATTCGGTTTTGAATCGATCGCCCTCCATCCGGAAGACGAAGCTTCGATCGACCGAGCGACGAAGCGCGAATATCAAACTCCCCGACATTCAGAGCGATCGTTCGAAAAAAAGACGACGTTTAGAGACAGAGAGAGGGAAGCGTCGTCGTCTCCGCGAATCCGCCCCCTCCTCCTACCCCGCGTCCCCGTTTTTCCAAAACACTGGGGGGCCCCCCCGAGAGAGAAAGAAAAGAAAACAAACGAACGCACGTTATGCGCGGGATGTTCCGCCAACACGTCCATTTTATGCTCAATCGCGGCTAAATACGCGTCCATATCCGTGATGTGCGCGACTTGCTTGGCGGCATCGCGGACCTCGTCCGTATTTAACGCCGGGTCTAACTGATGCTGCGCGGGCTCTTCCTCTGCCGGTGCTGCCGCTGCAGAAGATGCATCGACGACGTCTTTCTTTTTATGTTTAATCGCCTCCGCGCGTTTTGGCACCGTCGAGACGAAGAGACTCAACGCGGTGAAAAAGAGCGCAATGAGCATCGTTTTTGTCGTCGTCGACCGCCGACGACGCCGCCGCCGCGTGGGGGTCGTCGTCATTTTTGAGTGCGCGCGCGCGTCCGTTTAATCTGAGCAAAAAGGAAGGAGAAAGCGCGCCCTTTTTTTTTGTTTAGGGTTTTAGAGTGTAAAAGTTCTGTTTAGGGTCTCAGTTTTCAAATCTTTAAAGAAGGAGAAAAGAGACGAAAGCAAGAAGAAGCGAAACAACGACAACCGGGCGAGAAGATAGTGCCAAGACAACCTATTGGGAGGTTACCGCCCCTGGACGGGTGAAAGCGGCTCTTGGGAGATACTCTAAACATACTAACGTTATTACTCTAATACTAAAACAGACAACTATTTTACTACTATTAACTAAAATACCGCACGTCTGACTTCAGAATTTCCTCCAGCGCACGCCGCTTCCAACATGTCGATCGCTTCTCGGCCTAAAGGCGGGCGAAACTCTCTTTTTTTTACTCGCACTTCCTCTAAAAAAACGTCTATGCTCTGCGAAAACCCCTTTTTTGCACGACAGGCGTTGAGGCAGGATAACACGCGGACGGCAAAAGCTCGACTGTACGGCGGCTGCGCGAATTCCAGAAACTCGGAGAGGAAGCGTTTAACGTGCGATTGGTCGATGTGATTCGGCGTCCAGACTTCGACGCACTCGTCGAGCGTGTCGGTGATGAATTCTTCGTAGTTCTCCAACGAGCTTATTTTCTCGTCTTCGAGTAACGCTAAGGTGACATCAATGGCGGCTTTTGGGATGTCGTCGCCGCAGCCTCGACCGGCGACTTCAATCGCAGTAGACACGCACTCTAAAGCGCGTAAACGTAACGTTGGTTGCGATTGGACGCACGTTTCGAGCAACGCGAACGCAACTTTGTGCGATTTTTCTGGATCCCGTCGAATAGCAGATTCAATCCAGGTGATGACCGCGGCTGTCGCAGGGAGACACGATGAAAGCGTTTTGAGTTCATCGCACTTTTCGAGAAATTCACCCGGCGACAAGTTTTCGTTTGCCCCATTTTTCTTATCGCCAATGTTCGAAGCGGAAGAAGCACTTTCGAATGTTCTCGACGCTTGCTCGCATATTTTTAAAGCCGAAAGCAAATCGTTGCGCGAGGCGTTGACGTCTTCTTTTACGTGGCAATCGTTTGCCGTCGCGAGCGCTAAAATCTCGACGCACAAAGCTTTGGGAGAATTTTCTGATTCGCCCTTCACCAATGCAGTCACGAGTTGCTGGACGTTAGCGTCGTACTGAAACGCTTCCTCAAAAAGCGCGCGCAACGCGTCCGGTCGACGCAACGGCGCCGCGGACGGTTTTTGACGGCTTTTGTTGTTCTCTTTGTCGTTGTCTTCCGCCTTGTATTTTCCTAAAATCTTCTTCAAGTCCCACGCCGCGAGCGCTCGTTTGACTTGGCCACCACCACCCGCAGAAGCTGCTGCTGCTGCAGATACGACTGCCGAACCACCGCCAGGAAACCCACCAGTGCCACTACTTCCATTACCACTGCGCAACCGTTTACGACTCACGAATGAGGACGAACCCAACGCGAGACCACCAATTGGTTTCCCTGCGGCTTGTAACAAATCAGAAATCGCCGACGCGACGTCCGCATCCGCACTCGTCACGCTCAATGCCGTGGCTATTCTCCTCACCGCCGTCGCGCCGTGCTTCTCTGCAGCGGCTATTTCTAAATCTTGAGAGAACCGTTTTGCGACGTCTTGGATGCTTGAGTTAAAGGAAGACTTGGAGGGAGAAAATTCATCGCCGTTGATGATGTCCGAAAGCAAAATCTGCGCGAACATGTACGCCCCAACCGTTCTCGTACACATCTCCGTAATCGCGTTCGTATCGTTTCGAATTTTTTCCTCCAATTCGCCCACGGCGGCGGTGTTATTCGTGTTGTTATCACTATTCGACGAAGCGGCCGCCAACACGTTCTCGCACAAACTCGTAAAATGGTCCGCCATCAACTCGTGAAAGACACCAAAATACGCGCTCGCCGCCGATCCTAGCGCTCGCACTTCTCTTCTCAACCCAGCTCTCCACGCGTGTTGAATCGCTAAATCGATCAACAAACAATTCTGGTGCCTATCGGCCAATTTAAACAGCAACGCTCTCCCTCTTTCCGATCGAAAAATATTCTCCAACCACGCCGGCGGTTTACCTTTAAACTTATCAAAGACCGCGTCTGCTTTCGCCGCATCAAAAGTACGGTCGATCAGTCGTTCTAACAAACCAATCTCGTCTATCGATCCGTCGCCTAAACTCGCTTCGTTATGTAACGCGTGATGGTGCGTGGCAGCGTTCCCGGTCGCCCCGCGTAAACCCGCAGCGCCAGCCTTCGTCCCATCTCTTCCCATCATACCTTTACCGTCCGCGCTGAGTAACAACCCAGCGTTTACTCCTCCCGTCGGCGTCTGTTCGTTCGTTCCTTTCGTTCTGATATCCTGCCCTTCGCCCGCTCGCTTCTCTTTCGCCATCAACAACGAATTCATCTTCCCTTTCTCCTCCTCCTTCTCTCCGCCTCTCCCGTCTCCAAACTTTGCAAAACTCACCTTCGCAGGGCTCGTCGTCGCGTTCACCCTCGGCGGTCTCGTAATTTTCAGCCAATCGCACACCAAGCTCGTCATCTGCGCGAACCCGCGGTAATTAGAACTCAGCAATTCCACCGCATCTTTCGGTTCCCCACCGACGGATGGGTGGACGTACGCTCGCAGCGTTTCAATCACCCTCGCGTCCATGACGAAATCCTTTCGCGAGAGAACGCGCTCGAGCTCTAGTTTTTCTTCATCGTTGTTGCTGTTGTTCGGCTTTTTCGTCTTCTCGTGCGCTTCATTTTCGTCGTCGTCGTCGTCGTCGATGGTGGTGTTGTTGTTGTCGTTGTACTCTTCTTCCTTCATTTTGGTCGCTCTCGGCAGCGCTCGGCGGGAAAAATAAAATGAAAATTTTGAAGAAAAAATAGAATCGCGACATTTTTTTATAGGGAAAAAAAGGGCGTGCGTGCGTGTGTGTGCATGGGTGCACGCCGTCGAAAATTGAACCGCGAACTTCTCGGAATCGACAGAGAGGCGGAGAAGGACGAAGAATCGTTCGGGTTTAAAGGTTGTCGGTTTGGTGCAGTCGTTCTCGCGCGCGTTTCGCCTCGTTTGCTCGGGTGTTTTTTACGTATCGTTTTTACCCCTCCCGCTCTCTGTAACCGCTTTTTTATTTTCTGACTCGAAGAAATGCGCTCTCGACGAAACGATTAACAAACATCGATTTGACAGACTCTAGACGATCGTCGAGCAGACGAGAGAAGTACATCGAAGCGCGCAAAGCGAACAGCGAGGCGTTTTTGGCGATTTGCGTGGTCGCGGCGGTGATTTTTGGACTCGTTTTGTGGGCGCATAAACACCATCTTTGAGAAGAGGCGACAAAAGTATGGCTTCTGAGACTCCCGGGAGAAGAGGAAAGGTGGCGAAGCGGATCGAAGAGCTCGCTTCGGATCCACAAACGGCGAGCGCTTTGGCGAAACTGATTTATTACAGCGCGGCGATGGTTGTGGCGCCGTTGGTGACTTACGACGTGTCCATGAAAAGGTTTGTGCCGTATTTGTACGAGAAGTACGGCACCGAGTTTCTCGAGAATCCGACGACGTGTAGCGGGTTGTTGGCCATATTGAGCGTGCAAGTCGTGTTGGTGATGTACGTCATCTCGGCGCTGAGAGAAGGTAGCAGTAGATCAACGCAGACAAAAAAGACAGAGTGATAAGTTCAAATATTATGTGAGTCATTTTACAAAATTTTTAGAGCACCGCACCGTTCACCAGATTTCTTCCATGGTTCTTCTCGCAGCGCCTTCTCTTAACTAAAATATATCTATTCAGTTGTATCTGTGGTTAACTCTTGGGCTCGGTTTCTCGTCGCCATGACGTCCGAAAAGCACGAGTTCCAAATTAACGTGGTTTGTAACCACGCAATCGGGAGCAAACTTAGGAAGAATAAGAAGCCAAAAATGCATCCGCCCAAGAATTTGTCCATTTCTTTGTACCAAAAATCGCCGTAATTTCTGCACACTTGTAACAAGTTGCGATACCCATATGCTACGCGAGGTTTCCATCCAGACTGTTGGATTGGGTTACCCTCCGCGTCGACGCCGGTTTTCAACAAAAACTCCAGCGAATTTTCAATTTGGTAGTTACCGATCAAAATGAAGCACTCGATGATAATTGAGTTTATGCAGATAGCCGCGATAGTGGCGTAAAAGAGTTGGCGGAATACCCATAAGTTCGGCACGTGTTCGTACAACATTGCACCGTATAAACCGATCCACAAAATGACGAACGCGAATCGAACACCACCTCGAATAACAGATATCTTCCAAAGCTCATCCGGTTGCATCTTTCGGTGTTCTCTGTCCATCAATCGCGTGGAGAACAGGAGCTTTTGGAGAAGCATCAACACGCCGACGATAGCGGACGCCATGGCGATGGTGAGGCAGTTCAAGGAAAACTGTTCGTCTTGTGTGACCCCTTCGATCAGTTCGGTACCGTGGTAGGCACCGATGAGAACAAAGATTAAGACGAAACGCCCGAGTGCGGAAAAGCACACGACGCCGAACTTGTACCAGACGGAGAGCATTTCGCGGTAGTTTTCCAGCATGTTTGCGTGCCATTTGCTCCACGACCCGCTCGATACTTTTGGTTGATCAAACGTACCATCTAACCACTTTCTCCAATCCAACCACGAACGTTGCATCCAGTAGAGGTTCAAACTCTGCGGAGAAAACCACCACGGGGAGATGATAAGACAAATAGCAAATGGCCACACTGACCAGGCGTACAAGATTGAACTCTTCACCGACGTGTTCGCGTGGAACAAGAGAAGGTAAAAGAGAACCTCAAAACCAAGGTACAAGTGAGATTTGGCGTACAAACCATACAAGACAACCATGGAGGCGTTCTGTAGAACGTAACCCCGCTCGGTACCGATATACATAGCCTGGCCAAAAATCAACGATCGCATGTAGTTGTACCCTTTTGTGGCCATGGTGAAAACGTTAAATGCCCACGATCCCGCGAGCTGCGTTTCCAGAGTGTACTCCACGCCGGCACGGAAACCACGATCCATGATCATTTTGAATAATAACGGAAGAAGCGTGAGCAAACCAATCTGTAACGCGTAAATGGAGTTGTAATAACCGCCCTCTTCCTTTGAAAGAGATAAGGTAGTTTGCGTCTCAGTCATTTTGAAGTAACGGTAGACTCGGTACAATTCCAAATCCGCAACGGCTAAACTTGCGTGCGTCAAGGCAAAGAAGTAAACTGCCCAGGCAGTTTGCATGACCGAGACGTAGAAACCAGGTCCAGAAAAGTACAAGGAAAAGACTCTGAAGAAATCAAGCCCGCGGTGGAGTCTGAACAAGTCTCTCGACATGGAAATTGTACCGGCAGAACCGGAAATCTTTTGTTCAAAACCATTGACAGAGGTAAAACCCATATCTCGTCCTTTGCCGCACTCGATGAATTCCTCAAACAATACCTTTCCTCCTCGAGCGATGGCGTTGACGCCGCCAAAGAAATCCTCGGCGACGTGAATCATCTTTGAAGCTTTCGAGACGCCACCGTTAGTGCACGCGAATGCTTTGTCCCAAACGTCAGGGTGACCATAATGGAAGCGAACCATTAATGGCCACGTCATGAACCGTTGAAAAGTTTGGAAAATGAACTCAGAAATCGCAGCGAATTGTGCAACAGCACCATGCGTTTCTGAGAAGATAACCTCAGGGAACCCGACCAAGACGACATCGTCGCGGAAGACATCCATCAAGTTGCGAATCTTGAAGGATTCACCCATGTAATTATCTTGGTTCATATCCAACGTTTGCAAGTAGGAACCTCGAGTGAAGATAACCGCATGGTTCTGATTCTCTGGCTTACCTTCGCCGATAATCGGGTCACCAGGCAGCCTGACTTTATAAGCCAGTTGCAAGTTACCCTCATTTTCTTCGTCTATGCCGACTAAGCACGAAGCAAAGCCGTTGAAATTTTTCTCATCTTCTTGGACGTTTTGCCGCGGCATGTCTACGAAGCACACCTTCAAGTCACGATGAGTTTTTATCAATCGCTCAATCTCCGTCGCTTTCGCCCGATCCATCGTACCAGGTGCAGCCTGGCGCATGCGCCCGAACACCTGACATGTAACGACGTATTCAAATTTATGTGAAACTAATCGTTCGATTGATTCTTCTGGGATCCCTTCCGCGCGCGCTTGCAAACGCAACGCGTCTCCATACAAGCACACGCCTCGAATGCATCTTCCCAACGTCTGCGAACGATCAGATGCCCACATTTGTGCCTCGTCCCAGTGCTCGTCAAGAATGGTTTCATCGTCCTTATGCAAGGCTTTCACGCGCTCTTTAAAGTTTTCGTAATCGTCCGGAAATGTTGCTACTATAAGCGAGAAGAGCGTCTTTTCATCCTCCAAGTGCGCCGTGAGTTCGTGGCGTTGAAATGCAACATCCTCCGCATAATAGGGAGTAAATGCCGAAAAACCGCGCATCGTTCGAATATCAGACGGTGTTCTTAATGCCGTGAAACGTAAAGAATTTGCAAAAAACATGAGCTGTCTTTGCGCTTCAGCCGATCTCGGTTGACCACCCGGGTTACTTGAATTCATCGAGCGCAAGAGAGCGTCAATGATATCGTGCATTTCCGGCGATGCTGCCGAAGCTGCAACAACTTGCACGTGGTTTTTATCTCTCAACAAGTCCGATTGGATCATGTCGAGTAACTTTGAATACAACTGCGACACTTTGTATTTGTATTGGTTGGCATGAGCCGACCATTTCCCAGAGTCACGTTCCATGGCAAAGGCACAAATCTTCCTGACAGCAAGCAAGACATCATGTAAGGCCTCCGCGACACGCTCACCTCGCGTGTCAGCATTTTCAGGGAGTGTGATGTTCTTGTACCTTTTCGCTTCTTTTCTCTTAGTTTTTCGGGTTTTTTTGCTCGAACCTGCAAGCTCGGCTTCGCGCTCTTCATCTTTTTGTTTCATTTCTTCGTATGCAGCTTTTTCAGCTTCGGTGAGTTCAATGTTCTCTTCGATCACGAAGCACGCAAATCTACCACCTTTTTCGCGCATCTTCTTTCTTGTTTTCTTACTGAAGAATCCGGTGCATCCATACTTCAACTCAAGGTTCATTGCTTCGAGCATTTGCTCCTGTCTGGCGAGTTCTTTCTCGCGAAGCTCGCGTTTTTGACGGTTGTACCTTTTCCTCGCCAACGCCTTCTTGATGCGCTCAGCTTCTTCTAGTTCACCAGCAGCCATGAGTCTCTCAATCTTGTCCTCATCATCGTCGTCGTTATCTGAATCCGAGTCAAAGTCACTATCAGGAGTTTCACCCTCGGCCTCGACATCAACACCGCACGCTTTCAACTCTTGGAGCAATCGAATGATAGCGTCTCGTAGCACCATGTAGCTCTCAATATCTCCAGTCTTGCGGTGGTGCATTTGCTCGTTTTCTACTTGAGCAATATCGACGATAATCTTCATGAAGTCCTCCAAGTCTTTCGGAGCGACTAAACGCAATGCATCAGTGAACAACACTGCGAGTAAATCTTTAGTCTGCACCATCGTGCGATAAAATGCAGGATAAGCCTTCATCGTGCCAGTTTGGAAAGATACGGTTGAAAAAACTGTGGAGGTCATCATCGCAGGCATGATGACATATTCCGGAGCGTGAAAAATCTGTGACATGTCGCGGCCAGACAGGAAAGTGAAGCACAAGTCGTGATATTCAGCGTCGCTGAGAAGATCGCGACCGCGCAAATTCTTCGCGATTGCATTCCAAGCTCTTCCAAAGTGTTGCCACTTGATATCGAGTGCATCGGCACAGAAATCTGCCGGGTTGGTTTCATAGGCATTCGGATCCGTTTCGTCGATTTTCTCCGTGATTGTCAGCAACGCATCTCTGCTAGCTCTAGAATCATCGTCCATTTCATCGATATGCGCTGAGTAACCACCACCAGATTTACCGGTTCGCTTGTCGCTCAAACCTTTCGCCATACCTAACATTTTATTGTTCGGGTTCTCCATTTCATCTTCGGAATCTGACTCTGCCATCTTGTGGCTGCCATCGCCAGAACGAACGACAAACTCCGGCTTCGGCCAATTTCTATTCAGGCACTTGTCGCAGAAGAGATATGGGATGGTCGAGAAGCTACGCAAGAAAAAGCTCCAGTTTTGCGCGTGAGAAATTTTACCCCACCACTGAAGCGCAATCGTAAACGCAGTCGCATACACCGTGTACCAAACAAAGGTATCACAAAAGTAGGTCACCAAAGCCGGTAAAACGCGCATGACAGTCATGAGGTACATTAAAGCAGTACTTGCGTGCACGTCGTAATAGCTCGACGGGATTTCGCCTTCAATTTCTTCACCGATGTATCCCAAAGAGGCGAGGGGTGTGACGTTATCGCCCCCACCCAAGATGGCAGCAAGCTTGCCGATATTCGCCGAGAGATCAAAACTTCCGGAGTCAGCAGCTGGAGATAACAAATTACGACGGCGCATAGTTTTATCTTCCTCGTAATCGTCGTCGTAATCGAGCGGGTCTAACTGTTCCGCCAACAACTCTTCTTCTTTAGTGATATCTTGCAAGAAGTACTTTTCTCTCGCTTCGAAGTGCAAAGCGTTCTTCAACGCATCGCCATCCAAGTTGATACACGAGGTGTATATATCAGACTCCTTGTTCCAGCACAAATCTGGATGCTGTAACGCATTCACAGACTCGCGCAAGGGAGGGATCAAAAGAAAGTGACCAAATGCCAACTTTGTAGCCAACACGAATATCCAGAAAATAGAGTAAATGCAGCGTTCGCGGAACGGTGTCGCGAATTGCGCGCTGCCGCCCATGTAAGGTTCTCTCTTGATCACTGATGTCATGACGCCGCACATGGCCAAAGCGTAAACAGCCGCCAAAGCTTGGAAGTATGGTGTTTTGCTATTCGGGTGAAAAGATTTTTCCAACCCGTAAAACAAAGGAATCATGATGAACGCGAGCGATCTCGTGATAATCACGAACCAATCTTCGAAGGACTCCTGTTTCAAGTTACGAAAGGAGAGTGTTGCGAACTCGCAAATAAGCTTCAAAACTGCGTGCGTAACTGCGGCAGTGCACACGTATCCCCAATCGAAACCATCAGCGAAGGCACAAACGCATGAAATGTGGAAACACACGGCGTGAAATACTATGACTGTGTTAAAGTTGACGTAAAGGCTGAACCATCCAGCAACTTCGCGATGCGTCTTGAAAAACGTAGTCGCCAGCCCCTCACCGGCCCCGAGTGGATGCTTTGCCTTGTTCATCATGTATGCTCGGAGGTGTTCGTACATGCGCTGATCAAGAGGATTATCGCGCATTGCCATGGGCACGCCAATAAATTCGGGTTGTCGATTCAGCTTTTCCTCCTCTGGCATCTCAGCTTCGCGTTTTTCGACGTCCTCATTCGCATGGCCGTCCGCAGGTGGCATGACTGCCTTGAACCTGTCATATTCCCAGAAGAACTCGTTGACGTCATCGTACATGACCCGATCAACGATCGGAGCTTTTGCGCGTTCTTTTAACTCGCGGCGCATGAATAAGTACATTGGAGTGACAATGTTGTTGAGGTAATCACATTCCTTGAAAGGCATTCCAGACCCCTTCACTGGTTGCGCCAAAATGAGTTCAGCGTTGGTCTCCGGATCTCTTTCTGAACGGTTTTCCAGCGTCACCGCACACAATGCACAATGAAAAAGATAACAGAGTACTTCAGACATGTGACGCAAGTTAGCGGATTCGCCGTAAATCAAAAACCAGATCGTCAAATGATGGGCTTTCGCGTTTGTTTCCACCTTCAAGAACTCTTCGCGATTGACGTTGTTGAAGAAGACCTCGTTACTTTTGCGCTGCGCCATGAAGAGGGCAAGAATTGGCGATTTCTTTTCCTCTGAGCCGCTATTATCAATCTCGAACGCTTGAACGTCTGCATTTGCTTGCGCCTGATCCAGCATTCCGGTGTAATCTACCCAGTGTTTGAAGTTCAAAAACATGTGACCATGTAAGTGGTTAATCGCTTCCGCCCATTGCGCCTCAGTCAAGCCATCTTCAGCAATGCCGGCTTCGTCCGAATACGTGGCAATGGTATTTTCTATCCATCGCGACATATTCTCAAGCGCATTGTGCATATTAGATTTCACTTCAACCGGTGCTTCCGAGAAACTCGAATCTGGGCATGTCTTTTGGAAGCCAAAAAGAGTAGCTTGCTGCTCGAATAACGGCATCAGGCGCTTCTTGATATCTTCACATCGTGGATTCACGGCCGATCCAGAACCTGGGACGGTCATATCGCGAGGCAGATCTGGCAAGACTGTCGGTGCTGGACGTTTGTATTTCATGGACTTTACGTGCAAGCCGATGACTTTTCTGAAAAAAATCTTCCATCCAGAGAATCTCTGGCGAGCTCTCGAGGACACGTCAGATTTGTTTATGGATGCAATCATCTCTCGTCTGCGCATTTCAACCGTCAACACGGCAGCATACGCGCGATTAAACAACGCTCTCGCGTGCACGAATGATATTGGAAACAAACCAATGACGAGCAAGACAATGTGTAAAATAGTGCCATTGATAATATCGATTTCTCTCGCCATGAAATCACCGTAGGAGCGAAAGGACAACATGAGTCCTCGAACAGCTCTTGGAGGCTGATCGGAGATAAGACTGAAGACTGCTGACGTGCAGCTGATGAAAGTGTAGCCAGATATCGCGAAGACAACGGCATTGAGGAAATCCCATTGGTTCATTTGCGCTGAGAACAATCTCTGGCAGAGGAAGTGATGCAAAACCACGCACAAGACTTTGAAAAAGTAGCCATATATCAAGATGATGGATTGCTTCGTCACTTCAGATAACGTACCTTTGCCAGCAAATCGCTTCGCGAGAGACACTAATCTATGCGGCCACAAGAACTGCGGAGATAAGGCAAAGTAATACACCGCCGCTAACAACCCAGCGGCAACACCGGCAGTCAAGATGATAATTGGACGCAGTGCGGTTGTATTTGAGGAATCTCCGACGTTCAATGCCGCAGCTGCCGCCAAGGAAACAATAATAGGTCCAGGAACGAGTCTCAATGATACATGCCAAAACTTCACAGACATCGGGAGTTTTCTCCAGTTGCGCATCGTGTCTGCGCGCCATGTCCACCACGTTGGCTTATTCCTAACACCGCGCCTGGCGTTGACCTTCTCTGTTGCAGTGCGCTCGTCGTCGCCCCGAGGGATAGAATCCAACCAGCACACCCACTCGGCCATCCCGAACTTGATCATGCCGCTCTTGAACGTCTGTGGATGAAATAACCAGGGAGCCATGGTCAAGTTCCAAACTGCAAACCAGACGTGCCAAGTACTTGAAAAGAATTCGTGTAAAGGACCGAGCGAAGAGAGCGACATGATGGCAGCCGTCACCCACGCCATTTCGATAGCCGGTTTGATGTGACTTTCCGCGTACTTTGAGTACAAACTGACGAACCCAGCGCGCATAGTCATGCCACGCTTGGTCTTCATGTAAGATGCTTCACCAGTATTGATTGAGCTATCTATTGAAAAGCCTCTTATTTTAGCGATGAACATGTTGAAAATAAAGCTTCCGGTTATCGTGTGCTGATACAGCTTCGAAAACATATTCACGAAGCCCCCGTCAAGCCAGCCTTCTAACATGACGGGCCACGCCATAACAAAAGAAGCTTGGATGAACCAGTGAGATGGATATATATTATGCGTACCCAATTCCTCGTGAAATCCGATGTTATCGAATGCATCCCCAGCTTTGAAGTACGTTTCGACGTGCACCATGACTATGATAAGTTTGGTCACAACGAATGTAAAAAGGGACGCAAATAACACAAACTCCGTAAACATAATTCCAGCGGAAGATTGGAAAAACGAAAGGCCTCTCAAGAAATCAAAAGACTTCGATAATCTGTGGAAGTCGCGAGAAATCAGCTGCATACCGTTACCGGTAGCAATCTTCGCATGAAACTGGTTAGCGCCATCAAAGGATACCTCTCTGGCTTTACCAACCATCTTGAAACCTACGTATCGAACTTTTCCTCCTCTTAATACGACATTCATCCCACCAAAAATATCTTCCGATAAGTGCAAAGATTTAGTAGCTTTCGATACACCACCGTTTGATCTGACCCACGCCAAATCCCAAACATCCGGGTGACCATAGTGGAACCTAACGCACAACGGTTTCGCCATATACCGCTGAACCATTGTGCCAAACACTTGTTCAGACAAGGCAGAAAATTGCGCGACTGAACCGTTCTGTTCAGTGATCATTTGCTCAGGAAAACCAACGATGACAGTATCATCAGAATCATCGAAAGTACGGATAAGGTTTCGTACTTTCAACCCCTCTGATAATTGCGCATCTTGATTCATATCAATCGTTTGCATGTAATTACCCCTGGCGTAAACGATTCCGAGATTTTGATTCTCCGGCTTACCTTCACCGACGATCGGATTTCCAGGCAAGCGGATTCTGTGTGTAAGCTTCATGATACCGGCAGGATCTTCTTCGTAATCAATTCGAGATCGGCATAAGTAATAATAGCTCCCTGCGTCTTCCATACTCTTTGCCGCTAAATCGGGCTGCTCATAGTGAGTGAGTACCGTGTGTGGATGTGCCTTGCACATCTCGATAATTTGTTTATCCTTGGCTTCCCAACCTTTGACACCGTACATCTGGCAAGATAAGACGTGTTCGTACTTCAAGCGAACGAGGGCTTCAATCTCTTCTTCTTTTGTGCCTTCCAGTCTTGCCAAGATTCTAGTCGCATCTGCGTAAGAGGAGAAGCCTCTCACGGTGCGCGAGAGCGTCTGCGTTCGATCTGACGCCCAGCGCGAAATTGTCGCAAGAATTGCGACATCTTCTGCCGTTTCCGCGTTTGTCTCGCGTCTGCCCGCGAGTTCATCTAGGAATGCTTCGTAGTTTTGGTGCGGCAAATGTAACTTTGTTCGTTCAAGCACGTTAGCCCATTCCCGTGGAAGCATGGTGGTCAAAAATCGAAATGTAGAAACGTTCTCCCCGTCGATTTGCTCTCTCAGATCGTCCGTCGTCAATTCGACTTCTTCGACGTACATAGGGGTCAACGTTGATAATGCCGGTGTTTGTAAAACACTTCTGGCTTTCTGCAATTGCGGGTCAGTAAGAGATTCCAAGAAAAATCTTAAAATTTCTCGTGCCTCTGCACAATCAGGTTCCCCCGTAGGATTCGCAGTGGAGAAAGTTCTGTTAAGAACGTCCACAACACGTCGACCTGGAGCGGTTAACAGAGCAGGTTTCACCCGCGATCGCACATGCGAAGTGTCTTCTAATTTAGCTGAGTCTGAAAGCACCTTCAGCAACGCATCACAAACTTGGCCCAACACGACGTTGGTTTCTTTGTGCGGTGCCGATAACTTTTCGTTGTCATCCGCGACGATATCGTTCTTAATTAACTCGATTGACTTTTGGATGTTTTGCTTAAACACTTTACACGCTTCAACGAGTGAGTCGCCGGAGGTATCGTCTTCATCATCGCGCGCCTTGCGAATTACCCTGATACCGTCATGAACCAACGTGCGAATATCAATGAGCCATTTTGGTGCGCGTGTTGATTCTCGCCTCACAACAATGCCCATCAATTCCGTCATCGATTTCAACAAAGTGCAAAGCTCTGCGCGTTTGCTAGAATCTACGATGCCTAAAATACAAACAAACATGAACGCCGCGACATCGATCATTTGGGACATGACCGATCCCAACAAGGCATATTTCATACTCGCGTTGCGCTCTGCGCCAACTTTTGAAAATACCGGTGCGGTCAACATCGTGGGGAATAGCATGTACGTGTCAGAGTCACCACCAAGAAAACTCTTCACTGTTTTTCCATTCAATGGCGCAAATGAAAGCGCGCTGCGTTCTTCGTCGCTCAATAAATCACGCTGGCGTAAAGATTTAATCACTGCGTTCCATGCGCGTGCAAATTCTCTCCATTGCTCTGAAGCAGCTTCCGCGCATAAATGCGTCGAAGGCGACGATGCTGGTATTGGCTTGAGCTGCTGAGTGGATAAAATCTTCTCTCCAAACGCGGCAATCTTGAGCGGAAGCTCGCGAACAACTTTCGACCACCCATCTTCCACGCCTTTCCAGCGCAACCGATCAAAAGCTGAGGCGATCCCTAGGCCAATGAGATACCAGAAGAAGGTATCTGCATAGTAAAGGAGAATACTCGGAAGCCATCTTTGCAGGACGACGAGGTACTTGTATGTGTGTCGTCGGAAAACTCGGACGATGTGAATCATAAAGTCTGGTAACATATCGCTGTAATCGTACTGATCGCAGTCTTCGCCCGCAAAGTCGTACCCCCAACAGTACAAATCGAGCTGTAAAATAGCTCTGGTTGGTTTTTCGAGAGGCATGAGGACGAACACAAAGTCGAAGAAGAACTTAGCTGCCAACACAACGATCCAGAAGAGACGGTAGCGGAAGCTGTCACTTCTATCTGTGCTCACGTCTTCTTTCGTGCCTAAATACTCTTTTTGACCGCCCATCGGAACGAGTCCGCTGAAATCAATCAAACTAACCACCATGTACAAGTATCCAATTGGTGCAAAAACGTTTAAAGACAAGAGACCATAAACAGTCAAAGCAGTTACGAGCAACGCCGCAGCGGAGATGGCAAGTTTTACAATGCTCATAGTCTTACTCTTGAAGAGTTCTCGTCGGTGCACAAAGAGAACTTGTGCCTCAACGAAGAAATCACATACAGCCGCGACGCCCGCCAAGTACGAGTAATATTGCCACTGTAAATCTGCAAACAAGTAAATAGTCATCAGTGCAAATGCGCACGTCATGAATGTGAACATTCTGTGGAAATTCAAAAGAACCATGCTCCATCCAAGAAACTCGTTGTGAGTCTTTTCAAAGACTGCGCCTAGCGTCTGGTCGATTTCAGCTGCAGTTCGCGCTCTGCGCATGTAGTTTCTGTAGTTAACGTACGACACCGTTGTACCATCACCGGTATCGTTCGTTGTCATGCGTTTCAACTTACTTGGAATCAAGTAGCACTCGTTGACATCGTCGTAGCCGAGTCTGCGGTACACGCGCAAATCTGAGCGAATTTGCGTTGCTATGAATTCCGTTACGGGCGTAATGATAGACTCCACAAAGTCTCCCTTCTCAAACTTCATGATCTTCGGGTTCACTGGCTTCCCGTTAGCAGTAATAGCGTTAGAACACACATGAAATAGGAATGCAATCATTTCAGGCATGCTGCGGCAGTTTGCGGCTTCATCCGCAATGCATTCAAAGAGCACGAGCGATCTCAGCTTGTTCTGCCCCATCTGAGACTCTAACGATCCAGAGTGCATGATGCCTAGATCACCTACAAAGTTTCGCCATCTGACGTAGTTTCTGAATGATTTTGCATATCTCTGTTCAATGATAAAATCTTCGCCCTTGCCTTTGCATTCCTCGGTCGAGCCAATGTTCCACAGTTGTCCAGCTAATCGATCGGCGACATTTTCGACGGTCGCTCCAACATTATCGTCTCCGGCACTTTGGAAGCCAAACACTGATGCGAGTTCTTGCGCGATGGGTAAGACTTTGTTTCGCCATTTCGTGACGGCACGTTCAATTTCAGACTTGCCCGTCGGCTCTGGACCACGTCGCGTTAAGTCTTCGCCTTCCAATTCTTCTAAATCCTGCCCACTCGTCGTTGCCGGTTCAGTAGACAAATCAGCGGTGAACCTTTGTGAAGATGGAGGGCTCTTCGTCGCTTGTGCAGCCTTTTTGGTGAGTTCAATCTCTTCTGGTTCGTGCGATTTCGAAAACCACGAGAACACGGGCGTCTTCGCTCTCACCAGTGCGTGAAATGCATCTCTCCAAATTCTGCCTAACTGTTTTCGCTTCAAACCGAGAGCAATGATGATGTAGCCAACAAATATGATTTTCAGCCACGTTTGAAACCGAAGATCAAGCATGTTCAAATCGTATCCTTCAGACCCCGGGCACGAGGTATCCCCTGGTTGCGTCCACGTTGAGTTTTCTTTTTTAATAAAACCTTCGACGTCGAGCGCGAATGCTGGCGGTGCCGGACATACAGTCGGCGACTTCTGGTGCACTAACATTTGATGGTGACAAGACAAGTACGGAGACTGCAATGACACGGCGGTTGGGTTAATGAGCCCCGGTCGATGCGACAGAATGGCAGAGAAGTTTTCGAAAAATGCAAACTGCGGTACTTGCTGTCCCGGCTTCAACTTAATTTGATGCCACGCTTCTGCTTCCGTGTGTGCAAACGCATGCACTGACGCGTTGTGTGCATCATTAATTGCTTCCCCACACTTTGGAAACTTGAGCGGATCATACGCTTGGAGCTCTTCGCCTCCGTAAAATGGTGTACACGTACCTCCTTTTTTCCAGAGGAGTTTTAACATGAAGTAAACCGCTCTTGGTCTCAGTAAATCGACATGGTTTACTTTGCACCTTTTCGCTACCGCCATCATCCCGAAATACTCCTCTGACGTGTATAAATCTGGTTGCGTCGGCGACATGTAGCCGCACGGTGAGTGTAACTTTTCTTTCAAGCTTGGGCAGACTTTCTCGATGATCGGAATTCTTTCGTCCGTGGTCGGCACAGCAGTGACCGCTTTACCCTTCCAATACTCATCCACCCACGCCATAATGGATCCACCGGTAACAAAGCGCGTGCTACAACCACTTGCGCATGTTGTCGCATGTTTTTCTAAATCTTCAATCATGGATGTCGTCCAATCGGCTTGGGCAATTTGGTCTTCTTCTCCCATCGTATCGTAGCCGTTCCATCCTTCGTGTTGTGGAGCTAATTTATACGCATCTACGCCGTATTCTGAGACTATGAACGGCTTTTTGGAAACTAAGTGATACTTTTTGAACAAAGTGAGTGGCGACCAAAATCTCCGCGTGTACATGTTTACTGCCCAGAAGTCAAGCTGGTCCATCCACACGTCGGAATAACGAATCCATGCTAGTGCCCCCCACATTTGCATACCGACAACGTGTTGTTTTGTCTTCGGTAAGTTCACGTTCGCTAAAGCGGTTCCACACAAAACACCTTCCGAACGTACCACTGAACATAACAAGTTGACAGATTTCATCAACTTTTCAATGGAATCTTCGAATTGACATCCACTGATGCCAAAATTCTCCGCTAATTCTTTATCGCAGACGAACAAATTCCACGGTCCGTTCAACTCGTTTCCTACTATCCAAGCGCCAATGGCTGGGTGCTTTGCAGCTCTAACTTGCGACCTAAGTTTTCTTTGTACTTTCGTCATGGACTCCTCGTCGTTGAAGAATGACTTGGTCCCGTCTTCGAAATCGTAACCAACGATAATAACAATCCCATACTGGTGACATAAATCGAAGAACTGCGTGTGTCTGTGCGAATATTTCAACGTGTAAATACGAATCGCGTTCACGCCGGCGTCGGCTAGGAGAGGAATATCTCGTTCAAAAATCCCCGCGTAATTGGACGTGAAATAATCCCCGTACGGTTCAAACCAGTCCGGGTCGGCTCCTACTGGCACTGGAGAATAACACACAGCGCGCATCAACCATGGCTTCCCGTCTAAATATAAAGTCCTACCTAACCTACGTAACCTACCGGTATCTAACGTCGTTTCATTCAAGTTTGGTGGGTTTCTAAACGCCTCCAATCGCTTTCTCCCTTCCGCAGATAAAAACTCCTTCTGTGGATTATGGAAAGCCGGGTCGTAAATATCTACATCATCATCTATTGCCGGTGCAGTTAAACCGGTTGCGTTTACCTCTTCCTCGTGTTCGATTTGTTTTTCCATTTTCTTTTGCTCATCTGCTTCTTCTGCATTTACTTCTGCATCGGAGTCTTGAGTCAAGTGGTTCGCCGTTCCTGGATCGCTCCCCGTGGCAGAGGAAGTGCCTGTCCCGTCGTCAGCGCCTAACTTACTCAGCTCGTGATGAAACGATCCTTTCACGGTTTCTTTACCTCCGCTCGGTTTCGGTCCATCGAACGGCCACACCATCCCGCCGAGTTTCGCATTCAACCTTTCCAAAGGAGATCCGTGCATGTTTGTGCTCTTGTTCTTTTTATGACTCGTGCTTCTCGCGCCGCGGAACATCGCGTCCGCTTTGCGCCTGTTATGATCGTAATCGTACTCTTCGTAATCATCTTCAATTTTATATTTGCGATCGTTCACCAAAGACGGCTCTTCGCTCCCGTAGCGAGCGAACGCGATGTCCAATTCGGTCTGCGTGACGCGGCTATTCTTTCCCGAAGACGAACTCAACGCGAACGTCGTCGCGAAGAGCACGGCAAAGATGGCCGTTAGGATAACGCGCCATGATATCTTCTTCTTCGTTATTTCTTCTTCGTCGCCGGCGTAACGCGAGACTGGTATTGGTGCGTAGCCTCCGTTCAGAGGCTCCGCGCTCCCATCAAACAAGGCTCCAGGCGCTCGGCGTAAGTAGGCCGCTGCCTGGTCGGAATTCATTGTTTTGTAGCGGAGCTTTTATTTGTACGTAATAATACCGCTTCTGTTCTTTTCAAACTTTCAAGTGTCTCTTCGTTTGCGATGAAGTCGGTGGTGCGCGTGTATTTTCGCGCGCGCTTTGATCCCGCGTCTGTGTGCGTGGTATGTGCTCGTGTGAGGGCGCGCGATTGTTAAAAAAATGACGACGAGGAGAGAGAGCTGACAAACGTTTGCCTCTTTTTGCTTTCACTACCAAACCCTAAATTTTTTCGTGCTTTTAAGTTCTTCGTTCTTTATTACAATCTCTCTCTCGCCGTGTTTAGTTTTTATTATTATATGTGTGTATTACCTGGTACTCTCTTTTACTTCTTGGCTCTCATTCGCTCGCTAGCTTCTTCATTCTCTTCATTCCCTCTCCGATTTTATTCCGTCTTCGTCGAAACTCGGTTGTTCGCAAAATTCTTCGTTGCCGTCTTCGCACAGAGCTTTGGAGGCTATTCTACCGACGTACCACGCGGATAACGCGGATAATCCGAGACCCAAAAACGCTGGACCGAGTTGTTGGACGGTGGCGCCTCCACCGGAGGAAATGGAGCGCGCGACATCACCGCTCGCCACGTACGCCACCGTACCCGGAATCATGCCTAAGAAGGACGCCGGAGCGTACTCTAATACGGAGACGGAAGTCAACCCGTACAAGTAGTTTGACACAGAAAACGGTAAAAGTGGGCTCAAGCGTAACATGAATATCACGCCGAAGCCGTTCTCCCCAATCGCCTCGTCGATTTTTCTGTACTGCTCTCCAAACTTTTCGCTCGCCAACTTTTTCACCGCGTCTCTGGCCACGTACCTAGAGATGAGAAACGACGCCACCGCCGCCGCCGTTGCGGAACTCACCACAACGAACGTCCCTTCAAACGCACCAAACAACGCCCCGGCACTCATCGTCAGCGGAAACGCCGGCACCGCGAACATTTCCAAAACGAAATATCCGAATGCGAACAGCAACGGCCCGTTGATTGGACCGAGCGAGTCTAAATACGAAGCGTACCCAAACAAAGTCTCCGTGATCGACTCTCTGAAGTACACCGAACACGCTAATATCCCCAACAAAACGCCTCCAAACAGAACGAGCGTTGTCTTTGAATTCGTCTCGTCTTCCTCGTCGTCTATGGAATCTCGAGACACGTCCACGATATCTTTCGCGCCTAAAGATTTAAGCAACGCCGTCGGCGAAGAAGAAGGTTGTTGTTGCGTCGCGCTAATACTCCTACTAAAATTCGTCCCCTCTTTCTCCGAAGAAGAAGAAGAAGAAGAAGAAGAGTCCATCTCTTTATCCTCGTCTCGAGAGTCGAATATCGCCTTATTCATCGTCAAAACGCGACGAGCACGGCTCGCCACGTTCCCACTATCGTTCTTTACTGCTATTTCTGTTTTTATTATCGTCGATCCTGCCGTTCCGCGGTCGTTTCGTCGTCGTCTCCGTCGCGATGGCGCTGACGAGGCAGCGCGGGGGAGGATGACGATTTTCTTCCGTAACGATAACGACGCCGAACTGCTCCGCGCGAGACCGCGCCATCTCAAACCGCCGCTGCTATTTCTGCTTCTCGCGATGTCCGACGACGATTGGCTCTTCACCTCAGACGCCGCCGTCGTGGCTGCAAAAGTACCCGCGCGCGACGACAACATTCTATATTATGAGCGCGCTCGTGTGTGTGTCGTAAGCGTTCTTCTTCAGGGGCGAAGAGGAATATTTTTGTGTGTGGGTGCAGGAATGCTGCGCGTATTATTAGATATCCTCCCCAGATCTCGTCGCTCTCTCGCTCTTCGATTATTCTTTTCAAAGCGCAGGCGCGCGTACCCGGAAGAGTTATGAAGATTTGGAGAGATTCGCGCGACTTCGTACTATTAAGAGCGCGCTCTGTTGAGTATCCGATATTCTTTGTGGGGGGGCGGGTATCAAATTTGTACCGAGAACTCGGGAAAAACAGATAATAAAAGAACGAGGGACGAATACGAATAAAAATAAAATATAACAATGATGGATGGTTTCATCTTTCTCTTTCTCTCTTCCTCTTTCTTCTTCTGCTACTCGTACGTATAAAATTTATTCGTTTCACCTCACACGAGCTTCGCGCGGCCTTTCGCGGACGCCGCCCGCCTGCTCTTGTGGACTTTCTCCGCGGTTTCCATTCCTAAAAACGCAAACACGATGAAACATCCAGTCCATTGAAGGCTCGTTAGCGTTTGGTTTGGGTTTCTAAATACCGAATAGACGGTGCTAAAAATCTTCCTCGTCGTCGTGACCGTGGTCAATACTAAAACGTCAAAGCTCGTGATGGTGTGATATATAAAATTTTGGCCGACTGCCGAGGCCAAGGAGTAACTCACGATCGCTTTCAGGACTTTCGGGTATTTCGCGCAAAACGCGAATCCGCTGGTGACTTGGCCCGTGAATACGGCAAAGACCAACGCGACGATGGCGCCGGACAGGTTCGTGTACAACATGCTCTCGTGCGCGCTCGGTTTCGCCGTTTTTCGATGACTCGGATTCAAAACTTTCGTGCTCGTTTTTACCTTATCTTGCAACCCGCCCGTGATGGCGTCGAACACCAGCGACAAGAAAATTAAACTCAAACCGTACGTGGAATTCTCCTTGACGCTCGCTTTGCCGCTCGACGACGCTTTGCCGTAATTGAACAAAAACACGCCAAACGTAACAAACGCGACCGAGAGATATTGAAACCTCGAAAACTTCCTCCCGCCTAAAAACAACCCACCGAGCATGACCGGAACCATCTTACAACTCTTCCCTAAAACCTGCGTCGGGTAACTTACGTACCTCAACGCCTCGTTCGACGCCGCCATCGCCAACATCTGCGACGACCCGCTGTGAAAAATTTCCTTCAGGGGCAACTTATATCCACTCCCACCAAAGATGAAAATAGCCACCAACGCGCACAACGCGTTCACGGCTCGCTCAAACACGAGCGCGAAAAACGTCATCGAAAACCGCTCTCCTTTCTCTCCTTGCGCCTCGTACACGTCCTCCTGCATCACCGCGAAATAGCTAAACGACACGAACACGCCTAAACAACACGCGACGAGTTCCAACTCGCGGCTGACGGGGAGAAAAAACGAAGGCGCGTTAAATCCACTCGCCACGCCTTTAAAGCGAGGCGAAGGGGTCATCTCGCGCACGACCGAGGACGACGGGTTCGACCGAGGCGAGTGCAAGGATTGTCGTCGAGTCGTCGCTGGCATCTCTGCTTTTCTTCCTTTTTCTTTTGTGTGTGTGCTGTGCTGCGCTACGCGCGTAAACTCTTTCTGACGATGATGATGATTTTACGCCGTTTTTTTCCCCATTGTGTGCTTGACCTTTTTCCCTTTTTTTTCATTTTTTGTATTTTTTTGACAGCTTGACCTTTTTCCGTTTTTTTTCACATTCCCCGTACTTTTTTTTCCCCAAACAACACCAGAAGAAGAATAAGTTGCCTCGTTCGATCCACACTCATCGAGAGAGAGAGAGAGAGAGACATGGATTTCGCGTCGGTCGGCGATAGGATTTCCGCGCTCACGAACAAGGCGAAAACGGAGGCGGAGCGCTTGTTTCTCCCGTCCGCGTCGAGTTTAGGAATACCGGTGAGCTCCGCGGAGGATGTGATTATGGCGGAGAGCGAGTTCGCGAGATTGTGCGCGCACTCGCACGCGGCGGCAGACGCGGAGAAATATAAGAAAGAGTTGGACGACGCGAGGTTTCGTTTGGTGTGGGCGCTGTCGCACAGTAGAAGAGAAGAACATTTGAGGCACGCGGAGAATATTTTGATGGACGAGACGTTGGATTGGGATGAAGTTTTGACACACAGAGACAGGTATTATTTGAAGGCGGTATTGTATTACAACCGGTGCGACTACTTGTCGTGCAGAGACAACGCGTTTACGTGTTTGAGCGTAGATCCAACGTGCGTCCAAGCACAAAATTTGCGACAAGCGTGCGAGGAATACTTGGCTCGTGATGGCATTATAGGGATTACGGGTGTAGTGGCCGGCGTAGCGGTATTAGGAGCGATGCTTGCGTCGAGACGATAGAAGAAAAGAGAGAAGACAAAATAAAATCACATAAACATACAACACGAAAACAAACATGCACTAGCTGTAGTAAAACATCATCATAGAAATTGTTGTGATCATAATACTAAGCTATTACAACAATTGCAGCTGCTAAATTCATCATCTATGTATGACTGACTATCTAATTCATTCGTTTATTCTAAAAAATTTCACTTGAAGCTATTTACGGACTTTACTTTGTTAGCTTTCTCTTCGCTAAACTCTTTTTATAATCGCGAATGGATTTGGTCATCTTTGTCACTTGTTGATTTTCGCAAAGCCAAATCTCTTTCGCGACTTTTTCGATTAAACGAAAATCGTGCGACACGAGGACCAATCCTCCGGAGTATTCGTTTATTGCATCCGCTAACCCGTCGATGGCGTCTATGTCCAAGTGATTCGTTGGCTCATCCAAAAGCAAAATATTAGGTTTGGACAGACATATCATCGCAAAAACGAGACGCGATTGTTGCCCCGCGGATAAGAGCGCGATAGGTTTCGTTTGCGCCTTACCCGAAATACCATACGTTCCTAAATACGAGCGCCAATAATCGTCCAACTTTTTCATGTCTTGAAAAGTGCCGGAAAAGAATTCCAACGGCGTCGAGCGCGGATCGAGGGATTCAAACGAGTGTTGCGTGTATCTGCCCACGATGACGCCGTTTCGTCTTTCGACGACGCCAGATGTCGGCTGTAAATCCTGGGCGAGCAACTTCAACAAAGTGGACTTGCCGGCACCGTTTGGTCCAACCAACGCAACGCGACTATCCATATCGATGCCAAAATCTACGTTTTTCAAAATGTCTATTTCAGTCCCGGGATACCGAAACGTGACGTCTTTGAACGGTAAAACTGGAGGTGCAATTTTCGCCCCGCAATCCGGAAATTTAAACCGAAACGAGTTTCGCTCCGCGCTCGGTTCGGGCGTTAAACCAGCCGCAATCATCTTATCGAGCACCTTTTGACGCGAATTCGCGAGCTTCATTTTATCTTCGAAAGTTCCTGCTTTCGCTATAAACTCGCGAATCGCTTTAATTTCCGCTTGCTCTTTATCGTATTTGCGCTGATTGACTAAATCTTCGCTCGCTCGCGTTCGCTGGAACGTCTCGTAATCGCCGGTGTAATACGTGAGTTTCGTATTGGTCAGTCGGATGATATGTGTGCAGACGCCGTCGAGAAAATCTTGCGAGTGGCTGACGACGACTAAACACTTGTTGTACTTTGCCAGGTAGTTTTCCAACCATACCACGGCGGATAAATCCAAATGATTGGTCGGTTCGTCGAGCAAAAGTAACGCGGGAGCTGCAAAGAGCGCGCGCGCTAAAGAAACACGCATTCTCCATCCCCCAGACATATCTTTCGTCGAGCGTTGCATCATGTCTTTATCAAAGCCTAGTCCAAACAACAACTCCGCCGCTTTCGTTTCAAACATGGACGGATCGAGCTCTTCTAAACGTTCGTATATGAGTTGTAAACGTTCGTCGCCGGGGCCATAATTGGCCATCAAATCTTCCTCTTTCGTTCTCAGCTTTTCAATCTCTAACTTGATGTGGTCTACGACAGATTCCAGCGCGGTTCTGTCCGAAGGCGCAGCTTCTTCGCGAAGATGGTAAATGTCGATGTGCTCGGGAATAGGAATCTCTCGTTTGGCAATAGCCGAGAGTAAGTTGGACTTCCCGCAACCGTTTTGACCGATCAAACCGTACCGACGTCCGTGATTAAGTTCTAAATTACATTCAGAAATGAGCTCCTGTCCGTTGACTTGCATAGAAAAGCGTTCGATTTTGACATCAAGCGCGGTTTCTCGAGACGCTAGCACGCCCGTCACGGTTCGATCAACATCGTCGTCGTCGTCTTCCTCAGATATCGTCTCGCCATTATCACCATCCCCATCGTTTGCATTTGCAGATGCTTGCGCGTTTCTCCTCTCGCGATCGAGTCGTTTACGTCTGGAACCACCGACTTTTGCACTCCCTACGCCTCGTCGTTCGTCCTCCGAACTCGCCACTTTGCCTTGGAAAACGCGCCACGTGTCTGAGCACACCTCGCCGACGAACGCGGCGTTGTGCGAAATGGTTAACACACCACCTTTAAACTTTTTCAAGGCAAAAATCAACGCTTTTAACGTTTCGTTATCGAGGTAGTTCGTAGGTTCATCCAAACAGATGACGTGCGGCTTATTCCACATCGCCGCCGCGAGAACTAAACGCGATTTTTGACCGCCAGACATTCTGCGAATGTTCCCATCCCCGAGTTCGGTAGATATGCCGAAATCTGCCAAGTGCTTGTACACCTCCGTCGAAGTCAGTGGTCGCACATCTAGACCAGATTGCATCGCTTTATAAGTCTCGTCGAAATTGAGGCACATTTTCTTACAATAGCTGTCTCGGTGCAAAAATTTCGCGGGCTCCCACTTGGTAACGCCCGGTCGGTCGCCATTCTTCCTCACTTCGTAACACAACTCGCCGCCTTTGACCGCTCTTCCCAAAATTTCGTTCACGTTCCCGCGTTGTAATCGCGCATTTTCTTCTTCTTCGGTCAGTTTCATAGTTTTCATCGCCGCGAGCTCTTTGTCTCTACCTAGAAAGAAACGCGTCTGGATGTACTCTCTCGGCGTCAAATGCAGATTAGATTCCAAATGATGCATGCTGTGCTGCGAGACGTACGCTATCCTCAAGTTGTGGTGCTTCCAAATAGTTCCCGATTGCGGTTCAATCTCGCCAACGATATTTTTCATCAACGTAGTTTTACCAGCGCCGTTTGCACCAACAATAGCAACTCGAGAACCTAAATACGCGCGAACGCACACTTGTTCCAAGATGTTCTTCTCGCCGCCGTCGTATTTGAACGTGACGTCGTCGAGTCTCATCACGACTTGGCCGCGATTTTTGATACCATCTAAAGCGCCTGGATCTGGAAAAACTAGCAAAGGCTTTTCGCTCGAGCCTCGAACACTCCCGTTCATTTCATTCTTACCGACGCCGTTGCTTCCGCCTATAGTCATCGCGCCTTTGTTCATCGCCGAAACGAGACCGGCTGTATTTTCCAACCCTAGCGCTTCGCGTCGCGCGAGTTCTTTCGATTTATCCAGCGACGAAGCATCTCCTCCCAAATTGTTCGACCCATCGTCGATGTCTAATCCATTCTCTTTCGCGTGTTTCGAAATAGCATCCAACGTTTCTTTCTTCATCCTCGGCAAGACTAAATTTGGCTTCTTCGCGCGAAAGCCCGGGAACCCGCCGTCAAACACGGTGAGCTTCTGGTTTTCGAAATGCACAATGTCCGTGCACACTTTGGTTAGAAAGTCGTAATCGTGCGAAACGACCAAGACAGTAGATTTTGATGCAATCAAAAAATTAGCGAGCCATTCGACTGCGTCTACATCCAAATGATTCGTAGGCTCGTCCAGCAGTAACAAATCCGCCTGCTGCGTCATGGCGCTCGCGATTGCTAATCTCATCCGCCAACCTCCGGATAACTCGTTCACTCTCTTCCCCATCATCTTATCGTCAAATCCAACCTCTTTCAAGCACGCCTCGGATGACGACTCGCCTTTTTCGCCATCATCACCACCACCGCCGCACTCTCCTTCCTTCTCTCTCGCGAACTCAGTCACCGTCGCGTTCGATAAACTCAGAATCTCGTGTCTCACGAACACCACGTTCACATCTTCCGGAAATCCCAAAATGTCTTTCGCCGCGATTCTATTCATCAGCGTCGTCTTCCCCGCGCCGTTCTGACCCACAATACCATATCTCTTGTTCTTCTCCAGTTGTAACGCGGTCGGTTTCAACAGAATCTTCGCGCCGAACCCGAGTATTATGTTTTGCAAATCCACCAAAAATTTCGTCTCGTTCGCCGTTTTTCCGCTAGGGGTTGCAGTCGTTCCCACTTCCCCATCATCATCTCTCGACGCATCATCCGTGTCGCCACCACCACTCGCTCTCAGCACCATCCCCACCATATCCTCCACCTCCTCTTCCGTCATGAACGCCTCCAAAATCGGCGCGATGTTCTCCGAAATCGACGCGACCTCTCTCTCCTCCTCCTCAAAGACGAGGTCGAGGAGTAAATCCTGCACGTACTCCAACACTTCCTCGTCGACGCATCTCGAGACGAGCCTCTCGCGGACGAGCGTCTCGACTTTTTCTCTCATCGCGCTGGTGCTCGTCGCGCGCTTCTTGGGGGGAGGGGTCTTCTTCTTCTTCTTCTTCTTCTTCTTCTTCTTCTTCTTCTTCTTCTCGTTCGAATGCTTCTTTTTTTTGTGCTTTTTCATCAGAATTCTGAGCACTTCTTCACTCCTTTAAATTGGAAAAAGCGCGCAGGAGTGACGCGACTACCACACATAATAAAAGAAAGTCCCGAGAGAAGATAGTTGAAGAGAGAACCGATGACGAGCACCACCACCGCGTCTGCATCATCCGTCGGTGTTATTTTTGGACGAGAGTATTCGCGCGTCGTCGCTTCGTCGTCTTCGAAATCGAAATCTTCGTTGTTCGGCGTGGGGAAGAGGAGAGACGCGTTTGTTGGTCGACGTAATCCATCATCGAATGGAAAGAGAGAGAGGAGGCGGGCGGGCGCGGTTGGCGCGACGCGAGCCGGGACTGATTTCTTGCACGAACTCGGGGTGAAGTTGAGAAACGAAGACGAATCGAAAATGCCTCCCGGCAGAGTCGGATTGTTTGGCATAAGGGAAACGTTGGAATATCTGTTGGACTCGAACAAATTCGTGGAAACGAGAGTCGAGAAGTATGGGCCCATTTTCAAGACGGCGTTTTTCTTTAAACCGACGATTGCTTTCGGCTCGAAAGAAGCGGTGGAAGAGTTCAAATCGTTCGAGGCGAGTTTACCAGCGGATGAGGCGTTGCCGGAGACGTTCAGAGAGTTACACACGGAATACGGCGCGTTGAAACAAAACGGCGCGAAGCATAAAGCGACGCGGAAGAACTTCGGGAGAGTGTTGGGAAGAGAGGCGCTGGAGACGTATGTGCCGGAAATTGCGACGCGAACGGAGGAGTTCGTGAATAAGTTGGAGCAAAGAAAAGTTTTGTTTCCCGGGAAAGATATCAAGCGCTTCGCGTTGAAGACGTTGTTTTATTTGTTTTTAGGGAAAGTTCCGGAGGATGATATTTTAGAGGAGATGTATTTGTATAACGCCGGGTTATTGTCGTTGGGAAAATTTGATCCGACGTTTAAGAGAGGAGAGAGCGCGTTAGAGAAACTGACGCAATACGTGCTCGCGTACTATCTGGAAGTGAAAAAGGACGACGCAAAATTGAATGCACCCGAACATTTCTTTCTAAAGCAGTACTCCGAGGCCACGGATGAGTTTGGCGAAATTTTTTCGGACGAGCGAATCGCCACGACGATCGTATTGATGGTTTGGGGCTCGTATATCGAAGCTGCTGCGTTGATTGGACACTCGATTCGCATTCTGGGCGAGAAAAGAAATGCAGATGTTTTAAAAAAAGCAAAGGAAGAGGCGCTCGCGTTGCGAAAAGAAGAAGAACAGACGCTCTCTACGTTGGCGCAAAAAGGGAAATACTTGTTGGCGGTGTCCAAGGAAACGCTTAGATTTCACCCGCAGACCGCGGGCGGGTTGAGAGTGAATCCAATGGATCGAAAATTTTGCGGTTACACTATTCCCGCCGGTTACGTTTTAACGGCAGATCCACGCATTGCATTCCTTGACGAAACCGCCTTCTCGGATCCGAAAGCGTTCAATCCTTCGCGGTTCCTCGAAGCTTCGAAGAGCGAAGACCGTTTCTTCCCGGGCGGTATGGGACAACACCAGTGCCCGGGAATTAATTTGGCGACGACCATGAACGTGATCTTCTTGATCAAGTTCTTGACGACATTTTCGTCCTGGAAGCCTTCAGAAGGTATGCCCGAGAAAGTTCCGTTGGTGCAGGTGCCGATCGTAATCATTGGCGATGACTATAGATTAGACTTGATGCGATGAAAATTAGATACTTTTGTTTCCAGTCAATTTTAATGTATCTCTCTATGTTATGGTACAAAGTCGCGCAATCAAATTCTACTTCTAGTGTGTTCCTATATATATATGCACTGCTATCTGTTGCCAGAAATTTTTAGTCCTCTGTATTCCATCGCGAAGCATTCAAAAGCCGAATCCTCGATTTCTACGAGCGCGAGTACTCTTTGCTCCGGTTCTATCTCCATATCCTCCTTTGTTTTTTCTCTTTTTAGCTCGTAATACGTACAATCTCTCTCTCCATCCACATCGTACGGTGGCACGAACACGTCCAATATCGCTACGTCGGTAATCGCGACTATTCTGTGTATGTTCTCTTCGGGTGAACACACCTGGATCCCGCAATTCGAGGTGTCTATCACAACATCCGACACTAAATCGCACCCTCTCGGTTCACGCGCGCTCGCATTTTCGTACATCCCATCCGTCCATTTATACGTTTGCACCCGCGCCGAGCCATACATACATTTGGATAACACCGTCATCTCCGGGTGATTGTGCAAAGGGATTTCCATGCCTTCGGGGATAATAAACATGCATATCTGAAAGTCTTCGCACGCGTAAATCCTCTGACTGTGCACGGCGGGCGACTTTTTCCTCCCTGCTTGAAAAGCGTTCGTCAACGCAGAAAAGGGTGAAGATATCTTCGAGTAACTCTTCTTCGTTCTCTTGAACATGTTCGCGAAGAGTGATTTCAGCGGGTCCCACGCAAACTCTTCTTCTTCTTCTTCGTCCTCTTCCGTGTCGTCACCTCTCGTATCCTCGTCCTCGTAATGTTCTCTCTTCCCCACCAACCCAACATCTCTTGCCGTCACGCGTTCAAGGTGCGGTTTCAACCGTTCGTAAATCTCCCTCGTTCGTTCGCGCTGCTCCCTTCTTCTCGTCTCGAAAGAAGAAGAAGTCGTTAAAGGAGCAGTCGCGGGAGTTTTCACGGTCGAATTAAAACACACTCTCTCGCACGCTCTGAAGAGCCGCTCGACGACGTTCGCGTCCATCTCGTCTCCGTCCGAAGCTCTCTCTTCCTCGTCCTCTTCCTCTTCACCTCGGCATTCGTTCGGACAACCCTCGTAGATGTTTTCAACAACCTCCCTCTTCTTCTTTTGAACGCGCGTTTTCTTCTCGGGCATCGCTTTCTTTTTTTTTCGAATGATCCCGCCTTTCTCTCTCTCTCTCTTCCCCTTCGCGCGTATTATGGCGAAGACATCCGCTCTTTTTCACTCGCTCTCGCTCTCGCGCGAGTCCGTTGCGTGCGCGCGTTGCGTGCGTCTGTAGTGTTTGAATGTTTTACTTTTTTGTCGCGTGTGACGTCTGTTTTTTTTTTTTCATCGCGTCAAAGTTGTCCCACGCGATACGCATTTCTCTCTCGTCTCTCTCGTCTCTCTCTCTCTTTGTGTGCTGAAAAAGAATACGAGCCGCGCGAATCCAATCCATCCACGATGTCGTCGCGCGCGCAGGAAAAACGAGAAAAGTACGGCACTGGTGGAAACAGGAGGAAGAGCAGTGCCGGCGCTCTCGGCTCTCGCGGTGGATATAAGAACAAAAGAAATCTGAGAAAGCCGCCGGCGGCGGATGGGGGCATATTCAAGAACAAGTTGGTCTGTTTCGGATGCCGACGAACCGGACACTCGTTGAGAGACTGTCGCTACCACAACGGCGGCGATGCGAACAACAGCAGAGGGCAAAAGATTTGTTACAATTGCGGCAGCGGCGAGCACGCGTTGCGGGATTGTCCAGAGCCAAACTCGAACTTTGCGTTTGCAAAGTGTTTCGTCTGCGATAAAGTCGGACACTTGTCCAAGAATTGTCCGGAGAACAAGAGCGGGTTGTACGTCAACGGTGGACAGTGTCGAATTTGCAAAGGCGTGGACCATTTAGCGAGAGATTGTCCGAAACAAGGCGTGTGTTTGCGATGCGGCGAGGAAGGGCATCTCTCGAAAGAGTGTCCGAATAATAAAAAGAGCAGCAGCGGCAAACGAAAGAAAAAGTCGAAGGACGACGAAGCAAACAATGATAGCAATAAAGGAGCGACAAAGAGGAAAGGTGGAGACGATTTAGACGACGAAGAACAGTTCTTCCTTGGCGATGATGATGATGATGATGATGATGATCATGATGATGACGGCAACGCGTCCGATTCTTCTTCTTCTTCGTCGTCTTCATCCTCGGGGGACAAGAAAAAGAAGAAGAAAAAAATGAAGAAAGTCGAGAAGGTTGTTCAATTCAATTAGGAGCTATTTGCAGTTGCGTTTATTAAGAGTTGTTGTATAACTATAGCTTTGCTCTATTATTATTTTCTATCGCGCAATCGCGGCGACACGTGCGCGGTGCCACCATTCGTCAACGGAGAAGAAGAAGAAGGAGGAGGAGGAGATGCCAACGCCACCCGACGCGGGACAGGTATTTTACTCGTGCTTGGCACCTTTTTTTCCTTTTTTACAGTCGTCGTTTTGGTCGTCGTCGTCGTATGAATATCACCATCGGAGGAAGACAACTTCAGTAAGCGCATGACGTGTGCCAATTTTTCTGCCGCCTTTTCCTCGTCCTCTCTGTTTCTGTCATCCTCGTCGTCGCCGCACGCGTAATACGGCGTCTGGCGTATGAATCGAGGCAGCGATACGTTCGACTCGTTCGCCTCGACTATTTTTTCTAAATATCTGCGAAGTTTCCCGTTTTTAGAGAGTTCGTCGTCTTTATATCCACCTTTATTCTCGTCGCCGCCACCAAACGCGATCCATTCTCGAGGATGAATGGATGTAAACTGCGGATTCTTCAAAGCTTTATACGGCGAATCGTCGACGAGCAAAATCTTGTGGTGCGTCCAAAAAATCCGCCGTCTCGTCTCTTTCAAAAACACCGGTTTGTTATGATACGCCGGCGACCCGTCGCCAAAGAATCCTACGCTCGTGCACTTATCCTGTCCCCACACGAACAACAGTTTTTTTTTCCGTTCCTTTCCCCAGGCGTGATCGACGAGCATTTCCAGATTGTGCTTCTGAACGCTCGACCACACCGCGCAGGTGAAGTTGTCCAACAAGAAATCGATGAACTCGTGCAAATGTGGGCGGTTGTACACGTGAAAATTCCCCAATATCGCGTCTGGTTTACAAGCATCGCGACTGTTACTGCTGCCGCTGTCTTTGCTCTCGCTCGACCTCTTGTTGCTGTTTCTGGTCTGTCGACGTCGGTCGAACAACACGCCGTTCAAATCGAGGACGAGTAAGATGTCTTTCTTTTTCTTCTTGATTTTGTTGATTTTGATTTTGTTGTTCTCATCGAGTACCAACAACGGTTCTTCTTTTTCTTTCTCTACTTCTACCACTACTTCTGCTTCTAATAAAGTCATCTTCTTTATTAGGTCATGATCGAAAAAGCGCGCCGTTCGTTGATGACGCAAACCTGTCTTTGTCGTGACGACGGTTGTTCTCTGTTCCTTTCGTGCTCTTTTTTTTTCTTTCACGGCGTTCGAAAACGTCTTTTCTTCTCTCCGAGGCGAAAAAAAAAAGAAGAGATCTTCACTTCTTCAAAACTTTTCGCCGTTTCCGTCTTCGTGTGTGTGTTCACTTTTTTATGTGTATTTCAATACTACTCTCGATATACGAAAGAAGCGCACGCGCACGCGTATTGTTTAGAATTTATCTCTCTCTCTCTCTCTTTGTGTGTAAGTCGGATTATAACCATGTTATGTTTAGTATTCCATGCTCGTACGACCAACCTTCTGGTAAAGGACAGTCGTTGTCGAGGAGGAGGTATTGTAAACATTCTGGGTCGTTGTTCTCGTGTGCTGACCGTACGGTGGCTTCATCCCAAGGCGCTTTGGCTTCTTCGTGTAAGTACTTCAAACAGTCCAAGTGACCTTTCCAGGCCGCACACGAACACGCACTTTTGTCAAATTCATCGTATTCACGCTCGACGAGATATTCGAGGATGTGGAGATGACCATTTGCAGCCGCCTCGGAGGCAGTTCTCCAATCCCATGGCGCTTTGGCAACCTCGTGTAAGTACTTCAAACACTCCAAGTGACCATTCTCGGCCGCACACGCACACGCATCTTCGTCAAATTCATCGTATTCACGCTCAACGAGATATTCGAGGATGTGGAGATGACCATCTAAAGCCGCCTTGGAGGCAGTTTCCCAATCCCATGGCGCTTTGGCAACCTCGTGTAAGTACTTTAAACAGTTTAAGTGACCTTTCAAGGCCGCAAACACACACGCATATTCGTTATATTCATCGTATTCACGCTCAACGAGATATTCGAGGATATGGAGATGACCATTTAAAGCCGCCTCGGAGGCAGTTTCACAATCCCACGGCGCTTTAACGTCTTCGTGTAAGTACTTCAAACACTCCAAGTGACCATTCTCGGCCGCACACGCACACGCACTTTCGTTAAATTCATCGTATTCACGCTCAACGAGATATTCGAGGATGTGGAGATGACCATTTAAAGCCGCCTCGGAGGCAGTTTCACAATCCCACGGCGCTTTAACGTCTTCGTGTAAGTACTTCAAACACTCCAAGTGACCATTCTCGGCCGCACACGCACACGCACTTTCGTTAAATTCATCGTATTCACGCTCAACGAGATATTCGAGGATGTGGAGATGACCATTTGAAGCCGCCCAATTGGCAGTTTCACAATCCCACGGCGCTTTAACGTCTTCATGTAAGTATTTGAGGCACTCGAGATGACCATTTCTGGCAGCATTTGCACATGCCAAAGCATCAATAGGACACCGATTTGCAACGCAATACTTCACCATTTCCAGATTACCTTGTTCCGCGGCCACAGCACTCGTCTTTTCGTCCCACTCACACTTTTTCTCTTCTCGTATCCACTGAAGCAACTCGAGTTTATTCGTTCGAGCAACTTTCTTGCAGAAATATTTTTCGTCCCATTCACTCGGCCACAACGATCGATTTTCCAACGCAAACTCCAAAGTCGATATCGACGCCATCTCTTCAATCTTAAACTTCTCCGCCAACTTCATTCCAGAACGCGCCGCTCTCTTAATCAACTCTCTCGTTTCACCGTTCACGTCGTACAAGAACTTCACGTCGGTTTGATTCAATCTCGAAATCACATGTTTCTCCACGACATCTCGACACGCGCCGCCTCCACACGAC
>Ga0181599_1000284_pt1 | contig 52655 bp, 32 predicted proteins | sample 041ome_3_FD_148658 | JGI IMG/M metagenome (GOLD analysis project Ga0181599, IMG submission 148658) | Coastal salt marsh microbial communities from the Groves Creek Marsh, Skidaway Island, Georgia - 041405US metaG (spades assembly) | ecosystem: Environmental > Aquatic > Marine > Intertidal zone >...
CGATCGAATGGCGCGGGCATCGCCAGATCGGGGGCTCCGCACACCCGGGTGTTTCGTCGGCACGATTTTTTGACTGTTTGAAATCGCTCGACGTCGAGCTCGTCGTCGTCGACGACGACGACGACGACGACGGTCGGTGGCGCCAGGACGAGGCGTGCGCGTCGGTGACATCGCGATGTCACGTACCGCGACGGGCGGCGCGCCGTTCGGCGGTGGCGACGACGACGAGGAGAAGCACGATGTCGGTGTCGTCGTCGGCGTGGATGAGGATGTGAAGCGAAGGAGGATGGATGACGCCGAACGTGCGGACGATGTCGCGGGTGAAGAGAGCGATTGGAAGATTGTCGTGCGCGATGCGTCGAGGATAACGATCGGGAGCGATGCGTTCCAGGTATCGGATGCGGTACTCGTGAAGGCGCCAGGGACGGCGGAGAGATATGTGGGGAAGATTTGTGCGTTTAAAAGACGAGGAACGCGCGTGGAGGCGAGACTGTGCTGGTATTATCGTCCACAAGAGACCCGGGGAGGGCGGAAACGGTTTCATGGGGTGAAGGAATTGTTTTCGAGCGATCATTACGATTGGGTGGATGTGAATACGATTGATGCCAAGTGTAACGTGCATCAGCTGAAAGATTATCAAGAGCTCCAAGCCGTGGGCGAGGGAGACTTTTACGCACGGTTTTTATATCGAAGTTCGCGTGGGGAGTTTCGGCCCGAGGCTGTGCCGGTGTTTTGTGCGTGTTCGGAGCCGTATAACCCTGATCGGTTCATGGTGGAGTGCGAGGAGTGCGAGGATTGGTTCCATCCCGAGTGCGTCGGGCACACGCAAGCGAGCGCGGCGCGCGTGAAACGGTTTACATGTCCGCAGTGCGTTGCGGTGCAGCGCGAGAAGGCGTTGGGCTTGGATATAAAAGATGAGCCCGTATAGCGCAGGCGCGCTCATCATCATCAACGACGACGACGATGATAACGACGATGACTGAACAACAGAACTACACAATAGATGACTCTTGCGGATTGATACCTCTTCGTGCGCGCGAGAACGAATGACCGACGCGTCCAAGTACCATATTAGTCTCTTTAGCACCACCCATTTGACGACGCATCCGATTTCACTGTTTCTCGCGCACTTGTCGCGTGCGAGGATTTGATTTGATTTTTACATGTACGTTGCAACGCCGTACTCTTTTGTAAAGAACAAAGAGCAAACAAAAACTATACATTACTACAGTATACAACAACACTGACGTTCCGACAACAATGACCTACCGGTACATGATAACTCATTCATATCCTTCGCCTATCTCAACGCCCGCGGCGATGAGACCTTCACCCGTGGCTTTCATGCGCGCCGCGAATTTACACGCCGCGCGAAGCTTGGCCATGCGCAAACGTTTGAGCAAATTCTTCGCCAAGTGCGCCGCGCGTGGGTTCGAAGACGCCTGTAAAAATTCAATAGCTTTTGTGCCTCCATCTTGAATCATTATCGACTGCTGTTCGGGCGTGAGAGTAAGATTTGAAATCGCGGAGATTGCAGCCCCTTCTGACCGAGGATCGCCAGAGCGCGCTAAATGAATGAGCGGTTTCAATGCCCCTCGCTGGCAAAATTTCAGGCCGTTTTCTTCAAGCAAGGACATTTCGGCGATAGCTAACGCGGCAAAACGCGCAACTTCTGGGTCGCGATTCTTTACCATGAAGATGCACGCCTCGATGGCTCCTGAGCGACCGCACAACGCGCGAAGTTCCCAGTTGCACGCCAAGTGCTTAATGCCGAGCGCCGCGACGCGTTGCATCTCAGTCATGTCCGCCCGCACGGACGTATTCATCGCCATCGAACAAAACAACTGAATGGCGCGATATTTCACTAATAACAATCGCAAGCCCTTGTTTCTCGCCAAGTGCGCGATGACGAGCGTCGCCGCTAATTTCCGCGCTGGAATTTTATCCACCGCCAGCTCAAACAAAAACGGAACGTATCCCTTCTTTTCTATGATGTTACTAAACTCGTCATTCAACGCCAAGCGCGCCATGGCTATAAGTGCCCACTTTTCCGTATCAGTGTCGTCCGTCTTGTCAATCATGTCAAAAAAGTTTTTCACCAAAATATCTGGATTCTTCGCCGCCATGAGCGACGCGACTTCGGGGTCGTCTGCGATTCTACCAAATGTCACCACACAATTCCGCTTCGTCACCACACCGAGGGATTTATCCCCAATTAACGTCGTCATACTTTTATCCAATCCTTCATCTGCGGCTAAAAACCGCGCATCTTCGTGATCCACCAGTGTCGTCAACGCTCCGCTCGCCGCCCTTGACAACCGTTTGTTCTTCGACTTCACGTTGGACACGCACAACTTCATCATCTCCTTCGTCGCCAACAACGACCCACACTCTCCATTCAAAGCAAACATCTGCACCATCTCAAACGCCACGCACTGCACTTGAGGCTCCTTGCGCTTACATAAACTATACAAGTGTTCGCTCACGAAGGAACGCTTATACTTGCACAACCACTTCCCCCACACCGTGTCAATCTCCTCATCAATCGACGTGTGCAGCGTTTCAATCGCCCCGACGAGCACCTTGAGCTTATCCCTCGATGGTTTCCAATTCATAATCTTCTCCACCATCGCCTTGACGTCGTCGTCGGTGATGATAACCTCCTCCTTTTCCGTCGCACACGTGATGCACGCGATGCACGCGCGAACACCGCGAACTAAACGACGACGGGCGACGCGCATCTCGCTCGAACGTTAACGGATAAAAAATAATTCACAAATAAATGTCTCCGTCGATCGCTGGCGCGCGCGCGGCGAGCGAGCGCGCGCGCGGGGCGTGCGGCGCGAAGTGACGATCCGTACCACCGCGGCTCGACCGCGGTTCAGTCCCCTCATTGCGCGACTCGCGAAATTGATCAAACTCAATGTCGTGGACGCGCGCACACGTGCGGGAGACGATTGGAGATTTGAAAACCATTATTGATGCGTTGGATGCGGCGTTAGTGGCGACGTCGCGCGCGTCGGCGGGTGGTGAAGATGGCGAGAATGATGACGAGGATGATGATGGTGGGTTGGAATTGACGAGTGATTATGCGACGACTTTAGCGGCGGATTGCGCGCTGGGGTTACGCGATGCGCTCGATCGCGTGAAAATATACGCCGGGGAGGCGTATAGGGATGTTGAGGACGTGCGGTCGGCGTCAGCGGGTGGTGGTCCGCGGGGGACGTCGCGCGCGGAGGATGGAGGCGAAGGCGCAGGGGATGGGTACGAAGACGCGTTCGGCGCCGATGGCAAGCCTAAAAAGTACGTGCCGAAGAAAGGTCACACGCTGCCTGGGATGCAGGACGCGATTGGGGAGTTGCGAGGGGTGTTGAAGAAGGTGGGCGTGTCTTCGCGGACGTCCACGCCGGGCGTCGGGACGGAGGATGGCGTGAGCAGCGGCGCCGAAGCGGATGGAGAATCGAGCGAAGCAGATATCGCACCCATGGTTGAAAAGCCCAAGGCAATGAAGCCGCAATGGATGGTTGAGCTCGCGGCGAAGAATGCGGCAAAGCGCGCGGCGACGACGACTTTGGATGGTTAGACGCAAATTGTAAACTAAACCAAACTAACTATTATCGGTACCCTGATGTTACAGTTTCTACAACGTGCTAAGGTCAATCTGCTAAATGTTATGTGTGTTTTGCTCTCCTTTACGCGTTTTGAGACGCGGATTTCCCATTGGCGTTGACGAATGGCGAGAGCGTACTCGCGAGCCAACGAGCGGCATCAGCGTCGGCGCAACGCACAACGACTGATTTTGGCTGCGTTTCCACCTTCTCATGTGCCGCTGCCGACGACGCCGATGATGCTGATGCGAATTCAGCGCCAAGCGATGTGGTGGCGAACATCGATGCGGCGAATGAATACGCGCGCATGAATGTATTCGGCGTCTTTCGCGCAACGCGTTCGGGTTCGGGCGCGCGCTTGGCGTATACGGAGACTCGAGTACCGTCTCGAATGACGCCGACAATGTCGCTAAACTTGACGCATGCACGCGCGTACGGAATCTGCATCCCCGATATCCCACGATGTGCAATGAGCAAATGCCCGCCAGTAAGAATGCACACATCGTGCGATGGCCACGTGAGCGACGCCGCGGCGACGAATCGCTCACGTTGATGTCGAGCAAGCTTGCCGAGAACCTCACGTCCGAGAGCCTCTACGATGTGATACGGCCGCACGGGTTCCATGTATGATGTCGGCAGCGGACGATGTGGGCGCATGTAGGACCCATATACGGGTTTATTCGCCGCGAATACACGCAAGCGCCGGGCGCCGACTTCGGCGCCGTCGAGCACGGCGGCGAGCAATCGCGTCATCGCGCTCAATACCCCCAACACTGAGCCTTCGACGAGGCCGGTGAGGCCGCGCAATTCCATGCACGAGAGCGGGCTATCGATGACGTCAATCACCGCGCGTGAAAGGCTCTCCATGACGCGAACGACATACCAGGCGGCGTCTGCGCCTTCGTTCGCCGGGACGTCAGCCAAGCCGAGTCGCCGCGGTCGAAGCTTCACGCGTCGACTCGCGTGCGCCTCTTCCAGGGCGTCAAGCCAGCCTTCGACGATGTCACGCGCTTGCGATAACGCTGTCTCGCCCGCGTGCGCGAACGCCGCGGTGAGCGCCAAGATGACGCGCGGCATGGTGGTGACGTACGAACCGCGACGGGCTTCGTTCAACGCGTCTACGACTTCAGCCCACAAGCGCTTCGGGTCGCCCAAGAGCGAGTTATGTGCCCATAGTGAACCCGCAGCAGCAACGCCTTCGCGTACGAAGTGCTTGGCGGCGAGCATGCCCACGTCGGCGGCGAGTAACGACGGATGCGTCAAATGGAACCCGCGTAATTTGAGATGCGCGCGGTCGACGCCAGCAAAACCGCGGACGACAACGGGCAAGAACGGCAAGCTCGTAAACGACACCACAATCTCGATGTCATTTATCGTAATCTCTTGCAAATAAATCGAGGTGAGCGATGACACGTCGTCGTCAAAAGTACGCTTGTTTCCAGTCGTGCGCTTGACTTTTCGCGGCTTGTCCGCGGCGGCTCGAGCGGGCGGCAGGAGGAGCTCAGAATGCCGCACACACGGCGCTATAGCGAGCGGCACTGCGTCGAGGAGCTCTTCGTGCAGATCCATGAACACTGGTGCTACGTCCATTTTGAGCGAACGAACGACTGGTAAGCCATTGACGCGCTGAGGCCAACCGTGGATGTGCAACTCCAACGCCTCGCGAGCCGAGCGTTCGCGTTCCGGAACGGCGAGTACGATGGGGCGCTTCGCCTTAGAACTTGTATGGTCCACACGCACACTACGCACGCGCACCGCGCTTTTGAATTCTGTGCCATCAGCCAAAAGTTTCACCGCGATTCCACTCACACGTGCGTACATGAGCTCTTCGTGCCCGTGCAATACGCTGACGCCGACCCATCCACATTTCACCGTCATCGTCACCGCCTGAGACGCGTCTGCATCCGCGCTCGGCGCCAGACGAGGTCGTTCATCTATCTTCGATGGCGTATTTAGCGCGTCTTCGACGACAATCGCGCATATTGGTCCTTCGTGCTTCACCGTGATGCGTAAGCAGTCCTTTACTGGCGTCACGACGGTGTACGACAACGTCCCCGAAACGTCGAGCGGCACTGGTTCGCCTAGTTCAACGTCGCCGTACCCAATCACGAGCGCTCGAGCTAAATCCGGCTCCTCAATCAAGTGTTCTGCACTTTCGAGCGGGGCTAAGATTGTTTTTCTGTTCGCGCTACCGACTTGCCTGAACCAAATCATCGCGCTCGAGTGATTTTCAATCGAGTGCATACCCAAAATACCGTCATCTTCAGTCGGGCGCGCGACGCGAATATCCACCGTGCCGTCGTCGTTATCTCGCACCGACACCGCCATAGTTTGCGCGTGTAACTCTGCGTCTTCGCCTATATGACGCATTTTGATGATGGCTGCAGCACACTCGGGCACTTCGATGGGCTTGGACCACTCGTATACGCCGCGTTCTGGTCTAAAGGTGACGCGTTTCGGCCGTCTGGCGGCGCCGACATGGAACCATCGCAACGGAATCGTAGACTTTGCTGGAATTAAATCCACGCTCTCTCGTCCGCAATGGCGAATCCAAATGGGTTCGTTCAATTCGCTTCGCACGACAAATTTCGAGCGAATGGTGAGCTTCACCGTGTTGCATAAACGGTCGCTCGACGCGAGCTCGCTTTGGATGACGAAATAGTGCTCAAACACAGATGCGTTCGCGTCTGCTCGCGTCGTTGGAACGCGCACATCAACAGGTGCACCTGAGATGTCAATCCTAAACGGCGCGCTCCACACGTCTGATGATTTGATGCGAATCCGCACGCGCGGCCGGCGAGCGACTGACTTTCGCCAGTGCGCCGAACTGCCAAGAATCGTCGCGCTCTTGATGGATTGAGTCTCTGTTCTCGCGGCGCGCGCTTCCGCGGTCGCAAACTGCGTTGATGAAGACAATGGCGTTGATCTTGTCGGTGTCACCCACGTTACGGTCGACGGTCCAGCCGGGAGCTGCATCGACGCTTGACGCGGCAACGGGCTCGCTCCCGCGTACGGTAGAGGAGAACGGCCGCCGCCAGCGCGGTCACTGATGGCTTGATTCTGTGCGAGTCGCGCGAATGGCGACATCGCGGTAGGCGTTTCGAACTCCGTTATGCTGTCATCGTCAAAGACTAATCGCCCAGGGAGTGGTGATGGAGGCGGCAATGTCGTCGAGCCACTTTGATACACGTCAACATTCTTGTCTACGATGTCGCCATCGCCCAACGTCGTCATCATCGTTGAAGTTTCTCCCATTTCGTACCCGAACAACATGTCCTCAAGTACCAACACGCTATCCGTGGAGTTCATAACCACGAGTGGGGCTGCGCAGTACAATGTACGCGCGCGCGTGTGTTCATCAATGTAAAATGTAAATCTCAAAGACACGGATTGCACGTGCTCACCGTGGACGTCGCTCACGGGCTTGGCGTCACGATTGACGTGGTAAATTTCACCACTATCCAGCCGCTTGGCACTGAATAAATCTGGCGTGTACTCGGGAACGATTAAATCTTCACATGCTTCGTATCCAACGACTCGAGCCGACACAGAAATCGCCCACGTCGGGTGCGTGTCCCTGAAATGCACCGTCTGCCCGGCTAAGACGACAACTGATTCTTCGCGCGCGTGCGCGGCGTGGACGACGGAGTTGTACGCACGACACGTCACAACACAGTGCGTTGGAAGAGTGTTGATGAACGTCAACGGCGCGCACAATGAAAGCTGTCGTGTCATCGAAACTTCGTCCCGCTTGATGCTCAACGCGCACGTAATTGGTCGCGGAACGGCACTGCTATTTGCCGATGCCGCCGACTGCGCGCACAGTGAAGACTCGATCGCAGAATCATTATTCAGGAAGTCTTGTAACATCATCGGAACGCTCCAATTATACGTCGGTTCAGTCGCCGTCGACGCTCTGCCGAACGGAGTTGGCGTTGCGTTTCGTCGTCTCGAACGATGAAGCGGACTCAAGAATGGTGATCCGTGCACGTGTGCGACATTAAACATGCCTTCATCATCGGTGTCGTCGTCACACTTATCATCATAATCGCCATCGCCGCACGTAATTTCGTCAAACTTTTCACCCGGCGACACCGCACGCCATTGCGTCGTCCGCGCCATGCACAAAGGAATCGGCAACCACGCGCGAGCTCCCGGTTCAATGGGCCCGAATATCGTCGCTGGTAACACGACGCTTTTTTGAAAGCACAACACGATGGTGTGTGCGGTGCCGTTGACGATGCACACATCGGAACGAAGAAGGACTTCGCTGCGATTGGGCTTGTCCACACACGGGGAGACTTCGGCAATGATTTTTGTCGGTACGCCGTTGACGAGTCGAGCGGGGAATTCGAGCAAGGTTTTCTCTTCATCCGCGGTGGCAAGGGATATGGGCACGCACTGCGCGTCGATACCAGCGAATGCTAACGCCACGTGCGGCACGTCATCTCCCGTTGAGGTGTCGCCTGCGCGCTCTGTATCTTTGTCGACTTCTATGGGCGACGCCCAGTATGACGCGCCGCGCTCAATCACCCGATGTCCTCGTTCATCGCCGTCGCTTGCCTCGTCGGTGAGCGTCGCAAATCGCATTACTTGAGTCTCGCCACTCGATGTTCGCCCCTGTCCCACGCGTGTGGTGACGTTATGATCACCAACCAAGCTCAATGCGTACTCGACGTCGAATCCCGTGGCGTTTGTCATTTGATATGTCCGAGGACCAAATGCCGTAGAAGCACCTAGATCTGCGATCGGAGATTTTGCGGCTTCGCACACGAGCGATGATTTTAGCAAGGCTTCGTATACGCTCGGCGAAATCGTGACGTCGACGCCAGAGGCGATAAGGACGTGCAATGCGACAAGACTAGATTTCGCCGTCGCGGCTTTGATGGATATTCGTGCAGGCTCCACGATGGGCTCCCATGCAGACTTGACTGGATGTAAATAATCAATTTCGATGCTCGCGCTGGCGACGACATCGGCGCTAGAATTGTCACCATCAGAGTTTGCGTGTTTCACTTCGACGGTGACGTTTGACATCAACGCTTGTGTCACCGGGACGGCAACGTCAACGCGCACGTGCTCGAGCCGCGCGCTCAAGACATCCACGGTCGCACTCACGTCGAATGAGTCGAACGACATAGAACTCGATGGCATTTGTTCATACGTGTGTATGGCATCCGCCGTGAGTGGCTGCGCGATAATCAAGTCGGCAATTTCATTGAGCAAGTGCATGGAGACCTCGTTGGCGCGGGCGCGGATTTCACCGACGGCAACGACGACGCGCGGTACTTGACGCCGGAACATGTATGACTGCGCTTCTGATGGCACATCAATCGTGCTCGATGCGCCAACGATCTCAGCTACGGGGAAAGCCACGAAATTACCATCAGCGTCTTCGGCGTCTGCGTCTCTGTAATATCCAGTCTCCAACGCAAATGATTCCAACGAAAACGCGGCGACACAGCGCCCACCCAAGACAAAATCACGCACCGACATCGAGTGTTGAAATTGAACTCGCACCGCGCGCATCGGCGCTTGCGCTTCAAGCTCAGAACGCCACGGTAAGTGCGCACGCCACACTCCGGTGTGGTAGCTCGCCGTCAACGTCGGCATCGACGCCGTGCTCGATGACGAAGACGCAGCATCAGCGGTTTTTGCATCCATTGGAGTTCCAGCGCTTACCACATCTAGGACTTTTTGCATGGCTCGAGCACCAGCGAGAGCGCACGGAGCGTTGAGCTCGAAATGGGCGTCAGCGACGTACACGTCCGCGTGCGCCGTCCCTCGTTCTCCCGCGTGCGGGACATATGTCGCGCTCACGGACGTCGATGCACCCTCGTCACCACCAGAAACATTGATTAACGTTACCAGTGTCGAAGATGACGACGATAATGGCGAGGACGCGCAAACGTCGAGGGAATTCATGCCGAATTCAACGTAAAACTCCGACTCCCCATCTTTGTCTTCATTTGATGTGGACATTTCTACGTCTCGTACGCGAGCGACGAGTTCGTCGACGCCATCGCGTATAGCAAAAGTGCACACATTGAGTGTGGCGCTCAAAGATGGAATGCTATGACTCAGCAAGCCGTCATTCATCGTCGAGCGACGGTTGTCAACTTTGGTATCGTCTGACGTCGATGCTGCAACGATATCCGTCGCCGCGCGGGAGATGTCGAGCATTCGCGTCGCCGCCGCCGCGGTGGCGATGATATCGACGGTGTCGATATCAATATTTGCACTGTTGATCGCACTCGAACGCATCGATGTGGTTATCGTCGTCGAGATCGCGCGGATAGTTAAGACATCCTCGCAGCCGATGACACATCGAGCGCCGACGACTCGCGCGCGCTTTGTCTGCCCAGCATCCACGACGGCGACTTCAATGTCATCAAATGCGAGGTTAACATCTTCATACGACACCGATGGAGCCACGAAGCGCAACGCTACGGATGGCAACGATGACGTCGACGACGAAGTAGAGTTCGATATTGATTTCGTCGGCGGCGCGCCGGCGAGTAACGGCTCGACGTACGATTTGGACAACGCCATCAACTCCTTTAACGTCTCCGCGCGCATGCGACCGATGGTGTGCGTAAACGTAATCGATGATTCATCGCCACCAGCGGAGAACGCATACGACGCATCGAGCGCACCGAGTTCAAACATTGTGTACGCGTCCAATCGCATCGTGGCGCCCAAAGACGTCGCCCGCGCGCCCAAAGACGACGATCCGCTGAATTCAATCGCGCTCGTCGCAATCGTAATCACACCACTGCTACCAGTATCGTCGTCACCGTGGTCGAATAGCGCGAGCGTCATCGGTGCGATCGAACCGTGTACATGATCTTCATCGAATGAATATTCAGGCTCGACTCGTCTCAAATGCGTCTCAAACGTCGCCCAATCGTCGTCAATCACGCGTTGCCTTCGATCGCCAGTCGTCGATGGCTGCGATGAAATTTTCCCATACAACTTTCGCGCGCCGTCGTCACTGACGGCACTCGCGCGCGCGATGATGGACGCCGCGCGAAACATATCGCGCGTGATTCGCGCGTCCATTGAGCCGACGTCAATCAATCCGGCCCCGCGCGAATCGAAGCGCATCATCATGAAGTTCTCGCTGTTCGATGACGACGACGTCGTCATCAGAGCTTGGCGCGCTCGATGTCGCGCGGTGCCGTGTTGTTGCTCGCCGAAGACATCGCCGATGGATGCGCGCATCGCGAAATCGTCGCTCGACGTCGTCGCGACATCGACATCGACGTCAGACGCGCCGTAAGAGACGCTCAACTCGTCATCGATATCGAATGCGACGCGACACTTGTGTGCGATGAACCTCATGCGGGACGCGCGATGCGGTGCATCATCACGCGCGTTCTCGTCGTCGTCACGATCGCTCGGCATTTGAAACGCGCGCGCGCACAGCGTAAACGTCGCGATTGATTGAGGATTCAACGTCGCGACAACCTCGTGAACCTCGCACAGCACAGCGTCGCCATCGAGCGCGTGCGACGCTGACGAAATCACGCAATCGATGTCACGCGCGATGCACGCATCTGGTGTCGCGCACCACGCGGCGTCGACGCGAACGATTGTACGCGTTTCCAAAATCAAACGCGACATCGCGTCCAACGCCGCGAAAGCTTCATCGCCGCGCGATGACGCCGCGCGAGATGCAGCGCACGCGCGATCGAGCATGCGCTGAAGAACCTCAGTCGATGCCGCCGCGGGCGACGTCGAGGCGTCAGCGGCACCGTCGGTGCCAGGTTTAATGGACAAGGTTATCGCGCGCGCGCCGAACGCGAGCGCCGCTCGAGACGTAGGATGCGACGCCCACGACGACGACGACGATGTCACACACGAATCGCCGCGATGAAACCCTGGAATGACGACGAGCGGATCATCGATCGTCACATCAACGCACGCCGAGCGCGCGCTGGCGCCGAACGATTCCAAAATCATCGCTCGATGCGCCGTCGGAGACGCGCGATGCAACGCGCGCGTCGCGTCCATGTGTGACTGCGCGTACGGTGCGCGCGGCGCGTTTGCGAGCGCCTCGAACATGGCCGCGGTGTGCGGGGCAATGGCGACTCCAATCGATGCAACGTCGACGTGCGCGTCGTCGCTACCGATACGAACGATGAGCGCGTCCCGGCTACCGTCGCGCGACCACATCATCGGCTCTCGCGCAGATATCGATGATTCATCCGTCGCGGATATCTCTCGCACGCGCACCACCGTGCGGGCGGTGCTGACGTCGTCGTTATCGTCGGCGTCGTCGTTGTCATCGTCCCTACTCGGTGTACGTACGGCGTTTGCGATAACGGTGATGCGATTGAAACGCGTCGTACATCGCGCTCCGTCGGCGCGCGTCGTGACGTAGACATCTGGCGCGCGAATCGTAATTTCTGCATCCGTGTCGCCAATCTCATCCCTCTGTACACCGCGAGCTGCGTCATATAACGACGCCGACAGCCGATGCTTTGCGTATGAGAATGCGCCGGAGACGATGCGCGAACTTGCCTCGTACGCGCGTCGCGCCAATCCTACGTCGGCGTCCCGAGACTTCAATTTTGTCGTCGCCGCTCGGGACAACGCTTCGACGTCTCTTCGATGGTCTCGTTCTTCTTTATCCTCTCGAGCGAAAGCATCATCAAGAGCAGAGGTAAACATTTCCACTGCCGCGTGCGCGGGCTTGTACGATGGAAGTGCGCCGTCAAAGGCGTATTCGCGCTCTTCGCGAGCGGCGATTTCGCGAGCGGCGACGTCATCGAGGACGCGTACGTCTGACGGCGTGAGCGACGCCATGAATTCGCGCACATGCGCCGGTGCGTCGTCGTGGCTATGACTATACGACGACTGCGATAAAACGTCGACACGGTGATCGATGTACGACTCCAACACCGTCCGTCGATGCTTTAAATCCATGAGCGCGCGGCGGTGATACTTTTCGCCTCGAGGCGTGGACGCGCGCGTCGCAAATCTCCACCACGCCACGGGCCCGTCGCCGTGCGCGGGCCGTCGTTCACCGTGTGCGCGGCGTTTCGTCCATAGCTCAATGTCGTCACCAAAGGATGTGAGCGCGGTGATTTGTCCTGGCGTGATTGTCGCGCGCGCGGCGTCCCGAATGTCAACCTTGACGACAAACGGCGACGCTTGTGGAACCGCGGCGAGTACCGATTTGTGACGACGTTTCATGGTGACATCCACGCGCACGCACGCGTGTGGTCCAACGACGACATGTGCGTCGTCGGCGTCGCGCGCGAACGGTAACTGGCCGTCGCGAACCTTGATTGTGAACCCGCGAACGTCGACGCGCTTACGCGTCGCTTCGGCGTCTCTCGCGTCGTCGGCGTCGTCAGCGTCGTCTCCTTGGGACGCATTCGCCGTCGACGTCGACGTGCCGCTGCCACTGCTGCTCCTAGAACTATGACTACCAGTACTGTGCATGGAAATCTCATCAAACGCCAACGACGCGACGTCCACGACGTCTACGGAGACGTCCTCGACGCTTGCTCTCACGCGGGCAAACACCGCCGCAAACGTCCCACTCACCAGCGTCTTCGCCGACGTCGTGGACACTAATTCTTCAACGAAATCATCCATACTTGACGCCGCATCCATAGCGCGCCGAAGCGCTTCTAAAGCGCGCGCATTCGCGTCCCGTCTCGCGCGAGACGGCGTCGCCGCTCGCCGATCCTCGTCATCGTCGGGCACTTTGATGACAATCTTCACCCCGCGCACGCGCACGCGCAGCGGGTCAGTGACGAGTACGCCGTACGACACGTCGATGTGTGCGATGGACACACGCACGATGTCAAACGGCAGGGCAAAATCGCGATTCAACGCGTCGGGAATGCATTCAATGTTGTTCAACTGAAACGAACGCGCGAGAACACCTAAAGAAATGGTTTCGGGGGCGAACCCGCGGATGTAACGACCGAGCACGCGGTCAAGCACGCGGGCGAGGGTGCGTTCGAACATGCCGACGCGCGCGCCGACGCCGACGCCGTCAACGACGACGACGACGACGACGACGTGCAAGTCGCGTTCTGAGGTCAGTAACCGACGCGCGACGACTGGCTGGCTGGCGTCAAATTGGAATGTCAATACAATATGCGTTGGTGCGCGCTAGGACGAGGGTGTGATGGATATATATAGTTAAGTACATGCCGTGACGTGTCACGTTGGTACGGGCGCGGCATCGGGGGCGCGTTCGACTTCGCCGTCGTCTGGCGCGAGCTGTTCGTCGATTTCTCTATCGCTGATTGGCGGCGGCGATTTACCTTTGGCTACGTCGTATCCCATGCGACGCTCGCGCGGAACTGGACCGGTGGAGATGATGCTGAATGCCGCGTTCAGCACGTCGTACCTCGATGTGGTTAACATTCGATTCGCGAAACCAGCGGCGCTGAGTCGTTTCGTGAAATCGTTGCCAAACGTATCGCCCTTCTCCACATCAATGTCCTGCATGCGCACGTCGAACGCGTTATCCACCAAAGTCAACGCATAATCACCATAGACCACGGACGTTGGTCCGTTTCCGCGCAACTCGCCAGTGCGCACAATGGTGAACGTAAATCCATCCGCCTTGCCTCCAGCGTTGACGTTTTTCGCCGCGCGCGTTCGAATCGCCTCTTCTGCCGCCCACGCGTCATCGAGCGGCGCACCGCCACGAAACGTCTTCCTATTCATATACTTCCACGGATCCACATCGCGTCGCTCGACGCCGATGCGCGATAACAGCACCACCCGGCGCAATCGCGGCGCCTCGCCTTTATCCACTCGCGCCATGGTCTCCTCTACGCGTAGCCGCAACCTCTTCGGCGTCTCCTCGGCGAAAATCACGCACGTCGCCCGCGCGAGCGCATCTTTCGTCGCTTTTTCGTCGTCGCAGTTCAACAAACCCACCCCAGCGTCGCGAAGCATACCGAGCGTGTTCTCGTTTGGATACACGAGCTCTGTCGCGCGAACGTCGCGTGGATTCTTCACGCCTTCAAACGCCTCTTTAGGCATCGCCGACACCACCGCGACGTCCGCAGATTTCTGATTCTCGCGCAAGAGCACGCAACACGACTGCGCGAGCCGCTCGAGCGCGCCCGTGACGATGACGACGTCGTCTCTCGCATTCAACGCACGTAACCGATGCTGATGCTGACGCTGATGCGAGTGCTGTCGGCGCCCGTGTCGCCGAGGACCGACGGCGCGGCCGACGCCGCGCGCGGCACCGGTGCGGCGCGTCGTTGCCGGCATCGCCGCCGCCGCGGTGCGCGTCATCGCCGCCATTGCCGTCGTCATTCGCGCGCCGAAAGCGTGCGCCGTGCGCCACTATGCGGAGCTGCACCAGTGCGCGCACAGCGTGGTACGCGCCGGCGCACCGCGCGCGACGCGCCCGCGTGGGTGCGCGCGCGCATGGCGATGTGGATATCCCGTGCGAGCACTGGCCGGCGTGTTCGGGATGCGCCGCGGTCGCGAACGTGCGCGAGCCCGAGGTGTTGTCGCGAGCTCGAGCGTACTTTGCGTCTTCATCATCGGCGGCGCACGACACGTACGCGGGCGCGTGCACGCGATGGCGCGTGAAAGCGAAGCTCGCGGCGAGAACGCGCGATGATGGTGCGTCGGGCGGGGTGCATTTAGGTTTGTTTAAGCGTGGTACGCATGAGTTGGTGCCAATTGAGCCGTCGTGCGCGGTGAGTCATCGAGCGGTGGATGAGGCGTCGGCGCTCGTGCGGGACGTGTGCGCGGCATTAGACGTGCGAGGGTACGATGAGGTCAAGGGGCGTGGTGAGTTACGTTACGTGCAATTCGTTGTCGTCGATGATGATGATGATGGAACGCGGGCGAAGTGTGCGATTTCCTTAGTTTTTAATAGCGCGGCGACGCCCGAACCGACGACTCGACATCGAAAAGTGTGCGAAGAAATCGCGCGTCGCGGAGGTGATTTCGTCCACGGCGTGCATGTGAATTTGCAAAATTCGCGGGGCAATGTGATATTTAACAACGATGGGTGGCGGTACGTGGTCGGCGAACGCATGACGTATTCGCGAACGCCCGCAGGACGCAAGGTGTATTATTTACCTGGCTCTTTCATGCAAGCCAACGCGGAGGCGTATACGGAGCTGCTTCGGCGGATGCCTACGCACGTACCGGTTCAGTCACGTGTTGTGGAGTTATACGCGGGCGTTGGCGCGATCGGGTACTCGCTCGTGGAGAATGAAGCCTTGGATGTGCAAAGCGTACGTTTTGTGGAATCGAGCACCGCCGTAGCTGAAGCGTGGGAACGCACACGAGACGAATTACCGAGTGCGTTGCAATCGCGCGTGAGCTTGCAAATTTCAAAAGCAGAGCGCATCGCGAAAGAGTGCGTCGTCGATGCTGATGTGCTCATCGTTGACCCACCGCGTAAAGGTTTGGACGAAAAGCTTCGCGCGGTACTCACCGACGCCAGCGACCTGAGCGAGGATTTAACAACCATCTTGTACGTCTCGTGTGGATTTGATTCATTCATGCGCGACGCCGATGAGCTCATAGCGAGTGGAATGTGGCGCATGTCGCACCATGAATCGTTCATATTTTTCCCGGGAAGCAATCATTTGGAAGTGTTCGCCGTGTTTTCGCGAGTCTTGTAACTGTAATGCTGGTACCGTAGATGATGTAACTTTATATAGCGATGGAGAATGAAAGAATATAATCATGGTGTTTGTTTTGCACGAGCGAGCTAGTCTTGTTTCGGTCGCAGCACGAAAATATTGGAATGGATGCCCAAGCAGCCCGTGATTTGAGCCGATAAAGACGCAGCGCGATTCAACAAAAGGAACAACGCCGCGCCGATAAGTACTCCGCTGGTAAACACGTCACCTTCGGGCACGAGCGTGGTACAAGCCATTATAGCTAAGCTCAACCAGTTGCTCAAAGGGAAGTTGGGATCGGATACGCGAATGCTCATGATGCGCGTTTCGCTCTCCGCAAACAACATCGTACTCGCCGCGTGTGCGAGCGCCAAGTTTTTGGCGTAAAACAAGCACACACCATGAAACAGCTCATTTACTGCACAGTATGCCACGATCGCCATCGGGCTTCGATGCGCGGGCCAGTGCGGCGGCTTTACCGGATTGGCTACAAGCGTGCGATACACCGTCGTTGAGCGCACCTGCAATCCAGATAAAATTGACGCCCCTACGAGCACGTACGCCAACGGCTGATTGCCCAAATATGGCACATTCGCCGTGATATCGTACATGAACTCAATCCCCGTAAACGCGATCACAACCATGAACACTTGCAAGCAAATTTGCATCTCTTGCACGTCAAACCAATTCACCGGTAGCCTCCCCGTGTATGTGCTCGACACCGTATCCACCGCAAAGAACACCCGACCCATGGTCAAGATCCCAACGCACATCGCACGATTCAACGCGCTCGCATCGTACCCAATCCCAACGATATCGCATAAAATAATCCCGTACACGCACGTACACGCCGCGTCGCACCCGTGGTCCACCACCTCGCCCAACGGGCTCCCGCTTCGCGTCCGCCGCGCTTGCTTCCCATCGCACCCATCCAGGGTTTGATAACTAAACATCAACACCGCCACGAGCGCGTACACCATCCCAGGGGCGTCGTGCGCCAGCCCAGGCGACGTCATCCATAGTAATCCGTACGCGCACGCCACCAGCGCCAAGCCGCCGCACGTCAACGCGTTCGGGGCCACCCACAGCGGGATCCATCGCTCCACCACGTACGTCCACCACCGCTCGAGAAAGAGCGTTTCGAACATCGACGGCGTGGGAGAGGTGTAGGCGTAGGAGTGCACCTGCGCGCACCGGGCGCGAGAGGCGCCGACGTGCGGGGCGTGGTTGGTGTTTTTATGACACGCGGCGCGAGACGAGCCGTCGATGCCGCCCACGAGAGCGTCGACGCGCGCGTTGGCGATGTAGCTGAGAAGCATCGCGACGCGCGAGTGGGCGGTTCGGGCGTCGGGTGCGCGTGCGCGACAATGACGGTGAGCTGCGCGGTGTCATCTTGTTTTTTTTTGGGTTCCGTTTTCGTCGCGCGGCGGTTCAAATACAAATTTTGTCGACGCACTGTGTGGTGACACCACGCGATAGTGTTGGTGATGATGGCTATGATAAGACTATGACTATGGCTATGACTATGCGCGCCCGCGTCGGCGGGCGCGCGGGCTATCGCATCGATGTTTTAGACGATGCCGACGGCGTCGGCGTACGCCGGGCATAAGCGCCGGCAGTGCCGGAAAAGACGCATAGCGCCCATGGCATCACCGTTTGCCTCTAGTTTCATGGCGTCTTGATGCAACTTGTACGCCTCGAGGCCGACGGCGTCGTCGAAGAGCCGCACTTCTCTTTCGTACATGACGTCGGTGCGAATGAGCAGCTTGGTTCGGCCGACGCCCACGGGTGCGCCTTCGTGCGGTATTTCTTGTCGAAAGATGAGCGCCGTGCCCGCACACACAGGCGCGGCATCGACGATCCATTCCGCGGGCCAGCGATAGCGATTATCGCCATCCAGAACAAACTTATTCCTCGCCGCCTCTTCTGGCGGCGCAAACATCGACGTCTCCCCGCCGTCGTCGCAATCATTCAAATACACCAGCACGCTATACAACGAGCGAGTATTGAAATCCACCACCGTGGCCCCATCGGTGTGCGGCGAAAAATGCCCCGTGCTGTCGTATTTGTTGAACAGTAAATGATCATTGACGCCGCGCGCGCGCCATGCGCCTCGTACGCCCGGTTCGCTCAATGGGTGCGCGTCGTCTATGATTTCCCGTTCGCGCACGAACGGCTTGATGCGCGCCCACAGCTCGCGCGCGATAGCTTGCGAGTGTACCTCAACCGTATCGGCGTTACGAAACTCGGCGCGTTTCCCCGCCGCCGTTCCCGCCGACGCCGCGACCGACGTCGTGGGGTCGTTCCAAAACGAATACCCCGCCGCCTCTGCGGCAGCGATCAACGCCGCGCACTCCGACGCGCTCACGACGTCGCGCAAAATGAACGCATCGAGCGGCGGCGCGCATCGCCGCAACACGCTCGCGCGCGACGACAACGACGACGACGACGACGACGAGAGCGGCTGTATTGGTGTCGTTGACGATGTCGTTTCGCCGCCGCCGACAGCACTCGCGACGTCTTCATCGCCGCGCGCACACAGCGCCGCGTCGAACGCGACGCGTGCCGACGCCGACGCTTGCGTCTTCTCCACCGGCGTCACCGCGCGCGCATTCGCCTCGACGAACGTTGGCATCGACGCACCGACGTCGTCAGTGACTGACGCCTGATTTCTCGCAGCCAACGATGACGACGCGTTCAATCGTCGCGATGGGCGCTGGGCGCGCGGTGCGCCGGACGACGACGACGCCGTCGTCAGCGTCGGCGTTCGCGCGCGGTGGCGCCAGTGCGTGCGCGACGATGGCGCGCGCGCGACGACCGTCGCGCGCGCCTCGAAGATATCCAAAACAATCAACAACTGTCGTCACATCGGCGTCTTTCGCGGCGATTCCCGACCTCGCGTTCACTGTGGCCACGGTGAGTGTGATGCCAATCTATGCTGTGATGATTGCTAAGCCGCAAAGCGCCAAGGTGTTGGCGTTGGTGCGGAGCAAGACGACGTTTTGGTTGTTGGCGTTGTGTTACGCGTGCGCGGCTGTCGCGTCGTTTACGAGCGCGGATGTATTCCACGCCGTGCGCGAGGCGCTGAGTACCCCAGGGCAAGGTGCGTTGGAGAGATACGTGACGTTGGTGTCTGGATTTATGTCGACGCCGCAAACGGCGTCGTCGGCGTGGGTGCATTTATTGAGTTTGGATTTGTTTGTGGCGAGATTTGTGTACATGGATAGCGCGGCGTACGGATCGACGGTTGGGGATCTCGTCGCTCGCGTGCCCGTGCGGCATAGCTTGGTGTTGTGTTGCATGTTTGGTCCACTTGGATTGATGAGTCACGCGATTACGAGGTGGTTGTGGAATACGTTCGTGACTGTGGATGTGATTTAACTCGACGACGTCGTGACGGTGCTCCGCGCGCGTCCATCGAGTTGTAAAAACAGCACTTGTAAAATGAAAAGAATCAAAGCGTTATTACACACATGAATGAATATATAGCACCATCGAGTGGTGCGCTGTTTTAGTCCAGTTTTAGTCCATCGTCTTACGCTTCTTAAGAAGCGAGTCGGTATTGATGGTGAACAAACCAGGATTGGCGGCGACTTCGTTCGATCCCGCCTTGGCCGCCTTGACGAGCGCGTTGACGCGCGCGATGTAATCGGGAATGCTAAATTTCTTCGCGCACCCATGGTACGCCATGTAACGAATCTTACCAAAAACTTCGCGTTCTTTCCAGCCCTGATCGTGCACGCCGACGATAGACCACATGCAACCGACGTAACCGCTTGGGTCCCGTCCGTCCAACGAATAGGTGTCGTTCAACCAAATCGCAAATTCCAGCGCCTGTTCGGGGGATTCCGTCCACTCGAGAATCTTCTTCGCCCAGTACATGCGCATAAAGCCGTGCATTTTACCGCCATATCTTAATTCACGCTGGGCGGCGTTCCACAAATCATCGTGCGTCTTGGCGCGCTGAAATTGCTCCAACGTGTACACGTGCTCGCGCTTGTCGCTCGCGTGCGCCTTGAGCGTGTCCTTTGCCCAATCGTACTTTTGACCTTGAATCTTGTCATAGTTTGGACTGTAGTAGCAAAAGTTATCAGACAACTCCCGGCGCACGACGAGCTCTTCGAAAAAACCTTCATAGGCTTTTGCAGTGCTCGCCGTCGACGCCTTTTTCGCGTCCAACGCGCATCGCTGTCCAGAAATTTGTCCAAAGTGCAACCACGGCGACAACCCACTCAACGCCCGCGACTTCACCGGGTCGTTCCGGCTCTCGTACAGGCGCATGCGATTATTCACGAAATCATCGAGCACCGCCTTGCCCGCAGCCTCGCCCGGAACAGCCCAAGAAACTTCTGGCACTGCCGCGCCTCGTGTCAACGCCTCTTCGATGAGCGCGTCCCATTTAATCGCCTCAAACGGTTTACCCGCGTACCGCGCAATCTCAACGCTCGCAACGTCGGGGAATTCATTCAAGAACTCCCCGTAGCGCTTCGCCAAGCGTCCGCGCAGCGTGCGAGCGCCGACTTCGAGCTTATCGCTCGCGAGCCAGCACGGCACCACGTTGTGCGCGTCGCACTCCTCCACGGCGATACCATGCCCCTCGCACGTCACCGCCAGCGCCTTGCGCCACGCCAAGCCGTCACGCAGCGGTGAGAAATCACACACCACAACCTTGGCACCAATCTCACGCGCCAGCGCAGCGATCGCCGCCGCTGGGTCGTCGCCGTACGTCATCGTGAACTCGAGCCCGACGCGCTTCGCCTTGAGCTCGAGCTCACGCAATCCTCTGAGCATGAACCCAAACTGTCGCGCACCCGCGCCCAGAAACTTTGTCAACACGTTGAACGCAATCACCACCGGTGCGTCGTTCGCGCGCGCGATATCCATGGCGCGCAAAAGCGCCCAGTTATCATCTACGCGTTGGTCCCGGCTCATCCAGTACATCACCGGCGCCCCGCCCGTCGCCGTCGTCTTCGACGTCAGCTTGGTCAGCGCGCGCGCGCGCGACGACGGCACGCATAATCTCCCGTTCGGCGCACCCATCGCGCGCGAGAATCGATCGAACGCGCGCCGATGAATGGCGCCGCGCGCGCCATGGATAAAGTGCTTTTTCGTCTGTGCGCTGACGTCACAGATGCGCGCGCGCGCCTCCACGCCGCGCCACGCGCGCGTCGCGCGATGTCGCGCGCGCGTCGCGTCCAGCACGATGTCTCGCGCGCACCGAGGCGCGAACGCGCGCTGTGCGGCGGCTCCGTCGTCGCCGTTTACGCCGCGAACGTCGCCGCTCGGACAGGACGCGCGCCGAGGCGCGACCTTGCGCGCGTCGTCGGAGGCGTCGGCGTCGTCGGAGGCGTCGTGGACGCCGCGAACGCTCGGTTGGGGTAAGCGCCGAGGCGCGATCGACCCGGTGCGCGACGCGGACGTGCTTGAACGCACGCCCGGCACGCACGGGTACTGCGTGTACTCGCACGCGGATTGGTCCAACGCCTACGCGAGCGCGGATGGCGAGCACGACTACGTGTGCTGCGGCGATGCGATTGAGTATGGAACGATTCCAGACGATTTGGCGCAAGGCACGCTCTATCGCGTCGGTCCGGGGTTGTTCGAGCGAGGAGGGAAAGAGTACAAGCACATGCTCGACGGCGACGGGTTGGCGGTGCGGTTTGAATTCAGCCGAGGACAGACGGTGCGGTTTCAGTCAAGATTTGTGCGCACTGAGGCGTTTATGGAGGAAGAAAAGGAGGACAAGGTGCTGTATCGCGGGACGTTTGGGACGATGCGCGACGGCGGGCCGCTAGCGAATTGGTTTGATTTGCGCACGAAGAATTTAGCGAATACGAATATCATCGCGTGGGGAGGTAAAGTGCTGGCGTTGTACGAAGCGGGACGTCCGGTGACGCTCGATGCGGGCACGCTCGAGGCGAATGGCGTGGACGATCTCGACGGGAGACTCGAGCCTGGAGAGTATTTCACGCTCGGGTTGCCCGAACCCGTCGGGCGCGCGGTTGAGACGGCGGCCAATATGGGCGGCCGAGCGTTTACAGCGCATCCTAAGATTGACTCGCACACAAATTTCTTGTGCGGATGGGGTTGGAAATCACGAATCACGGCCAAGGCTGTGGAAATTAAACTCTGGGAGTGGGATGATGACTGGAACGAGCGCGGGTCGCGCGAGTACGTCATGGAGGGATGCGAAGCGGCGCCGCACGATTTCGGCGTGACGGCCAAGTGGTACGTGATGATTCAGAATCGTCTAGGCATCGATCCTCTGCCGTTTCTCGCGGGTGTAAAAGGCGCGGGAGAGTGCTTGATTTCCCAGCCCGAGCAGCCGTTATTGGTGCACCTGATTCCGCGCGCCACGAATGCGGCGCTCGAGCCGACGCAAACGAAGCCGCCGGCGCCCGTCGTCGCTACTGGGCCATTGGCGTCATTTGAAATTCACACCGCGCTCGCGCACGACGGACCGCCCTTGCGCGACGGTGACGACGTCTCCGCGCGAGCGCTCGATGATTGGGTCACGGTGTACACCGCAGGCTGGGACGCGCTGTCTCCCGGAGTGTTTCTCGGCGAATGGGGCGCGAGCGCGGCGTGGCCGTTCCCAATCGCCACCGAGCTCACGCCTGATTTCAACAACATTCCGCGTACGCTGTTGTGGATGTACCAAATAAACTCCAAAACTGGCGAGGTCAAGCGCGAGCCCGCCCCCGGGTGTGATGATTTATGCATTGACCATCCACACGTTTCGCCTTTGTACGAAGGCAAACGCGAATGCCGCTACGTGTACGCGTCGTTATCCAACGAAGTCCAAGTCTCGGGCCCGCCTCTCGGCTACGTTCGCATAGATTTGAAGACGGGCGAGTTACAGAAATGGTACGCATCAAACCGCAGTTTCTGTGAAGAGCCGGTGATCGTGCCTAAGCGCGATGGACAGAGCGAAACCGACGCTTGGCTCATCGGCCTCGTCGCCGATCACAGCGCCGAGCATCCGCGCGGAATTTCACGCCTCGTCGTTTTAGACTGCGCCGCAATCGACAAAGGTCCTGTGGTGAGCATTCGTCTGAACAATAGAATCCCGCACGGTTTGCACGGGATGTTCGTGCGTTCAAAGTATACATTAGATTTTAGGAATTGCTCGTCGTCGTAACGACGTCGGGCGCGGCAACGGCGATGTAATTTTGCACACTTTGTATTTGTTTTACAGCGCAGCGTTCGCGTCGTCGTCTAGTTCTACAACAGGTGCACAGTAGTTCTACAACAGGTCGTGGGCACGTTCCTACTTGCCATTCATTTCAGCCGAGATTTGTTCGAGACTTTTACCTTTTGTTTCGATGACGTACGTCTGCGCGAAGACGTAGCCGATGAATGAAAAGGCGGCAAAAAAAGCGTACACGGCGCTCGCGCCAAACGATTCCACGGCGGGTAAAAATCCTTGACCAATGAAAAAGTTGAACAGCCAATGGGACAAAAAGCACAGCGACATGCCTTTCCCGCGCACGGCTGGGGCAAAAATCTCTGAAGACAGTAAACCCGGCACGGGTCCGGCGCCCATGCCAAAGATAAAGACGTACCCGACGACGGCGACGAGCGAGAGCGAAGGCGCGAGCGCCGACGCCGGAAACGCCGCGCTCGCCGCCAAGCCCAAGCAGCACGCAGTCATACCCAGAAATGAGTACGCGAGTAACGGCTTACGACCCATCTTGTCTAACAGACCAGTGGCGATGACCGATCCCAAGATGTTCACGACGCATACGAGCACCGAAGCGAGCACGCCCGATTGCACGCCGGCGCCTTCAAAAATACTCGTTGAAAAGTAAATGATGGCGTTAATACCCGCAAACTGCTGAATCAAAAACAACGTCGGACCGGTGAGAATCGCCCGACGATTGTTACGGTTTCGAAGCGTATCTGTCCACGACGCAGCCGTCTTCGCGCCAGTCGCGTTGGCGGATTCGCCGCTCGGAGCGCCGAATAATCGCACGTCGACATCGTCCGCCTCTTGAAATTTCCCTCTCGATCGCAACCACGCTGGGCTTTCCGGCACCGCGCGAAGCAACACTCCAAGCGCAATCGCAGGCACGCTCGCTATCCAAAACATCGTGCGCCACCACGTCGGATTCACCGTCGCGCTTTGCAACGGCAAACCGGCAACCATGGCGCATAAAATGCCGGCGCCAATCGACAACTGGTTTGCCGATCCCAAAACCCCGCGATGCTCGTCCGGGCTCACCTCACTGATATACATGGGTACTAAAATCGACACAATCCCCACACCCACGCCTGCGAGCGCGCGTCCGAGAAGCATAGCGCTCAATCCCGTCGCCGACGCGCACGCCGCGCTTCCGACGCCCAACGCCGCCGCCGCCAGCGTCAACGTCGCCTTGCGCCCGAATCGATCCGCCATCCCACCCGCCGCGAACGCAGAAAATATGCACGCAAATAACAGCGATGACACCACCGATGCTTTCGCGCCAACATCCGCGGCGACGCCGATATCTCGTGCGAGATGTTCCAGCGCCGGATTCACCGCGCCCAAGTGATACCCAAAGCTCACACCCCCCAAGCACGCCACGGCGACGGGAAACGCCGCGCGCGCGAGCGCCGCGCGCCCTTCGAGCTTACGCAGCACGAGTCCGTCGCCTTCACCGGCATCGGGTGAGGACGACGGCGAGGATGCGCGCGTCAGCGCACTGCGCTGATGGATCGTCGGAGGCATCATCATCACCGACGACGTATTCGACGCCGCTCGACGCGTCGGCTTGACAAACATCACCGCGCGCGCGGGCGCACGCGTGACGCGCCCGCGCGCCGATCGATCGAACGCCACGCCCGGGGTGAACGGCGAGGCGCGAGGTACACACGCGGCGCGCATGGATGTGACGCCATTGCGACACGCACCATGACGTTGATTCTGTCCACGGTGTCGCGACGCGCGCGCGCGGTTGAACGCGCGACGACGTCTGCGATGGCACACGCGTCGCGTGTGATGGACTGGGCGTCGACGACGCGGTCGGTGTCGAGCGCGTCGCGCGTGGTGTTTGCGAAAGCCAAGGGTAAAGCTGCGGCGAAAGGTTGGTGATTCGGCGTTTCGCGGTCCTCTATGTCGTCGTCGTCGTCTTCGGTATCGTCGTCTCCGTCGTTGCGATGCGCGCCTCGGGTTGATATTTCGTGACTGACCCTTCGCGCGTCTTCCGCGTCGCATCGCAGACGCTGGTGAAGGCAAAGCGGGGACGGTGGCCAAGGCGAGCGCCACGCACGTCTCTGGGTTGAACTATTTAAAGTCTGGCGAAGATCCGGCGATCGGGCCCGATGACGCCTACCCGGCGTGGTTACCAGGGATATTGGACCCCAAAGAGTCGTTAGGGGAGTTTGAGCGACGCATCGCGGGGTTGAAAGAGAATGGTGAGGATTGGCGCGAGACGTTTTCAGAGGCGGACAAGGCGAGGTATACCAAGCTCGTGCGCGTGGCTCGAATGAAGGCGAATAACACCGAGCGCGCGAAAAAGTAGGTTTTAAGCACAGATGATAAAGTAGGTTTGATTTCAAAAACACATCGCGAATGGTGCGTGGAGCACGTTCTGGTCGACGCGAGTATCACGCCGCGACGGCTTCTGGCTCGACGGCGTCCGTTTCGTCGGTGACGCGCTCGTCGTTTATTTGTGCCGCGTGTTCGGCGACGAGCTTTTCCCAACGCAACTTGTCGTACTCCTCTGGAGTTAAGAAATCGGGATCGGCGTACGAGCGCCAGCTCCACATGTGGCAATCGGCGCAAATCGTTTCCGATTCAAACTTCTTTTTCCCTCGGCACCACGACTGCGAAAAGTGGTGTTCCTTCGTATTCGTCGATCCGCACGACAAGCAATCAGGGAACCGTTCATTTTGCTTCCATCGCGAAATCCATTCATCCACAGTCATAATTTTCATCCCCGCACCGACGGAAGGATTGATTTCAACCGGATCACCTAACCAACCGTCCAGCGCGAGGCGAAGACGCGTCTCGTCAGTCATCTCTCTACGTCTCGCGCGCGATCACACAAACACGCACCACTCATAATCTTATTCCACTCCACCGTGTGCACCTTAGCCTTGGGATTCGCATTGACATCCGTATAAATATCCGCACGTAAATCCTCCGCGTACGCGTGCGTAAAATCCTTCGTCTCCTCCGCCTCAGCGCCACCATCAGCCTTTGTCTTCGTAGTCACCGCGTTCGCGGTCGTCGTCGTCGTCTTGGTCGTCGTCGTCGCGAGCCTCGACTTGGTCTTCGCCTTGGACTTGCCCTTCGTCTTCGTCTTCGTCGACGCGATGGCGTCCGATTTCGGCAGGTTCGGCATGGTGTGCGTCACGCAATCAAGATGCATCTTGATTGAGCCATGCGTTTTTGTCGCCATTTTCGTGCGTTTTTTTTTGTGTGTGACGACGAAAAAGTGCACTTCGATGTCGACATTGCGATGCGCGCCGAGCCGACGGACGACGCGACGACGCGCGCGCATTACGCAGATTACGTAAAACATCGCGATGCGCGCACGATCGCGACGCGCATGCGCGTGTACGATGCGTACGACGCCCCGCGAGACGTTCGAGAGAGCATCGAAGGCGTGGTGCGCGTGGAGGAGTGGCGGTTGGCGTACGCGCGTACGAAACACTTGTGGCAGACGAGGAGGGAGCGGAAGAGGGATTTACGCGAGGCGTGTGCGAGGTTGGGGTGTGAGGTACGTGAGGGTAGCGTGCTATGTGTAAATTTCGTCGAGGCGGAGACGTTTGCGGGGGTGAAGGGGGAGGCGCGGGCGCGGGCGTTGGAGAAATGGAACGCCGAGGCGGTGGCGCGGAGAGTGGCTGAGATGCGGTACATACACGAGTATTGCGATGAGTATCGAGATACGATGGAGGATGCGCGCGCGCGTGTGCATGAGGCGTCTGAAGCTAAATTGCGTAGGACGAACGGGAAGAAGAAACAGTATTACTCGAAACGCGACGCGTCGGCGGCGTGGACGTCGGCGTGTGAGGAAGTTCTTGGATTTAAAAATATAGGCGCGTTTGCGCGTGCTCTCGTGTCGAATTGGACGAGTTTTCCCGATCGCTGGCCTTGGATCAAGGACGATGTCGATTACGCCGCTGCCGCTAGCGATGCCGTCACCAGCGACGACGACGACGACGACGACGACTATGACGATGACAACGATGAAAGCGATGAATCCTATTGGTACACCGACACCGATGCAAGCTACTACGACACTGATGACGATGACGATGACTATGACTATGTCGTGTATGAATTGCTTTCGATCAACTTAAGATCATAGCAGCCAAGATGCGCGCGGCGAGCATGAACGGCGAAGATGAGACAAGACAAGACCAATGAGACAAGACTGACAAGACATTTACGATACGCGACGCATACATACCGGTAGGTAGAAATTAAATGATGAATACACTTTACAATAATGACCCTTCTTCGCGGGACTCGTCTACGAATTCAAACACGCGAGAGACTTCGTCACGCGTAAACGCGGTGTACGCCACGACGCCCAAAGTCGCGGGAACGAGATACACCAACGCCGGCTGGCCTTGGCCCGTCGCCACGTTTGCGCCGACTGCGACGAGCAAACCCGCGAGATATGCCTTGAGCGTCGCAGAAAAGAACGCTCGGCCGGATAAACTGCTAGGGACTAATATGGCATCTTCATTGGCTTCAGCCGCGGCGTCGTACGCTTGCTCCGCGGCGATGGCGGCGCGTTTACCAATGCCCGTGCGGTAGCCATCCGCCTCGTAATCTCCATCAACGTTTGTGCTGTCAAACATGTTTGGCCCCGCGTCGCGCTCGTTGCGTTCATCTTCGAAAATTCCCATAAATGCATCCGCCGCCGCGGACGCTCTTGCGCGTAAATCCGTCGCCCGCGACGCGTCGTATCGAAGCATCAAGCTAATCAATAAGCCAGGAACGGCAATGTCGCCCAAACCGACCAAGGAAAACGGAAACGCATCAATCGGTGCTGGATTCAACACGTCCTCAAAACGAGGAAATAACAATCTAAAAGGGCCGTTGAATGATTGATTCGTCGCCACGCTCATCATGACGTTTTGACCCAAAACCTCCTCGCTTTTAAATACCCAAAACGCGTCGTAGACGAGCAATCCTGAAAGCAACGTCGCGGCAGATTTGAATGACCCAAACCCAATGACGGACAAGAAATCCGTCACAATCATGCACGCGATGGCGTTGTTCAACGTAAAATTTAAATGTCCCGCATCCGCGTCGGCACTGGCTAACGCAACGCCAAAGACGCCGCCGAGAATTTGCGCCGGAGTCACGTTCACCTCCGCATCCTTCACCACATCCCCCGTTTTTGGATCCACCGCCCATCCATCTGGGACTTTCCACTCCACCACGCCCGTTTTCCACCACGTCCCGATCGCGTTGAGCGGCTCCACGGCGTTCCCGCCCACCGCAATCGCGCCGAGCACGAAAAAATATCCATTCACCAACCAAGATATATCCAAATGAAACACCTCCAACGCGAGATACGCGCTGAACAGCGCCACCGAAAGCACCACGGGTCCGGCGAGCGAGCTTTCAAAGCTAATTGTTTCCCGAAACGTGCGCGTTAACCCGCGATGGGCGCCAATGTACATCGAACTCAGCGCCAACGCCGCAAAGTACGGGACGAACGCGTACTGCGCGCTCGACGCCGCGTCCGTGGACCCGACGGCGAGGATCGTCGCGAACGTGCCGTACGCGGTGAACACGTCGGTGCGGTCCCATTCGAACGTGCGCTTGACCGCGGCGGCGGATGGTGCGGCGCCGGCGTCGTCATCCATCGCGGCGTCGAGATTTTTTTTGGCGTCCGACACTCGCGCGCGTTGGTTGTCACCGCGACGTCGTACGGGCGCGGCTACGGACGCGCGCACGGGCGATCGCGACGCGTGCGCGCGTACGTGCGTCGCGCGTGGCGGACGCGCGATGCGCTGCGCGCAGAGGGCGAGACGCATGAGTGACTGACTGTCGCGCGTCACGCTCTGAAGCGTTTGCGCGCGGATGTCGCGTTTTAAATGTATACTTTTATTTTACACACCAACGCGACTAAGGATGGTGAATGCACGACGGCGATAGTGATGAGGGCTATGGGTGTTGTTGGAGCAGCACCGAACGTTGACGACGCGGCGCGGTGCATCCAGACACGGCGCCGGTGGCGCGCGCGAGCCATCCCGACGATGCGAGCACTGGACGGAGCTGCTTTTCGTCTTGTTCGGTGAGCATGGAAATTTGCCACGAGAGCTCGCGGTTTGTTTTCTCCACCGCGGCGAGTTTGGTTTTTGCATCTGCGGCGGCGAGTTCGGCTTCTTGCGCGCGGCGATTGACGGCGGCGAGCGAGGCGGTGGAGCGCTCGCCCAATCCCGCCTTGAGCGCACTGAGCTCTGCCTTGAGCGCGCTGAGCTCCTCTTGCGTTTCGCGCTCATATCGTGCATCAACGTCGACGTCGGCAGGTGCCGGCGCGGATGATGGCTGCGCTGATCGTTGTACCGACTGAGACGCAGTCGCGTCGCGCGCCAACGTTTCGATGCGGTCGAACAACGCATCCAAATCCATCGAGTCGTCGATTGGCGTCGAAACGAACGCGTCCGGCTCGTCGGCGTCTCGCGCTTCGTCGGCGTCGCTACCCATGCCCAACATACCCCAAATAGAACCGGAAGACTTTGTTTCGTCGACGCTGGTCCGTGCAGTGGGACGCTCGACGTTTGCGTTCAGTTGATTGATAATCGACGCGAGACGACGGCGGATATGCGTCTCACTCGTCTCAGATGCGGCGCTCGCACTCGCTTCTAGTGTGGCTTCCGTTTGCGTCGCCACGGGTTCTGTCGGTGGAGGCACGCGCGCGGGCTCTGGTGCGGGTTGCGATTTACGCAACGCAGCCATTTCTTCCAACACCGTCAGTCGCGTGCGAGCCTCGATCGCTTCGGCTTCGGCGACTTCGAGCGCCTTTGCCATGCGCTCTGCGCGTTCAGTGAGTGCGTCCAATTGTGCTTTGGTTTCATCCGCCTCTTCTCGCGCTTCGGCGACGATAGATTCAGCGTCTGCTTTCATTTGCGTCGCTTCGTCTGCATTCGCGCGAAGCGTTTTCAACTCAGCTTCAACCGTGTCAATCTTCTCACGAAGCTCTTTTTCGGTGACTTGAAATTGCGCCTGCACGTGAGCGAAACGACGATTGCGTTCTTCGCCTTCACGGGCCGCTTTGTCTGCTGCAACTTGAGCTTCTTCCGCCGTCTTTTCTGCGAGCGCGAGCTGCGCCACCGCGCGTTTCGACACGAGCTCAGCTTTTTCTCGAGCAGCGATGGACTCGGCGGCTTCGCGACTCGTGGCGTCCATAAGACGCAATTGTTCGCGTATCTCCGCGAGTTCAGCCTCGGCTTTAGCCTTGGCCTTCTCCGCAGCATTCATTTTTGCCGCAGAATTCGCCGCGCTCACCGCGCCGCGCGTCACCGCGCCTTCCATGTCCTCTTTTGCCGCTATGGCATCTGACAATTCATCCTTGATTTGAGCCATTTCAGCGTCGGCGCGTCTGACGCGATCGAGCGCTTCATCCAACTCTCTTCGCGCGGTCGCGCACGATTCGTTCGCCTCGGCGAGCTCGCCTTCGAGTTGTTGCACGCGAGTTTCGGCGGCGGCGGCGCGAGCTTCGGCGGCGGCGGCGCGAGCTTCGGCGGCTTGAACATCTTCGCCCACGGAACTTTGCTCGGCGTCAGCGACTTCGGCGCGGATGCGCTCGATGTCATCCGCCCGAACCTGCTTTTCGGCATCCAAAGCCGCTCGCGCGTCATCCGCCGCGGATCGGAGTTCCTCGCACTCAATTTTCACCTTTGAGATTTCGGCGTTCAACGCTTCGACGACTCCGGCGCGCACTTCGGCGTCCCCGCTGGATGACGTCTTGGCGGCGTCCAATTCTTCGCGCGTCCCACGCAGCGATTCTTTTGTACTCGCGAGCTCACTCTCGACGGCTGCGAACTGCGCTTTCAACGCCGCGAGTTCTTCGGCGTCTTTGGACGACGACGCGACATTGGGACTCGCGCCACCCTTTTTACCCTTTTTACCGCCTCGTCCGCCACCGCCACCGCCACCGCCGCTCGACTCTTCCTTTGTTTTAAGCGCTAAAACTTCTGCGCGAAGTTCAGCGAGCTCCTTCTGAGCCTTTGCGTTCTGAGCCTCGGCTTCAGCGCGCGCCTCGTCGAGACGTTTCGACATCGTCGTCTCCGTACTCGCCAACCGTGCGCGCGCCTCAATCACCTCTTCGCTCGCCCGCACCGCCTCTGCGCGCGCTCTCTCGAGCTCATCATTCATTTCCTTGCGCAAGCACTCGACTTCTTCCCGCGATCGCGCGAGTTCATTGCCAAACGTCGCCGACGACGCCGCGTCCGAAGCCAAAGACGCGCCTCGCTCCCCGTCATCCTCCACCCCACGCTCCGCCTTGCTCGCTTTCTCCGCCTTGACGCGCTTCGCGAGCTCTTTCGCCGCCTTTATCGCCGCTTCGCGCATCTTCGCCGTCTCTTCGCGCGCCAAGGCGAGCGACGCATCGCGCGCCGCGAGCTCTTGCTTGGCGATGGACAACGCCTCGCGCAACGCGTCCACGTCGTCGCTCGAAAACTCCACGCGCAATGACGACGACACCGCGGACGCGTTCGCGTCTTCATCACCGTCACCGCCGTCTTCGCCGTCGTCCTCGTCGCCGAGCGCGCGACGCGCGAACGCATCGAGATTTTCATCAAATTCATCCAACCGCGACCCGACGATCGACGCCGTTTCGCGGAGCTTATCGCTCAAGCCATCGAACCAGGACGACGTCGCGGGCGCGCGCGATGCGAGCGCGGGCGATGGCGTCTCGCGCGCGGCGTCGTCGGCGTCGTCGGCGTCGTCGGCGGTGTTCGGGCGCGTCATGGGACGGTTGATGATGATGACGCGTCACCCAATGCCGTCCACACAACTCGTCGCTGCGTCGTCGTCGGCGGCGGCGCGATGGCGTCGATGGGTGGTGACGATGGACGACGCGCATCGGTGGCCAGGACGCCGTCGACGCCGTCGACTAAGGCGTCGTCGTCGTCGTCGTCATCGTACGTTGATGAGTTGATGCGCGGGGGTGTGGATTTGTTGGATATTGGCAGCGCTCGCGGCGGCGCGAACGCGACGCTGAGTGGGATGAAGGCCAAGAGCGCGAGCGGCGTGGGCGGGCGCGGTGTGGGCGCAGCGGCGACGGCGACGGCGACGGCGACGGGGAGTGGGTTGAGTCGAGGCGCGGCGTCGGGGGAGGATCTCGAAGCGTTCTTTGGGTCGACGAAAACGACGGCGAAGGAGCGGGGCACGACGAGCAGTCGCGCGGTGGATGATGATGTGTTCGGGGCGTTTGCGTCGTTTGCGTCGACGTCGACGACGACGGCGACGACGGCGACGACGACGACGACGTTGAAAAACGCGTCGGCGGCGCCGAAGGATGACTTGGACGATTTCTTTAGCGGGGTAGCCTCGCCGTCGATGACGACGCAGCGTGGACGCGATAATGGCACGAGTATGAATAGTGCGACACGTGTGCCTAGCGCGGGGTCGGACTTGTTTGATTTACTTAGTGGTTCGAGTACGCCGACAGCGTCGACGAGCGTCGCAGATTTAGCCGATTTCGCGTCTCGAAGCCAATCGCCGCCTGGCGTGGCGAAAACCGTGCCCCCGGTGCATCAGAAGGCGAATGCGAGTGAGATTTTGCCGCGTACACATGCGCCGTTGATGTCGCACGCGAGCGATTCGGGCTTGATTGATGAATTGGATGAAATTCTAGGCGAGGTGTCCATCGGCGCGTCGGCGCCGCCGAAACGTTCGCCGTCGTCTCCGACGCCGAAGCCGCCCATTAAGGAAGCCAAAGCGCCATCTCCGCCGTCTCGCGCGTCGTCTCCGCAGGTGGCGCCTGAGCGCGCAACTCCAGCCCCGGCGGCGCACGCGCGGTCCGGAAGTTTCAACGACGCCGACGCCGACATGAATGAATTTTTTGGCCACACGGCGTCGCATGCTCGAGCGAAAGTGGCCGAGGTGGGTGCATCGATGAAAGCAGGCGTGACGCGATTGTTTAAGGCGGCGGTGAAAACTACAGAAAAGTTCACCGCGGAAGTTTCCGGGAAGGCGCACGCGGAAGACGCGTCGGTAAAGCCCAAAGCGCCGCCGTCGCCATCCAAAAAGCCGGCGTCTTCGCCAGTCAAGGCTCGCGAGCCGCCGCCGCCGCCGCCGGTTTCGGCGCCAAAGCCTGCGCCCAAGGTAGTTGAGCGTAAAGAACCACCGATAGTGGCGCCGAAACCAAAGCCAGCGCCGAAACCAGAGCCGGCGCCGAAACCAACGTCCAACGCGTCGTCGGTGGAGGATTTGGATGATTTCTTTAGCGCCGGCGCGAGCGCGACAAAACCGGCAGCCAAACCGGCGGCGAGCTCGTCGTTCGATCCCATAGAAGCCATGTTCACGGTGAAGCACTCGAGCGCGACGACGACGCAAGGCTCGGCAAACGTGCCCGCGAGTGGAGTCGTGGATGATGTATTCGGAACCATGGATTCTACGTCTCGCGTCGCATCCACGAAGTCCACGAGCGCCGCATTCGCGTACGCTCCAGAGGACACGGAGGTGATAGATCCGAACGAGCCTCCCGAACGAGCCGCGCTGCGCAAGGCGCGTCACGAGCGCAACCGTGTGCGCATTGAAACCGCGCTCAAGGAAAAGCGCGCACGCGAACAAACCATACGTTCAGAACAAAACGAACGTCAAATGCTCAAGGATCTCATCGGTGCCGACATCGACGAATGGGCCAAGAAGAATCAACACAACATTCGCACGCTTCTCGCCAACCTCGCCGAAGTGCTGTGGGACGGTCATCGCTACGTCAACCCAACCATGGGAGCGCTCATGTCCCCGAGCGGCGTCAAGAAGAGCTATCACAAGGCGCTCGTGATTATTCATCCCGACAAGGTGTCGCAATCCGGCGGCGACGCGTCCCAACGCTTCATCGCGGACAAAGTCTTCGACATCATCAAGAATGCGTACAAAGAGTTCGAAGCGAAAGAACTGCGATAATGACCGGTGTGTGAAGCACACGCGTCACTCCTAGGACAGCTTTAGAAGTCGTCATTCGTGTGTATAGAAGAAACAAAACGTCACACTCTGACATGTCTCGCCGCGCATACGGCGCCGCCATCCTCGTGCCGTTTCGCGAGGACGGCACCGGGCGCACGGCGCAACTCGCGACATTGCTCGACGCCCTCGCCGCGCTCGAAGGCGTCCCGCGGCGCCCGATACTCGTCGTCGTCGCCGAACACGCGAGCGATGGCGCTCGATTCAACCGAGGCGCGTGTCTGAATGCGGCGTTTACCATTGCGCGCGAGCACTACGTGGACGGCGACGGGTGTGCGTACGTGTGTCATGACGTGGACATGGCGCCTCACGCGAGCTGCGGCGCGCATTACGGCGCGAGCGAGCGCAAGAAGGCGGGCGCTGGCGGCGCGTCGGTGACGGTTCTCGACGCAAAGGGATGCCGTTACTCTAGCGACGGGTGCTTTGGCGGCGTCGCCGTGTACGACGAACGCGCATACATTGCAAGTAATGGGTATCCGAATACGTTCTGGGGATGGGGCGGCGAAGACCACGCGCAGTTTATGCGTTGTCAACGCGCGGGAGTGGATATAAAGCGCGTGGCGGGTGCAGATTTTGATGATTTAGAAGTTGGCGTCGATGACGTCGTGGCAAAGCTCGCGGTGTTAGACGCCGCGAATGCTCGCATAGGGTCTAAAGATAAGGCGAAATTGCTTCGGGAGAACTTGCGTTCGTGGGAGGTTGAAGGATTGAATTCGTGCGCGTTTGATGAGCCGTCGCCGCGAGAGACACTCCGGGACGAAGCGGAGATTTTTGCAGTGAAATGCGTCGTTAAATTCCGATGTGGGTTACCCAATCACGCGCGTTGCGTGACGTGTGCGCGAGAAGTTCCACTCGCGGAGTTTTCCAAGCGCGTACGTGGGTTGATTAACTTTAGCGGGCGGTCGCCGTACGCGCACGATGCTTCGTGTCGCGCCTGCACGTCTTCCATGCCGAGACAACTCGAGAGTGTCGCCAATATTCGACGCAACGAAGCGGAGTTCTCGACGAGATTGACGTGTTTACAGTGCGCGGCGACGTTTTCGAGTCGTACGAAATTGTTTAGACATTTAGAAGCGTGCGGCAACGGCGCGGTAGACGTAGACGAATAAAAATTCGTGTTGTGTAAACGGTGTAAAGTAAAAAGTAAATACATTGATGTACATTGATAGATCAGTCGTCGCCAAAGACGACTTTTTTACCTTCAGGTTTCACGCCACCACCCCACGCCTGGGCGTCGGCTTTAAGTTTCGCTTGCCAAGACGGATGTAATGGTCCGTCGGCTTCGGTTTGGGGGACGTACGATTTTGGTCGCGACGGCTTCGACCCGTCGCGCTTCTTCTGAACGCCATGCTTGGCAAACTTGTTCGCCCCTTGACTACTACCACCATCATCAGCATCGGCATCAAACTTTACTTTCTTACCCGCGGATGGCACGATGAGAGGCGCCTGCGTGCGTTTCGCACGCCAAGACGGATGCATGTTGCGTTCTTCCTCCTCCTTGGCGCGCGCCTCCGCGCGTTCGCGTTCGCGTTCGGCGATGAGATGCGCGGCGTTGGCGCCAAACTTCGCCACAGCAATCTCGCGACGTTTCCTCTGGCCCATGCGCTTTTTGACCTTTTTCTTCTTGGGCGCCAAATCTAACTCGTCGGCGTCGTCATTATCGGCACCCTTCTGTTTCGTTGTCTTTTTTGACGATTTCGCCTCGCGCTTGGCTGCGCGCATTTCCGCCAACGTTTCTTCGCTCAAACTCGCATATCCCGATTCATCGATTTCAGAATCACTCTCCGAGTCACTATCGCTACTATTTCGATTATTACCGTCGTCTGCATCGTCGTCTGAGTCGCCGTCGTCCGAATCTTCGCTCGAGGACACGTCTTCGCCTGCCGCTCGCCTCTTTGCTCTCTCCTCAGCTCGCGCCTTCTCAGCCGCCTTCTTCGCCTCGCGCGCTTCTTTTTCGAGCGCCCACGCGTCTCGTTTCTTTTTGGTTTCGACCGCGCGATTCATGCGCTCGGCGATAGCCATGAGACGATCACGTAAGGCGTCGACTTCGCTTCGGACGGCGCTTGACGACGCCAACCGTCTCGCCGCCGCGACATAAGCATTTTCACCGTCAACCACGCGCTCGCCCGGTGCACCCGCGGCATCGTCGAATAACGCACGAATAACATCTTTGCTATCGAATCCGTCACCGAGATCGACGGTTTCGGTGACGCATGCGGGTGGCGCCGCCTCAGCGTCGTCAGCCGTCGCGCGCGCCGTCGCCTCCTCGAGCGCCTGGCGCACGCTCTCCTCTACGCGCTTCGCGCACGCCCGCGCGCACTGCGCGGCTAACACGTCGACATCAACACCTCGCGTGGCTTTGAGCGCGTCGGCGAGCTTGTCTGCGTCCTCGGGTGCGCGTAATCGTCGTTTGAGCTTGCCCTCGTCAAAGGTTTTCGCCTTTTTAAAGGCGCGCGCGAGGAGTTTACGGCCGTGATATTCCTTCTTTCCTAGCTCCGTGGTCACCGTGGACGTGTGTGTGAAGTCGCGCGCGTGGCGTTTCTTCGCCCACTTGGGCCAGTTGTTCGTCGGCGGCATCGGCGCGCGTCGTCGACTGCGGAGGCTCGTGCTTTGCAGTGCACCTCATCGTCGACGTGTACAAGTACATGTACATGTACATGTACCAGTTCGACATGTACATTACAACATTACAGCGCGCTAAAGCCACGAACGTTCGGATTTCTTGCGAATTTCAGCGCACATGTCCGCGAACGATGCGGCGTCGCGCTCGAGATTGGCAGATTTATCTTGAATACGCGATAACGTCTCGCCGCGTTCGACCAATTTGTCGCGAGTCTCGAGCATTTGGTCGCGGGTTTGGCTGACGCTGGATGCCGTAGTTGATGACGACGCAGCGGCGTCGCTCGCGCGGTACTTTGCGCGAATGTCGTGTGCAGAACGTTTGACGGGTGCGACGTCGACGTTTGACGATGAACGTGAGGACGATCCCGCGAATAATTCGGCGCGCTCGCTCGATTCCGTCGGCTGCATTTTGCCGAGCGGAGACGGAGCGTCGAGTTGCACGTCAGCAAACAACAGCGCGAGGTCCGTGGTCGTGTACGTCGGCTCGTCGCGGTGTTTATGGGATGCGTCATCCTTTGTCGGCGTCACCGTGGCGAGCTTTTCAATGGCGACTTTGGCGCGGTCGCGAAGCATGAGCATCCTGTTTCTCAACGGTGTGCCACCCGCTGGCGACGCCGACGTCGCCGACGGTGTTCCCACCGTCGACGCACGTTTCGACGTCGTCTCCATTGCTATTTCGCAGTTGTTTTCTTCCATCGCGAAACGCGCGACACGCGCGGCTTCGGCGGCAGCGGCGACGTCATCATCGATGACGCGTCCCGCCGCCGGAGCCGAATCGCTCGGAAACGTCTCTAATCGCGCAATCGTCGCACCTTCATCGGTAACGACCACGCCTGTTCCATCGTTAGCAAAGGCTGTGAAATTCGCATTCGACAAAGCTGGCACTGGACCAAACGGCGCACCTAATGGCGCGAACGACGGCAACGCGTACGCTAGGAGCCGACCGTACGACGTGAGCGCGACGACGCAACATTCGTCCCGGCTGTGCCCGAAATCACCGCCTCTCACCACCTCCGCGCTCACCAGTGGTTCATCGAGACGTATCTTGCGCAAAGTAAATCGCTCACCGCGAGCGCATCCTAACGCGGAATATACACGCAGCGCATTCACACCGATGGTTGCCACGAGCGCCGTACGCTTGGGAATCGACGGCGCCGGAACATCAGATTCATCTTCATCCGTCGACAACACCTTGTCTTCATCGTCGACGTCGTCATCAACCGTGAATTCGGCAGCTAAAAATGAATATGCAAAGTCTGCCGGCGGAGTGAACCAACCAGCCGACGAAGATGACGAAGAAGAAGGTGAGCACGCGTCCGCGGGCGAACCATCGAGCTTGAGCAACGCGATTGATAACGCCGCGGTGGGCGATTTTGGGCGCATGGGCGTGCCGATACGCGTACCCGTGCGTAAGGCGTGGAAACGCACACCACTTTCGACGTCGAGCACGGCTAAGACGTCGTCGTCGGGACGTTCAGGCAGAGGCAAGCCGAAACCAAACGCGGCGACGCCGGCGCACGCCTGTGAAACGTCGATCTTTGAATTCGAAGACGACGACGCTGATGACGCTGGCGGCGGTGGCGCACTCCATGCCACCGCGCCGCGATGAAGGTCTATGACTGACACGCCGCCTGCTACGTCGCCTATGGCCACCATCGTCGCGCTCGCGTTCGAGCGCGCGCTCGTTACGCGTCGATTGACGTGCGTCTCATGTGCAAACGTGCCAATCAGAGTATACACCGATGTCATGCACGCAGATGCCGAGTCAACATCCACGAAGGCGCGCGTGTCTTCAGCATTGAATTCTCGCTCTTCCTCGGCCGATATCGCGGCGTCTACCTCGAGCCGTCGAGCGAAGACGCGTTCGCGGGATTTCAGATGTCGAATGTCGTACGCGCGCATTGCGTACACCTCAACGCCGCCGTTCGCACGTCCAACAACAATGAGCGCACCTCCAGCGTGCACATGGACGCATGTAATTGGAACGCCGTTTGCAAGCACGCTCCCGCCTGGGATTAATCGTCCGCCGACATCCAAGTACACTAAAAGTCCAGAACCGCTCGTCCCGCCTGCGCCGACGATGACACGCGCGCCGGCTCCATCGACGGCACCTGCATCGCTACCTCCGCCACCGTACACTGGCCATCGACACGAACCACACCAACCGTGCGCCGCATCCGTAGTCGCTCGCGGGATGTCCAAACACGCCGCATTACTTCGAAACATAAATTCGACTTCGCGAGACGCCGCGCACGCGCTCGGCGCGCACGTCAACGCAAACATTGGACGCGACAAGAGTGCTTCGTGAGGCGGCGATAGCGGCAGCGGCTGGGACTGCGGCACGCTTTCGCCACGGTTGAGTTGTTCTCGAACGTCATGCACGTGCACGCGCCCACCTTCGCTCAATACGGCGATGCATTCCACGACGCCGTCGTCACGGTCGCACATCGGCGCGGCGTCAATCACGGGCCCAAACCACGCTAAAGCCTTCGCACGCGTGGTATCGATGCGATATCCTAAAGACGACTCTGCGCGCTTTTCACGCACAAGCGTCAACGCAATCACAGGATCGGGTGCTGCTCGCGGCTCACCACCGACAACCACCAAAGCGTTCCTCGTCAGCCGAACGCCGTCGCCGTCGTCGCTCACTACTGTCCGCAACGCTCGAATACCCATCAACGCCGTCCCGCTGTATGACGAATCGATTATTTTATAGGGCCAAATCAGATCTTGCGCGCGCGTGATTTCATGCGTCACCGTACACCCCATCAATTCCGGTACAGAATGCGTGACGACGCTTCCGTCGGATCGGCCGCTCACAAATGTATTCGCGTCCAACCATGTCGCGCACGTCGTCGTCGTCAGCGTTGTGCCGCCATCGTCGTCGCTCACGGCATCGTCGTCATTGCCCACGTCGCTTTTCGTCGCCGGTGCGGTGACCGCTACCGATCTTCGCTCGTGTAAATGCCAGACCGCCATTGAGCCATCCGCCCAGGCGATTAACACGCGCGAGCATTCGTTGATTAATCCGGGCTGTTGCTCAATCGCCACGACGCGCATGCGCGCGCGCGAGGTATCAATCACCCTATGCAACGCCTCTTGAGCGGTGATGCGATAACCCGGGCGCACTTTCGCCTGAGTCGTTTGCGACTGCGCGTCAAAACCGACGCGAAGCACCGAAACGTTGCCCAAAGCGTCACCCGCCAGCGTAAACGCCGTACCTCTTAATGGAGTCACGCACGTCACGTCGGCGCCATCTGCGAGTTCGACGTGATTACACGAGAGTAAACGCAAATCTCGAGCGTCCCAGGACGCGAGCGTGCCGCCGTCATCGTAGGAGGCGCGATAAATTCGATTCGCGCCTGGGGCAAATTTTGCCTCTGCGCGCGCGCCCACGCCCGAACGACACGGGAACAGCGCCTCAAACCCGGCGCTTCCGATCGCCTTTACCCCGTGCTGAGTCGTGAGGAGTATAATACCCTGATGCTTCACGTGCGTCACCGCGCTCGTGGATGCGTCGCACCCGTAGTGCGCAACGAGTCGTGGCTCGACGTCGACGTCTGCGCGAGCTCCGCGAACGGCGTCCACGTCAACTACCGATAACGCCGACGACGCCGACGACGACGCGACGGCGATGTGTGCTTCTTTAATCCCATCCGCGACGGTGTGTTTTAGTTTACGAAACATTTTCTCGCGCGCGCGCGCGAGGCGCGTTCTAAAGTCTAGTCTTACACAGTCTACGCGAGCCAAACGCTTTTTCGTCTCCGCCGTCGTCGACTCCACTACTTTTACATTCTTCTGCTATGCACCGCCATCGTCGCGTTGAGGCATGCCATCGCCATCGCAATACCCCGGTCCTTTTCGCCACCGCTTATCGAGAGCATCAATCGCGCAACTCACGCGCGGTTTCCCGAGCTTCGCGTTGACTTCGTTGTGACGTTCGCACACCCATCGGGACAACGCCTCGCGCGACTCCACGCGCGGTGGATTTCTGTCAATGTCCGCGCGCAAATCCGCGCGACAGGTTGAACACGGGTATAAATCTCCTAAAGCGTCGAAAAATCGTCGAGCTTGAATCTTGTGCGTCGCCGATGGCGCGTCCTATTCGACGAAAAGACACGCGAGGTTGAACGCGTCAGAGCGCGCGCGTCGAATGCGCGCGTCGAACGCGCGAACGGTGGTGTCGTCGATGTCGATCAAGCTTTCGTGACGTACCGGGTAATACGCCGCCAATGTATGAAACTGGTTCGTGCACGCGAGCGACACGTCGACGGTCAGTCGCGAGCGCGCGACGCAAAGTCGTCAAAAGTGTCGCACCAGTCCCCAAGAACTCGTCCCGAGCGAATCAATGTCTAACGGACACGGCGGTGACGACGACGCGCGAGCGCCGTCGACCGCGTGCAGGGCGTCGCGCATGGCGGTGAACATTTCGCTCTTGCGCGCGCACGCGCCATCGGTGCACTCCGCCGCGGGAGGTGGCATGATGAGGCGAGACAAACAGATGTCGCGCGTGCGCACCAGTGGCGTGAGAGCGCGACGCGCAGGCGTGACGACGACGACGCCGACGCGACGCGGGTGAGCGACGACGCGCGTAATCGACGCGAGCATCATGAAACGCCGCGCGGGTGCGCCGAGCGACGACGACGACGACGACAACGCGCCGGAATTCGGGTATAAACGCACCGCCACCAGTGCCCGCGCCGATGTCTTCGCCGCGCACATGTCCACGTTGAACGCGCAGTTCCTCGCGCACGCCAAGCGACGCGTGCGCGAGGACGCGTGCGCGTTTCTCCTCAGCGCTTGTCGAGACTACATCAAGTACGCGGGGCAGATTCGGCAGGAATTTGCGGATGTGCTCGCGGATGTCGACCGCGAGTGCGCCAAGGCGCGCGCGCGATCAGACGCTCGCGCCGGTAAAGCGTTTGTCTGGGGCCAAGGTGACAGCGCGCAGCTCGGTTTAGGTGGAGATGTTGATGAACGACGTCGTCCGACGGTTGTCGATCGAGGGGTGATGGCGACGGCGGAAATAACGCAGATTGCGAGCGGGGGGATGCATACGCTCGCGCTCGCGAAAGGCGGCGCGTGCTTTAGCTGGGGGAATAACGATGGCGGTGCGCTCGGGCGCAGGGTGGATAAAAATGCCGACCCTGACGCGGAGTACGAGCCTGGTAAGGTGGAGTTACCGCTCGATGTTAAGGTTGTTATGGTGAGTACGGGGGATTCGCACGCGTGCGCGTTGACGGACGCCGGCGCCGTATGGGCGTGGGGATCGTTTCGTACGACGAATGGGGCGTGGGCGTTCAACCCGAACACGCTCGATTGCGAGAAGACAATGTTTCCGTTTAAGATTTATTCTCCAAGCGCGCGAGATGAGCGCGTGAAGACGATTGTGAGCGGCGTGGACCACGTGTTGGCGCTCACCGTCGCGGGTGGCGTGTATACGTGGGGATGTAGCGAGAAGGGCAGACTCGGGCGATTCGACAAGGATGAATCCGAGGAGAACGAACGCGCGAGTGATGCGTTGAAGAAGCGCTTGTTGACGCCCGGGCGAGTGACGTTTCCTAAGCACGGTGGCGGTGCGCTCGGAAGCGCTTTTGGCGGAGAACCGGCGATAACCGCCATCGTTGCGGGCGATTTTCATTCGTTGGCGATTTGTGCCACCGCTGACGGATCACACTCGGACGTTTATGGCTGGGGATTGTCAAACTGCCACCAACTTGGGTTATTTGATCCGAATCCAGACTTGCGCGGCGATGAACAGGTGACGTATTATCCTCAGCTCGTCGAAAGTTTGAGCGGGAAGAAAATTGTCGACGGCGACGCCGGGACGCATCATTCTTTGTTCCGCACCGCTGACGGCGACGTCATCGCCATCGGTCGCTGGACTGATGGACGATGCGGCGTAAGCGGCGTCCCTGCTGCGACTGATGGAATGCTTGAGGAACCAACCAAGGTACAAGCACTGCCTGGACGCGCGGCAAAGGTTGTCGCCGGCGGTGTCAACGGCGGCGCAGTCTTAGACGACGGCGAGGTCTATGTATGGGGCTCACAATACACCGCTCAACTTGGTTTGGGTAATCGCGAAGAAGACGCGCACGAACCTGTAAAGATGCAGTACACCAAGCCCATGGGTGGTTTGTGCTTTAGTGATTTATCCTTTGGCGGCCAACACGCGGCGGCGGTGATGGTGTCCAAAGAGGATGACGACGACGCGGTTGGAGCGGCGCAACCGTCCGCAAAGCGCGCTCGTCAATGATTTGGGGTCTAAAATATTTGAATCATAAATAAAAACCAAAAGGTTTCAAAGTTATCGCATTGCTCACCACGTTTGTTGTTTTCAATGATGTGTTGTTACAAAAGAAAGATGCCAACTGATTTATTCGCGCACATGACGAAAGAAGAGCACGTACACGTTACTCGTGGCGACGAACACGGCGATGAGTAGCAGTGCCGTCGCACCTAGAGCCGAGCCGATGCCAATAGCCGTAGATCCGGCGTCATTTACTGTGTCGTTGACGTCCTCTTCGTCGCCGCTCAGTTCATCGCCCAACAGCCCCATGGCGGAACTGAGCAAATCTCGCGTGACGTCGTCTAAGTCCCGCAAGTCGTCATTGAGTGCACTCGCGCGTGGCGATGTCTTCCCACGGCGCCGCAGCTTGGGATGCACCAATAATCCGGCGGGGATGACAAACATGACTAAACTTCCACACGTCGCTCCGATGAGCTCAAACACCTTGCCCAAATCAGTGACAATAAATGCCACGACTGAGGTGAGCGCGACAAATGCGAGTGTTTGCGAGGCGTGTCTCATGACAGGCGCGTGCCCGGGTGCACAATGCGCCCAACCAAAAGCGTCGGCCAGTAAGTCATCCAACGCCGCGCGTGCGGCGTGATGATTGACGGGAAACGACGCCACAGCGCTACATGCCATGAATATCGTCGCCATCATCATCACTTTGTCGCGCTTGTCGTAACTATCCAATACGTTCGATGTCACGTCAGGGTGTGCGATGTATGCGAACTCGCCAACGCAGAGGTAGCCGATAAAGCATGCGCCCACGGCGAGGGCGATGACGACGTACATTCGACGCAACCGACATCGTTCGGTGCGTTTCTCATCCTCAAGCGATGACGCGACGTCATCTAATTCAGCTACATCTGCCAGATTGCTATCTTTAGCCCCATTAGATAGTTCGGCGTAAATCGCCACGACTTGAATGTGACATTGAAACGCAAACACGACGATGGGTACTGCGAGAATTGAATCCGACGATATCGACCACGCCTTCGCGCGAGCCGATCCATCGACGTCGCTCTTCTCCATTGCCTTGAACACGATCGCCGTGGCGGTATACGCCAGAGAAACCAACGCCACCGCACTCGCGGGTGCCAATCGACGCATCTCGCGCATTAAACTTAGCGGAGCTACGAAGAAAATCGCCGCCACAGCTATGGCGCATTGTCGCGTCGCCCACCATGGACGTGAACCGTCCTGACTGTTATCACACCCAATGGCATCAATCACGCGCACGTAGGAATCACCAATGATAATCAAGTACGCCACGCACGAGCCGAAGAGATACACCACGAGCGTGGCAGCGACGCCCCGAGACGCGTTGGGACCAAAGGCATCCCGCACCACGCCTTGATACGACGTCGATTTCAACGCTGACGACGCATCGACGAGTATAACCAACGTCAGCGCTGCCAGGAGCGCAGTAAAGGTGATCAACGCACCACCACCAACCGTACCGAATTTCGAAACCGCGAACGGGGTGGCGAGCACGCCCGCCCCGACGGCGCAGTTGGCCAACGTCGCCGTACTGCCTCGTATCGTGCCCACTCGACGCGCGCTTTCGCGCGTTTCAGCGTCGCCCACGAGCGCAGATGACCCAAGTGCGTGCAGAGCGTTCGAAATTAGCGCATCGACGGCGGCGAGCGCGTCGACGTCGTCGCGCTCATCGCCTACGTCGCGCATATCCATCTCGGAGCGCGAAGCTCACTCGAGAGCTTTTCAAACTTATTCAACCTTTTTGTTCAGCGCGTTTACGCGCTGGACCCGTTCTCCGCGCACGCTTTGTGCGAGCGTGAGTGTGACGAGCGTCCCAGATGCGCAGAACCCTAAAATCCAAAGCGTCACGCGATCACTCAACGCCATGGTGTGCGGACTGCTCGCAGGTCTCGGGACGCTTTGGGACGACTGTAGTTATATGATGTGAGGAGCAGTGTGCGTATGCGGTACCAACTGAGGTTTTGTATTAATGAATTATATCACGATATAGGCTCAACGCAACGTCGTCAATGCGACGGTTTGCAACTCGCGCGGATTTCCATTTGTGAGCGCCTTCATACCTTCGACAGTTTTCTCGTCGATGTTCTTGTAGAGTAAGCCCACACGCTTGTATTCGCGCAAAATCGCGTCAACTTCATCGATTGAGTACTTCGGACAATCTACGACGGTCACGACGGAATTCGAGGCGTCTGGGCGCGACTTGGCGGTATTGGCGTTAGACACTCCAATGGTTTCGCACGCTGCGGTGACTGAGACGTGCTTGGCATCTGGCGACGTTGAAGATTCTATAGCTTGCGTCAACGCGCGCACAAAACGCAAATTTTGAGCCGGAATATTCTTCTTCGATCGCGGGCCGGTGACTTCGAACATGTCCGACGGTCCATACAGAGCATTGTATTGATCGATGACGAAGAAGACTTTGGTGTCGCTCGTCTTGGCAAGCGTTGTCAGCGCTTGAATCACGTGTATCGCACAATCAATCGCCAATGTCGGCTCCGTGGACGCAATCGTGGCGTATTTGAATAAATCCACCTTACTCGAAGCGTTACTGGCCGCGCCCGCATCACTTTCACTATCCTTGCCTTTTGTTTTCTTGGTCGCCTTCTTCTTCGTCGTCGCTGCCTCAAGCTCCTTCATGGAAATCTCTGGAACGTCAATCGCCGATAAAGCACTTTCGTTCACGCTATTCGCGACGTGCTTTAAAAAGCGCATGGCACAATCCGGGGTATCCCACATCCCTGCGTCGTTCGCGCTCTTACTAAAATAACTCAAACGCGTGAGCTCAAGTCCATCCGGGACGTACGCGACCACTGCGCCTCGAGCGCGCGCGCTCATCACCGCCCGCGCCAACGCCACGCTCTTACCGGTGCCGCGCGACCCACGTACGTCAATTCTGCGCGTCGTGTTCGACGACATCGCCTCTTCGAGCGCACTGTCGATGCCGCGCACGAGTAAACGTTTTTTTGGCGCCGCGGAAGCGTCTTTCACTTTGCTTTTCACCGCCGCATCTCCACTCGATGGCGTCGCCCCTCGCGGCGGCTTTGGTTCTTCTCTCACTATCGTTTCATTACGAACAAAATCAAACTCCGCTTTTAATCCGGCGCACGCGTGGAACTCGGGTAACGTGCGCGCGATGTCCTCGTCGTCGACGTCGACGACGACGGCTTGAGCCCCGTTCGCCGCTGAAGACGCGAACCCGCGCGTTGCCGGCGCGGACGAAGACGACGAGGAGGAGGTTGTCAATGAAGACGCGAGCCTCGAGGCGTGAGCGCGCGCCATGGCGGTGCTCACCGGCACCGCGCACGCGATCGATGAGATTGTAACAGCTGCTGACGAAGTCGTCGTCTGCGTCGCCCCACGCACTGTTTGACGCGCCACGGCCGCGCTCGAACGACGCAACATGGCGAGTTGTGCGTGTTTCTTCTCGTCCTACGATCTACGTCTACGCGATGTCGGCGTCACGGTGTGAAGCTTGCGCCGAGGCGCGATCGTGCCAAACCCTCGTGGTCACGCGAACGCGAGCGAGTACGGGACAACGATGACGACAGGGCGACGCGCGTGATTTAGGCGAAACGCATGGAGTAGTCATTGTTTTGCTAAATGTTTCGTATGTTGCAATGACAAAGAATGAACGATCGATGACGCGACGAAATCAAAGCGCTTTATCGTCGCCTTCGTACGCCTCGACGTAGGAATCGAGGTAACTCTGTACTTCAGCGCGCACTTCCGGTGTCATTCTATCGTGGTACAAAACGCCGTCTAGGTGGTCGTATTCGTGTTGGAACACGCGCGCTTCAAAGCCTTCGAGCGTCATCTTGAACTTCTTACCGGTGACGCTTTGGGCTTCGATTTGAACTCCAATCGGCCGCTGCAACGAAAGAAACAAAATCAACAACAGTGTCGTCTTCGTCAGTTTCGTTGGAAAGAAGAAAGAAAAAAAAAATCCATCCAAATAGCCTCGCGTAAGTTGCTCACGTTTCTCCGCACGCCCGTAGGCTCTCGGATTAGCGTATATTTATGTTTTAGTCGCTCATCGGCTACGCGTCTCGTCTCGCCCCCCTAGGCGCTCGCAAAAACAAAAACTGGGCGCAAAGTAAAACAAATCAAACGTCATCGTACCTCGACATCGGCATACATCTTCGGAAAGCTCAAGCACCCTTCTTCAAATAAATCCTTCTCCTTTGAAAACTTGACAATCTTAGGATTACACAGCACGACCTCCTTGCCGCGACCGGGTTCGCCCGCTTCGTTGTACACCATCATGCGATAATTAACACCAACTTGTGGCGCGGCGAGCCCACATCCCACGGTTTCGTACATCACCTTAAACATTTCTTTCGACAATTGCTCCAACGCCTCGTCAAACACTTCCACGGGCGCATTCTTCGCGCGCAAACACGGCGCCGGGTACTTTTGCACGCTGAGCGGCCCGCTCCACACCACCGACTGCTTCCCACTCGCCCTTGCGCCATCGGCGCCACCGCCCTGACGCACGTCCTCGACCTCGCTAAACAAAAACCCTTTCTTCGCGCTCGTCGTCATCATGTCACCGCGACGCGATGCCACCACCGTCGTCGTCGTCACCATTGTCCTCCGTCGTCCACAGAGCATCGTCGTCCTCGTCGTCGCATGCGCCACCGCACGAACGCCTCCACGACGCGCCATCGCGCGCGCACCGAGCGCGACCGTGGACATCGTCGTCGTCATCATCATCCTCGTGTGCGCGTCCACGACGCGCGCGTCGAATGCGGCGACGACGACGACGCGCGCGCGTCGAATGCGTGGCCTCGTGCGGACGCCAACGTGGCGTACATAAGTGTTTTGTATTTTAATATACGTGTATTGGTTATGTAGAGGGCCATATAGAGGTCTTCAATACGCATATAAGGGTTTATGTCTCGTATGCCCGCGGTGACCTTTTCGGACCTCGTCGCCGGCGTCATCACTCTGCGACGAACGATGTTGGCTTCGATGATGCACGCGTCGTGCTCGACCACGGTCGTTGCCATGCAAGGCAAGGTACGTACGAATCTTTGGTATCGAATCGCGGTCGAGTCTGACTCGCCGTCGTCGTCGCGTGGGCGCGCGCGCGGGGAGGTGCGCCGGCGCGCGCGCGCGGGGCAGCAGGGCTTGGGGCCTCACCCATGGTGTGGGCGTGACGACGACGACGACGACGACGATGACGGTGCGCGCGCGCGTCGACGGACGAATGTGAAGTACGAATATTGATGGGTATATATTCGCGTCGCACTCGGTGCACGTGCCGACGCGCGGTGGAGGTGACGGTCGGTGATGGCGATGGGGCCCATGTCGCCCGCATCGCGCGTGGCGTGGATTATGGATGACGACGATGGGCGAACGTGCGACTGACGATGCGGGTGTTTCTTTGTGTGCGTCTCATACAGCGATCGCAATTTAACGGTGCTTCCGTGCAATCTCGCCCGGTGGTCATGGTACGTCTGCGTACGCGTCGTCGGCGTTGATGTTGCGCGTTTGGGGTTTTAGGGTTATATCCCAAATGGATGCGCGCGTGAGGGCGTCGGGCGGCCCGTCCCACGCGTTTGCGTGCGCTCACGATTCACATCCAATCGAATACGCGACTGACCAATGGTTTACGTTTTAAACGCACGCACAGCCGACTGCGCAACGCCGCGGTGATTTGCAAGTGCGCGCGGCTCGCGTCGCCGGGGTTGAAATCCCGAACAACAAGCGCTGCGAAACCGCGTTGACGTACGTGTACGGTATTGGCCCGACGAGCGCCAAGGCTATCATGGCGGCGACGTCTTTGGAGAACAAGCGTTTGCGCGAGTTCTCTGAAGAGGAACTCACGACGTTGCGTGAGGAAGTGGAAAAGTACAACATTGAGGGTGAGCTCAGACGTTCCATCAACATGAACATCAAGCGCTTGAAGGAGATCCAATGCCACCGGGGTAAGCGTCACATTAACAACTTGCCGGTTCGTGGTCAGCGCTCGAAGACGAACGCGAGAACGCGCAAGGGTAAGACGAAGACCGTCGCGGGTAAGAAGAAGTAAATAGACTTTTGCCGTGCGGTGTCAAAGCGCGACGCGCGGTGAACGCTTTTCACCGCGGAGTCGTCTTGGATGCCTTTAAAAATTGTTTGTGGGGAGAGAAAAATTTAGTTAACGCTTGTACGACGCTATATGCCGTTAAATAGTTGCGTCATCGTGTTATTTCTGTAATAACTATAACGACAGCATTCTTTTATCTTGTACCGTACGCGGCTTGCGCTCGCCTCGCCGCTGGCGTGACTTTGAATTCGCGCGCACGTCCTAGTAATTCAGTCTGTAGCGTCCTACGATGCGCGGCTGATCGTTCAAGTCGCTCTGTGGTCAGTGCCAACTCGCTCTCGAGGTTCTCGATGCGTTTCAAATCTTCAGGGCGTGCCTCGCGGTTTTCATACATCGCACGCCATTTAGACGTTTCGGCGCACGACGCCGATAACGCATCATTCGCTGCGCGCGTCGCCGCTTCGCTCGAACTCTGCATGCGCATAATCGTATTCTTATGTTCGCTCTTGATGGAACTAACGTCGCTTTCGTGCGCGTATACAGCTGCCGCCAAGGCTTCGCGTGACTTTTCATTCTCCATCGATCGTTCGAGCGCTTCTGCGGCGAGTTCTTCGCGCGTGCGCCGCACTTGGTCGCGGAGACTTTCGCGTTCAAGCTCAAGGGCAGTGCTGACTGTCAGGCATGATTCGAGCTTGGTCTCGTACTCGCGCTCTAAGTATTCGAGCTCTTTTGCGTGCTCGTCGTGTGCACGCTTGAGGTCGCTCGCCCTGTCCAGGCGCGATTTTTCAGCCAACTCTTCGAGGCGCATCGCATGCTGCGCCTCGACCTCGCCGACCGCAAGTCGAACGGCTTCGGACATTGCACGTTTCAAATGCCGTTCGTGATCTTCATGCATCAATTCGAGGCGCTCGGCATGAGACGTCGATAAGGTCTCGATTTCATTGGCGTGCGATGCAGACATTGAACTCACGCGTCGCTCAAAATCGGCTCGTAAATCTGCAACGTCCTTTTCGTAGCGCGCCGTGCGTTCGATCGTCTGCTCATCGTGTTCGCGTTTTGCGCTGCTCAACTCTTCTCGTAACTCGCGTTCGACGGCTTGATACGCATCCGAAACGTTTGCCACGGCTCGAGTGCAATCCACCCGCGCGCTCGCCGTAAGTTCCGCGGTTAATCGCTCCATGGCGCTTTCATGCGTTCGCTGCAACTCTTTGAGCGCACACTCGACGTTTTCAGCTGTTTTACGCTCCCATATCGCGTTCAAGCGTTCGATTTCTTCCCTTGACATGCGCTCGGCGTCGAGACGCCGCGTTTCGTACTCCATCGCTCGTTCACCGAGTTCATTTTCCATTTTATGCACCAAAGCCTCAACCGATTGTAGGGCGATTTTAGACTCGCGCGCGTCATCCTTAAGCGCGAGCTCTTTCACGCGAAACGCCGATGTGGCGCGTTCAAGTTCTGTCTCAAGCGTCCGCACGCGAATTTGTGCCGCTTCACTGACGTGGTTAGCCTCGAGCGCGCGTGCGTTGGCACTTTCAATTTCAGATTGCAAAACGCCGCGCTCGTCTCGCCATTGCGTTTCGCGTTTGGCCCACGACCGTTCGACGGATTCCACCTCGCTCGCACGCTCTGCCTCAATCGCCCGCACGCGCTCTACTTGAGTGTCTAAAATGTGTGTATGCCGAGCCGCACACTCGACTTCCATCGCTTTGAGCCTCGCTTCATACGATGCTGAAAGCTCTTCGCGCTCGCGCTCGTACATCGACTGTTGCGCTTCCATCGCTCGTTTGCATTCGAGCTCTTCTCGACGCCGCGCCGATTCGCTCTTCCCGAGCTCATCTCGCGTCGTTTGCACGCATACATTTAGAGCATCAATTTGTACGGCTCGCGCGTGATCGCTTGCGTCGCGTTCGACGCGCATATCATCCATAACTCGCGTCAACTCGCTTCGTTCCTTGATGCTCGCGACGTACGCGTCTTGCGCTTGACTTAATTTCTCCGCCGCGTCTGTCGACAACGCCGTGAGACGCTCGACTTCACCCGTCAAATCGCGTATGCGCGTTTCATGCGCGCTTGCGGTGATGCGCAACGCATCGAGCGCGTCCCCTCGTGATGCGTGATCGATGTGAAGCGCATCTAACGCGTCTCGCGCCGAGGCGTGCGCGACCCGCGTCGCTTGGAGCTCGGATTCAGCCTCGCCCAATGTCTTTTCAAGAAACTCATACGCCACGCGCTGTCGTTCGTACTTGTCGTGCGCCTTGGTGCGCTCGTCAGTGAGCATACGGTCCACATCATCGCGCATTGCACGTATTTCCGCGTCTTTGTCATCCACCAAACGTCGAGCGGCGTCGTCGCGCGCGGCGCTCGCGGCGTTGACTTTTTCAATCTCCGTCGCGCACGTCGCTCGTAATTCCGCCAAATCATGCTCGAATTCTCGCTCAAGCCGAGCGCGTTCATCGCGCTCAAATTCAATATCGCGCATCAGTCGCGCCTCGGTCGCTCTCGCGCTCTCGACGACGCGCATACGCGTCTCTGTTTCCACACGTAACGCCTCTTCGCGCGCCCGCTCCGTCGCCTCGCGCGCGCGTTGGCATTCTTCTCGCATCTCACGCACCACGCGCGCACTCAACGCCTCTCGCTCGGCGTCACGCATCGCATACGCACTCTGTGCGCGCTCCAATTCGCATCGCACGCGCGCCTCGGCGTCGTCCGTGCTCACAATCACCATCGCCCGCGTCCGCGCTCGATGCGCCAGCGCCTCCACCGCGCGCCGGCGCTCCACATCTTCCCGCGCCTGTACCTCACGAACGATCGCATTCGACGCCTCGTATCGCGTCAGCGCCAACGACCGCGCGTGCGCGCACTCCGCGTCGTCGCGTTCGTCCCTCGCATCCTCGCACGCCGCGTGTAACGTGTACACCACGCGAGTCAACTGTGCAATCTTTGCCGATTGCACCGATGATGATGATGCGCATCGTTCGTCGGTCGCGGTCGCGGTCGCGGCGGTCGCGGCGGTCGCGGCGGTGCCGTCGTCGTCCGTGCGTCGTGTGCGACCGTCGACGCGCTGCGGTGGCATCCGTCGCGACGAGGAATGCGACGTCGAGCGATGGGATAGGCGCGGGCTGGGGACTCGCGTCGTCGTCGTCGTCGTCGTCGTGTGGTGTGACGATTCATATTCCCATATGCCCATTCGAAAAAACGCGGGACTGTGCGACGACGACGACGACGACGACGACGACGACGACGCGTGTTGACGACGCGTGATATATCGTAAGATAGAAGAAAACGCGTGGTGTGCGAGTGTCGGCGCCGTCGACGACGACGACGACGA
>Ga0181599_1000285_pt1 | contig 52531 bp, 36 predicted proteins | sample 041ome_3_FD_148658 | JGI IMG/M metagenome (GOLD analysis project Ga0181599, IMG submission 148658) | Coastal salt marsh microbial communities from the Groves Creek Marsh, Skidaway Island, Georgia - 041405US metaG (spades assembly) | ecosystem: Environmental > Aquatic > Marine > Intertidal zone >...
GGTCGGGCTACGCTAAAACTAACTAAAACTAAAACGCTACTTCTCTAGTTGCTACCTAGTGCTCCGTGTTCGTTCGCTCGTCGGCGTTACGACGGGCTCGACGGGCGCGATCGTTCGAGTCTTCGCCGCGTTCCTCATGATGAGCGATTTCGGAAGTGGAATCCTCATCTCGGGTTTCGTCTTTTGCCGTGATACCTTCTCTTGAACGCGCAACGCGGCGAGTTTTGCGTTAACCGTTTCAATGCTCTTTGCTACATCTTCGACAAATCCTTCATTTGACCTTTCGTCATGTTGTCCGTCGATGAAGCGATTCGCCTTGACGAAGTCGGGCACCGAGTCGCTCGCGAGAAGTCTCGCGAGGTATTTGCGGAGCGCGCCATTCGCGCTGAGTCCGTCGTCGGAATCACGCGTCGCCACAGAAAATGGTTTCGGATGGATTGCCGTATTCGCAGGGTTGCGAATGGCCTTGTACGCGTCGTCGTCGATGAGTAACGTGTTCATAGCATCGAACCTATCCGCAAACTTTTCCCACACCACCGACAGCGGTTTCAGAAACTTTGGCTTTGTTCCTTTCGAGCCGCCTTTGGTTTTCATCACGCCGTCCACCGCGCAGTGGTCTTGATTGAGCACGAACGCGATCTTCGACCGTAAATCGGACGGCCATATATTTTCCACCATCGCCGTCGTGTTCACTTCCATCGCAGAAGACCACACAGCGACGTCGAAGCGCCCATGAGCCCAGCGCAAAAATTCTTCAGTGTAGCGCCGAACGTAATGGTTGTGACGGCCAACCCGAAAGTCCGGCTCCACGACCTCGAGTCGCGTCGCCGCACCGCGCGTACGCGAAGACACCGGAGAAGAGGCGCGCGGCACAGCGTCTTCGATCTCAACGGCGCGCTCCGTTTCGATGGCGTCGACCGCGTGAGGTCTGGTGAATTTTCCGTTTCGGAAGCGCTCGACGAACAAGCCGTTGAGGTCGAATACGAGCAAGATTCGGCGGCGCTCGATGCCGCGTTCGTCGTCGTTCTTCCCCATCGCACGGATACGCAACGCCCGCGGCGAACGCGGGAGGGGAGTCGCGCAATGAGGCAGCTAGTAAGGCGTGGTTCGGCAACTAACGACAGACCTTAAACTTAAAGGTGCTCAATAAATTTGACGTACGTCGCTACGGCGTCGTCGGTCATCGGAACGATGTGTCCGCGTTCGTGTTCAAAGACTTGAGCGTTCGCGCCGAACGCCTCTGCTACGCGTCGCGCCTGCGCTGGTGGGTTGATGACATCGCGCTCGCCGATGACGTGCAAACTGCGAACGACGTCCGACGGCTGTAGGGTCTCTAGCTTGGCCGCCGCACACGTCGGCCAGGCGGCGCCGACGATGATGGCCAATTCTTTAATCGCTCTTTCCTCTTTTTGCTTCCCTCCGTCCTCCGCGATAACTAAAGCAGCGAGCATGGCGCCTTGAGAAAAACCAAACACGCCGTCCCACGGGCCGGCCTCGATCACGCGCTTCATCGAAATATCTAATCCAGGAAGCGACGCGGCGTTGTAAGTGCGCTGTCCGGGCTGCAACGTCCACCATCCGCGCCCGCCCGGGTTCGGCTCTGGTTGGGTGCCATCGGCGAAATGCCAGTCCCAACTGTTCGAGGTCGCGTCCACGAGCGGTGCGAGCCCGCGCGCGAACGAGGCCGCGTTCCCACCCTTGCCGTGCAAGCAAAGCATGCGTTTCTTGCGCGTCACATCACCATCGCTCGAGACCATCGTCGCCGTCGCCGCGCGAGCGATGGGTGGCATCGCCTCGAGCCTCGAGCCTCGATGTGGTGGACTCGACTCGTCACTTTCCGCCGCCGCGCGATGCCCGCGCGCGATGCCCAAGCGTAAGCGACGGCCGTGGTTGAGCGAAGACGCGGCGAACGCGGCGAACGCGAACGCGAGCTCAAAGGCGAGCGCGCGACGCGAACGCGAACGCGCGTTTCGCGAAGCCCATCCCGAGCGCTTCATCGATGAAGAGACGGACGACGAGAAGAACGCGCGACGCGACGCGCGTGCGGGCGAGGCCCGTGCGCACGGAGATGCTCGAGATGGGAGCGCACTCGGGTCGTTCCTCGATGTGGGTGCGCCGCGCGAACGCAGACGAGGTGGGCACGGACGACGCGCGCGCGACGACGCTGGAACGACAGACGCGACGACTTTGCCCACGCACGCGCCGTGTCAAACGAGAGACGATATAGATGCGCAGGAGTTTGAACGACGACGGGCGCGCGTGGAGGCGGTGACGAGAGAGATTGGAACGTGCGCGCGGCACAAGCAGTTGGCACGGGCGTGTGAGATGTTTGTGAACTTGGTCTCTCGCGAGGGGTTGGTGCCATCGCCTTACACGTACGCGTCGTTGCTCAACGCGTACGTGAACACGGGAACTATGGATGGTGCCGAGGCGTTAATGGAGCGTATGCGAGACGTCGGGTGCGCGCCAAACGTCGTAGCGTACACGACAATGTTGAAGGGCTACATGCTCGTGGCGAATGTCGACGCCGCGTGGCGAACGCTCAACGGAATGATGCACAACCGAATGTCGCCCGATAGCCGCGCTGTGAACACGTACATTCGAGTGTGCGTGCGATGTGGGAACCTGCAAATGGCGCGCCGCGCTTTTGATCGCATGCGTGACTGGGATGTGGTTCCGGACGCCACAACGCACAAGCTCATCGGTCGCTTGCTCGCGCAAGGATTGAAGCGCGACGAACTGAAGGCATTAATCAAGCGCACCGTCAAGGGCGAGCACTTGAGATGGACGAAGGACCCAAGCAGCGGGCCTTGTCAATTTTGGCGCGCTGGGAAATGCGAGCGAGGCGTGAATTGTCGTTTTTATCACGACGATTCAATCGTGCAAAGCGACGCGCGCGTGCGTGAGATTGAATCAAATGATACTTTGGCGAGCATGTACGTGAATCACGCGCATGCGTCGGCAATTTCAGGAGACGTGAAACAGAGCAAAAAGTCGCTTCGCAAAGCCGCAGAGTATCTGACCGAAAATGTCACCGCGGAAGCTTTGACAGTCGGCGGTCTGAAGGATAAAGACGAGCGGGCCGAGTTGTTTCGTCAAACAAACCGCGACGAGCTTAAACTCGAGATGCGACGCATCGAGGACTTCGTCGAACGATTGATGAGTGGCAAACAACAGCCTCCGAAGCTGGACGAACATTTGTCGAGAAGTTTAATCTTTAGTCCACGACTTTTCGAAGAAGTACCAGAACGCGGCGCAAAGATGTCGAGCGAGGAAGTCGACGCACTGCGCGACAATCTCTACGCCGCGTTGAAGGACACGATGGGGTTGAACGACGATTCCGACGGCTCGGTCAAGCGTGCGATTCATAAAGTCATCGCAAAAGATGGTACGATACGATTTGATCGCATGTTTGGACGTTCCAAAAAGGAGAAGCGCGAGCTGAATGTTGAAGTCGCCGCTGGGAATGGGGACTGGGCTGTGGCTCAAGCGAAGACTGACGCCTCGGCGGATTGGATCTCTCTCGAGCTTCGTCACGACCGCGTCTACAGCATTTTCTCCCGCGCCGTGTGTTCAGGTGCTTCGAATTTCGCCGCGATGGGTGGTGACGCGGCGTACATCATGCGTCGTTACGTCGCCTCAGAATCAGTATCGCACGTGTTCGTGAACTTCCCGGAGCCGCCGCATCACAGCGGCGACGCTGCGGCGGATAACTCTCTTGCTCTGCTCAACGAGGAGTTTTTCCGCGACATTCACGCGTGTCTCAGACGTGCATACACTTCGACAGATGCTCCCGGTGGTTTAACGATATTTAGCGACAACCACAGATACATGCAGGCGCTCGCACGCACGCTTGCTGAGCTTGATATATTCACCGCTCGCGACGACGTCGACCTGGCGTCGGGCGCGCCGGCGAATCAATACGAAACGATTCGCGGCGTTCGTTTGTATCAGGGCGTACCCGGTCCTTCCGCTGGCCATCGCGTGTACGAACAGTCGTATTTCGATCGATTTTGGGAAAACGGCCAGCACGTCGATCGGTATTTCATCAGTCTTGTAAGAAAATAGTGTAGTCGTCGAATCCACGCGAATGCGTGTGCGCGAAACAAAGACCTCAGTGCGCGCCGCGCGCTCGAACGCACTATGCCCAAGAAGAAACAGGAAATCATCACCACGCGCGCGTCAAATCGGCTGAAAGCACGCGCCGCGGCGGCGCAGGAAGCCGCGGACGAGGCGATGCGCGCCGGCAAGCGTCCGGCAGTTGCTGCACGAAAGGCTGCGGTAAAGCTCGCCAAAGTCGCCGCCGATGCCGCAAAGTCGGTGACTGCGAGGGACAAGCGAGGGAATAAGCGCCTGAACGTCGTCGAAGCAGACGCAGCGGCCGAAGATGGCGCGAAAGAGGCGCGGGCTCCGCCGCCGCCACCGAAGAAGAATGCGAAAAAAAGCTCGGCGAACGCGCTCGTGGCGGCGTCGGGGGCCATCGGGAACACGCGCGCGGTGAGTGCGGTGAAACACGACAAGCTTCTCGTCCTCGACCTTAACGGGCTGTTCATCGATCGTCGAATCAAGAGACACGTGAGGGAGGGCGACGACGACGTGGCGTCCGACGAAGAACTACGCACTGAGTTGAGGCTGGACGTGGACTCGATCGAGGCGCCGACAAACTCGAAGGAAGTGACGGAGGACGCCAAAGTTGGCAACTTTTACGTGTACGAACGTCCACACATGCGCGAGTTTATTGAATGGGTGCACACGCGGTTTGAAGTGGGCGTGTGGTCGAGCGCCAACTTTCGAAACACGACGAATTTGGTAGACTACGTGTGGGGCGAGCACAAAAACAAAATCGCATTCGTTTGGGGGCAAGAAAGGTGCTCTGATGTTGGCATCGCGCCCTCATCGACGTCGACGCGCCCAATGTTTCTCAAAGAATTGAAACACGTCTGGAAACTTAAAAGGAACACGGGGCTATCTCACTTCAACAAAACGAATACGCTTTTGATTGACGACTCGCCTTACAAAGCCATTCGAAACCCCGCGCACACCGCCATCCATCCGTGCGGATTCACCACGGACGATCGTGAGTCGGACGATTTGTTGAGTGAACATGGCGCGCTTCGCCAATATCTCGAGCGATTGTCAGACGCAAAATCTGTCCCTGACTTCGTGCAGACCAACCCGTGGAATGGTGGGAAGATCAGCGAGCAGCACCAAAGGCAAATTGCACACGCACACGAAGCTTGCGCAATCGCGACTCAAAAGGCAAAGGCAAAGCTATTTGCTTTCAGGGATCCTTTGGAAATCGATTTGGACGAGGAGCTCGCCGACCCTTTGGAAATCGATTTGGACAATCTCTAGCGTCCACTACAATCTACGAATCTAGCTAGCCCTAAGTAAGTTTTATTTGTGATAGCCTCATCATTAGCTCTTCTTTTGGACGCGTTGGGATCGCACTCGCAGACCAGAAGCGAAGCATCGGTAAGCAGTTTGTCGAAATTGCATACTCGCCGACGCGCACCTCGCGCGGTTTTGGATCGATGGCGAAAGAAAACGCTGATGCGTGCGGTGGGCTCGACGAATCTTCGCCATCGTGATACCGATACTGCTTGCGACACTCGAATATCATCTCATTCAAAGATGTCGCGTACGACACGGCTGTTCGTACCGCCGCGGAATCTTTGCCGCCGAGAACGTTTGAGGCGTGACCGCGCACGACGTGACCGCCCGTGACAGCTCCCAGATCTCTTTCCTCGTCGCTACTCTTTATCAAACGCGACGTCACTCGACCATGCTTTTTCACTATCGCCAGGATCTCGTTCCGAACTTCTAGCGGCGTGAGCGCCATTCCGGCTTCGCCGGTTAGCCAACAGTCGGCTTGAGCCGTGCCGTCGTCTAAAATCACAGAAGCCTCGACTTCGAACACACCCGGCCTCGAAGTTCCACGTGCTGAGGGGCGACACACGTCACATCCAGCCAAAACTGCGGGTAACCTGCGCTTGGTCGCGCCAGTGGCGGGGTTAACGCTCACGTGCATGAGTGATCCGGCGTCGCAACCGCACGCCGGACAGCACCAGCGAACCGTCAACATGGACACCGAAACGACTCGAGCACGCACCGCGAACGTTCGTCTACTGATTACCAGCCGCTCGCCTGAGTTGCGCATTTCTTCGTCAAAGAGTGCACGAATCGACTGCCTCATCGAAATATTCGTCAAAAGTGGCAGGTATTCGGATGTCGACGCGCATCGCTCGTGGATCTCAATCGTCGTCACGCCGGGATTCAGTTTGACGTATATGTTCATTGACGCCGCAGAAAGATGACGCATCGCGCGATGAATCGTAATTTTTGCTCCTATGCCCACTCCGACGGGAAGGCTGAACGCGGACGTCTTACAGTACACGTCGACAACGTCGTGCGTCTCGACGTCTTGAACTTTGAATCTCGGCTCCCAGCCAAACTGTGATTGGGATTCTCTACGATTTTCACTCTCAAACCATTCTTCGGCGACGATGATACACCTAAATGACACAAGTTCTGGTGATGGTTGCCACGAATCTGCACTGCTGAGATGTTTCGCGAAGACTTTGCCCCACACTAGAACATCTCGCACGTCGCGCACTTCGGGCGTCGCCGTCATCTCGTCGTCTTCATCGTCGGGCAACACGAAAGCGTCAACATCTGGACGCTCGTCGACGATAAACGTCGTCGCCCCGGAATTCAGAGTCGGGACGATCGGAATCAAATACGTCGTGCCGTGTCGAAGCAGACAGAACCAACTGTTCTTGGGTCCGAAAGAGACGGCGATTCTGCCGCTGCTTCGAGACTCGTGCGTCGTGTTCACCATGACGCCGTCCAACGTCTTTACGCCCCCTTGCGCCGTATAGACCTGAATGCTCGTACGTTGTTTCACTTCGGACGACGCATCGATTGTGAAAGTCCACGTCGGGGCGACGATAGGATGAGAAAACTTGGAACTGGCGAGTCGCGGCGGGAGCAGCTGCGCGCCCTTCGTCGCCGAATTGACGGCCACGTACATGGTGCCGTGGCTCTCTGATTTGGCGCTCGATGTCGGGTTTTGAATGACGACAATATTATCCGAGTCCACGCATAGACTCACGCGCACCGAAGCGTTGTGATGGTTCAACGCGTCGGCGCGAGAACCGACGTACGCGCCTTCGCACATGATTTCGCACTCCCTGAGCACGACGAGTTTGTTCAACATGCTCGGCGCGGGCGCTCGTTTCAAGACTGATTCGATGCAAAGCTCCACAGCTCCTGATGCGTCGACGACGTGGAGTCGTCCATACATGCAGCGTAATATGCCCATGACGTAACGAGGTGGATCAACCTCGCCCAACCGCCCCGTCGCGCGAATGACGACTTTACCTTCGTTGCGAGTGCTGCCGCGCTTGCACGCGGCGGCGACTTTGTTTTCATTTTTCCACTTCTCAAATACGGCGTCTTTCAACGAGTTTATCGTCGGGACGTCGAAATTACTGATGGACTCCCCGCCCAGTGGCGTCGGAGCGAAAAACTCTCGGTAAACGTCTGCTCGTTCGAACGCCTTCGAGCCCAAGTCGTGCATCGCCAGTAACAGCGGCGCCGCGGTTTGTTCGTCGCTCGCTTCACCCGTCTTCCCGAGCGCGTACTCGGCGCTCGCGACATCGATCAGCCTAGAATCGTTCAGAATATCAAAGTTGGTCTCAAAAACTTCCCGCCATGCCGCGGCGGCTTCGGCGTACACGAAATTCGACTGTTCCACGACGTACTTGAGCACGCGCGAAAACCGATTCGCCTTTTCGTCCGCGTCGTCTGAGTACATCTCGGTCTCTCCTTCCGATGCGTTCTCCGTCGATGTGCGCTTTATCACGATTTGGGTGCGTAAATCAACACCGAGCGTCTCCACGACCCGCTCGTTGTATTCATCGACTCGCCAAACAGGATGCGCGTGCGTTACGACGACGCGCGCGCCGACGCGCAAACCGGAAACGACGATCTTTGAGTCGACGAGAGGAACGTGCGTAAACGTGAGTTTGACGTCCCGTCCTTGAGCGTCACGCAGGATCGCGTACGCACGACTAGTACGAACCGATACGACGTGTCCTTCAAACCTATCCACCGTCGCCCCTGCGCCGCACATGGCGCACGCGCACGCGCAGCGACGCACTCTGCGCTCGCCAAAGGTGAGACTAACCACGTGAAACTCAGCCGTGGCGGAAAATGCGCGTAATTCGTGCGTCGCGTCGCCCTTGAATAACACGACTTTGCGTAAATTTCGCATCTCCACCCTCGAACCGACGCACTGTCTTAATATGCACTCCCATCGCGCCAGAAACTCTCCGTTAAAAATGATCGGAATCTGCGCGCCGGCGTCGTCTTCGTTTCTAAGCGCGCACATGAAGAACGTCGACTCACCGGTGGTGATGATCGGACTCACAGCCTCTAAAATACCTCGATGACACGCCCCTAATTTCCCGTTCAACGCTCGAGCGTCGTTCGCCACGCCATCCTCGTCTTCCAACGGTCCGCAAGCCAAGGACTCCTCGAATCCGTCGTCGTCGTACGCGCGTTCGACGCAGTTCGCCTCGACGACGACGGCGTCTCCATTCCTCGCGTCTGTCACGACGACGAAATCTCGCACGCAAACGACGCGTCCTAAATCATGTGCCTTCACGTCCACGCTCGCCAGGCGCACCTCCGCGCCGCCGTCTTCGTCTTTGTCTTTCGCCGTCCACGTCCACCCCCCGCTCGCGTCGTCTCTTCTTCGCAACCCGAGCGTCGCGCGCATGACGACGCCTTTGACGTCCGCGTTCGAGTTGGCACCGCGCAGTATCTCGCCCACCGTTCGCACGGCGTCGACGTCTCCGCGCGTCTTTCTCGTCGTCGTCGTCGTCGTCGTCGTCGCTTCGTCGTCGCCGCGCCTCCCACATCCGTCGCGTCGTCCGTCGCCTTCGCGCCGTCCCGTCTTTGACGCCCTCGGCGCGTCGTCGACTCGGTCGTCGTCCGCGTCGTCGCGCGGCGGCGGCGTCCCTCGCACCGCGATCGCCATCGCGCGCGCCGTCGCGCGCGCCGTCGTCTGTCGCGTGCCCGGTTTCAAATCGAATCGACCGTCGCCTAAACCCTAAACACCCGGATGTGCGGGCGCGCAATTTGAAATCGACAGACTCGGCGCGCCCGTCGCGGGCCGGCGCGATGCGCGGCCCGCGCGCCGCCGCACTCGAGGACGCGCGCGATCGTCGTCGACGTCGAACGTCGAAGAAAAAGCGAACCTCGAAGCCGCGCGCGATGCTGTGGGTGGATAAACACCGCCCGCACGCCCTGGGCGAGTGCGACGCGATCAACACGGCGCAGGCGAAACATTTGAAGCTGCTGATCGCGAATGGGGACTGCCCGCACTTGTTCTTTTACGGGCCGTCGGGGGCGGGGAAGAAGACGCTCGCGCTCGGGGTTTTACGCGAAATCTTCGGACCGGGCGCGGAGAAGGTGAAGTTGGAGAACAAGACGTGGAAGATTGACCAAAACGATCGAAAGATTGAAGTCGAGTTGGCGATGATGTCGAGCAACCATCACTGCGAGATGAATCCGAGCGATTGCGGGAGCAAGGATCGGTACGTGGTGCAAGAAGTGATCAAAGAAATGGCGCGATCGAGACCGATCGACAGCGATGGGTGCGAGGGGTTTAAGGTTTTAGTGCTCACCGAAGTCGACCGGCTGTCGCGCGAGGCGCAGTATGGCTTGAGACGCACGATGGAAAAGTATAGCGCGTCGTGTCGGTTGTTTCTCATCGCCGAGAGACCGAGTCGAGTGATGGATGCGTTACAATCGCGGTGCTTGCCCGTGCGAGTGCCCGGGCCGAGGGTTGAAGAGATTGAAAATTTGTTACACGACGTGGCGAAGAAGGAAAAGTTGGAGCTGCCTCCAGAGCTCGCGACGCGCGTCGCGACGGCCAGCGGACGGAACATGCGGCGGGCGTTATTGGCTTTGGAGACGTGCAGAGTCAACTCGTACCCGTTCAAACCTACACAAGCGGTGCAGACGACGGATTGGGAGTTGTACATTAACCAGATTGGCGCCGAGATCTTAGCTGAGCAGTCACCGGCGAGGCTGTTGCAAGTGCGAGGACGTCTGTACGAACTCATCGTCAACTGCATTCCGCCCGAAATAATCTTGCAGAACCTCGCCAAGGCTCTGATGCGTCGCGTTGACGTCGAAGTTAAGCATCAAATCGTGTTTTGGGCCGCCCACTTTGATGTTCGCATGCAACGCGGATCCAAAGCCATCATGCACTTGGAAGCGTTCGTCGCGCAATTCATGGCGCTCTACAAGTCGCATTTGATCAAGGCGTTTGGCTAGACGGAAATTCATTAGTTTGTGACAAGGGACGACCATAGCGGATTGGTAATGATATGATTTACAAAATTGTACTCGGTGCACCCGTCGTCGTCGTTTCGTGCGCGCCTCGTTGACCCGCTTCCCGCTCGTCGTTTGTTTTTTGAAAAACGACGGCGCGCTTATGCTCTTCACTTACCCTTTTCGGCATCTCCTAACAGCGGGGAAGTTTCGGAAGTCTCTCCCTTTCTGGCGCGCCCCTGAGTGCAAAGGCCCATGTACACGAAGAGTAACGCGACGCCGATGGCGATGTAGTTGCTGTAGTTGGAGAAATCAAACGAGTGCGCGCCGGCGCTCGCGGCGGCGTTCACCTTCGTGCCGACGGCGAGGACCCAAATGTCCGGCACGTACTTGGCGACCACCTTCGCGGAACCGCCAGCAGCCAATGGAACGGCCCAGTTACACGCGGCCGAGGCCGTGTCCGCACACTCAGTGACTCCGCCGGCGACGAAGATGGCGAAGGAGGCGCCGACGGCGACCAACGCGCCGCCGACGAAGGCAAACAAAATCCCAAGCTTGTCCATGAGAAACGGCGTCACCAAATAAAGACCACCGATAGCGCCGACAACGTTGATCACGATCGTCGCCGAGATGGGCACGTCGTCAACGATGTGGTTCGTGACCGAAGAGATACCGACGGCGCACATCAAACCGACGACGACGCCGAACAACTTGTAGACGTTCGCCGCCACGCTCATCAAAATCAACGCCACGACGGCGGCGCTGCCGTAGTTGACGTAATCGTTGTCCGGAATCGTCACCGAGTCGCCGAGCACGTTCGGTACGAGATCTCGCAACAGATCGATCGCCATCAAACCGAGCCACACGCCGAAGCCCGCGACGAGGGCGAGCGTCAACTTTTGGTGGTGCTTCCGTCCCGCCAACGCGAGCGCGATGCCGACCGGAAGCGCGGCGACGCCGATCGTGGTCTCGATCGCGCGGCTCTCAAAGTATTCCTTCACCAACGCCGCTCGCGTGACGTTCGTCGCCCACGACGCCGCGGCGTCGGACGCATCGCTCAGCGCCTGGGTGTTGACACCGGCGTCCGCGTTCGCGAAGGCGTCGGGCGCGGCGTCCGCGTTCGCGTTCGCGGCGTCACCGCCGCCCGGCGCGTCTTGTCCGATCGCCGCCGCGCGCTCGGCGCGGTGTCGCGGTAACGATCGGCTCGGCATCGTCGCAGAGTGGAGCCGACGCGATTGGTGTTCGCCGCCCCGGCGCGCGGGCGGTCGGTCGGGCGACGACCTCGACGACCGTCGTCACGACGCGGCGCTCGACGCGAGATCGACCGAAGCGATGACGGACGCGATGGAGGGCGTCGAAGCCGCGGCCGCGGCGTCGATGGCGGCCGCGCGGGCGGTGAGCGCGCGCGTCGGCGGCGCGAACGCGAACGCGAACGCGGACGCGAGCGCGAATGCGGCGAACGGCGATGACGCGCGCGCGACGACGGACGATCGCATGGACGACGGCGAGGGCGAACGATCGAGGCGAGGACGAGGCTCGCGCGCGCGGCGACGGGGCGACGAAGAGAGCGGCGAAGGCGGGAACCGAGGACGGGTGTCGGTGTTGGATCGATTGGGGAAGACGAATCAGAATCAACCGTCGAGACGAGGGAACGACCGAGGAGGTGGGACGTTCAAGCGACGAGGCGAAGATTCCAGGCAAAGAAGAGACCGTCGCGATGATATCGATCGACGATACCGCGATGACGACCGACGGGGCTATCGCGGACCGCCGCGCGGACCGCCGCCGCTTCCTCGCGGACCGCCGCCGGGACCGTGCCGGATTGAAAAGCGAGAAGCAGACGGCGTCGTCATCGCGCGCGCGTTCGGCGCAGAGATCATTCAAGTGTCACCCACGGGAGAGATGTGTTTGCGCCGTCCGACGGACGCCGCGAGCGATGGACCGCGTTGCGATACTGAGGTGCTGAACGCGTTCAACTCGTGCTTGAATAAGTTTGGATTCAAGGTTTCGGCGTCACCCGCCGATCAAACGCAGTGGAGTTTATCGGACGGTAAACGCCTCTCGAGATTTGTGGACGGTGTCATCGTGCCCGCGCCGGTACCACCGGGCCCAGGGCGTGGACTGGCGATGATGCTGACGGCGCCCGTGGGCGGCGGTCGAGGCAGCGGTCGAGGCGGGTTTTCGCGCGGTGGTCGCGGCGGTCGCGGTGGGATGATGATGATGTTCTGAATGTCCTGAATGTCCAGATGTTGTTTCATAACTTATTCTAGCGTCGTTAATCAATAATCAATGTTGCGTCGTAGACGTCGTGTGTATTTCTTTGAACGCGCGCGCGAACCACCGCTTCGCCGTCATGTATCCTCGTCCTCTTCGTACTCGAACACTCCCAAGGTGTCCATGGCATCTCTCATCGCTATTTTCGCTAAAGCCATCTGTATGCGCGACCCTGGATCGAGTCCGATCGCGCTCGTCATCGTTCTCACGCCTCGTCTCGCGACGTCCTCCGCCTCGCCTCGCCCGCGCGACGACGACCCGCCGCCGTAACCGCCTCGTCTGCCGCCACCGCCCGCGCCACCGCCGCCCGCGCCTCCTCGCGTTCCGCTCAAAAACTCTTCCAAAGCCGTCGACGCGCGTCCGTTTCCCGCGGACGTCGTCGACGCCGCGCTCCGCCCGCTCGCGACGACGCCGCGCGTCGCGCCTCGCGCGGGCGCCGTCGTCGCGCGCGTCGTCGCGCGCGTCGTCGCCGCCCCCCCCGCGCCGGCGCGCGACGCGGACGTCGCGACGACCATCGATCGTCGCGCCAGCGCGCGCGCGCGCGTCGCCCACGCCGACATCGGCCGCGGCACCGACGAGCCGTCGTCGTCGTCGGTCGAGTCGTTCGAGTCGTCGTGTCGCGCGGAAACGCGCGCGCGGCGCGCGCGTGTCCGCGCGGCCTCGGGGTTTAGGGTGTGTATCGACGGTACACCGATATGGACGTTTCACGCGCTTGAATGCGAGAGAAACGTCGCATTTAATTTAATGTCACGGATCGATCGCGCGCCCCGCGACGCCCGCCCGCGACGCGCGCGCGCGTCCGTCTTTTCGTGACGCGCTCGAGATGGTCAAGTTCCTCAAGGTACGTCGCGGACGATGCGGGACGATGCAAACGCATTCGTTACGCGCGCGCGTCGTTCGGGCGCACGCCGCGCGCGCGCGGACGGCGCCGACGCCGCGCGCGCGCGATCCGCGCCAGACCCTGAACGACGGGGACGCGCGCGAACGATCTTGGGACGACGCGCGCGCGGCGCGGCGCGCATCGATGCGGTCGACGCGAACGATGACTGACGCGGTTTTAATCGTATTCGCGCGCAGCCCGGTAAGGTTGTTGTCGTGCTTCAAGGCCGCTATGCGGGTAAGAAGGCTGTGATTGTGAAGAATGTGGACGATGGGTCTTCGGCTCATCCCTACGGGCACGCGCTCGTGTGCGGTCTGTCCACGATCCCGCGCAAGGTACGTTTCGATCGCGAGCGTTATTTTCGATCGAACCCCGGCGCGACGAGCGCTCGAACGCGTTCGCGACGCGCTCAGGACGACGCGCGAGAACGTTGCATCCTCTGGTGAAAGCCCTAGACCTTTGGCGAGAGCCCGCGACGAGCTTGAAGACGAAAGACACTGACGAATTTTCGCATCTCCACGCGCGATTAAACACGCACAGGTGACGAAGAAGATGGATGAAAAGAAGCAAGCCAAGCGCTCGCGATGCAAGACGTTCATCAAGAACGTCAACTACTCTCACCTCATGCCGACGCGTTACACGCTCGACGTCGACCTCAAGAATGTCGTCACGTCCGACGCGTTGGACAACGCCACCAAGAAGGTTGCGGCGCAAAAGGAGGCGAAGAAGCTTCTCGAGGAGCGATTCAAGACTGGCAAGTCTCGTTGGTTCTTCACCCGTCTTGCCTTTTAAGCGTCGTGCGTCGGAGGAAGGCAATAGGCGAGAACTTAGACTTGGATGTTTGGTGAACACGATCATTAGCGGAGAAATTGGTCTCTCTCGTGTGTGATGCGCGCAACTAGATACACATTTAATGTTTTAATGCCACATCAACACGTGAAAATCAAGATGTCGCGCGTATTGCCGCCGCAGAGTAGTTTTCAGCCCGCGACTGTCCGCGCGAGGTCGACTGGGGCGTGGGCGACTCGTCGTTTTGTCTACGAGTTTTTTAGCTTCGTTTCACAAACACACTAACACCGCAACGCACGCGCATGCGGTCTCAAAAGTAACTATTCACGATAGGGAAACACGGGTAACACACAATTAAGCAACGTCTGGATTCGTCCAGAGTAAAGAATAAATTTTTACGCGGTGGCGACGCGATGGAGCATCTTGAAGTTGTCGGCGATGATCTCCGTGCTCGGAGACGAGCGGTACGTGACACCGTTTGCCTTGGCCCACGCCTTCAGTAGCGGGCGAAGTTTATGGTAGTTGTAACGCGGCATCGTGGGGAACAAGTGATGCTCCAACTGCGTATCCATTCCGCCCCAAATCCACGTTTCCAAGCCGCCGAAGACGCACTCGGCGTCGCGCGTCGAGCGGAATTGCCCTTCCACGTACTCTGGATTCTCACCAAACTCCATGATTTCTTCGCTCTGGTGCGTCGCACTCACGAGAGCGCCGACGAGGAAACCACTGAGCGTGATAGAGCCGACAGCCACCTGCCACGGCATCATCGTCGCCAAGAAGAGATAGTTTGCCCCGATGAAGGCGAGCTCTTTGTAATCCCTCTTCTTCCACGCGGTTTGAACCGAGTGGAATCGCCAGAGCCAAAACATAATGGATAGCAGTGGGTAGCCGTAGATGTGCTGGAACTTGCGCATGGGGTGATCCGGTCGGCCGGACTCTTGCGGCGAGCGCAAGAAGAAGAACGGCTCCATCATGACGTCGTTGTCGAGGTGCTCTTCATTCGTAAACGAGTGGTGCATCGAGTGCTTTTGCATCCACCACTCCACACTGTGGCCATTCAAAATAGTCGGCATGTAGCGCATCAACGAGCACCACGGCCCACGTCCGTGGACGTAGTCGTGACCCAACCAACCCGCTTGTTCCATCCCGAGTCCGAGCAAAATAGTCGCCCAGACGGGGTGCGAATACGCGAGGGCGGTTCCGCTCACGTACAGAGCGACGACTTGGAAGAGCGCCCAAGCTTCTTTGAGCGGTTGGCGCTTGAAGAATCCGTCCTCCGCGAGCTTGTCGCGCAATTCACCGAACGCCATGCTCACCGCGTACGATTTCTCATCCGGAAGGCGAGACTTGTCCGCCGGCGGGTCGCAGCGCGGAAGCTTCTTCAACCTTTGCACGGCCAAATCCGAGCCGTTGGGGCCGTACGAATGCAGCGCGTAGAACACGTCCGTGGCGTCGCGTCCATCGAAAAAGTACAGCCACCGTTCGCCGCCCGGATGCGCCTTGGCCCACCCCCGACAGTCGTACCACTCGTCTCCGATTTTCACGCGAATCGGTTCATTCTTATCCCTCCCCTCCGGCGCGTCGTACGTCGGCACCGCGAGCGGATTCGCCACCGCCCCGATCGTCTGCGCGCTTCTCCGTCTCTTCCCATCGACCGCGCTCGCGCGCTCGCGCGTCACCGCCAGCGCGCCTCGCGCGCGCCCGTCCCGCGCGCGCCCCGTCGACGTCGGCGCCGCGCGCACCGCGACGTCGGCGCGCGCGAACACGCGCGCGCGACGCGCCGATCGCGCGCCCGCGGGCGCGGTCGCGCGCGCGTTCGTGAGCATGTGCGTCGCGTTCGCCGCGCCGACCATCGGAAGCGCGCGACGACGCGCAGAGTGCGGACGCGCGCGGTTCGCGCAACGTCACGACGGCGTCGGCGCGTCGGCGCGGTCGGACAGTCGGACGCGTGCGGATGACATCGAACCGTCGAATCGCGCGCGATCGATCGCGCGTCGATCGAAAGCGTCGATCGATCGACGCCCGGTCGATCGCCGATCGCCGATCGCCGATCGCCGATCGCCGATCGCCGATCGCCAATCGTCGCGTCTTCGTCGCCCCGCCCGCGCGCCGCAGAAGAAGACGCCGCCTCGACGCGCCGCGCGACGCGACGATGGCGCGCGACGGTGACGTGGACGCGCGCGATGACGCCGTCACGGTCGAAGCGCGCGTCGTCGAACACGACGCCGTGGGTAAACGCGCGCCGTCACCGCCGACGGCGACGCGCGGCGACGCGAACGCGGCGTCGGCGAGCTCGGACGACGAAGAGGCTGCGGCTGCGCAGCGGGCGGATAGGGCGCGCTTGGAGGGGTGCGTGCGAGAGATTTTGCGGGCTTTAGGAGAAGACGTCGAGCGAGAGGGATTATTAGACACCCCCTCGCGCGTGGCCAAGGCGTTGATGTTCGCGACGCGCGGTTACGACGCGTGCGCGACGGTGGCGCTAGGGACGGCGCTGTTTCACGAGACGGGCATGGCGAACGCGATGCGAACGACGACGACGAATGAGATCGCGAATGGCACGCACGATATGGTGCTCGTGAGGGATATTCCAGTGTTCAGCACGTGCGCGGAGACATTCATGCCGTTCTACGGGGTGATTCACGTCGGGTACGCCCCGAACGCGGGCGTCATCGTTGGCTTGAGCAAGCTCGCGCGCGTCGCGGAGGTGTACGCGAGACGATTACAAACCCCAGATGGGTTAGCGCGAGCGGTGGCGCAGGCACTACACGATGTTGCATCACCACTGGGGGTTGGGGTTTCATTTACCGGCGTGCGGCTAGGCCCGTTCGGGCCTCGCGAGACGCAAGGGCGAGCGAGCACGGGGTGCTTCGCGACGTCCAGCTCGGTGTGGTGGGAAGAGTTCGGGGCGTTAGTTCAGCTCGGCGGTGCACCGTCGGAACTATCACGAGGTATTTGGGGCGATGATGCGCGTTACTGCGGGGCGTGTGATGACGACAAGGATGGCGTGGCGAGTACGAAGGGGCGAGGAGGAGCCGAGACGCTCGTAGACGAAGCGGCGAGAAGAGCCGTCGAGGGGGTGAGCGAGTCTGTCTACGCGGGAGTGAAGCAACTATTAAATGCGTTGAATCTAGAAGACCGAGTGAGCGAGGCGACGGACGGGAAAATCACATTAGAAGACACCGCGAGACGGTTTTCGACTCTTTTGTCGGCGATGCGTTCGGGCGCAGACGTACCTTTTAGCGTCATCGAAGAGTCAGCAGCTCGCGACGACGCGACGACGAACGAGGACGTCATCGATGGTGTCTGCGTCGTGCGCGATTTGCACATGTCCACAGTGTGCGAACATCATCTGTTGCCGTTTCACGGGACGGTGAGTGTGGCGTACGCGTTGGGACCAGACTCTTCGCGCGCACTGAGCCGGGATACGCTACAAGCGCTCGTGACTCGACATTCACGAAGGCTGCAAGTGCAAGAGCGACTCACGCGCGATGTCGCAGAAGAAGTTAGCAAACTTACGGGAGGATTAGGGGTCATGGTGGCCGCGCGCGCGGCGCATCTTTGCATGGTGAGTCGAGGTGTGGAAAAGCCGGGGAGTTCGACGTGCACAGTGACGAAACTCGGTCGTTTTGCCTCCGAGCCCGCGCTGCGCTCGCGTGTGTGGGAGCGCCTCGCTTCGGCTCGCCGTTGATATTCAGAAGAGGATTGTATGTAATAACTAAACGCGCCTTTTGGCGTCGGGCGTGTGGGTAAATGGGAGCAGAAAGAACTCCATCCGTTTTACAACCGCGTCGCTACGATTTCGCTTCATCACCCTACGAATGCCTGCGGCTTGTTCGCCATCATCGCCTTAATGTCCATAAAGTGCGAATCCTGAACTCTCGATAGATTGCCAGCCGCCGCCCCTTGCGCGGCGACGTGTTTCTTCAGGGCTTGCCCGAGAACCAACGCCAACTCGGTGTGGAACCAAAGCAACTCGTGTTCCATGTTCGCGCAGCAACGCTCGTATCTCTCGTGCGTCTGCGTTCGTTCGATTCGCAAGTCACTCACCGCGAGTTCTATCTTTTGTTTTTCTTCTCTCTTCGGCCCAGGCTCTGGGACACCCATGGTGGATAGCTTACTCTCGATTCGTTCGATGCTAGACGACACCTTGTTGTAGTGATCGACGACGCGCTTTCTCGCGTCGAATGCCGCCACTACGGCGGTGCACAACGCGTGAACTTCGTTGAGGGAATCTAAGAACTCCGACGACATCAATTCCGACGCCTGTCTCTGCGGAGGAATGAGCGCAGTGAATAAATCGCTGAGTCTTTGCCACCACACGCCCTTGGCCCCCGACTGGGCGAAAACGGAACGAGCCTTCTCCTCTTGTCCCGCCAAAAGCTCCAAGCACGCGTTGAACTCCTCGTACGCGCTCACCGTGTGTGCGCCATGCTTTTGCAACGCGCTCGTCGCCGCTATGAGCTTTTCCAAACGCAGTTTCAGTTTGGTCACGTATTCGACGACGTCGACGTGTTGTTGCTTTTCGCGCATGACGTCGACGGACATCGACGAAGTCAGGGACTTCATGTCCGACGTGTTCAGCGTTGACAACCACGAAGTCACCGATGAGACGCCTTCGCTCAAGACGCCGCGTTCGTACCACGGCACGCGCTGCGTCCAAGACTTTGAGTCTTGCGTTAAGAACGCGTGCAAGTCGGCGGATTTTCTCACCAGCGGGTGCGCCGCGCACCTCGCCATGAACGCGGCTAATCCTTTTCGTCTTCGCTCGATCCCGCGCGACGACGGGTCGTCCATGTGTAAGATCGTCTTCGACGGCAACAGCGGGATGATGACTCCGTCGCAATTCGCCCCGAGTTGTTTGCTCAACCACTCGAAATCTGAAAATCGCCGCGTCGAACACCCGCTCGAATCTTTCCCACCGTACGTCGCGCTGTCCGTCCAGTACGTCACCTTGTACTCGATGTGCTTGCTCAGGCCGTCGCCCACGCGGTGCGGATCTCCGATCTCGATCACAAGTCCCGCGTCGTCGTCGTCGTCGTCCGCGTCCGCGCTCGCGCGCGTCGCGTATCCCGTCGGCACGCGAATCGCGCCCACGTCGCTCGGCGTCGTCGGTCGAGGGCCGGGCGTCAGGAACGCCGCGCGCTCGTCCGACGCCGCGGTCGTCGTCGTCGTCGGCGTCGTCATCGTCGTCGTCGTCGTCGGACGCACCGAGATGACGCGTCGCGCGGTGACGCGGCGACGCCATCGTTCGCCCCGCGTCGCCGTTCGCGCGTCCGAGGTCGAGCCGACGGGCCGACGGGCCGACGCGCACACCGAGGCGCGTCGATCCGTTCGCGACGCGCCGCGCGTCGATCGGAAAGCGCGGCGCGTCGAACCTTTCGTCGTCGCGGGGCGTGGCGTCCGTCGTCCGACGCGCGCGCGCGCCATGGCGAACGCCGGGATCGGGTTGTCGCAGTTTGCGTTCGTCGGGACGTTCATCGCGGCGGTGAAGAAAACGATCGCGGGACCGCGAGAGGAACCGCCCGAACACCTGAAGTGCGTCATCACGCAGGAGCTGTTTCGAGATCCCGTGGTGCTGGTGCAAACGGGGTACACGTACGACCGAATCGCCATCCAACGCTGGCTCGCGGCCAAGTTTCCGCCGACGGATCCGACGAGTAACGTCGAGTTGTGGTGCACGGATCTCGTCCCGAATTGGTCGCTACGTCAGAGCGTCGATGAGTGGGGGGTCGCGAATGGATACGGCGCCATGGATCCACCCGAAGAGGCGGTGCGAGTGACGAAGGATGGCAGACCGATGGGGCGACGCTCGGCCAACGCCACGAGCGCGACGGCGCTGACGCACCAATATTTGCAAGCGCTTCATCGCACACATCCGCGGCACGCGGCGGTTTTAGTATTTTTGATGACGTTTACCCTGGGCACGATCACGGTGACCACGCTCACGGTGGTTCACAGCGCGTACGCAGCCGTCGGCGCGGCGCTTCGTCACGAAGCCGTCGCTCGGATGCTCGACGGCCCGGCTCAAAGTTTCGTTTGGTGGTTTTGCGTCGGCGGGTTTCTTTTCTTGGCGCACTGCGGCGCGCAGGATGTGCCTCCCGTCGCGCGCGGTCGCGAACGGGTCGATCGACGAGGTCGCGCGCAAGACGTCGTGGGACGCGGTTTCTTTCGCCGTCTCGGCGTCGCGCGCTGACGCGGCGTCGCCCGACGTCGTCTTCGGCGTAAGCGTCCGCGCTGTGCGTCGTCGTCGCGTTCGTTGTACCGCTAGTAGGTAGTTTCTATGTAATTCTCTCGTGTAAATCAATCCTCACCTCGTGTGTTTAGCATTTCGTCCGTTCGTTTGGGCGTTCCCTCTCGATCCCGTCGCCCCGGCGCGATCTCGGGTTCTGGCGCCGGCGCGATCTCGGCGCCCGCCGTCGGGGTCGCCCGCCCGACGAGGCCACGTCGCGTCACACGCGTGCCCGAGGCCGGCGGCGACGCTCGCGAGCGCGCGCGAACGCGCACGAACGCTGCGTAAGAAATCGTCTCGAGCGTTGCGTCGCGCGCACCGAGCGTCGCGCGCGGGCACGCGCGCGCGCACCGCGAACGCCGCGAACGTGGACCCGCGCGCCCATCGGGTGGCGTTCGAGCGCGCGGGAACTGTGATATCATGTCGCACGCGCGCGCGAGCGACGGCGCGAACGGGACGTCGACGCTCGCGAAGGATGCAGATGAAATCCACGCATCGAACGGTACCGACGCACGCGCGACGTCAAGCGCGATCGAGCGTACGACGGGCGATGGGCGCGAGGTTGGACACGAGAGCTGGGAGGTTGTGAGCGGGAAGAAATCTTCAAAAACGTCTGGTAAAACGAGCGCGGAAAGCGCGGGAACGAGCGAGGATGGGAAGAAACGAAGAAATAGTGGAAGCGGCTCTCGCGCTGGGGGGGCGCAGAGGGCGGATAAGGTGAACGCGGGTAAAGGAAGTCCACCAGACGTTCAAGCGGCGAGCGGCGAGGCCTCGAGCGGCGGCGCCGAACCGTCGGGATGGGCCGCCATCGTCACCGGAAGACTTAGCCCGAGCGAAGTGCCGGCGTCGTCGGTGGTGTCAAGTGAGACCACGGGCACACCAGCCGTTGAGCGCCTCAACTTGTCGCGAGAGAAGGATGAGGCGATGCGCGAAGTCGCGGCGCAAGACGACTCTACAGATGGTTCGCCGCGAACCGCGCGCGAGACGCACATCATAGACGGAGCTCGCGAAAACGCACAAGCTGTCGGTGCTGGTGCGAAGGCATTACGTGGCTGGGCTTCTATTTTAGGTGGCAGTAGCGGATTCCCCGAGGAAAATCCTCGAAGCAAGTCGCCGAACGCGACCCAAGAGACGGCGGTAGCGGCAACGGAGGTGGCGCATGAGCCGACTAAGGCCACGGCGGCGCCTAGCGCTCCGGCGTGGGGTGGATGGGGAGCTCAAGCACCGCCAAAGGTTGACTTGAAGGCGACGATGGAAGAGGACGCTGCGGCGGCTGCGGCCGCTCCTCCTCCTCCTCCGCCTTCGAAGAAGGAGTCGAAAAAGACGGAGGACAAGCCAGGCAAACAAAATGGGCGCAAGAAGGATTCTAAGAAGGACAAGTCTTCTAGCAAGCAACGTCAGCAAGATACGTATCGCAAGGATAACAATAAACCGGTCCGAAGCTCGGTGCCGGTGACCAAGGTTTCAGAACCATCCGTCGACGCGTCTGCTGACCGTCCCAGAGCCCCTATGACGTCTGAAGTTGAAGATTTGCTCGTCGCAAAACTGGGAAGTGAGCTGCTTGACTGCGCGCACATGCAATTTTTCACTCCCACGGCGCATTTGCTGAAGAAGGAGAGACGTGCGGTGGACATCGTCATTCGAGCCATGAGCGCCATCGTTCAGACGCTGTTTCCGGCGACCGGTCTCGATGTTTTTGGTTCGTACCCTACGCGCGCATGGGTGCCAGGGTCGAGTAATTTGGACTTGTCGCTGGATCTCCCTCCCGAGGCGATGATCGCTTCCCATCCGGAGCGGCGAATGGAGGCTTTAAATACGCTCGCCATGGCTTTGCGTACGAATCCTTGGGTGCTCGACGTCACCGTCGTCCCGAGCTCGCACAGACCTTTGCTGCGCATGACGACGCATACTGCGTTCTTTCAGGCAATGCCGCAGCAACTGCCGAGTAAAACATCGGCGTCGATTGCGGCAGCTATCGCCGCCGTCACACCGCCGCCGGTAACCTCTGGGGACGGAACGCCGCCTCTGCCACCTGGCCCGCGTCCCGGCGCGCCGCCATTCGGTATTCCAGGCTTGGGTCAAAACGGTCTAGGCTTGCCGCTCGAAGTACACATTTCTCTGAAAGATGCGAATCACAAGGGGCTGTCGGCGATGCAATTTGTGCAGGCTGCAGAAGAGCAACACGGCGCTTTGGCTCCGTTGGTGTGCGTGCAAAAGGCAGTTTTAGCGAGTAAAGGTTTGCGAGGCGTCTACCGCGGTGGTCTGGGAAGCTACGCGCTCACTTTGATGGCCCTCACCGCGATTCAACTTCGCAATAGCCAAGAGAGCGAAACGGAGGATGAAACCGTCGTGAGAGTGAGCACGTCCAAGGACGAGGCAAAAAAGTCGGACGAAGACGAGGCCAATTCGCGAGACGCCCTCATTCTCGGCCGAGCCATGTTGAACTTCCTCAAACTGTACGGATTCGAAACGGATCTTTCCAAGGACATTATTTCAGTGCACAGCGGTGGTGACGGCGTATGGGGCGTTCTTTCAGAAGCCGCTCAATTTCCGGCGCCGCTCGGTTCTGGTTTACGCGTCAAGGATCCATTAGATGGATCAAATAATGCTGGGGCGGGATGTTTCGGCATTGCGGGTGTGCAAGCAGTATTCAGAGAGCAGTTGGAAACGCTCCGAAAGGCTGCGGAGAATGGCTTTGAGAGTAATGTCCCACTCTTGATGCAGCTCTTCACGCTAGGTGGATCGCAAAAAGTCTTTGTCGTTTGAGTAGCACGTTGATTGAAAAACACGGCGCGCGAATAATGCAATATTATTACATGAACAGCTAAAATCGCTCTAATCCTCTACCAGAAGTCCTCTAATCATCGGCGGGGGGTTTAACGCTATAAATTTGTTGAATGTAACCAGCAGCTGCTCCGAGAACGGCCCCCGAGATAATCAAAGTTAACTCGTCCTGTTCGAAGATTGGGTGTAACACGCGTTCGAACTCCTGCGGCGTCATCAACTTCATTCGTTCACGCATGAGTTCTTTGAGCCCGAGCGTCGCGTCCGTGTACTCATGCAATACGTGTATGTGCTCCGGCAGCTTTTCAACCACTTTACGACAAACTTCGTCGATCAATGAAACGTCCAAATCCGCCACCGACATCCCACGGGCAGCCGCCTCTTCCACGACAAACTTTTTCGTGTACTGTTCCAGCATAGCGTTGAATTCGGGTCCTTTGTCGCCATTCAACATATTGTTCCAAATATTCTCGCTTTTCAGCACTTTCTCTGTGAGGTAGTCGCTAAAAGTACCGCTCACCTCGTGTTGACGCTGCAAGAACAAACCCTGTATCTTAAACGGTCCGACAAAGACGGGCTCGACTGGTTCGAATATGCACTTTAGTGCCAACCAGTTCGTCAATAAGCCGACGATCATACCACCTATAGTGATTGACCACGGGTTGTCATAAAACGCCCAAACGACCATCTGAATGACGCCCAGCAAGAAACCAAAAAACAACCCGCTATTGACTAGGAAATCGAGCTCTGCTGCGCCGCAACGCCGAAACAAATCGACGAGCACAACTCGGTCGGTGCACATCGCCGTCACGACGAGCTCTTTTAAATCGATGACGTGATCGACTTGCTGTTGGAGCAGCGTCACGAAACCAGATAAGTAAGTGGACACGACGCCACCGACTTCGCCGAGCGTCGGCGTTGGCAGCGCCGGCACTGCGCTCTCGGCGAGTTTGAGCGACCAATCTGGAATCATTTCACTCGCGATTTTCGACGCCATATTCGGCACTTCTGTGAGAAGTAAAGAGGACACCGCCGTTGGGTCGAGGAGCATAAAAACCGCTTGCACGTTCACGAGCTTCTCGGTGACCATGGTAACCATCGTCAAAGACATTTGCGCGGCTTTCGCCGGCACGATGCCTTGCCAGCCCAAGATACCGAGCGGTTGGAGAATGTCGAAACCGTACACCGAGCCTTCGACGTACTGGAACAGCGGAATCCCTAGAAAATTGATCGGGTAAAAAATCATCTTCACCGCGAGCCAGTTCGTGAACCATCCAACGAAGGCGGCGACGAGCGGAATCAAGAGCATACCTTTGCGATCAGCGTTAAACTTATCAACGGCCCGCGCGATGACTTTATTCGAAAGAACTGCGCTCAACTTTCCTCGCAACGAATCCGTGGAGTTGAACATGCGACGCTCGAAGGCTTTCGTACGTTTCTGAATACTAAGTAAACGCCAATTATTGCGAATTTCCATGACCACGTCGCGAATATCGAATCGTCTCGCGAGCGAGGCGAGGCTGTCGACGGCGTCGCGCGTGAACCTATACGCTCGGCGAAAAACGACGCGTATCAACGCCACGGTCACCAATCGTCGCACGATAACGCTGACATTCGACCCCTGTGCGAGACTTCCTAGCATCACGAGCGCGGCGACGCAAGCGAATAACGTCTTCGGGTCGCGAAAATTAACAGCTCGCCGCGACTGAATTCGTCGAACGCCCTGCTCCGCGTACGTTTTCTCATCGATGCGTTCCGATCGACGCGACTCGTATCGCTCGTACGAGTCAAAGTCATCACCGTCGTTCAGGCGCGCCGTCGTCGCGACGCGCGCTCGCGCGTCGCTCGCGGCCCGTTTACGAAGTGCGATGCGCGTCGACGCGATTCGTGACGACGACGGCGAGAGTGACGCGCGTCGCGCGCTCGTCGACGCGCGTGCATGCGCGAGGTTGCGTCGCGCGCTCGTCGACGCGACGCGCGCGCGCGCGGTCGCGAGCGGTCGTCGCGCGACGCTCGACCGATGCGCCTCCATTGTGCGGCAAAGTCGTTGCGGCGGTTTCAGCAAAGCCTCGCGACGCCGAGACGTTTGCGAGGAAACGCGTAGATCGGTGAACCGAACGCGCGCGAGAAGCAGAACGCGAACGAATTTCGTGAAACAACAAACAAAGCTAAGGATCGTTCGGGGCGCCGAGCAACGGCGCCACGACGTCGCGGTGGTGAGATATCTGCGCGGCGAAACCGCGAGCGTCCAAGTCCTTCCAATCCGGGAAGTCACATTTCACGGCGTCGCTCGCGCGACTCGCGAGGGCGGGGAAGTGTTGGCGCAAGGCATCGATGACGAGCGACGCGACCTGGCGCTGGCCGGCCTCGCTAAAGTGCAAACCGTCGCAGAATTGCGTCTCGTCGACTTCGCCGTTTGAAAACTCTAGCGCGGCGTGCAAGTCGACGACGGGAATGTCGTAGAAGCGCGCGACGCGCTTCATCGCCTCGGCGTATGGCTTGACGCCGGCGTTGGTTCTGTTCGGCGCTGTATCGTTGAGCAACGACCCAAATCCCAATCCAGGCTGCGCCGCGCGCGTCGCGCAGTCTCGAAGCCACGCTTCGTCGTCTACGGGCGGCGGCGTGATGAATAAAACTCTCGGCGACGGTTGCATTCGTCGCACGCGCTCGACGATCGTTTTCAGGTTTTGTTCGTATCGCGGTAGCGGGACATGCTGCACGTCACCCGCGGACGAGTTCTTGGCGCACGCGTCGTTGGATCCGAACAGTATCGTCACCAAAACCGGCGCCCGCTTGTACGTCGCGAACGCCCCGTCGTCGTCCACGTCTTCGTTCAACGGAAACACCTCATCGAGCAAGCACAGCGCGTGTTCGGTGTTGTACCCACTGTACCCTCGGCATCGCACGTCCGCAAATCTCCGAAATTCGTGCTGCACTCGCGCCCCGAACCCACCGTCCTCGAACGATCGTTCGGTGAGCGAGTCGCCGAACAACACGACGCTTTCCCTGCGCGCGCGTCCGAGATTCGCCCCCCCTCCCCCCGCGCGCGCTCCCGTCGCTCGCCGCGCCGCCGCGATCCGCGCGTCGTCCATCGCATCGCCCGCGCCTTTCGACTCGCTCGCCCTGCCCCTCCCTCCGTCCTCGTTCACGCTCGTCGTCTCTCTCGCGCGCTTCGCGTTCGCTCTGTCCTTTTCTCGTCGTCGCAGGCACGGCTTACACAGCTTCCTCGTCCCCGTTCGCGCGCGTCCCGTCTTCGTCTCGACGTTCGTGTACGGCTGTCCCTCTCGTTCGCACCCCGTTTTCGTCTCGCCGCGCGTCGTCGCGCTCGCGCGCGCGCGCGCGCACGCGACGCATCCTTCGCACCGGCAGAAGATGCGTCGCGTCGTCGTCGTCGCGTCGTCGCGCGCGCCCGGCGCGTCGTCGCGCGCGTCGTCGCGCGCGTCGTCGTCGCGCGTCTCGCGCGTCGTCTCGCGCGTCATCGCGCGTCGCGCGTCACCGTGTGCGACGCGCTCGACGACGAAAGTGAGAAGACGAAAGATGGAGCGACGCGACGCGACACAGCGCGTCGCGCGACGAGGACGACGCGAGCGCGTCACGCGACGCGCGTCGTCCATCGCGACGCGACGGGCGTCGCGGTGACGCGCGCGACGAGACCGCGCGGCGGACCGTCGCGAACGAACGAACAGACGAACGAACGAACGAACGATGGAACGCATCGCGAGCCTGGACGCGACGAACGCGACGAACGCGACGACGACGGAGGCGACTGGCGATGGTGAACGAACGATGGTGATGCTGGTCGATCGATACGCGCCCGAGGACGCGAACGCGCTGACGACGCCGACGAAAAAATTGGAGGCGGTGCGAGCGTGGCTCGAACGCGGCGGCGCGCTGTGCGCGAGCGGACCGCCGGGATGCGGGAAGGCGAGCGCGATCAAGTGCGTGGCGAAAGAGTTTGGATACGAAGTGAGCGAATGGAAAGCGCCGACGCCGACGCTGTGGAGAGAACACGCGCACGCGAGAGGGAATGAAAATTATGGGATAGAGTACGCGAGCAAGGTGGACGAGTTCGCGGCGTACGTCGCGCGGGCGACCAAGTACGAACCGTTGTCGTTTTTAAAGCCCACGACGAGGGGCGGAAACGGCGCGCGCGGCGCGCGAAATGGAAGTGCGAACGGGACGTCGACGGCGAAAGGAAAGTCGCGAGGCGTGGTGTTGATGGTGCGAGACATTCCGAGCAGCGACGAGAGCGGACGCGCGCGCGTGCTCGAGGCGATTCGAACGTTAGCCACGGCGCGGAACGGACCGCCGTGTGCGGTCGTGCTCACGGAAGAAGACGATGGGGGTGGTGGCGGTGGATCGAGCAGTCGAGGAGAGATACTCGCCCGGGACGTGAGAGCGGTGATGGAGCAAGCGGGGGCGACGTGTATTAATTTCAACGCCACGACGGCGGCGGCGATGACAAAGACGTTGCTGCGCGTGCGCGAGGCTGAGGGATTTGACATCCCGGATTCGGAAATCGACGCCATCGTGCAAGCATCACACGGTGATTTGCGCAGCGCCCTGGGAGCGCTCGAGTTCTGGTGCATGGGAAAGACAAAGCCAGATGCGGCGAAAAAGCCGGCGAAAAAGGCGCCCAAGCGCAAGCGCGGCGAACCCAAGGAGGCGCCTTCGGAAGCGGCCGTCGCGCGCGCCAAGATGAGCTCCCGCGATCAAGGCCTGGGATTGTTTCACGCCCTCGGCAAGTTTCTTTACAACAAACGCGAAACCACAGAGGTTATGGAAATTAAAGGCTTTGAAACCATGGACGAATCGTTGCGGCGACCGCCGGCTCGGTACGATCCCGAGGAAGTCCTCTCGCGCTCTGGCATAGGCGCCGAAACCGCGGTGGGTTTTCTGTTCGAAAACTTTCCAGATTTCATAGATTCTAGATGCATAGATTGGGTGGCGGCCGGAACGAGATACTTATCGGACGCCGCGATATTGGCTCGAGGAGGCGTTTCGACGTACGGCTTTCGTCGCGGACGCGAGGACGTGGGCGACGAAGGCGACGGCGCGATCGACCCCAACGTCCTCGGCGAGTACGCCGCCGGTTCGGTGGCGACGCGTGGAGTTTTATTCTCTTCCAAACGATCCTCCGCGGGCTTTCTCCCCATGCGTGGACCGAGCGCGATGAAAAATGATCGCGCCGCGGCTTCGAACCGCGAGGAAGTCCGCGCCGTCGTCGCCGCCGCGCACGACGGCGACTTCTCCGTCGGCGGCACGACGACCGCCGCCGCGATCGAGACCCTTCCCGCGTTGCGTTTGATCTCCAGCGCTTCCTCTGCAGGCGCGGCTTTGGTTCCTTTCCTTCCCGCTCGTTGGCGTTCCGCTCGGGAGGACGACGCCGCGTTTCGCCGTCGCGTCGCCGCCCTCCCTCTTCCCGCCGCCGCGCCTCTTCCCGCCGCGCTCGCCTCGGGCGTCGCCTTGGCGATCGATCGCGGCGCCAAGGGTGCGCGCGCGCCTCCGTTAACCCTGGACGACATCGACGATTTAGAGGACGACATCGAGTCCGATTCCGACCCCTGAGCGTCCCGCGAATGCAACCAAAAGATGAAACCAAAAGATGAAACCGCCGCCGACGGTGACGCGACATCGCGTCGCGTCGCGTCGGTCTCGTCTCGCCGTCGTCGCGCCCGACGACCGCGCGGGCTTCGAGGACGCGCGCGCGCGGATCCGCGATGGAGTTCAGGCCGTACGTCACGCCCGAGCGCGGCGCGTGCGGCGGCGGCGTCGCGCGCGTCGCGTTGCTGTCGCTCGGCGGCGCGCTCGGATTCATCACCTTTGTGCTCGCCGCGTACGCGGTGAGCGAGACGCGCGCGATGCGAGACGAGATGGAAGCGAACCGCGCGTACCCGTTCTTAACCCTGGGACGCGTCAAGGCGGGATACGCGGGCGCGAGCGCGTATCGAGGCGCGGGATCGTGGCACGAACAAAAGCCCGTGTCGACCGACGGGGGCGTCACTGAGTCGGGCGTGAGCGATTTACAAGCCGTGACGGGTAATCACGGTAACGTGTACCTGTTCGGCGGAATCGACACCGCGGGAAACGTGCTCGATCGGGTGTTGGAGTACGACGTGATTCGTCAGACGTACGCCACGAAGGCGTCGCCGTTCGATTCGCTCATCGCGGCGCGGGCGCGCTTCGGCGCGGGCGCGCTCACGAGTGCTTCGACGGGACTCGTCGATCGAATCGTCGTCGCGGGCGGCGTCGATTCGAGTCAAAACGCGATTACCACGGCCGAGTATTACGATCTCTCTACTGGTCCTTCCGCGGCGCCGGGCCTGAGCTACGATCACATGGACGGTTGCATGGCGAGCACCGGCGACGCCGTCTACATGATGGGCGGCTGGAGAGCGGTTGGATACGATTGGTTCAGCGTTTCTAAGGTTGAAAAGCTCACCCGTACTGGCACCGCGTGGGAAACCATGGCCGACATGCCCTCTCCACGCGGTGACTGCGCCGCCGCCGGTTTGAAAGGCAAGGTGTACGTCGCCGGCGGCTACGACGACGCGACTTTCAACCACACCGTGGGTTTCAAAAAGAATCTCTACATGTACGACCCCGCCACGAATACGTGGACGGAAAAGGCACCGATGAAACACGAACGCGGCGATCTTCAACTCGTGGCGCTTGACGACACTCTGCTCGCCATCGGCGGGGAAATCAAGCAAGCCCGACCCGACGGTTCGCACGTGAACATTGTCGCGTCGCACTACGTCGAGGAATACTTTCCCGAAAAGGATCAATGGGAAGAGCGTGCGTACATCGGTAACGCGCGATTCCGATTCGGCGCGGCAAAGTCCGACTGGGGCACGCACGTCTTTGGCGGTTCTCCAGTGTGCCTCGACCCGGTGAACGCCAATGTGTACACCTATTGCGACGGCTTGCAAATGAGCAGTCACGAAGTCTACTTTGAACTCTCTCATCCGGACGTGTGGGTCAACTACGACGCCGCGCACGAGTTCTAAGAGCTGATTAATCTCAACGATCGGCGAGCACTTGTTTGTTTTCCTCGTCCGCGCATGGCTCGGCGGCGAGGTGTTGTCTCTTTGGCGTAGACTAGATAGAGATCAACCTTTTTGCACTTCTTTTTTCCCGGCGTCGCGGTTTCCGCGGCGCGGGATTGTTTCTTTGGCAGTAGATGATACTAGACAGAAACAACTTCTTTAATCTTCCTACATACTTACGAGCTACTCACTAATATCTATCACGCCGATTCCGCGTACACGACGTACGGCATCGTCCCGAGCGTCACCGGCGACGTCGTCGAATCTCCGACGGCGCCGCGAACGGTGCCCAAACCGAGATTGTACGTCCCCGCCTTTAACGCGGGAGCGACGCACACGATGCCCGCATCGGCGTTTGCATCCGTGGTCACGAGCGGGGTCCATCCATTGACGACGATGGACCCGAAACGACACGACGTCATCGACGTCGCCGCGACGCTATTCCCCAAAGTGAAAACCACACGAGTGCCGCCGTACGTCGGTCCGAGATGCGGCGCTATGGAGTGCTGGTACACGAGCGTATTTCCCATGAAGGAATACTTCGGCCCGCTCGCTACGGCGGCTAGACTACTCCCCGCGACGATCACTTGCACGGACGACGACACCGTTCCCACGTACGGGGTCTCGCACGCGATGAGCGCGGACGAGACGAACGAGCCGAGCGAAGAGCCGCTCTTGTCCACGCCGAACGAACATCGCGGCACCGCGCCGTCGCCGGCGCGGACTGTTTCGTGGAAGTTATTCCCCGTGACCCACACCACGGCACCGCCTTCGGATGGGCCGCGCGCGGGCGAGACCGAGGACGTCGTCGGCGTCGCGGTAATCTTCAAAACGACGTCGCTGTCGTGCGGTCGCGACGTCGGCAAATCCCGACCGTGGTAACTCATCATCACCGTCACGAATCCCGTGGCGAGCTGATTGTCGTGCAAACACGCGCTGCTCGTACTCGTCGCGGTCTCACCCACACCTTGAGTGACGCAGAGCAAGGATAACGAAAACGTCGGATACGGGTCCGCACTCCACGAATACGTCGTCGGAAGCGTACCGCTTTCGCTCGCGGATACCACGCCGTAAAATTCATCGACGACGTCCAAAGTCGCCCCGGCGCTCTTCTTACCCGAGTTCATCGACGGTACCGCGGCCACCCAAACATCTTTCGACGTCGCGGGCGCCATCGCGGGCGCGATGACTGTGATCGTGTACGCGTTACTCGCCGAAGCCGCGACGCTAATCGCGCCAAAGCGCACGTACGGCGCTCCGTCGTCCGTAAACATGGCGCCTAAAATCCCCGCCACGGTGACGTCGACCCCGATCCCCCCAGTCACGTGCGTCGCGTTCTTGTCCTTGCTCGTGATCGCGAGCGCGTCCAAATTAATTCGTTCTACGAGCGCCACTCGACTCTCTCCGAAGCTGTACATGGACGCCTCCTCCGCGCTCGTCGACGGCGCCGCGAATCGCGGCACTTCGCACATCACGAGCGCGCTCGACACGTACACGCCCATGCCGGCGTAAGAAACCTCGAACCCTCCGCTCGTCGCCCCTCGCCACTCGCACTCGCGCGCGCGCCCGACGATGTCCGGACTCCCGTCTTTCGGCAGCGCGTTTCGTCCCGTCAGCCTCGACACGTCGCCCTCCGTCGCCACGTGCGGCGACGACCTCGTCAGCACGCCGTTCATCTCGCGAACAAAGTTCACCACGCTCGACATTCCGAGCTCGTGAAACAGCACCGCGTCGACGCCACCGTTCGAGCTCAGCCCCAACGCGACGAATCCCTCGCGTCCGCTCGGCGTATCGCACCGCACTCCCGTCGTTCCCGCGATGACGCTCGCGTCGTACGACTCCCCCGGCGACCCCCCGAACACGCATCGCAGCTGTCCCGGCACGCTCGCCGCCGCCGAGCTCCCGGGCGGAAAGTTCAACCCGAACACATCCACCCCTCCCGTCGTTCCGAGCGACGTCGTCGTCGACGGCACGCCCACCGCCAGCAAACCGACGTCCGACGCGTGCGTGTATCCTCGCGCGCCGCGTCCTCGCGCGCGCCACCACGCCGCGCACGCCGCGACCGCGCGCGCGTCGAAGCGCCGTCGCGCGCGCGTCCGCGTCGTCGTCCTCGCCTTCGCTCGCCTCGACCGTCGCGCGTCGTCGACGCGATCGCGCGTCGCGCGCGCGCGTTCGCGCGTCGCCCGCGACCGTTCGTCCCGCGGCATCGAATCGAATCGAATCGCGCGCGCGTCGTCGTCGTCGCGTCGCGCGTCGTCACCGCGCGCCGTCTCGCGCGTCCGACGCGCGTCGCCGCATCGCGCGCGTTTCGCGCGATCGCCGCGGTCGCCGGTCGCGCGCGCGTCCGTGTGCGGGCGCGGCGCCGCGACGTCGCGCGCGAACCGATCGATCGATCGATCGATCGAGCTCGATCGCGATCGACGCGTCGTCGATCGCGGGTTCGATTCGATCGACGACGCGTCGATCGCGATGGGTTCGATTCGAGCGATCGACGCGCCCGCGCGATGCCTCGCGATCGCGCGCGCGATCGCGATCGCGATCGACAGACGACGACGCGACGGACGCGTCGGCGCGAACGACGCGCGACTCGCGCGCGAGGCATCGCGCGGGCGATCGCGGCGATCGACGCGGCGCGCGACGCGGCGCGCGACGCGCGGGGACACCGTGAATCGATAATCATCCACGTGTTCGCATCTTGCGGATGAGCGCGTCCGTGGCGTCGCCGGAGACGGCGAAGAAACAGCGAGAGGAAGACGCGCAGGCGTTGAAGCGCGCGATGGACGCGGTGGCGAACCCGACGCGAGTGGAGGCGACGACGGAGACGACGGAGACGACGGAGACGACGGAGACGACGACGAAGGACGCGAGCGAAGAGGCGAAAGAGGACGCGGTGGAGACGACGACGACGACGACGACGACGACGACGACGACGAATGAAACGGAACGACCGCAACAGACGGCGACGGACGAGGACTACGCGCGATTGGATGCGTATTTGAGTACCGGGTTCGGTTTGGTGCACGCCGACGGGAAAGACGGCGAGGGGCGAACGGTGGTGACGGTGAACGCGACGCGGATTCCGGGCTGGGCCGGCAGCGCGGATCGCGATAACTCGATGAATCTCATCATCAATACGCTCGAACGCGTGGCGGCGGCTGGGGAGTACGTCGTCGTGGTGTATTTCGGCGACGACGACCGATCGAAGGGCGTCGTGCCGACACACTCGCTCAACTGGCTCGGCGACCTCCACGACAAGTTGGCGTACGCGGTGCGGAAAAACGTGCAAAGAATTGTCTTCGTGAACGCGACGTGGATCATGAGCAGCATCATCTCGTTGTCGATGACGTTCGCCTCGTCAAAGGCGAGCAAGAAATTCGCGTGGACCAAATCCCTGGACGACATGGACAAGGACACGGGATACAACGTCCACCAAGCGATGTGCGGCGAAAAGTTTCTTGCCTCGGTCGGCAGAAAAGTCGTGTACGCCGAATCCGAAGCCGCCGCGCCCGCGCCCGCTGCATCGTCGTAAATAGTAGTCGAATTTTAATCGAATGCAAGAGTTAATACTCGTCCACGTCGCGCGCGGCGTTTCGATTTCTCATATGAATGGGATTTTATTAATCAATTACGTACGTTAAGGAGGGGTATTACTTCTTCACCGCCTTCAACACGGCGGAGAAATCTTCGTCGTCGCATCCATCGCGTCTCGCGCGCTTGTACAACTCGTTCGCCGCGGCGGCGACGGGCATCTCTTGGGCGAGCTCGTCGGCCAACGCGATGGCCAATCGCATATCCTTTTGCTGGTGCTTGAGCGGGAACGCCGGAGCGAATTTCCCGGCGTTCATCGACGGACCTTTGAGAGCGAACATCGGCGACGCGATGGCGCCCAAAGAGATCACTTGAAGCAAAGTGTCCGGATCCAAGTCGCACTTTTCCGAAAGCGTCAAGCCTTCGGCGAAGGCGCCCATCATGCTTCCCATGATCATGTTCACCACGAGCTTCATCTTCGCCCCTTGACCGACTTCGCCCAGGAAGAAATGCGCTTTGCCCATGGTTTCCAGCGGCGCCTGGCACCTTCCGTACAGCGCTTCATCCCCGGCGCACAAAAAGATGAGCGCGCCGTCCTCGGCGGGTTTCTTCGACCCGCTCACCGGCGCCTCCAAAAATTCCGCCCCCGTCGATCGCACGATCGCCGCAATCTCGCTCGACGTCTTCGCATCGACCGTGGACACGTCCACGTATCCCTTTCCAGCGCTCAATCCATCCTTCGCCGCGCGCGCCACCGCCAGCGCCGCCTCCGGCGTGCTCACCATGACGAACGTCACCTCCGCCGCCGCGCACGCCTCGCTCGCGCTCTTCGCCTCGCGCGCGCCCGCCTCGACCACCGGCGCCGTCGCCGCGCTCGTGCGATTCCACACGATCACCTCGTGTCCCGCGTTCAACAGGTTCTTCGCCATGGGCACGCCCATGATCCCGCATCCCAGAAACGCGATCTTCATCGCCTTCGTCGACGCGTTCGCGACGCGCGGAGACGCGCGGTTCGCGACGACGCGCGATCGATCGAGCGCGCGTCCGCGCGCGTTCGACGACGCGTTCGAGTGTGCGCTCGAGTGTGTGCGCGCACCGAGGGCGCACGACATAGTCTGCGGGACGGCGTCCGCGTCCGCCCTCTCGCCGTCGCGTCGTCGTCGACGATGACGGCGCGCGACGCCGCGATTCGAAACCGCGATGCGTTGAATCGCTCACGCGCGTGATGCGTTACGTCTACATCGCTAACGCGCCGACCCCTCGAGCTCGTCTCGCAGGCGCATCTCCAACTCGCGCTTGGCGGCGAGAATCTTCGACACCTCGGAGACCGCGGCGCGGAGCTGGCTCTCGAGCATGGACTTGGCCGTGCGCTCCGTCGCGAGGTCGCGCTCGAGCTCGGCGACGCGAGCCCTGAGCGCGGAGAGCTCGTCGGGGGCGTCGTCCTTGGACGGACCGGGCATGCCGCCGGTGTACGCGCGGGGTGAAGACGCGCGCGCGCCGGCGCGCGCGCTCGATGACGTGGACGCGGCTGTCGACCGACGCGCTCGGTGCGCGTCGGCGCGCGCGGGATTGGGAGCGAGGGCGACGGAAGACGCGAGCATGGCGACGCGCGGCGCGCGCTTCGCGCAGTGCGGCGCGCGGGTCGGTTGACGCGGTTTTTTGTTTTTCGTTTATACAACATCGTTAGGCGATGATCGCGCGGATTACCTGTTTTCGCTGTAAATCTTGGCACCTTCGGTGGTGAAGTCGGCGTTTTTGAAGTTGAACGTGCGCACTTTGTGCTTGGCGCCGCCGTAGTTGAGGACGCCGTCGGACACGCCCGTGCCTTCGTATTGTAATAAGCGATCCCACTCTTCAGTTTGCTTGCCGTAACGGAACAGAGCGAGAGTGCTCGGGAAGTGCGTGTCGTCGCACACGTTGGCTTCGGCTTGCGCGGACGCCAGCGCTTCGGCTTCATCGCTCGATTGTAAGAGCGCGCGGCGTCTGCCCGGCGCGTCGAAGCAGGTGCTAATCTTCAAGCAGCGGGGAGCGCTCTGCAAGTGCACGGAAATGCGCGAGCCACCGATCAAGGGTTCGTGGATGAACGCACCCTGCTGATCGGCCAAGTAGCCCCAGCCCTTCTCCGCGCGCTTTTGCCACGCGTGCGTCGCGCTCTCGCTCGCGAGCTCAAACGACTGCGCGGCGAGTTCGTCTTTGCAGTCGTCATCCGAGTACAACATTAACCCACTCAAGTCCCACTGGTTGTGCGTCTTACTCGGTGACTCGCTCCCCTTCAGCGATTCTAATCGCCACCAGTCACCCAATCGCCCGGCCTCCTCGTCTGCCTCGTCTTCGCCGTCCATCAACTCCACCGTAGGTCGTCCCGTCTTCGGATCCTTCTTCACGTTGTTGAATTGATGTCTCTCCGTCGGTGAAGACAGCGCGAACTTCGTCACCGCGTCTCGCGTCGCCGGATTTACCATCGTGTACACCAACAACGCCATGCTTGCGATCAACAAGATCGAACTCGCGAGATTACACCGGCAAAACACATTCGTCGAGTTGGCGTTTTGCTTCGCCTCCTCCGAGGAGTCGAATATATCATCCACGAGATCGCTCTCGTCCGCGTCGACGCCAGGTCCGATCTCCACATCTTTCTGTTGTTCGTACGCACCCACGGCGTGCGCGGGCGGGGCGTCAGGGCCGAGAGACGCGAGTAATCGCGCCTTATCGTCATCCTCCAATCCTCCGTCGTCGTCGACGAAACCGCCCTCGTCGTCGTCGTCCACGGTGAATTGCGCGCGTTTAGACATCGGCCTCGCGTGCGCGAAAGTAGTTTCTTCTCAACCGTCCGTTCGAGCGTCCGCGTGTCGCTCGCACGCGTCAACGTCTGCGGCGAGATCGCGGTCCGATGCGATCCACACGAGGTGGCGCCGAGACTCGCGGCGCGTCGACAGAGGCGGAACGCGGCGGCGGGGATTACCGTGAAGTAATGACGGTAAAGTAATGAAAAATAATCAATAATGACAACACGGAGAGAACGACGCGCGCACTCATAACTCGCTCTTCGCCGCGAGCTCGTCCTTCGCTGCGAGCAGCGCGGCGGCGGTCGCTTGTTGAGTCGACGCGCCCGAGTCTTTCAGTTCGCCAAACGTTTGCGAAATCGATCGCACCATCTTAGCTATGTCTTCCGACGACGCCGACGCGCTGTTCGCGGTGGCTTTCTGTTTGCGAGGCTTGGCGCCCAAATCCGGCAGTCCGGCGATTTTCTTCGGCACGGCGTCTTCGACGGCGCCCGGCGCCAAACATTCTCCGAGCGCGCTCGTCCCCGAAGTGTGCCGCATGCGCTGTTCAAACATTCCCAACATCGGTCCCAACGCTTGACCGATTTCCGTCGACAAGAACACGTCCGGTAAATCCAGAATCTGCTGCGGAATGTCTTTACCGACGAGAAACATCGCCGCCTCCGAGGTAAAGTTGTTGCAGTTGTGTCTCAATAAATTGTACGTTTCCGACGTGTATCGCGGTTGCACCTCGCGCAAGAAATCGCGAAACATCTCCTCGTCCACCTCCGTCGTCCCCAACGCCTCGACGCGCAACGGCGCCCCGAACTGCGTCTGCACGTGCGACGCCGGCGCGCACTGCAAGCCTTGCCCGAACCAATACTCCTTCCCGTGCACGACGATGCCGGTGTGATACACCGCCTCGATCTCCTTCCCGAGCAACTGCTGCGACATCATTCGCGCCATTCCACCGCTATCGAGCGCGAGTCGTCGTTTCGTCAGTCACCGCGTCGCCGCCGTCGCGTCGTCCGCGTCGTCGCGTCTTCTAGAAGATGCTTCATCGCGTCGCGTCGCGTCGCGTCGCGTCGCGTCGCGTCGTCGCGTCCTCGCGCGCGCACCTCAGGTCGTACACGTGCAACGAGACGTCGTGCGTCGTCATCGCGTCGCGCACGGGCGCGCTCGACGTTCGTTATCCCTCGTCGCGCGCGCGAGTGACGTCGAGTCGGTCGTCGGTCGGCGGCTCGTCTCGACGCGCGATCGCCATCGCGCGACGCGGACGCGCGATACGCGCACCGACGCGCGCCGACGTCGAGCTCGACGAGAGACGACGACGACGACGACGACGCGATGCCCGCGCGCGCGAGCGCGAAGCACGCCCTCGGATGCCTCGCCGTCGGCGCGATGCTGCGGAAATGCGTGGACGCGCGACGACCGAGATATAAAAAGCGACGCGGTGCGTACTCGACGCGGACGCGGGCGAGCGCGGACGGCGCGGTCGCGCGGTGGCACAACGCGGATTTACCGCACGCGAAAGCGTTTCGCGTCGAACCGTTCGAGGGGTGCGGGACGGTGCACGAGGTGTTCGAGTACGCGGTGAAGCGACACGCGAGCAGACCGGCGCTGGGCGAACGGGACGTCGAGGAGACGACGAAGACGACGACGAGCGACGGGCGAGAGGTGGAAAAATTACGATTGGGAGGGTATAAATGGATGACGTTTCGAGAGGCGAGCGAACGGGTGAGCGCGATCGCGAGTGGGTTGGTGGATCTCGCGGGGTTGAAGCCGCAAGACAAGGTGATAATCTACGCCGATACCAAGCGCGATTGGCAGCTCACGGCGCAGGCGTGCTTTCGAATGAATCTCACGGTGGTGACGATTTACGCCACGCTCGGTGAAGACGGGGTGAAGCATGGGATAAATCAAACCAAGGCAAGCGTCGTCGTGTGCGATGGAAAACTCTTGAAGACGTTGACAAACGTCGCCGGGGATTGTCCGTCGCTCAAGCACGTGGTGACGATGGGCGAGCCCGAACAAGCGTCGTTGGATAAGTTACCCAAGAGTGTGTTCCAAATCGGACTAGACGAGGTCGCAACGCTCGGTGCGCGCAAGCCCATGGCGGCGCGGCCGCCGAAATCGACCGACATCGCGGTTTTGATGTACACCAGCGGTACCACGGGGGCGCCGAAGGGCGTCATGTTGAACCACTCCAACGTGTGCGCGACGATGACTGGCCTCAAAGACGCGGGTGATTTTACCAATAAGGACGTCTACTTGGCGTACCTGCCGCTGGCACACATCATGGAGATGGCGGCGGAAACGGTGATGCTCGCTCTCGGTGCCGCGATCGGTTACGGCTCGCCGCAAACGCTCACGGACACTGGATTGAAGCTCGCGCCGGGCACGCGAGGCGACGCGCCTACGTTGAAGCCGACGTTCATGGTGTTCGCTCCGGCCGTGCTCGATCGAGTCCGTCAAGCCGTGCAGGCCAAGTTTAGCGCCGCAAAACCGGCGTTGAAGAAACTCATCAACGCGGGCTTGGTAGCGGGTCGTAAAGACTTTGAAAACGGTAAAATCGGCGCGCCGTTCTTGTACAACGCCATCATCTTTAAAAAGGTGCAAAAGCTCATCGGTGGACGCGTGCGTATCATGATTTCTGGGTCCGCGCCGCTGTCGCGCGAGACGCAAATCTTCATGCAAACGTGCTTCCGATGCCCGGTTCGTCAAGGTTATGGGTTAACTGAAACCGGTTCGTGCGGCACCATCGCTTCGTTTGACGATTATTCGCCAACCGTCGGTCAAGTCCTCACCTCGGTGAGCATCTCTCTCCGCGATTGGGAAGAAGGTGGATACCGAGTCGCGGACGAAAAAGACCCGTCCATCGGTATGCCTCGCGGTGAAGTTCTCATCGGTGGTCCCGTCGTGTGCCAAGGGTACTTCACTGCGCCTCACATGCCCGACCCAGAGCTCGAAGCGAAGAACGCATCCGAGTTCTCCGTCATCGACGGCGTGCGTTACTTCCACACCGGCGATGTCGGCCAATTCACCGCTGACGGTCAATTGATGATCATCGATCGCAAAAAAGACTTGGTCAAGCTTCAACAAGGCGAATACGTCGCCCTGAGCAAGGTCGAGAACGTCTTGAAGCAATGCCCGTACGTCGCCATGGCCATGGCGTATGCCGATTCCAAGCACTCGTATTGCATCGCCGTCGTCGTCGTCAACGAGGCGCCGCTGAAAAAGCTCGCGTCGAGCAAGGGCATCACCGGCGACGTCGACACGCTGTGCGCAAACTCCACGATCATCAAGGAAATTTCATCTGCGTGCAAATCGGCGTGTAAGACTGGGAAACTCGTCGGTTTCGAGACGCCGACGACGTACATCTTAACCGCCGAGCCGTGGACTCCGGATAACGACTTGGTCACCGCGGCGTTCAAGTTAAAGCGACAAAACATCGTTAAAGCCTTCAAAACAGAAATCGATCGCGCGTACGCGTGAGTGTTCTTGTCAATCATCGCATCAAAGCATCTTCTCAACGTCGTCGCGTCTCGCGTCTCGAGTCCCAGCCAGTCGCGTCGAGTGGTCATTCCACGAACCCATCGTCGCTCGCGCCCCAATCCGCGACGCGTCATGCCGCTCGCGACATCGCGCGCTAAGAAACACGACGCCATCGACGACGCGTTGACGGCGGAAGACGCGCGAGAACACGCGGATAAGTTGGCGAAATCTTTGTCCATCTTCGCCACGATCCCGCGCGCCATCGCCGAGGCGCACATTCGTTTACGAGGTCGAGCGTGTCCAGACGAGCGCGCGAGCGACGCCGACGTGCGAGGCGCGCTACTGAAAGCGCTGAGCGATGAAGTCTTGGCCGAGCGAGAGTGTAAGCTAAAGGGAACGAAGTTTGAGCCGTACGTGAACGCACGGCCGAAGCCGGCTGCGGCTGCAGCGGCGGCTCGAACGGGACGGACGACGACGCGCGCGGTGGTCGATGGCGATCGTCGAAGCGCGTCGAGAGAGACGAAAATAATCGGTGGCGATCGTGGAGACGGCTCCGATAGCGATAGTTCGGTTGGTGTGGCGAGCAAATTCGTGCCACGGGAAATCGAAGACGAAGACGAAGACGAAGACGAAGACGAAGACGAAGACGAAGACGCGACGACGAGCGACGACGAGGAAGAAGAGTATAGCAGTGACGGAGATTATAGCGGCGAAGATGACTACGCCGATGACGGTGGAAATTTCTTCGGTCGAGCGGCAGAGGAACCGCCGGCACCTGAAGGGGCGAATCCGTTCGCGAGCATGGGGGACGTCGATTTCGGCGAAGAGGCGCGCGCACAAATCGAAGAAGCGAAGCGTATCGTGGCCGAACGCAAGGCGCAAGCGTCGAATTTAGCGGATGCATTAGCGAGCCTACAAACGTCGGACCCGGTGTCGCCGACGCCTTCAGGCCGTGTCGCGTTCAGCGACAAGGGCGACGACGTTGCCAGCATCGCCGGCTCCATCGCGGGTTCAGACTTCACCGACCGCTTCGATGCGATATCAATAGCTTCCATCGCCGCCACGCTCGGATCTGACGCCACAGATCGAGTTGCAGACGTCGACGGGAGTGAATTCGACGTCGCCAGTCTCGCATCTCATGGCACGCATCGTGCGACCACCGACCTCGGCTCGGACGACGAGCGCGAAGCCGCAATTTTCGAGAGCGAGGACGAGCGCGACAGCGTCAGTTCGGACGAGCGTCACGGCGCCAAGGAAAATGCTCCACCATCGCCTCCATCACCGTAGTAGCTCGCTTTAACACAACGCACCGTACGCGATACTCGCGCTCGACGGGCGCGAACGCTGCGCTCGGGGCAAACTGAAATCGCCACGTCACCGTCGCCGAAAAGGTCAATCGAAACGCGTCGTCCCGCACTTCTCGACCGCCTCGGTGCGCGCGCGCGACGCGCGCCCGACGACGCACGCCGCGCTTCGTAAACTCTCGCGTCTCGCGCGGTCGTCATGACGGCGCCGAGCGTGAGCAACGGCACGACGCGTTCGCTGATTTGGTTTCGCAAAGCGCTGCGCGTCCACGATAATCCCGCTCTCGCCGCGGGCATCGCGCGCGCGAAGAGCGCGCAACCGGTGTTCGTGCTCGATCCGTGGTTCTGTAAGCCCTCGCGGGTGGGGGCGAATCGCATGCGGTTCTTGTTGCAATCGCTGCGCGACTTGGACGCGACGCTGCGAGAACGCGGCAGTTCGCTGCTGGTGCTGCACGGCGAACCGCGAGTGGTGTTGCCGCGAGCGTGCAAGACGTGGAAGGTTGATTTGGTGACGTGGGAACACGATATCGAACCGTATGCGAAAATGAGAGACACCGCGGTGCGAGGCGCGCTGGAGCGCGCGGGAGTAGAGTGCGCGTCGTCGAGCGGACACACGCTGTACGACGTGGAGGAGATGTTGGCGAAGTGTCATGGGAAACCACCGACGACGTATTCGCAGTTTTTGAAGATTGTAGATAAAATGGGTGCACCTGCGGCCGCTTTGGATGCGCCGAAGGCGATGCCGGCGCCGTTCACGGGGACAGCAGAGGAGACGAAGGAATTAGTCGCGGGAGTGGCGGATGCGTACGGGATCCCCACTTTGGAGGAGCTCGGTTACGAAGCCATGCATGACGACGAAGGTTTTCAAGCGATCGGAGGTGAAACCGAAGGCTTGAGACGTCTACGCAGACAACTGTCGCGCACGGAATGGGTGCACACGTTTCAAAAGCCAGATACAAATCCCACGACGCTTTTTCATGCCTTGGGCGCGAAAAAGCCAAAGCCAAAGAGTCCGTTCGAAATCGCAGCGCGAGACGCGGGAAGCAAAAATGACGCAACAAACACTGCAGCGAATAGTGATATGCTGATGACACCGTCCACGACAGCGCTGAGTCCGTACATGAAATTCGGTTGCGTGTCGCCGCGAGTGTTTTATCACGAGCTCAACGCCGTGCTCGCAAAGTTTGAGGGCAAAGGTCAACCTTCGCAACCGCCGGTGAGTCTCATGGGACAACTGATGTGGCGCGAATTCTACTATCTCGTCGGCGCGGGGACGCCGAATTTCGATAAGATGGAAGGAAATCCAATCTGCAGGCAAATTCCTTGGAACAAGGATCGTGAGCTCTTCGCGGCTTGGGAGAACGCGCAAACCGGGTTCCCTTGGATCGACGCCGCGATGACCCAGCTTCGCCTCGAGGGATGGATCCATCACTTGGCTCGACACGCCGTGGCGTGCTTCCTGACCCGTGGTGATCTATTCGTGCACTGGGAGTGGGGCAGAGACACGTTCGATCGCGACCTCGTCGACGCCGATTGGGCGCTGAACAACGGCAACTGGATGTGGCTCTCGTGTTCGTGTTTCTTTTACCAATATTTCCGAGTGTACGGTCCGCACTCGTTCGCGAAAAAGTACGACAAGGACGGCGCGTACGTCAAGCACTACCTCCCCGTGCTGAAGAATATGCCCGCCAAGTACGTGTACGAACCTTGGCTCGCCCCTCTCGACGTGCAGAAGAAAGCCGGTTGCGTCGTCGGCGTCGATTATCCCGCTCCGATCGTCGACCACGCCACGGCGAGCAAGGCGTGCATAGATAAGATCGCCACCGCTTACGCCGCTCACAAGGACGCCACCGCGGTGGCTGGGAAGAAGCGTAAAGCCGGCGAATAAACTCGTTGATTCGTTAATTTAAAAAGCCTCTCGCGCGCGGCGTCCACCACACTGCACAGGCGCCTCACAACGCGACGCGCGTTCGTCATGTCGCTCGAGCGCGAGCGCTTGCTCGATCGCGCGACGTCGAACGCGGCCGCGTCGTCGCGCGATGACAGACGAACGCGCGCTGTTCGTCTCATCGCCACCGCTTCGTGCGTCGGCGTCGCGACGTACGCGCTCGCGCGCGCCAGCGGGATGATGTTCGCACCGTCGCTCGGTAACACCCATCGCGATTCGCGCTTCGGCGCATCGTCCATCGACGCCACCGAGCGAACGGTGCGAGAGTATAAGGACGAATTGTCAATCCTCTCGTGGTCGCACGATCGCGGATTCGAGACGCACAGAGGATCGTGGAGGCAGGAGGCGCGAAGCGCCGACGCGAACGAGACGCCGGACGCGCCGGCGAAGGACGAGCGCGACGTGTCGAATCGTCAACGAGGGGCGGCAACGCTGATGGCGCAAACGATCGCAAAGTACATGCCTGGTCGATTATCGGAGACGTCGGCGCCGTTCGAGTTGTTGTACTCGACGTGGGACATGCCGTCGACGCCGTGCTTGGACGCCGAGTACGCGCAGAAGTTGTGCGAGTTTGATCGATGGGTACCTATATTTAACTTTGGGAGCTCGTTCAAGGATCAAACCGTGCTGCCGACAATGGTGCCAGCCACGCTCGGCGCGCTTCGTAGTTGTTTCATCGAGGGTTTGAATCCGCATTTAGGCTTTAGCGCGGACGACGAGCCACAGTGCGACTTTTTACGCTTCCCGACGACAAAGTATTCCGAGCAAGGAAAGTGCGACGCCAAGCTCGCTCAGTGTCGGTATCACGGATTGTTTTCGCTCAATGCCGTGGATGATAAGTCGATGTACGAGTGGGATAATCTCAAACCGCAGGTGGAATGGCGCGGGAGCGACTATTCGTTTCTCGCGCCCCGGGTACCGGGGCACAAGCCTGACGCGAATGAGTTTTTGAGCGAAATCGCGTCTTCAGCCAATGTTTCGCAGGCCTTACACGATATGGCGTTTTCCACCGATATTGGACCACGTCTCAGGGCGGTACTGTTTTCAAAGTTGTACCCCGAGCTCATCGACGCCAAGTTTTTCAACTGGAAAAATCAGTCGAGCGAGCGCGACAAGATGGCCGCCGAACTCGGTATTGACGCCACGGAACGCTTAACTGAAGAGGCGCTGGGCAAATACAAGTATCATCTCGACCTCGGCGGTGGTGGAGGGACGACGTGGAGCGGACTGATTCCCAAACTCACCATGCCGGGCGTGCTGTTGCACCACGAGACGTCGATGAAGGATTCGTACTTTGACACTCTGAAGCCGTGGGTGCACTACGTGCCCGTCGCAGAAGACCTACACGACGTTTTTGAGAAGATTTCTTGGTGCGAAACGCACCCCGAGGAAGCACGAAATATCAGCGCCAACGCCAACGACTGGGTTCGCGACTTCCGAGGCTTGAAATCGCTGCTTCGTCACAACTATCAAGCCCTGGCGATTCCCTTGGCGAAAACGCTCGATCCCTCTGGCGAGACGCTGCTAGACTTTGAAGCCGCGCACGTGGCCGCGCGCGCCGAGCGCCTGGCCGCGCGCGCCGCAAAACTCGCCATCAAAGCGTCCAGAGACGCCGCCAAAGCCGCGAAGGCCACCAACGTTTCCGATTAGCCCCCGTTCCGCGCTGTATCAACAGTATCAACACCATCCGTCCACCAGCCACCGCCGAGCCGCGCGACGCTCCGTTTTCAAGCCTCCGCCATCGATCGCTCGACGCGCCACACGCGCGCGCGATGCTCGGTCGCGCGCGCGATGACGTCGCCGAGCGCGCGGCACTCCTCGACGTCCCCGACGCCCCGTCGTCGTCGCGCGTCGCCGACGTCGGCGTCGACGTCGACCGACGCGCGCGCGCGGGACACCAACACCCAAGCGCTTCGCGCGTGTTTCGCTCGCGAATGCTCGGGTTCGCGTGCGCGTTCGTCCTCGTCGCGTGCGCGTCGCGCGTGGGAAACGTTCCCCTGAGACTGCGACCGCCGATGGAGAAGCGCACGGCGCGCACGGTGAAAGAGTACGGATACGCGGGGGAGTTGCGCTTGCTGCGCTGGACGTCGGCGGGTGGATTCGAAGCCGTCGAGTTGGGTCAGTCGACGGATGGCGTCAAGCAGCGCGCGGTGGCGGCGGTGAAGGTGATGATTGAAACGATAAAGAGGTATTACCCGCATCGGCTCGAGGATGGGCGGAATCCGTTCGAGTTGCTTTTCGAAGTATCGGACAAGCCGTCGACGCATTGCGTGTCCGCGCAGGCGAAGTGCGCGACGAGAGCGTGGGCACCGATATATGCGTTCGGTAGCGTGCCGAAAAACGTCGAGCACGTGTTACCGACGATGATTCACGCGCCCTTGGTTCCGCTCGCGTCTTGTTACACTGAGAACATCGCGACGTACAAAGTGTCCATGAGTGGGCTTGACGCTGAGACGACGTCGTGCCCGTTTCTGAATTACCCGACGAAAAAGTATAGCGAGTTGGCCAAGTGTGATCCGGACGGCGATGTGAGCGGACAAGCTGCGTGTACGCCATACGCCCACGGATTATTTTCGCTCGACGCCGTGGAGGACAAGTCGTTGTACGAATGGAACTCGTTGGTTAACAAAGTCTTTTGGAGAGGGAGCGATTACGCGTTCTTGACGCCGTCGTACCCGGATTTTGCCTCGACGTCCGAAAACTTTTTGCCATGGTTGATGGAAGAGGCGAACAAAATGAAAGCGATGAAGATGTTGTTGCGAAATAGTGACGTCGGTCCGCGCTTTAGGGCGGTTCTGATGTCGAAGTTGCACCCCGAGCTCATCGACGCCAAGTTTTTCAACTGGAAAAATCAGTCGAGCGAGCGCGACAAGATGGCCGCCGAACTCGGTATTGACGCCACGGAACGCTTAACTGAAGAGGCGCTGGGCAAATACAAGTATCATCTCGACCTCGGCGGTGGTGGAGGGACGACGTGGAGCGGACTGATTCCCAAACTCACCATGCCGGGCGTGCTGTTGCACCACGAGACGTCGATGAAGGATTCGTACTTTGACACTCTGAAGCCGTGGGTGCACTACGTGCCCGTCGCAGAAGACCTACACGATCTTGCTGAACGCGTGCGATGGCTCGAAACCCATCCGACCGCGGCGCAGCGCATCAGCGCCAACGCCAACGACTGGGTTCGCGACTTCCGACGCCTGCGATCGCTCTTGGCGTACAACTATCGCCTTCTCGCCGTTCCGCTGTCGCTCTCCCTCGACGCCAAGCCGTTACCGTTATTTGCACCCTCCGCGAGCGTCCAAGCGACGAAATCCGAAGCCGAAGCCATCGACGCTGACCTCGCGTCGCCGCAACATCGCGCCGCCGTCGCCGCCGCCGGCGCGTCTCGCCGCCGTCGCGCGTCGGCTCGCCCCGCGGCGCGCGACACCCCCCGCGCGCCGTCGCTCTAGTCCTAGAACACCGTCCGTTAGTTTATCACGCACCACTTCGTTCATCGCGCGCGTCGCTTTCGCGCCCGCTCGCGGCCGTCTCCTTCTTCTCTTCTCTCCTCTCTTCGCGCGTCCGCGGCGGCTCGCGGTCCCGGTCCTTCTCAAGATGTCCCGCCCGATCGAGGCCCACTTCGATCGGCATCGCGCGACGCGCGCGTGGACGTTGGACGCGCGATGCGACGCCGCGCGCGCGCGTCGACGCGCGGTGCGTTCGCGTGCGCACTGTTCGCGCTGCTCGCCGCGGTGTGCGCGCGCGCGAGCGATTACTACGCCGCGCTCGGCGTGTCGCGCGGCGCGGAGGAGTCCCAGATCAAGCGCGCGTACCGAAAGCTCGCGCTGAAGTACCACCCGGATAAGAACCCGAACGACGAGAGCGCGAAGAAAAAGTTCACGGAAATCTCGCAGGCGTACGAGGTGCTGAGCGATAAGGAGAAGCGGTCGATATACGATCGGTACGGCGAGGACGGGGTGAAGCAACACGAACAGAGCGGCGGACGAGGCGGCGGCGGGGCGCAAGATATCTTTAGTCAGTTCTTCGGCGGCGGTGGACCGTTCGGAGGATTCGGGGGATTCGGAGGAGAACAGGAAGAACCGGAAACGCCGAAAGGGACGACGATTAAGGTTGATTTGGGGATGACGGTGAAGGAAATTTATCTCGGGGCGACGGCGCCGGTGACGCGGGAAAAGTTGGTGACGAAGAGCGCGAGAGGGACGAGGAAGTGTAACTGCCGACAGAAGCTCGTGACGCGACAAGTCGGACCGGGGATGTATCAGCAGTACACCGAGCAAACGTGCGAGGATTGCCCGAACGTTAAATTGGTGCGCGAGCGCGCGGATCTAAAAGTCGAGGTCGATCCGGGCGCCCCCGTCGGGCACGAAATTCTATTTTTTGAAGAAGGCGACGCGATGATCGATGGCGACCCCGGAGATTTGCTCTTCGTCGTGCAAACTTTGGAGGATAAAGAGAACAGGATCACGCGCGTCGGTAAGAGCGATTTGCACATGACGTACGAAATTACCCTCGTCGAGGCGCTCAACGGATTTTCTAAAATCTTCAAGCACTACGACGGCCACGACGTCGTCATCGCTCGAACCGGGGTGACGGTACCTTTCGACAAAATGACGCTCAAGGGCGAAGGCTTGCCGAAGCACAATCAATTCAAAAAGTTCGGTGACATGTTCATCACGTTTCAAGTCCAGTTCCCGGCGTCGTTGGACCAGAAGCAACGCGACGTCGTCTCGAAGACGTTCGCCTCGTCGAAATTTGTCGAGGTCGGCAAAGTGGTCGTATAAATCAATTACAACGTTGCGATGGTATATTTCACCAATAACCTATCGATTCTTGGATGATGTTAAACGTTCTTATTATTTGTTCTTCACCGTCTCGCGCGCTTGAAACGTTGTGTCGCGATTTCACGTCGGGAGTCGCGCTTTTACTTGAGCAGCAAATCCAGTTCGATTCGCGAAAAATCGACAGTCGCCGGCGACGTTTCGAGCTTCTTCCCCTTTCTACCGCCCATCGTCGTCGAACCGAGGATCAAGCTCGCCTCGACGTTGGCCGTGAAGGCGGTCTTGTCGCCGTCGTGCAGCTCGAGATTCCTCTTCACGCAAAAGCCGTTTTGCATCGCCGGAGACGTCACGCCATTCGTCGTCAAAAACTGAAACCCGACGTACGGTTCGTGATCCTTGTAATCGAAGTTCCCGCTCACCTTCAGCTGCACCGCGTCCAACTCGAACGTCTTCTCGTAAAACACCGTGTGCTTGCGCGTGTCGAGATTAATGTCTCCGTTGAACCACGAATCCGTCACCTTCCACTGCAGGTTGGGCTTGTAATTGAAGACCTCCTTCCCGAACGCCTCTCCATCGTTCGCCGCCTGCAGCGGCACGTCCGTCCCCGCCGTGACGACCACGTCCGGCGCGATCGGTATCCGCAATCGAAACTGCTTTCGAATCCGCAGCAGCACCTCGGGCGCGCTTCCAAACTTGACGTACTTTTGCAGCGAATCGAGCCCGCTCTCCACCTTTCCCGTCAAGTCTTCCAGCGTCTCGACCGCGGCGTCGCGCGCGTCTTCCACGTGCTCGTTCCACGATTGTTGTTTTCGGTTCATCGTCGCCGCGCTCGAGCGTCTCGCGTCTCGCGCCTCGCGTCGGGGCGTCGGGGCGTCTCGGAATCCGGTCGCGCGACCGGACGTCGACCGCGACCGCCCGGACGAGTCGCGAACGGTCGACGCGACCCGCAGACGGCGACGGCGACCCGCGGACGGCGACGGGCGCGATGGACGATAGAAAAAGTGCGCGCGATGACGAGCGATGACGGCGACGACGCGACGACGCGACGCGCGCGAGGGAACGACGCGACGACGCGAGGACTGACGGCGACGACGACGGGACGAATTGCATCGTTTGTAGAAATCGGTATCGGGTTGACGAGCTTTGGATGCGGATTCACCGCGCTCGGGGTGGTGTTTTTCTTCGACCGAGGGTTGTTAGCGATGGGGAATCTGATGTTCCTGTCGGGGGTCACGCTCACGATCGGGCCGAAGCAGACGGTGAAGTTTTTCGTGAGGCCGAGGAACCAACGCGGGGCGTTTTGTTTTCTCTTCGGGCTGGCGTTGGTGCTGTACGGGTGGCCGTTTATCGGGTTATTGGTGGAAGGGTACGGGTTTGTGGCGCTGTTTAGTGCGTTCTTCCCGACGGTTTTGATATTTTTAAAGAGGGTTCCGGTGTTGGGGTCGTTTCTGTCGCTTCCGGGCGTGAAACACGTGACGACGAGCATCATAGGAAAATCGCAAACGCTGCCGGTGTGATTGCGTTCGCGGGGCGAAGGCGGAACTACCTAGAATAATAAGAATCATTGTTGTGAATGGATGAATGTCATAGGGCGTATCTATATCTAGCGTTGTGTCGGCGTTGTCGTGTGTGTGTGCACGCGTGCGCGCGCTCGCGCGATTTACGCGCAGGCGGATGAATCCGCCGTGACGGTGTCGAACGCGGCTTCGTCGTCTTGCGCAGCTAATCGTTCCAGCGCTTCGATCGCGCTCGTACCGAAACCTTTCGGTTCACGGCTGGAGACGGAATCAACCACGAAGTCAAGCGTCACGATAGCCACTGCCGGTGTCGGCAAGCGCTTCGCGAACGGAACGTAAACGTCGGCGTACGGCGCTCGATGCGCGGACTTGTTGGGAGCCATATCGACGACGACGACGACGGGAGAGTTCCTCGGGGACGAGGGCGACAATGAATCGCCGATGTCTTCGATTCGCGTCACCACGGCGCCATCGGCTCGAGCGAATTGCATGTTCATCTCGAGCTGATTCGAGTCGCGAAATTTGCCGAGATAGACGAAGTGCCAGGTCGAGAAAACTTTTGCGCCAAGGTTCTCTCGCGCTCGTTTCGGTCCACCGAGATTTCCGCACGAGTCGCCTTGGATCTCGAACGCATCTTCATCCACGCAGCGTTGCTGTTCCAAACACGATTTCACCCACGCGCTGCTCAAGATCCAGCACCCCTGGATGAGCGCTTCGTAAAATTTGGCGCTCTTCTTTCGTAAAACCATGCTTCCGGAATCAACCTTGCCTTTGCCGAAGACGACGTGCGTCGTTTGAGGCGAAAACATCGACTCATAGACGAAGTCAAACTGCTTGCAGAACTTTTCCAATTCCTTCTTTTCGGCGTCAGACAAGAGAGAGCCGCACACGCGAGTCTCGCGCGTCGTCTTGAGAAGTTCGTAGCTGGAATCCGAAGGATCGATGGAAACGAGCGACTTTTGACGCTTTGTCGCAGACTTGCCGTTCGTCGGCGCTTGTGCGCGCTTCAAACTGGGCGCTCTCGTAGCCGGTCGCTGCGCGGGCAGAAGCGCGAGAGGAAGAGTCGAGTGCGCCGGGCACGAAATTGAAAAGTGCTCGCCGTCGTACGTCGTTCCCTGAACCAGTCGCGCGCACCAAATATGATACGATTTCTTGCATCTCGATTCGCTGCACCCCGACGGAGCACCCACTTTCTTGCAGTAGGCACACTTCAGACTTTTCGCTCTCCGGACCTCCGCGCAAACGTTCGTCAAGCCTCCGTCGACTGAGCTCACGACGAGCGGCGCCCAAAGCGCGCACGTCGTGTGACAGTGTTCCACGACCGTTTTCCTCGAAATCTTCTCCTCGAAACGTTCGACGCTTTCCCCAACCTCGCTCCCACGCTTGCAAAACGCGCACGGATGGCGACCCTGGACGGCAGCGTTCGGATCGATCACCGCTCCCGTCCACGGCGCGCGCGTCTCCCTCTCCACCGTCTCCTCCGTCGCCGTCGACGCTTCTTCTAATTCCCCCACCAACTCCTCAAACGCCCCGTTCCCACGTCGCCCACCTCCGTTTTCATCTCCAAACGCACGCGGTAGCGTTGGAAGCTTTCGCATGTTCGCCATGATCTCCTTCAACTGCGACACGCTCGTTCTTCGCTGCGGCGCTCGCGCGTTGTGCTTCCTCAGCTGCGTCGCCGGAATCTGTGACCCATACGGCACTTCCGTCTCCATCACCGACGCCACCGCCGCCAAAACGTTCGTATACGCGCTCACAATCTTCTCAAACCGCTCATCCTTCCGCGACTCTCGCTTCGTGCACGGCGCTCTGCACGTCGGGCACGGCTGTTTCCTATCGAACAACGTCTTCGCGCACGCCGCGCAAAAATAATGCGAGCACGCCAGCTTCGTCGGCTTTTTCGGCAGGCTCAGGCACACCGCGCAGCACAAGTGTTGTCCGAGCGCGTCCAGCGACGTCGTCAGCGTCGTTTTCGCCGTCTCCAGGCACGCGTCCAGCGTCATCCTTCGGTGCCTCGTTTGAATTCAATCGAATGCAATCCACCACCGTTTCCTCGTTTCCGCCTCGTTTCCGCGTCGCGTCGCGTCGCGTCGCGCGCGCGCGTCGACGGCGTCGCGTCGCGTCGCGCGCGCGTCTCGTCGTCCGTCCTCGCGCGCCGTCGCGCGTCGCGCTCTCCCGTCGCGCGCGCCGCCGTCTGTCGCGTCCGAGAGCGTCTTCTCGGACGCGCCGATCGATCGATCGATCGATCGATCGATCGAATGATCGGCACTCGGCGACGATGATGATGATGACGAGGACGACGACGATGAGGACGACGACGACGACGACGACGCGCGCGAACGCGCGCGCGACGAAGCGACGAACGACGCGCGTCGCGACGCGCGCGCGCGCGAACGGCGAACGAGGAACGTCGGCGTCGGCGGCGTCGACGTCGCGGGACGACGGGCGTAACCGCATCGGGGAAATCGTCGCGACGACGGCGAGCGCTTTGGCGCTCGCGATGGGCGCGCCGGACGCGCGGGCGATCGACATGCAAATAGTGGATTCGACGACGTCCGAGTACATGCGACGACGGGACGAGGCGGCGAGTTTTAAGTGCTCGGGCGGGATGTTCGATTGCGATTCGGATAGACGAGAGTACGCGCGCGCGCAGACGGAGCGCCTGCGAGCGAGAATCGCGACGAGGGATCCGGAGATGGACGCCGAGGAGGCGTTGAAGCCGCCGACGAGACGCGCCGTGGAGTAGCCGTCGCCGTCGCCCACCTCGGTGAGAGGCGCCTCGATCCATCCCGAGCGCGCGCCTCTCGGCGGCGGATTCGACGTCAGCGCCCAGTACGTCTTCAC
>Ga0181599_1000290_pt1 | contig 52086 bp, 36 predicted proteins | sample 041ome_3_FD_148658 | JGI IMG/M metagenome (GOLD analysis project Ga0181599, IMG submission 148658) | Coastal salt marsh microbial communities from the Groves Creek Marsh, Skidaway Island, Georgia - 041405US metaG (spades assembly) | ecosystem: Environmental > Aquatic > Marine > Intertidal zone >...
GACGACGCGCCTCGACGCGCGCTATCCGATCGCGCGCGCGATCGCGCGTCGTGAGCCACTCGTTTCTTGGAACTGGTGATGGGTCTCGGAATGCGTAAAGTACGGGCATTCGAGCCTTCGATCTTGGATTTGTGCAATGGTGATGGGTCTCGGAATGCGTAAAGTACGGGAATTCGAGCCTTCGATCTTGGATTTATGCAACGCGCGGCTCGTCGCGGGCGACGCGAACCGACTTATTTTAGGCGCGCGGAGGCGCGCGGTTGACTCGCGGGCGGCGCGCGGCAGAGCGCGGCCGGTGGCGCGCGGCGGCGCCGGGAGGGATCGAGCGCGCGCGTGAGATGGTCGGACGCGTCGCGGTGTTCGCGCGGGTGCGGCCGAGGGATGGACGCGGGCGCGAGGAGGACGACGGCGAGGGCGCGGAGGCGGGCGGGGAGGACGGCGACGGCGGGGAGGACGGCGACGGCGCGGGACGACGAGGGGCGTGGATCGAGGACGGACGCGTGGTGAGCGTGAAATCGATGACGTCGGTGAACGGCGTCACGCGGAGGTTCGCGGTGGACGGGGCGTTCGACGGGAGGGCGACGCAGCGGGAGGTGTACGCGGAGACGTGCGCGCCGGTGCTCGAGGCGGTGCGGAGCGGGTGTCGAGGATGCGTGCTCGCGTACGGACAGACGGGGTCGGGGAAGACGTATTCACTACTGAATGGGGGTGGCGATCGAGACGAACGCGAGGCGTCGACGAGCGAAGGTGGCAACGGGGGGCCGGGACTCGTGCCGAGAATCGCGGTGGATTGTTTCGCGCGAGCGGCGAGCGACGCGAGGCACGCGTACGAGGTGTCGTGCGCGATGGCGCAGATTTATAACGAACAGGTCGATGATTTGGTAGCGAAAAAATCGGGATTACGTGTCGTTCCCGCGAGCGATGGCTCGGGGTGGGAGATTGAGAACTTATCGTGGACGCCGTGTCGAAGCGCCGAGGACGTTCTCGAGTGTTTTCGTCGCGGGCGATCGCGATTGGTGTACGCCGAGACGCATATGAACAAGCAGAGCTCGAGATCCCACTGTGTGTTTCAGATGAAAATCGAACGCATCGAGCGACCGATCGAGGCGGATGTCGATCGCGACGAGGATGAGGATGAAGACGGAACCGCGCAGCTCGTCGCCGTGGAGAAGCGTCTCGGACTGCTCACCATCGTCGACTTGGCCGGAAGTGAGCGACAGAAGAAGACGCAGAACGTCGGCGCGCGATTCAAAGAGGCGTTGAACATCAACACCAGCCTGCTCGCTCTAGGGAACGTCGTAAGTGCGCTTGCGGCGGGGCACAGGCACATCCCGTATCGTGATTCCACGCTTACGAAAATCTTAGAGCCGAGCCTGAACGGCAAGAGTCGCACGGTTCTGCTCGTGTGCGTCAGCTCCGAGATCGAGCACGCGAACGAAAGCGCGAATTCGCTCGACTTTGCCACGCGTGCGATGCGAATCGTGACTTCACCCGAGGTTCGTTCGTCCTTAGTGGACATGGACCCTCGCAAACTGACGCAACAATTGCGCGGTCAATGCGACGACGAAGCGGTGGCGCGTCTGATGGATGAAGTCACTTCGCTTCGTCGCGCGCTCGCAAACGCGACGAAAAGTTCGGAGGATGACATTAACGCGATGAAAAAGTCGCGCGATTCGCTTCAACACGAGATTTGCAGCGCGAGATTGGCGTTGGAGTCTTCGAAGAGGGCGCTCGAGCAAGCGAAGAGCGAGTCGACGACAAAGACGCGCGAGTTGGATGCGATTGAAAATCAGCGTAGCGCGCTCGATTCGCGCGTACGCACGCTCGTGGTAAAGTTGAGCACGTCTTCGAATGAGCTGCAGAACGAGAGAGCAAAGTTCAAAGAGGAATCAGCGCGACTTGTGGCGGACGCGCGGAAATTGGACGCGCAATTGAGCGCCGAGCGCGCGTCAGCTTCGCACACGCTCAAGCGCATGGAACATCTCAATAAGCTCGCGAGCGAGCTGAAGGTATCCAACGATTCCAATATCGTTGAGAACGCCAAGCTTAAAGCCGAAAATGTGCGGCTTCGGTCGACTGTTGGATCGCAGCGGATGGACAACGCGAGATTGATGCGCAGACACGCGGCGCTCGAATCGAAGCACGCCCTCGTCGTCGCCGAACGCGCCGAGCTCGTGTGCGAGTGCGAGTCCCTATCCATCGAGAACAAATTCATGGTCTTAATACGTGACGCTCTGGCGGCGGTTTGCGACGCAAAAATATCCGAAATGACTCGACGATATGTCAAGGTGGATGCGATTCGCGCGAGACATTCCATGGCCCGACGAGCGGCCGCTCGTCGATCGACCGAGCGCACGGCGATATTGATGGCTTTAGAGCGATCGAACAAGGGCGTATTGAAGCACGTGCGCGACTTAGAGAACCACAGGAGCGCCAGTGACGAGAGATACGCTCGAGAACTCGCGGCAGCGCGCGCCGAAGGCGACGCGCATCGTCAGCGCGCCAAAGCCGCCGCGCGACTCCACGCTCTCTCCGCCGACCGTCAGCTCGAGCGAGGTTTAGTCTTAACCAAGCTCGCGCGCAATGGCAAGCGTTACGATCGACTTGTCCGCATCGATCCATTCACCGGTGCGCTTGAGGCCGCGCAGTTGCCTCGCCGGTTCAAGAAAATCGCGCCGCGGCGCGCCGCGAGCGACGGCGCCCCGACCGCCGTCGACCGATCGCCGTCCCTCGCCATGACGCGAGACGACCAGCGCGACGTGGTTTCAATTTCTTTACAGAATCGCACGTTTGATATCGAGGCCACGCACGGCGCCGACCTCGTGTGGGGTCTCGCCCTCGCTCGCCGGTTTGGCGTTCGCGACGGCTGAGCCGCCGCCTCAGCCGCCGCCTCATTCCCCACCGGTCCTCACCGTCGTGATCGATCGCGTGCGGCGTCGCGTCGCCCGAGTGTGGAACAAACATCGACTCCGCGCATGTCCGACGGTCGCTCGCGGTCGCAGAAGCACCAAAACCGCGTGCCGTTCGTCGCCAAGCGGGACATCAAGCGCAACGAGGGCGACCGCGAGCGCGAGCTCGGCCTCCGTAACCTCGCCCTGCAGAACATCTGCAAGCGATGTCAGCAAAAGATCGTCTGGCGCTTTCAAATGGGCAAGTATAAAGCGAAGAAACCGGGCACGCGCGGTCGGTGTAACAAGTGCGAGCAGAAGAGCGTGCGCATGGCGTACCGAAGCCTTTGCGACGCGTGCGGCAAGGCGCACGATTTGTGTCCGGGATGTCAGCACCCACCGAGCGAGGCGAACGCGAGTCGCGACGTGCCGGAAGCGTGCGCGTCGTCCGGCTCAGATTCCGACGCTGAATCGGAACCAGCGTCCGACGGCGAGGAATCTTAGTCGCCGCCAGGCGAACGCGTGAGTGTAACAAACATCTGTAGAGTAGTCTCCACTTTCCCGCGCGCATGAGACGCGAGAGCAGCCCGTTGCTCGTGGACGTCGTCGCGGACGATGATTTAGACGACGACGACCCGACGACGTCGTCTCTGGACGCGCGCGTCACCTTTACGCAGCTGTTATCGCTCGCGAAACGCGAGTGGGACACGTTACTGTTCGGGACACTCAGTCTGCTCGTTCGCCTGCCGTTCTCGGTGTCGATGCCGCATTTCACGAGCGTCGCGATCGGGGCGTCGATTGACGGCGATGAAGCGCGATTTCGCGCCAACGTCACGCGGTTCCTGGTCGTTGGCGTGGTGAACGGAGTTTTAGACTTTAGCAATGTGTTCCTCTTTGCGTTGGCGCAGAGTCGCGTGGCGAGGCGGTTGCGGAATCGAGCGTTCGCGGCGACGCTGAGGAAAAATATGGCGTATTTTGATGCGAGAACGTCGGGTAAAATAAATTCGACGGTGACGAACGATACGAGCGCGGTGAGCGCGAATTTGTCTTGGCTGTTACGCAGCTGCGTGGAAGCGGTCGTCAGGTGCGTCGGTGTCGGCGCATATCTTTTGTTTTGGGTGAACTTCGAGCTCGGTGCGTTGGCGCTCGTCGTGATACCGATAACAAGCGTGGTCAATTACTTCTATGGCAAGTTATTGAGCGCTAACGCAGAGTCAGTGCAAGAGACGTTGGCGAAATCGAACGGCGTGGCGCAAGAAACTATTTCAAACATCGTCACGGTGCGATCGTTCGCGAACGAACCGTTTGAACGCAGACGGTTCGGCGATGCCATAGATGAGTGGTACGAGCAGTCGTATCGCGCCGCGCAACTGTCAGGATGGTACTATTCGTTTATGTATTCGCTCGTGTCGGCGTGTTTCGTGCCGGCGGCAATTCTGTACGTAGGAGGTGGATTCGTCGTCGACGGCTCGATGCACGCCGAAAAGCTCGTTGCGACCATGCTTTATTCTGCGATTTTACAAGAGTATTTCGGGAATCTTTTGAGCTCTTTTACGAATTTGTTCGCCGCGCGAGGTGCAGCGGCGGAATTGTTCAAAGTTTTGGCCAAGAACGAGCGAGAAGACGACGACGCGGACAATGGCGCGACGCTACCCATCGACGACGTGAAGGGAGCAATATCGTTTTCAAACGTCTCCTTCTCGTATCCGACTCGACCGGATATTCCCGCGCTCTCGGGCGTGAGCTTCGATGTGTCGCCCGGCGAGATCATCGGCATCGTTGGTCGGAGTGGTTGCGGCAAGTCTACAGTGTTCGCACTGCTACAGCGTTTCTACACCGAATTTAGCGGCGACATCACACTCGACGGAGCGCGCATCGAGACGCTCTCGCCGAACTGGCTCCGGCGTCACTGCTTCGCGCTCGTTGGCCAAGAGCCAGTACTTTTCAACGGCACAATTCTTTCTAACATTGCGTACGCTCGTTTGGGCGCCGGAATCGATCGGGAGCGTGCGATTGAGTGCGCTAAGACTGCGCTGATCCACGACGTCATCGAAGACGAACTCGGCGGCTACGATACACACGTCGGAGAGCGGGGTTGTCAATTGTCAGGCGGCCAAAAGCAGCGCGTCGCAATTGCTAGAGCGTTGTACTCGTCTCCGCGGGTGTTATTATTGGACGAACCCACGAGCGCTCTTGATTTAGAAGCCGAATCCATCGTTACCGCGGCTTTGCGAAAAGCCGCTCGCGGACGAACAACGATCGTCATATCACACACGCCCGTCGACTCGTTCGTCGACAGAACTTTAGAACTCTCCCCTAGAACATAGCGCATCAATCAAAATAGAATCTAGGATGGTTTACGATCCATCAAGCCCCCACCCCACGCATCAGGAGACCAATCTGCGAGATTATCCGGCGGTACAAGAGTTCCCGCGCCTCCACCAATCAAACATCTCACCGCTTCGCTCTTCGTCACAGCGTAATGAAAGCGCGCGCTAAACCAATCCGCGAGGTGAGACTTCATCGTGTGTTTCGTCTCATCACAGGGTGCAGCGGCGTCTAACAAACGTTCTGTCGCTGCTTCCCACGTTAAACGATGGATTTCATCATCCGTCATCGGTTTTGGCGTCGACGTTGTGACTTCTCTAATGCACTTTGCAAACTCATCCATATTGGCATACGTGCGACAATTTGGAAACGTGGCAAAGAACGCGTTGCTCGGATGTTCTGCGCACACGACGAATTTGCCCATCGCCAACGCCTCCGCGGACGTCGTCGCGACGACGTCAGACAGTGATGGATTAATGAATACCTTGTAATCGAGAATTTTCTCATTCGCGTGATCCAGACGACCGAGCAAGCTCAGCGGCAGAGCCTTCTCAGCTACAGCTGCTTTCACGTCGGCAAAATCATCACCATCACCGTATACGTCCATTTCCAAGCGTTCTTTTGCACTTTTAGCGTACTTTTCGTTGAAATCGCCCACCACGTGCATCAACTCTGAGTATCCTTTCGCCCAAACGCACTTTCCGATGAAATACGCCCCGCGACTAAACGCCCCGCTGCCTTCCTTCTTGATTCGTTTCGCCTTCTCTCTACCAGCATCGATGAATCCATTTGACACACCGTGCACGTTTTGCGTGATCGACCGCGCAAACTCTTGTACCGCGTCCGACAATTTGATGACCTTGTGTGTGTGGCATCGCGCCGTCAAATGATTAATCCAACGCAGTATCTGCTCCTTACGTTCACCATCCTCCTCTCGTCGCGCGTATTCCAAGTAATTTGTGTGAATGATTCCAACCACATGCTTAAACCGCGACGTCCACCGCGCTCCGGGGTGATACCAGCACAAATGCTCCGGCTCCTCGAGTATCGCCACGTCTCTGCTCGCCTTCGGCACGCGCAACGTGATATCCCCCACGGGCACGATGCTTCCCTTGTCCGTCGCGTACCTTCCCGGATACCACGCGATCAAAATTTTTGGCGCGAATCCCACGCGTTTTTTGGTCCAGTCCATGATGTACGCCTCTTGTTCGCTCGGCGTCTTGAACTCGACGCGCTTTGGGTAGACGATCCTCTGATCCTTTCTCGCCAACCACGGTACTAAGAGCGTCACCTCGCGCGTGGTGTCTCCGTTCGCCAGATACACCGCTCGGAGCAACGGATTAACGCTCGTCCCCGTCATCCACGGCAGCGCGGCGGTGGTGACGATGACGAATTTACGTCCGGGCGCGCGCAGGTCCTTGGGGTTCGTTCGCGAGCGTTTCTTCGCTCGACGCTCGTTGAGATCGCCGAGCGAACCGCGGCTGAACATGCGCTTGAGGACCATTTTTATGCGCGTTCGTATTCCGCGCGCGCGCGCGCGATCGGGTCGCGCGCGGTAGAATGACGACCGACCGCTCCAACTGTCTTTCGAAACGCGAGTCGGCGAGTCAGACGCGGACGCGAGCGGGACGCCAGCGAGTGGTTTACAGTGTAAGCGGTTACACAGCGATTACATCGTCGAGCTAAGGTGAGTTGTCATACTCGCGGGCTAGTGCGATGGAGCGATCACGGGGGGAGCTGCTGCCAGGCGTGGGTGAGCCACTTGGTGACCTCGTTCGCCAACGCCTGCTCGCGAATCGATTTTTGTCGCGCGCGGTCTGGGTGAAACTTTAACATCGCCTGGCGGTAGCTCTTTTGGAGCAAACGCTTGGTTGATCGACCGTGTTGGTCGATGCTCACGCCGCAGCGGTAGAGGAACAGACGGAGGTCCGCGTGCATGGCCCAGATGGAGACTTGATGGACGGCTGCACGTTTGGCGTGATCCTCCTCTTCGCTCGCCTTCTTTGCTCTTTGTTTCGCTTCGACCGCCGCACGCTCTTCATCGCGCTTACGCTTCTTCTCGTTGAAGGCGGCTTGACCGGTGTCGCGCTTTTTCGTGAGCGCGTTGACGTAATCCTCTCGTTCGACGAGTGTCGAGACGTCGATACCCACATCCGTCGCGCACCTTCGCAGGTCCTTGATAGACATTTTCGTGGGATCAACACTGAGCAAAGTGTCCCATGCCTCGCACTCCGCATCAAAACGACTTTTCGTCGCCGCACTCGCGGTCGGTTCCTCAGGTTTTTGTCTCTGCTTCGACATCGGCGACGCCGCCGGCGACGCTGAGGCGTCGGCGCCTGTTCGCAATCCCTCGCACCGTTCCACTGTGCGGTGAAACAGTTTCAACGCATGTTGATACGAACTACGCGCTGCGGCGGCGGCGAATTGACTTTGCTGGTACTTCCCCGCGACCATTTGCAAGTTATCTTTGTGCCATTGGCGGAGCGCGTAATCTGCTCCTCCGCGCATCGTGCGTTGGAAATCGAGCTGGCACTGCGCGAGTGTTTGTCGCATCGCCACCTCCGTGTTCAGCGCGGAGACGAGTTGTCTATGCGCTTGTTTCAGCGCAGTTCTCGCGTTTTGCAACTCCGTAGGATCGTCGGGTAATCCCTCCGGTGGACACGGCGGTATTCGCGCCGCCTCCGCTTGTTGGCGAGCCTCCTCGCGTCCCTGTTGCCCCCCCCACATGGACGGCTCTTCGCGGCGAGGCGGTTCGGCGTAGTCGTGCGGACACGTCTCCGCTTCGCGCGGAGGAAGGTTCGGCTTACCGTACCCTCGGGCTCGAGCCCAATTGATCGGGCAGTCCTTGTTCGATCGCGACTGTCTCGCCGCCTGCGAAGACGACGCCGTCGCCGGGCTCCCCTCTTCGCGTCGCCGCTTAGCGTGCGTCCAATCGTCATTCTCTACCTCGATGACATCGTCTTCTACCTCGTCGCCGTCTTCGTCGTCGACGTTCTCGTCCTTTGCGCTCGCCTCGGGCGCGCTCGCCTTTCTCGCGTTCCTCGCGCTTCGCCTCGTTCCCTCGCTCGTCGTCGTCGTCGTCGTCGACGACGGCGACGTCTTCCCGTGCACGCCACTCTCACGTCGCGTCTTTCTCGTCGCCGCCGCCGCCGCCTCCTCCGCTCGTTCGTTCGCCCCGTCTTCTCGCCGCCGTCTCGGCGTCCCGCTCGCGTCCTCCTCGCTCGCGATATCGATCACCTCCGCCGCTCCGCGTCCTCCTCCCGCCCCTTTCGCGCCGTCGTCCTCGCCTCCGCCGTCCCCGACGTCCAACACGTACCCGAACCTCGTCCCTCGCGCCTTGCTCCACGCGAAAAACAGCACCTCGCCTCGCTTCAGAAACGCCTTCGCCCGCGGCTTCAGCATCCGCAGCGCGCCGAATTTATCCTGCACGAACACCTCGCTCGCCGCCGTCCTGAGCTCGATCGCGCACTCCGGCGTCGTCACCAGCGCGACGGTCACGATGTGTCTCGGCAGCGTCGGGTCCGCGAATCCCAGCGCGCGCGCGTCGTTCAGTAATTCTTTCGGCGTCCCGAGAGGGTCGATGTCGATCCTCTTCGCCCCGCGCGGCGCCTGCACCGGTCGCAGGCTCGCGCGCGTCGCATCGCTCGTCGCGCGCATCGCGCGCTATCGCGCCATCGCGTCGCGCCGCGCGCGCGTCGAGGTGTGCGGCGCGCCGGCGCGGAAAAGCGCCGCATTGCGGGACGCGCGTCGCATCGAATTCGTCGTCGATGATGTCTTCGGCGCGCGCGCCTCGCGCGGGCGCGCGCGCGACGGGCCGCGGACGACGCGCGCGCGCGACGGCGGCGACGGCGGCGCGGCGCGCGACGTCCGCGGCGGCGCGCGGCGCGACGGGACGACGCGCGATCGGATCGGTGACGCGCGCGTCGGCGGCGGCGACGCGCGACGCGACGGCGGACTCGCGCGTGCCGGTGACGATCCTCACCGGGTTCCTCGGCAGCGGGAAGACGACGCTGCTGAATCACGTGCTGAAGGCGGAGCACGGGAAACGAATCGTGGTGATCGAGAATGAATTCGGCGAGGTGGACATCGACGGCGAACTCGTGGCGTTTCGCGAGAGCGGGGACGAGGACATCATGCTGCTGAACAACGGATGCCTGTGCTGCACGGTGAGGAGTGATTTGGTGGAGATGCTGACGAGACTGGTGAAGGAGAAGAAGGGAATGTTCGATCACATTCTCATCGAGACGACGGGGTTGGCGAACCCGGCGCCGATTATTCAGACGTTTTATTTGGAGCCGGCGCTGTTGGATTCGTTGAGGTTGGACGGGGTCGTCACGCTCGTCGACGCGAAGCACGCGGAGCTGCATTTGGATGAAGTGAAACCGGCGGGGGTGGTGAACGAATCGCTGGAGCAGGTGGCGTTCGCGGATCGAATCGTCTTGAATAAGACTGATTTGGTGACGGACGCGCAAGCCAACGCGTTGGAGTATCGGTTACGGACGATTAACGACTTGGCGAAGATCGGTCGAGCGTCGATGGCTAAGGTAGATTTGGACTTCGTGCTCGGCGTCGGTGGGTTCGATTTAGAGCGCGTGCAAGATCAAGTCTTACCCGACGAACCGAAAAAGACAGAGGCGCATGATCACGGCCACTCGCACGCCGCCGGCGAGGAATCGTGCGAAAAGTGCGATCACGACGACGGCCACAGCCACTCGCACGGCGAAGAGCATTCCCACTCACACGCGCACTCTCACGGTGTCGAAGCGGACGCCGATTGCGAGGTTTGCGGTGAACACGGCCATTCGCACTCGCACCACGTGCACGACGACGCCGTCGGAAGCGTCTCCCTCTCCCTCGACGGTGACCTCGATCTCGATCTCGTCAACGATTGGCTCGGTTTACTCTTAAACGAGCGTTGGGAAGACTTATACCGCATGAAGGGCGTCCTCGCCATTCAAGGTTGCGACGAGCGTTACGTCTTCCAGGGCGTCCACGCGTTATTCGAGGGCATGCCCGACCGCGCGTGGAAAGCCGACGAGACGCGTTCGTCCAAGCTCGTCTTCATCGGCAAAGATCTCGACCGCGCCGAGTTACAGCGCGACTTCGAGGCGTGTCTCAGCCGTTAATCCCACATTTTTTCCCACCGCCTCGCATCGCGCGCTCGTTCATTTATAATATCCATCCGAGACGCCCGCGCGATCGCGCTCGCCCGCGCGATCGATCCAACATCCGTCGTCATTCTCAGACTCCAGACCATGTTCGCCTCGCGCGCGCGCTCGATCGCGCGCGCGTTCACCCGCGCGCGCGCGCTCATCGCGCTCGCGTGCGTCGCGCGCGTCGCGCTCGCGCGCGCCGACGAAACGGCGCAAGATGTCGACGCGCACGCGACGTGGCTCCGACGCGAATTGCCGCGGTATCGCGCGCGCGCGGCGTCGTGCGTCGCGTGCCAGCGCGTGCTCGCGCACTTTGACGAACACCTCGTGCTCGCGCTTCAAGACATCACGAACGCGGAGCGACGGAAGGCGACGAGCGCGACGGGGGAAAGGCGATTCGACGCGGCGCGGTACGGCGCGTACGAGAGCGTCATCGAAGAGGCGGTGCCGCGAGCGTGCGCGACGACGAGCGTGGCGTTGAATCGAACGCTGCGCGTCGCGTGCGAGAGGATGATCGAAAGAAGCGAGGATGAGGTGGTGAAGTTGTATTACGAGGTCGGGAAGGCTATGGAAAGAGGAGAGAAGGAAGCGGATTTGGGGGAGGCGCTGTGCGGGGCGAACGGCGCGATGGGCGGCGCGTGCGAGGACGCGGAGACGGCGGCGTGGACGGTGTCGGAGTTGGAGGCGCTGGAGACGGCGGCGATGAAGGTTTCGAGGGAAGACTTGAATCCGTGGGACACCGCGCCGGGACACGAGGGCGAGTTCCTGAGCGAGCCCGAGTACGCGGCGCCGAAGAAGGGGGAGGTGGCCAGAATCGTTGCGTCGGATTTTTATAAGCGCATCATTTTGGAGAGAGACATCGACGCGGTGGTGTACTTTTCGTATCCGACGAAGGCCAAGGAGTTTCACGAGGCGTATGAGCAGACGCACGCGCTTCTCGCCGAAGTCCTGGAGGATGCGAAAGATTTGATCATCGCCCAAATAGACGTCGAGAAGAACGACGTGCCACCTCCGTACGCCGACATGGCGACGACGCCGTGCGTGCTGTTGTACCGGGCGAAAAAGAAGGAGAACCCGAGATGGGTCCCCTTGCGCACGGAGGCGGGAGAGTACATCACGGGCGAGTCTGCGCCCACACTCGCAGACGTGTTGACCATGGTGAGCAAGAACGCAAAAACAAAGAAGACAAAACGCGAAGCCGACAAAGCCTTGGTCGAGGCCTCGGCGGAGGAATTGCACTCGAATCGCGCGAAGGATGATGAACTGTAGAACTGTATTTTAATTGCATACATGTGCTGGCGGTGTGTAGCCGCGTTCAAGCAAGAACGGTAGGATGAACTCGCAAAACGTGTTCCATGTCGTGGAAGTCGAAATCGATTGTCCGCGCGAGATTCCCGTCGTGTCGGCAGCGTACGTGATGGAAGATTCGACCAACGCACGTCTTGGCTCGTTGGTCGCCGCGTGTGCGAGCGTGCAAAGCGCACAAATTACGGCGAGTCTTAATTGCAATTGCGTGGACATGAAACGCGCGCGTGGAATTGAGACCTGGCCTCGGCGCCCCAAACATTCACATGACGTTCGTTTGCGCGATAGTTTGGATCAATTGACAAATTATTTTAATGTTTAAACAAGCGCCGATGCACGGCACTGCGCGTGCGCGTTTAATGCAGTTTGAGCCTGCTCAACCTCGGCTCGTGAACGAACGCTATGTGCCCATTCGGTGACGGAAGTCGCCGCTTTCGTACCCTCCGCGGCGCTCGCAAGCGACTTCGCCGCGTGCATCAATTCTCCGTTTGCTAAGTGAGTTTCCGCCTTGGCGATGGCGCCTTCAATACCCTGCGCGCCTTCGTCGGATGTATCCTTCACGCGAAGCAGTGAAGCGGCGTACGCTAAACCGTGCGCTAACATACCGCCACCGTCTTGCGGAACCAACGACAACTTTCTCGCCGTGTCCCGAACGCGTTCCAGCTGTTCCGCCAATTGCAAGCGCGTGGGAACGCCTCGCTTTGCCATATCTTGATCCAAGCCTTGAATGATGGTGGCGATGAACGGATCTTTTTTGGCGCACGTGTTGAGCAGCGCTAGTGCGTCTTCGAAGGCTTCGCCGTTCTCCACGCGAGATCCGAAATCCATGACGGCGAGCTCAAAGCTTTGCACTGCGTGCGCTCGCTCGAGCGCTTCGCGGCGCTTCGTCAGCACTTGTCTCAAAGCTCCCATGCGGATGCGCTCTTCATCTAGCGCCTTGATTCGCTCGATGCGTTCAGCGACCAGAAAGTCTACGTGCTCTGCTTTCAATTTTTTCTCTTGCGTCTTCAGAGCGCGTTCTTTATCGACGACGGCGCGCTCCTTTTCTCTTTCGAGTTGACGAGAGGCGTCCTCGGCGCGCTGCTCCAAGACGTTGATCGCAGCGATGAGCTCGTCCGTAACCGATCGCTCGGCACTGACGACAGTTTCGAAGTTTTGAACCATCGACGAGGATAACTCGCTGAAAATTTTCATGTCGGATTCGGATTGAACCTTCATGCCGTCCCTTAACGCCGCCTTTTCGTCGTCGCTCAGAGTTTCTCCGAGTGTTTTGACGGCTTCTTCGAGCAGCCGCGCCGCGCTCAGAGATTTCGAAGCGTTCATAATGCTGACATTTTCTCGCGCGGGCGGTTTCGGTACGTTCACTTTCGCGAGCACTTCAGGTTCCTTTTGATCCGGTTCGTCTTGCGGCACCTGCGAGCGAAAGACGCGCCGTCAGTACGAGTAAATCTTCGAGTTAATTGCGAATGAAAGATGTCGGCTGGCTCACAGGAACGAGGCGAGGTAAAGCCACGAGCCTTAGAACTCCAGCGGCGCTTGACGCGCGGTTTGCATGCGTGCGCGCCAAGCTAGCATTTAATGTTGGCCCTTGATAGGTCCGGCGCGGCACCGAGAAGCCGCGACAGATGAGTATAAGGCCCCGAGAATAAGCGTCACAAAAATACGAAATGTTGCGTACCTCTACGTTGGCGAGGAAGTCCGCGGTCGCGCTGAACGCGTCCGACAGTTCATCTTTCGCCGTTTCTTTGCCATCCTTCTTCGACTCGGTTGTGGCTTTCTTCGAGTTCGTCAACTCTTTCGCGTCGGGCTGCTTGACGATTTCGATTTGCACCTCGACGTCTTTCCGCGCCGCCGCCGCCTTTGGTTTCGCCCGTCGCGGCGGCGGAGGCCTATCTTCCTCGTCCACGACGCTCATGGAATACGCTAAAAGCGCCGCGATCCCAGCACCGGCGGCGGCTAGAAGCGCCGTGCGATTCGACCCGCTTTCCTCCGTCGGCGTCGCGTTCGCCGCCGCGGGCGGCGCCGTCGCCGCCGCGCCCGCCGGCTTCGATAACGGCTCCCTCAACACCGTCCCTTTCGTCGCCATCGACTTCGCCTCCGCCAACACCGATTCATGCAGCGGAAACGTCGCCGCCTTCGCGTGCGGCATCACCCTATTGCCGCTCGTCGGCGGCGGCGCCGCCGTCGCCCGCGCCCGCGCCGTCGCCCGCGCCGCCGCCGTCGCGTCCCCCATCGTCGCCTTATACGTCCTCGGATCCCCCAACACCGATTCATGCAGCGGAAATTTCTTCGCCGCCGCGTGCGGCACCGCGCGAATCTTCCCGATCGGCGGTTTCTTCGTCCTCGACGTCTTCGCCTTCGCCGGCGCCGCGCGCGCCGTCCCCGTCCCCGTCTTCGCCTTCGCCCGCCCCTTTCCACCGCCCCTCGCCGTCGCCGTCGCCGCGCCATCCCCCGACGTCGACTTCGTCGTCGTTTTCGTCGTTTTCGTCGCGTATCCGCGTCCGAGCGCGTCCGCGCGCGCCGCGCGCGTCGCCGACGCCGCGATCCACGCCCGCGCGGTCGTCCCCACGGACGCGCTCGCGCCGCTCCCTCGCGCCGCCATCGCGTCGAGCGCCGCCGCGCACGCGCGCGCGCGACGCGTCGTCATCCCGCGCGCGCGCTCGGGCGTCCGCGCGCGCGACGACGCGATGCGCGACGCGCTGTGCCGTCGCGCGCGCGACGACGCGCGTCGCCGTCACTTCCGCGCGCGACCCGACGTCGCGCCGGCGACGCGCGCGCGATGTCGACGCCCCGGGCGAGCGTCGCGGCGTTGACCGCGCCCGCGCGCGTCGGCGCGCGCGCCGCGAGCGCGCGCGGGCGCGACGCGACGCCGTTTCGTCGCGCCGCCGCCGCCCCGCGACGACGCGCGGCGACGGTCGTCGCCATGGCGCACCCGCGGCGCGTGCAAAAGGTCCAGCAGCAGATGCGACGAGAGATTTCGAGCATGATGCAGAGCGATAAGAACCTGCGAGCGATGATCTCGCCCGAGGAACGCATGGGGGTGGATCACATGCTGAGCGTCATGGCGACGGTGGCGGACGTCGAGGTGAGCAACGATTTGCAAGTGGTCAAGGTGTACGTGAGCATCCTGGGAGACGAGCGAGGGAAGAATAACGCGATAAAGGGGATGAAACGAATGGAGCAGTACGTGCGAAGGAAGATCGGACGGAGGATGAGCTTGCGGTTGACGCCGGAGATTCGGTTCATTTACGACGACTCGTTCGAGCGAGGGCAAAAGGTGAGCGCGTTGTTGGATGAGATTCGTTTGGAGAATAGGAATAAGACGGCGAAAAAGTACGGGAAGGACGCGTTGATGTCGGTGGAGGACGTGATCGCGGAACGGGGGGACGTGGAGGATGAAGATGAGTCGGAATGGGGGATGGACGACGACGCGGTGTGGGACGAGATGCTGGACGGCGTCGAGGACGCGTTGAATGACTTTGACGACGACGACGAAGACGACGAAGACGACGAAGACGATGAGTCCATTCGCATCATCGACGTGTAAATTTAATTATTAGTTGAGAGACTGGTGTTTTAATTCTACTGCTATTTTTCCACTTTGCCTCACAGCGTCGACAACACGTTTTGCGCCTTCGACGCCAGGATCTTCACAGCCTCCTTGAAAATCGTGCCGGGCGCCATCTGCCCGATCGTTTCGATGGTAAAAATGAAGTGGTCCTTACGTTTGCGCACGGCAATCTTATCCGCCCACCCTGGTTCACCCGTAAGCTCGCGCACGCGCTCGACGCAAAAGTCGCACCCGCGCGACTCGACCACCTTGACCGTCTTTTTATCACCCTTTCCTTCGCACGCGTAACACTTGTGCGTCTCGCTAAAGTTTGCACACTTTTTCATGAACTCATCCGCGTCCGCGCCCGTGATGGGCTCTAAAATCGTAATCTCCGGCACCATCTTGTACCAACACGTGCCCACGGGCGACCACTTCGCGTGCTCCTGTCCGATGCCCTTGACGCAGTGGCATTCGAGTTCCACCTCTTGACCGGGCGCGAGTTTCACGAGCAAAATATCGTCGTGCACGCATCCAAGCTCTTGATCGCCGACGACTTCCTTCTGTGAGCGCTTAAAATCGGAATACTTTGCCCCGTTCTCCTCCGGAAGCTGACTCCCCTCCGGACACCACGTCAACGCGTTCGAGTACACCGACCGATTCACAACCTCACCGAGCGTGCCGTCGGGATTCCGTTCCTTATGACACCGCACGTGCATCTTCAGCACGATCGTATTCGTCTCGTTCGCCGCGTCACCCTCCCCTCGATACTCAAACATCGCCGGATCCGCCTTAATCGGCACCAAACCGAGTCGATGCGCGAAAACCTCGTCCGCGACGACGCTCGTATTATTCACCACGAACACCTTCTCAATCGCCATCGTCGGCACCTCACTGAGTATGATCCTCCGAAACGCGTTCGCAAACGCCGGCGAGCACCCCTCGAGCTCGAACACGCACCGCTCCTCGTCGCTCGTCGTCAGCGTCAGCGCGAACGTCTCTCGAAACCGCTCCGCGCTGAACGCGAAATCCTTCCCCACGCTCGCGTACGCCCCCCCGTACGCCACCTCGTTCACGTTCGCGTTGTGCTCCGCTCCCGCGCGCACGTAGTGCCTCTGCTCTTCCAATCGCTCGAGCATCCGTCGCATCTGCGCCGAGACGTCGTCGTCGCGCGTCGCGCGCGCCGCCGCCGCCTTGCCCATCGCGTCGTCGCGATTCGTTCGCGATTCGTTCGCCTCTCGTTCGCCGCTCGCGGTTCGCCGCTCGATCGACGCGCGTTCGATCGCCGAAGTGCGTCGCCGTCGCCGCCGTCGCCGTCGTCGTCGTCGGCGCGTCGCGCGCTCGCGCCGTCGCGCGCGCGCGCGCGCGTCGCGGCGAATGCGCGTGGCGTCGTCCGTGTGTGTCTTCACCATCAAAGTATCACTACATAGTCACGCACGCCATCTGTATACGTTACCTACCATCGTATAGAAACACGTTCGACGTCCAGTCTCGAGCACACGCGCGACGCGTTCGAACGCCCGGCGACGCGCGCACTTCGCGGCGCGTCGACGCGGCGCGCGACGCGCGCGCGCGCCGACGCGCGACGCGCGGTGACGTAAAATCGCGACGCGCGGCGAGCGCGCGCGCGCGACGATCGAGCGCGGCGAGCGCGCGCGACGAGCGCGCGCGATGGATTTCGACGACGGCGCGGACGACGACGACGCGTTCGCCGCGATCGACGTCGACAGCGTCGTGCGAGGCGCGCGCGCGGCGAGAGACGCGTCAAACGAGACGCGCGCGACGTCTCGGGGAAGCGCGGGCGGGAAGGGCGCGGAAGGAGGACGACGGCGGGAGGGATGGGACGCGAAGGAGAACGCGGGGCGCGACGAAGACGCGACGCCGGCGGCGAGGCGGGACGCGATGCGCGCGGGCGCGAACGCGCGGGAGGAGGGGACGGGGAATCAGTTGACGGTGACGTCGATGTTTGCCGCGGCGGCGGGGGCGCGGGCGCGACCGACGACGGTGCTCGGGGAGGTTCGGGAACGGTTGGCGCGCGCGCCGGAGACGACGACGACGACGACGGGGATCGGGCGGGAGAAGAAGCGAAAAGAAAGCGCGCCGGCGAAGAGGAAGCATCAGGGGACGCTGCCGAAGGAGTTGATGATTCGTAAGTGTCCGGACAAGGCCCGGGAGCTGGAGGCGTTGATGACGAATTTGGCGCCGGACGCGCTGGGCGCGAGAGACGCTTCGGGCTTGACGCGGTGCGATTCCGCGGGCGGACCCGAGGGGTTGCCCATGGATCCGGAAGCGATTCAAACGTACGTCTATCCGGCGCAGATTTCGCGGCGTGATTATCAGTTTGACATGGCGCGTAACGCCCTGCTGACGAACTCACTGGTATGCCTGCCCACGGGTTTGGGCAAGACGCTCATCGCGGCGGTGGTGATGTACAACTATTACCGATGGTTTCCCACGGGGAAGATTATTTTTATGGCGCCCACGCGACCTTTAGTGGATCAACAGATGTCAGCGTGTCACACCGTGGTGGGGATTCCCGCCTCTGACACCATCGTATTGATGGGAAGCACGAAGAAGGACGACAGCGGATCGAGACGAGACTTTTGGCGAGAGAAACGTCTCTTCTTTTGCACCCCGCACACGGTAGCGAACGATTTGGAAAGCGGCGATTTGGACGCCAAACAAATCGTGTGCGTCGTCGTCGATGAAGCGCACCACGCGCGAGGACAGTACGCTTCCGCGGAAGTGCTTCGTTTACTTCACGAACGAAAAGTGAGATTTCGTTTATTGGCGCTCACGGCGACGCCGGGGCAAGGATTGGACGAAGTTCAAAAAGTCGTCGAGACGCTGCGCATCGGACGTATCGATTTCAGAAGCGACCAAGACCCCGATGTTTCGCGTTACACGCACAAGCGCGAGATGACTGTGGAAAAGGTCAAGCCCGATCAGGCGATGTCTCACGTGCAGGACATGCTGTGCGAGCTACTGCGCCCGTGCTGCGCGCAACTCGTCAACATGGGCGCGCTCGGCGAAGCGGGCTTTCGAATGTTGACGTTTATTAAAAATAAAGCCACAAACGGGGCATCGCGCGTCGAACCACCGGCGTGGTTCACGCTGCAATCCGCACAGCAGGCGATATATAGAAATCAGCACCAAGTGCGCGCCAGAGGGCAAGCGTTAGGCTTGCTCGAGACCGCGATGGAACTCAGTAAGGCGTACGAGCTTTTGCTCAAGTACGGCGCCAAGAGCGCGTACGATTACATCGATAAGCGCGGTCGAGACAAGAGCAACACGCTCGTTCATCGCAGCGACCCAGTATCAGTAGAGTTGGTGGATTTGATTCGTTCGATGTCGTCAAACGGCGCACATCACTCGCCAAAACTCGACAGATTGACGTCGATTCTAAAGCAACACTTCAGAGACGCTACGGCGGATACGCGAGTGATCATTTTCACATCGTACCGTGAAAGCGTCAAGGACATCGTTCAAGCCCTTCGCGAGGTCCCCGCTGGCGAGGATACCGCGTGCAAGATTAAAGTTGCAGAGTTCGTCGGTCAGGGCGATACGGGCGCGACGGGTAAGAAACGGGCGCCTGGTGCTACCTCGCGCGGTACTAAGGGACAGACGCAAAAAGAACAAAAGCAGACGCTGGACGATTTCAGAGCCGGAACGCTGAACACACTCGTGGCGACATCCATCGGAGAAGAGGGATTGGACATTCCGAGCGTAGATTTGATTTTTTTCTTTGACGTCGTTGATACCATTCGTGCCATTCAACGAATGGGTCGAACTGGTCGAGCGCGCGATGGCAAAGTCGTCATTCTCGCGACGGAGGGTAAAGAATACGCCAAGTTTACGAGCGAGCAGAAAAAGTACGAAACTTTGATGACGTGCCTACGAATGCCAGAAACGCACTTTCGGCTCGACAAAAAGTGTCCTCGCATCGTTCCAGATGGCGTGACACCGGTATGTCAACTCGCTATGATCGAACCATCTCCTGCGGAGAAGAAGACCAAGTCCAAAATGAGCGAACAAGCGGAAGTGGCGAAGCCAAAGAAGCCAAAGAAAGCGATGGGTGCGAAAGCTCTTTTGAATGCGGCGAACAAGCTCAACGATACTCCTCTTGATGCGGCGAGCAAGGCCATTCTTTATGCGTACGAATACCAGGGAAGTGCGATGGAAGATCTCGATATTTCGGCGTCCACGCCGTTTCTTTCGCGCCCGCATCCGGTGTACGCAATCGAGCATAGTGACTTGACCCGCGCGTTCATCGGTGTGATGGCGGATTTGCAAGACATGCCACGCGTCGATGCTACTGGGAGTGCCCTTTTGAATGGACCATGCGCCGAAAGTCGGCTCAAGCAAACATCAGCACCAAACTTGATCGAGCCAGAGCTGCAACGAGACGAGTCGAACGCGCCGACTGTTGTTGAGGCAATTGATGTCGAAGAATTCCCCGTCAATGACGATTTCCAAGACGACTGGGGCAACGACTGGCCTGCAACATCACAAGACGGTCCTGCGTACGAGGCGGCGATCAAAACGAGTCAAGAAGTTTTGGAGGAATTCACGCAGTTGAGCGATGCGGTTCCGCGGCGCATTTCCATGCACAGCGCCTCGCCGGCGCAGCGACCTTTGCAATCATCTGTTCTCGACTCATCCCCGCACGACTCGCAAGAGCTCGAAGATACGAAGGGCGATGGAAATGATGGTGATGACGATGATGATGATTACGAAGAAACGTTGGGTGACATGCTCTTCACCAAGAAGCAGCAGAGATTGGCGCGCGAACTGAGACTCAGCTCTTCCAGCGACAAAGTCGAAGAAAAACGCAAGAGTCAAGATCGACTGTCGATGCCTCCGCCTCCGCCTCGCATGACACCTCAGAGCACTGGTAAGGCGTCCGACGCCGCGCAATCATCAGGTGGAAGCGAGCTGAACTTCAAGCGTCACGTGCGTAAGACCAACGCGCGCGTGCTCATGTCGCAAGAAATTTCACCCATCATCGGCGACGGTCCCGAGGAAGCGCAAAACGATGGCGGCGAAGACGACGACGATGACGACATCGAATTCATCGGCGAGGAACCCGCTTCTCGCCCGCGTCGTCAGCAGCGTGTGCGCGCACAGCCTGCGTTCAACCCTCGGAAGAGGCGGAACTGTTTCATCGACGACGAGGCGGATGCGAGCGAAGAAGAGGACGGCGAAGAGGACGGCGATATGTCATCCGGCGACGAGAGATTCATCGCAAATTCCCAGGGAGACGACGCTATTGCTGAGCATCCGGGAGCGCGTTTCGCCGAAGCGACTCCCGATGAAGCGCCATGGCAACGCGTCACGCGAGATGCTCCAGCTGGAGTCGATTTGGCGCAGACTTTTGCCGCGTTGGGACCACGTGAACGGCACGCTGTGCAAGACACGCCAAGCCCGACCCAACGATGGGGTGGAAGTGGCGAAACGCGGTCTTCGAGTAAATATGATTCGAGTTTCATAGATGACGGCTCTGACGCTGGCTTGGATGATTCCGTCCAGCGACCGGCTCGTCAACCCGACGTCGTCGAAATTGACCCAGAACCTGTCCCCCGCGTTGAACAAACTGCGGAAGATATGTGGGCCGAATTCGATGACGATGGCATAGAAGATTGGGATGACGACGGGTGGAGTGCTGGCGATGCGCAGCCCGTTGCGGATACGAACGTGAATGACGATGGGTGGGGCGTCGCGAGTCAACAAAACCAAAACGCGGGCGCGAGCGATGACGACTGGTAATGTGACTGGGCAAATCAGAACATTAGAGGATTTGAATACAAACATAGGCGTAACAATCATTTTGGAGCACGCGAATACATAAAATACGTTACGCGGCGGACGGCGAAGAAGGTGGCAACGAGCCCAGAGGCGCGGTCGCACCGTCGAGATGCAATTCAATCTTTGGCGGCGGTTTCCTGCGGCGCCGTGACGGAGGCGTCGGCGGAAGGGCGAGAACCGGTTTCCGAAGTCGTTGCAGTAATTCTTCAATGTGGCGAAGCGTTCGTTGCGATGACAGTCGACCGAAATGGGTGGCGATGTCGCTCCACTTTTCGGGAACGTTCGTGGCGTCGTCGCTTGAAGCAAACAATCGTCGAGCCGTTTCGGCTCGTTCATGTCCTTCTTTCGTCGCCTCGTTGAAACATTTCGGGCACACGCATTGACGATCGCACAACAAGTACACGTACATCTTCAAACAATCTTCACACGAACACGTTTCGGCAAAGAAATCGTAGCCCACAATGCCGTCGATGTCGGTGTGAAGTTTGAGCGCTTCTTCGCACGCGCACGAGTGGTACATTGGCGAATTAGGATGATCGATTACCGAGTGGAGCACGTCTTTGTGCGTTTCCAAACCGACGTCGTGATCCAGACGATTGCGCTGATACTGTCGCATGATGTCACGCAACGCCTTCGTCGCGTCTTCGCAGCGCGCGTCGAGCGATTCGTGCGAATTAGACATGAACAAAGTCAATTCCCAGTGCGCCTTTTCGACGCGTTCGACTCTGCGACGAATGAACCGTCTACCCTTACCTTTTGCGGTGTGCTTCGGCTTTGTCGCGATGTCGATCCACTTTAGCGGTGGCAACGGCAACTTGTCTTGCTTTTGCGATGGCGCCAAAGCGATCGACGGCGTCGCCGGCAAAGGCTTCGGCAGCGCGGGATACTCCTCCTCCGCCGCCGAATCGGCGAACGAAGGTTGCGGCAGCGCCGAGGGCGACGGCGGCGCGGTATCCGGTGACGATGTCCCGGGAGACGGCGATGAAGAACATCCCATCACGGTACGTCCGGAACCCGACGTGTGACTCTTCTTCGGCGACGACCTTTTCGACGTAGATCTCCGCGTCGCCCCTCGCCGAGTCGGTTTGCCGATTCGCGTCGGCGACGCCGATCCCGCGCCTCGCATCATCAGCATCCCCGCCGCCACTCGACTCGCCTCCATCGCCGCGCACATCGCCATCTCGCGCTCTCGCATCGCCTTCATCGCGTCCCTTCGCGTCGCGATCAACGCCTCGCGCATTTCATCGTCCAAAATCTCCGCGACGACGACGATCGAATCGGCGGCGCGCGCCGTCGACAACACCGCCACCAATCCCAACCCACTCACCGCCACGAACCGCGTCGCGTGCGCCGGCGCGCGCGCGTGCGCGATCGGCACCGTCGGCATCGGCGCTCCCGCGCCCCACGCCCCTCCCCGCACGCCCTCGAACGCGCCGCGCATGACGTTTCGACCCCCCTCGCGCGTCGCGCCGAGTGCCCCGATCCCTTCGACGCCGCGCGTCGTCCTCGTTCCCGTCCCGCGCGCCCGCTCGTCGCGCGCCGCGCGCGCCGAAGCGCGTCACCGCGCGCGCGCCGCCCGCCCGGCGCGCCCGCCCGCGCGACGACGCGTCGTCGCGTCGTCGCCCCGCGCGACGCGCAGTGCCGACTTCGCCGACCGCGCGATCGCGCGATCGAGGTTCGTCGACGACCCTCGCGCGAGGTTCGACGCGCGCGATCGAACCTCGCGATTTCGGGGTCGATCGACGCGCGCGCCGACCGACGGCGATCGCGCGATCGAGGTTCGTCGACGACCCTCGCGCGAGGTTCGACGCGCGCGATCGAACCTCGCGATTTCGGGGTCGATCGACGCGCGCGCCGACCGCGCGATCGCGCCGACCGCGCGTCAGAACACCGCGCGCGTCGACGACCGTCATGCTGCGCGCGCTCGCGAGACGAGAGGTGCGAGGCGACGACGCGAGGCGACGCGAGGCGACGACGACGACGCGCGCGCGCGAGGCGAGGCGACGACGACGCGCGCGCGCGAGGCGACGCGCGAGACGTTCGTAGGGTTGGCGAACGATCGATCGCGGGGCGCGAGGGACGACGGCGACGCGCGACGGCGACGCGCGACGGCGACGCGAGGGCGAGGGTGAGGACTGACGGAGACGCGGTGTGGTTTCGGGGGGTAGGTTGGGGCGTTCGCGCGCGCGGCGCGACGGACGTACGCGGGGGACGCGGCGGCGCCGGCGACGGGGAGCTGGGACGCGATCAAGACGGAGGCGTTGTCCGACGCCTCGCACAAGGAGCTCATGGCGCTGCAAAAGGCTGTCGCTGATATGCGCGATGCGGTCGCGCGCGCGGCGTATAAGGGACCGGAACCGGATTTCGCGGCGATGCGCAAGGATACGAAGATGCCGGAAATCGTGGACGAGTTTGAGAAGGCGTACAAGGGCGTGACCAAGCCGGATGCGAAGAGCCCGGAAATCGAGGCTTTGCGATCGTCGTTCGTGGAGATCGAAGCCGAAGCGAAAGCGCACGCGGAGCACGCGACGAAGCGCATTGCTGAACTCGATCTCGAGCTCAAGGCCATCGAAGAGCAACGCTCCAAGCTCGGGTCGATCACCATGGACGAATACTTCCAAACCAATCCGGAGCTGAAGAAGAAGATTGACGACAGGATCAAGAACGATCAGTGGTTCGAGGTCTAATCTCGATCGTCTGTTCGTGTATTTCCCCTTAGCAGAGCGTCACGCAAGTTGTGATTATAGATTTTTCTGAAACTTATCGAGTCCCGCCGACTTCAGAGTTTGACTCTCGCCGGTCGCCGTCGCGCGACCGGACCATGGCGACGTCGCTCGATGAACCCGCGCGCGGTCGCACGAGTGGCGTTGATTCGACTTCCAACGCGCGGTTGAACTCGCAAGACGTCGAGGAACGCTCGACGGAGCGCGCGGACTCGCGAAGCGCGTTGACCGCGGTGGACCGCGCTCGAGGACGCGCGGGTGTCGCGCGAGAGAGCTCGCAACCATGCCGCCCGAGAGCGGTGCGATTCGCGACGACGACGCCGAACACAATCACGCATAGTATTATGCTCGCTCGCGGCTGGAGCGAGGTCTCGCCCACGGACTCGAATTGGGATTTGTTTTACGCGGACGTCGGTTGGATACACGAAAACGTGCCTTACAAGAGCGGCGCGCACATGGCGGAGCACCAACGCGTGAACCATTTCGCTAATCACGTGGAGCTGACGCGCAAGGATTTGATGGCGAAGAATTTGAACCGGGCGAAGAGACAAGCCGCGAAGAAAGGGGGAACTGAGGCGGCGAAATGTTTTGATATTTTACCCCTCACGTACGTGATGCCGCACGAGGCGTTGATGATGCAGCGCGCTTTCCGTGATCACGGTGGCTTGTGGATCATGAAACCGATCGGACGCGCGCAGGGTAAAGGAATTTTCATGGTCCATAAACTCTCTCAAATCACCAAATGGCTCGCCGAGCGCGAGAAGAGTGGTGCGGAGAATATATGCATCGACAACTACGTCGCGCAGCGATACATTTCCAATCCGTATTGCGTCGGCGGTAGAAAATTTGACATGCGCTTGTACGTGTTGGTTCTTTCATATCGCCCGCTTCGGGCGTATTTATATCGCGAAGGATTCGCAAGATTCACCGCGGCGCGGTACACGTGCGACAAGGAGTCGTTGGGAGATGAAATGGTGCACTTGACGAATCACTCGGTGCAAAAGCGAGACGCGAATTACGACGCTTCCAAGTGCGATTTGCGATGGAGCGCGCGTAGTGTTCGCCAGTACATCGCCGCGAAGCACGGCACGGCGACTTCGGACGCGCTCATAGAAGAGATTACCAAACTCATCATCAACTCTTTGCTTTCCGTGGCGCCAGTGATGATAAACGATCGACATTGTTTTGAAATGTACGGGTACGACGTCATGTTGGACGAAAATTTGCGACCGTGGCTCATCGAAGTAAACGCGTCACCATCGATGAGCGTCGATAGCGCGAGCGATAGAGCGTTGAAAACGGCACTCTTCGAAGATGTGCTAAACGTGGTCGACATGGAGAAGCAATTCGATCGAACGAGTGACACCGCGAAACGCGTTGGGGGCTTTGATTTAATACACGACGGCGTCGTCGTCGAAGAAAATCTACGCCTACTCGGGGCACTGAATGACGATAGAGAATCATCTTTGGCGCGAACGCAAATGGTTTATGATGAAAAAATGGCGATGTGATCGATTTAAACGTCGTACTGCTCGTCTTCATCTTGCGGTTCATCCTTCAAAATCGGTTTCCCTTCGGCGTCGAGCGGCCAAGGATTCCCGTCCACGTCGACGGGCACGTCGAGTTTCATCAACGTCGGCACGCTCCACGGGTATCGTTTCACCATCCCATACTCGATCGGTCTGCCAAAGTTTTTCTGCGCGCGCGAAATGAAAATCATATCGTCAGTCCCTCGCCTCGATCGCGTCGACGTCTCGAACGACTCGCCTTGAAATTTTCTTGAAAAATTCTCTGCGCCTCCTTGAACTCCGGCGTCGTGAACGACAACCGCGGATCCTCAAACTCGCGCATCTTCTCTAACTTCTCCGTGTGTTGCTTCATCTGTTCCAGCAAGTCCATCTGTTCCTTGTCGTTCGGATCGACGCGTCGTTCAAAGTCCTCGAGCTTGGCTCTGTCCTCCTGCGCGTCGTCGTTCGTCGCCGTCAGTCACCGCGCGCGTCTTTCGCGCGCGTCACCGCACCTCGGCCGCCGCCGCGCCTCCCGTCCATCTCGCCGCGCCCGACATCGCGTCTCCCGCGCGTCGTCGCGCCTTCGTGTGTCGTCCCGCGCGCGCGTCCCCGCGCGCCTCGTTCGTAACGCTCGTGCGTTTTTCGAGCGAAAACGACGAAAAAAAAACTAAGAGGTGAATGCGATGTGTTACGGAATGTCTCCTTACTTGTCACGCGCCCGAATTCGTTGACGAGCGATTCGTCCGCCGGCGCGCGCGCGCGCTTACGGGCGGGCGGCGGCGGCACACCGCGCCGTCTCGCGCGAGCGCTGCGCATGGTGCGCGCGGGCGCGCAGATATTCTTCGCGAGCGTGCGCGCGGTGCTGGAAATATTCTGCGTCGGCGCCGTCGGCGTCCTGGGCGCGCGCCGAGGCTGGCTCGACCGCAAGACGTGCAAGACGCTGTCGACGTTTAATGGAAACTTTTTCCTGCCGGCGCTGCTTTGGGTGTCCCTGAGCCGCTCGGTGAGCGCGAGCGCGCTGCGAAAGCTGTGGTTACTGCCGGTGACGTGCGTCGCGCACGTGACGCTCGGACTGGCGCTCGGGCTGGGCGTCGTGCGCTGGGCGCCGGTGAAGCCGGGCTTCAGAACCGTCGCGTTGATGTCGAGCGGATTCGGCAACTCGCTGGCTTTGCCGGTGGTCGTGGCGAGGGCGATCATCAAGAACCCGAGGATTGGGAATTTGACGTTCACGAGCGATGATAACGATCGAGCGGTGTTGTATCTGTCGTCGTACGTGGTCGTGCTGAGCGGGCTGATGTGGACTCTCGGACCGTTTTTGTTCAGACGACGCGTAGCCGCGAAAGTTTCGCTCGAGGGAGGGGATGGGGGGGAGATGAGCGAACAGGCGGAACGCGATCGAACGCTGATGCGACAGCGTTCTTTCGCGAATAGGACTTTAGATTTTACGCGGACGTTTTTCAATCCCGCAATCGCCTCGTGCGTGTTGGGCGTCGCGACTGGGATGGCGCCGCCGGTGCGAGACATAATTTTTAACCCCGGGCGCGCGCTGAGTTGGATCGGTGGATCCGCGGAAATGTTAGCCGACGCGGCGATTCCTTCGATTTTACTCGTAATCGGGGCGTCGTTGGCGTACGGTCCCGATTACAGCTTGGCGGATCGAAAGACGTCTCTCGCCATCGTCGGAGTGCGATTCGCAATAATACCATTCTTTACGATTGGGCTGTATTATGCCTTTCGCAACGTCAGTGGGATCGCGCCCGACGATAAAACGTTTTGGCTCGTCTTCTTGATGCTCGGCACGACGCCGACGGCGAACAACATGATGCTTCAAGCTCAAATGTTCCACGACGACGATCGCGCGGGCGCCGGCGTGGGCACGTTGCTGTTTTGGCAATACCTCGCGTGTCCGGTGTTTCTCACCGCATTCGTGTCGTGGTACTTAGCCATGATCGATCGGTGATCGTCTCGATTACAGTCGCCGCGCCGCGGTTGTTTGTTATTTACTTTCTAGTCTTAGGCGACGTCGAAACGTCCACTTATTATTGATTCGCGATGCGCAAACCATTCTGAATCGTCTTCGAGTACTCGCCAACCGCCTGCACGATGAGCTCATCTTCTTCCATGCGCTCGGCGCGTTCTTTTTGAAGGCCGAGTTTCAGAGTCCCGAGCTCCTCGAGCACGACGGCGTGGAAGTCGCCTTCGCCCGCGGCGCTCTGGTGTCGCACCTCCTCCACCACCGACGCCAACTTCCCCACCGCGCTCTCCCGCGTGTTCCTCTCCGCCTCCACCTTCGTTCGCAATTCGTTCACCTCCTGTCCGACGCGCGCGATCATCTCCGCCTCGCGCTCCAGTCTCGCCAACCGTTCGTCGTCCAACGCCGCGCCGAAGTCCTCCACCCGTCGACTCAAACTCGTCGTCATCGTCTCCACCTCCATCGTCCTCTGTTCTTTCTCCGCGCTCAGCGCCTCGTGCACGCTCTCGATCGCCGTCGTCAGCGCCGTCACGCTCGCGCTCAACCGTTCCTCGACCGCCGTCGCCCGCGCGCTCAGCGTCGCCTCCGTCTCCCGCAGCATCCGTTCCAACCGTCCCGCGCTCTCCGCGCGCGCCTTTTTCTCCGCCTCGCTCGCGCGTTTCAATTCGCGCTCGAGCGCGTCCAGCCTTCCCTCGATCGCGTGCATGCGATCGCTCTCGAGCGCGCGCCGGTGCGTCTTTTCTTGTTCCAAATCGCCGTAGAAGGATTGAAACCGTTCATTCAATCGCGCCAGTTTCGTCGCCGCGCGCGACGTCATCGCGAATTCGCGACGCCGCGCGACGCGAAATCGATCGAGTCGACGCCTCGCGCGCGCTGAGCCGGCGTCGCGGCGACGCGCGGATGAATGACGACGGATGACGAATCGCCGCGCGGTACCTCGTCCTCACAATGTCGCGCGCGGTCGCGTCGCGCGCGGCGCGCGCGCTGCTGCGCGCGCGCGTCGCGCGCGTCGCGGACGCCGCGTCGGCGACGGGCGCGACGGCGCGCGCGCGCGGCGCGGCGGCGACGCGCGCGGTGACGCATCGAGCGCGACCGTCGACGTCGGCGCGAGGCTTCGCGGCGAGCGCGAACGCGCCGAAGCGACCGAGAGGCGCGGACGCGGACGACGCGAACGCAGACTTCGCGAAGTACCTGTTCGCGCTCGTCGTCGGCGTCGTCGGGGCGACGTACGCGTCGGTGCCGCTGTATAGAATGTTTTGTCAAGCCACCGGGTTCGGCGGGACGACGCGCCGAGCGACGCTCGAGGATAAATTAAAGAGCGATGCGTGGAGCGAAGCGCGAAGAGACGAGGCGCGAGGACGAGAGATAACGATATATTTTAACGCCGACGTCGCGGAAGGGATGCCGTGGCGATTCACGCCGACGCAGAAGAGTATCAAAGTGAGACCGGGAGAGTCGGCGTTGGCGTTTTACACGGCGAAGAATTTGACGAAGACGCCGGTGACGGGCGTGGCGACGTATAACGTGCAGCCGAATAAGTGTGGGGCGTACTTCAATAAGGTGCAGTGTTTCTGTTTCGAGGAACAGCGATTGCGAGGGAAGGAGGAGGTGGATATGCCGGTGTTGTTTTACATCGATCCCGAATTCGCGAGCGACCCAAACATGCGAGACGTGAAGAGTTTGATTCTCTCCTACACGTTTTTCAAGAGCGATGATTTCGAAGACGACGTCGACCAAGACGATGAGAAACCATCGGGCGTTCGCGTGCACGGTCCTGGGGTCGTCGCCGCGAGTTAGATGCATTGTGATAGATTTTAGTTTCGCTGCGTTTAAAACGTCCCAGAGCTGTCGTCGCGTCGCGCGCGCTTCCGCACACCTCGACGCGCGTCGGCGCGCCTCGGCGCCGTCGACCGCGCCGCGCGATGACGACGGTACCCGAAGCATCGTCACCGCGTCCAGGCGACGCCCTCGACGCGCTGCGCGCGCAACTCACCTGTCCGCTCTGTCGCGATGTCTTCACCGACCCGACGACGCTGCCGTGCAATCACACCCACTGCTTCGAGTGCGTCGCTCGCGCGCTCGGAGGCAAATCGTGGGACGCCAGCGCGTGCCCGGAGTGCGCGGCACCGACGGTGATGAAGGATTTGAGCGTGAACATGACGCTGAAGAGTTTCGTGGAGAATTTTAAGAGCGTCGACGCGGAGCTGCGCGAGGCGTTAGGGGCGATGCGAGAGTTGGGAGGCACGGAAGCGATGGATTGCGATGGTGATGATGGAGACGACGTCGGTGCGGGCGATCGTGGTGGAACGCTGGCCGACGGGGGCGTGATGGAGGGCGACGACGCGCGCGAGCGCGAGGCAAAGGCGTGCGAGAAGCTCGCCGAAACCATTCGCGCGATCGACGCCACGCTGGCCGTGATCGACAAGAAATTAGCGGTGTACAAGGCGAACGATGAAGCGTTAGAGTCACACACACAGCCGCGGACGCAGACGCAGCCGGGGACGCAAGGGACGTTGGATATTGAGTCGATGACGTTGTCCGAGTTGCGGCGCCTGTATCGCAACGTCTTAGGCAGATCTGCGGCGTCGACTCGGAAGAAACCGTGGTTCGTCAAAGAGTTGTCGCAGTACGATCGAGACGTCATGGCCGCGGCGATGGCGGCGACGCAGCCCGAATCTCCTAAAGTCGTCGTGGCGTATAGCTCGAGCGCGCTACGATGCGGCGGAAGCCAGGATGAAAAGTTTGCCGAAGTCGAACGCGTCATAAAGTCCATCGACGCCGGCGCAGTGTTCATGGGCATGAAAGATCTGACGTCCGAGTGCACGCATTTGATCATGGACACCGGATCCAAAGATCGGGTGGTGAGAAAAAGAACGGTCAAATACGTCGACGCCATCGCTCGAGGGTTGTACGTCGTGCACGAGGACTGGCTCGCCGATTGCGCGGAGCGCGGGAGTTTTTCAAACGAAGAGGCCTTCGAATTAAAAGACGGTACGGGTACAGGCTCAGATGGCGCATCGCATAGCTTCGCGGACGGTCCTCGCCGCGCGCGAGTGTGCCGCGAGACGAATCAAAGACGGCTCTTTGAAGGCATTCGCGTGCGCGTCCAATGTTGCGGCGACGCGCTCCCCGCGTCGGCGTTGGAGAACATCTTAAGGCTCGCGGGTGCCATCATCGAGCCCGCGTCGCCGAAAACGCCGCGTAGATCATCTCGCCGACATAGTTCGGCGGTACGAGATCACGACGCGGTTCCGGATAGCGAGGACGAAGCCGACGACTCGCGCGAAACCGATTCCGTCGTCGAGGACGTCGCCGGCGATGGAGAAGACGAGGACGATGTGGTCGTGACTTTAGTGGACGATTTAACCCCTCGCTCGACTTTCAAATCGATCTCTAAACCGGTGAATTGGAAATGGGCGCTCGAGTGCGTCACGCGTTGGGAACTGTTGCCCACGCTAAAGTGGCTCAAGCGATGAACGTGAACGATTATTTGACTAGCGCGCATTGATTGAAAATTGTAACGATATCGCGCGCGCGCGCTGTAGTACAAAAAAACACGAAAACACGAAAACGAGCCCGAACGCCGCGATCACGGACCCGGGTACGTGCAAATCCCCACCTGCGCCACGGGTCGACACGACGCGCCCTTCGGACATCCTCCGTTCGGCGCGTCGTCTCTCGGATTACACACCAACGCGCATCGGTTCGGTTTATCGCTCCCCGGCGTCTGCAGCACGCACATCCCTCGCGCCGTCGCCCCTCGATACGGATCTTCCGGGCACGGCGACGCCACCGAGCACGACGGCGAGCAGAAATCTCCCGGCACGCCCTGAATCTGCACCTTCATCTCCGTCGCCAGGCACGCCCGCCTCGCGGGATCGCCGTACGGCTTCGACCGCCCTCCCGGTTTCGGTCCCGGCGCCGCGAGCGCGCCGACCGCGTCCATGATCTCCGCCGCCGTCTTCGCGAGCGCACCGAGCGCGCCGAGCGCGTCCGCGCGCGTTCGCGCGCCGTCGAGCGCGCGCGCTGGATCCGCGTTCGCCATCGCGTCGTCGTTCAGCGCGACCGTCGTCGCGGTCGCGGTCGCGGTCGCGGTCAGCGTCAGCGTCAGCGTCAGCGTCAGCGTCAGCGTCAGCGCGAGCGCGCGGAACGTCGCGCGGGCGCGCGTCGCGCGGCGTCGCGTCGGCATCGCCGTCGTCGTCGACGCGTGCGGTCGGCCCAGTCGTGGGGCGCGGTCGACGCGCGCGGATGTTTTCACACGCCACCAGATGCGTTTTCATCACGGTGTCGCATCATATTCCGCCTCGCGCGACCCGCGCGCGAGTTTCGCGAAGATGACATCGATCGAAGCCTTCGCGGCGAAGAACGCAAAGTTAGACGCGATACGAAAAGAGCGCGACGCCGCGTGCGGGTGGCGCATGTGGTTCGCGTGCGCCGTCTTCTCGTTTCTGCTCGTCGGGCCGGTGGTCTCGCTGGTGCCCATGATGCGAGGCGCGGGACCGGCGTACGTGGCGATCGAGCTCGCGATGATCGCGATGATCGCGTGGTGCGCGGTGGAATACGGGCACAGAAGGGCGGTTTGGTTCATTTGCATCGCGCGGGGAGTGTGCGTGACGTTCGAGAAGACGGAAGGCTTTCGAGCTTGGGCGACGCGGGCTCCGATGACGTTTGCCATCGTTTTCGTCGCGTTGCACGGTTTCATCACGTACCTGGGGTTAGATCCGACGTTATCGAAAGGAGAGCTGGCGGACATTCTTCTCGCTGTATTATCGATACTGGCGGTCATGTTTGTACTGCTGATGACGAAGAATTTGTGCGACATCGAGGGCGCGAATGCGCTGCTGACGGTGCCCATGTTTGTCTATTTTTTCGACGATGACGACATCTTAGTCGAGCGCGGTTTCGCCACGGTTTCTTTCGCTGTTTTGGCCAAGTACGTGCTGATCGATCGCAAAGATGAAAAGATGGCTCTGCAGAAATTTTCGTGGAATGAAATTCACGCGTTACACGGCGAATCGGCGAATACAGACGGTGACTCGGCGTATCGGCGACCCACGCTCATCGATGGGATCCGCTTGGTGGCTTTTTTGAAAATTTACAAAGATTTGGAATCTTGACACGCGCTACGCTAGTTGTTGCATGTTCGAGCTAATCACTGAGCTGCAATTCGCCGCATGCAGTGATGGCGACTTGGCCGAGAGGTTGACCCGATTCGGTTCCGACGGCTTCACACGCGGCGACGACATCCATACCTTCTAATACGCGTCCGAACACCACGTGCTTGTCATCCAAGCTCGGCGCTGGCGCGGTTGTGATGAAAAATTGCGATCCATTCGTGTTTGGTCCCCGATTAGCCATGGACAACACACCTGCGTCGTCGTGTGATATCCCAAACGCCTCGTCGTCGAAATCTTCGCCGTACACGCTCTCACCTCCTTGTCCGTTCTGCAGCGTGAAATCTCCACCCTGACACACGAACCCTTTGACTATTCTATGCAAACACGACCCTTCGTACGTTAATTTCTTTCCACTCTTCGCGCTCAGACCCTTCTCTCCCGTGCAAAGCGCTCTAAAATTTTCCACCGTCTTTGGCGCGTGCTTTCCGTACAACCCAAACACGATTCGCCCTCTCGCCTTTCCATTCACGCTGACGTCAAAGTAACACTTACACGTCACCGTGACGTCTCCCGGGGGTGGTAAATCGCTCTCTAACACTTTCTCCCACGCGTCGTATCGGTTCGCCTTTTCCAACGTCACCGTCACGCGCTCGAGCTCTTTCTCCCAGTAGCACCCGTCGACGTCCACCGCGCTCGGAAACGCGCCCTCGACGACGGCGACGCCGTCATCCAGCGTGCAAACGCGCATGTGATCGCTGAAAATCTTCACGTCGAGCACCGCGCGCGGGATGTCGCGCGGGAGAGTGATTTCGAGCTCGACTTCGGAATGTCCCGGTGGCGCTTTGACTTTGACGCGCACGTCGTCGACGTGTCTCAACAGCGCCTCGGCGGCGCGCGAGAGTGAGCGGTGACGATGGTTCGACGCCCGAGATGCGCTCGCACGGAGCGCGCGTGGGACGTCGTGGGGACGCAACATGGAGGGACGAGTTGTGCGGAGACGGCTGCGCAGAAGAGGGAGTGATTTACAAATGCGCGGCTAAACGACGAGCGTGCTGTACCTATCCGCGGTGCCGTCCTCTACTTTGTGTTTCTGCTGTCGGATATGTGTGAGGGTGTTCGCGTACGATTGTTCGACGTCGCGTAAGGCGCCGATGGATTCGGCGTTGCGAACGTCGCCCACGCTCGACAGCTCGGTGTTGATCATGTCGATGAGCGCTTGCAATGCCTCGACGGTGACGGAAGTACATCCCTCAGGAGTTTTATCGTAAAAGTACAGGTATTTGTTCAGGATGCCGACGTAGAGCCCGAGAGCTTCGATTCGGTTCGCCGCGTTGCCGCCAAAGGTGTCTCGCACGGCGTTGGCTATTTTCACCGATTTCTTCAAGCACGACGCCACGGAATCGCTATCTTTCACCGTCTCGGTCCAAAATAAGTGTGCGCACGTGTACGCTCCCACGCATTGATCTGGTTTCTTCAGCAAACGCGCGCTATAGCCTGTAGTTTTGTGCACCAAAGATTCGCGGCTGTCGGCACCAAAGACATTCACTTTGTGCAACGTGCCGATAATTATGAAGAGCAAATTCACCTGTTTCTTCGTATCGGTGATGTTTTCTTCGTAAAGTACGAAAGCGCGTTCGAAGAACTCGTACGCGATGGACTCTAAGTTTGCCACCGCGGCAAGTTGTGCGGCTTCGAGGAAGAGCTTCAGCGCCTTTTCGTGACGTCCGGCCACCTCCGTGAGCGCGGTGATGCTCTTGTGCACAAAGTGAAGCGACTTCTTTAGCCACGGTGACTTGACCTCTATCGGCGTCGTAAATGAAATCGCTTCTTTGTCGTCATTGTTCGCATCGGCGGGCACCTCGTCGTCATCCTTCAAAGCCGCAGCCTTTTCTGAAGGCTTTTCGGCGCGCTCGGCTAGGACAATATCTCTCCCACAAGCGATGCCCGCAAACACGAGCGCGGGAAATGTGTGACGAATTCGCCGAGGTCCGCCTTTCAGCAAAATGTCGTACGCGGTGTTCAGCATTTCGAGTTGAAGCTCGTGATTATCTTCGGGAGCCTTGATCAAATGTACCACGCGTGCCACGACGTTTTGTTCCTCGGCAATCGCGGCGCTTCGCTCTTTCTCGACATCTTCCATCGCCTGTGAAGCTTCCTTTGCATCCGCGGACACGACACAGTCTATGAAGTCGTAAAGCATTTTCACGTGATCCACCGTCGTCAGCGTGCTTCTATTCTTCACCAAAGTTTGCACCACGCCGAGTGCGACTTTTTTCTTCGTGTCTTCGTCCAGCAGCGCGATGACTTTCGGATACGACTTCAACGAGAGTACGACGGACAGCTCGCACGATTCTAATGGATCGCTAAGTAACGTTGAAAGCTGCTGCGCGACCTCTGGATCCGTGATTGGAAGTTTACTCTGCAAGGAGTTCGCCAGTGCGAGCAAAATGTCGTCCAAAGTACCCGCTTCGGTGATTTGCAGCTTTCTCGCAAACGCCATCAACGCCGCGTACATGCCTATAATTTCCTTCGCCGGTACGTCATCGTGTGCTCCAATGATCGCTTGGCAGCATTCAAACGATTTCGGGAACACATCCGCGGCCTCAAACTCTGACTTTGCCTCGGGAGTTTCCTCGGCGTAACTCAGCAACCGCCCAAGAAGCGCGTTGAGAATCGAACCGACTCGCACGTTCGCGCGCAACATCGACATCGTGGAGAACACTTCTTCGAACGTCGCCAGGTGATATTCGTCCGGAAACACCTGGATGAGTACGTCCAACAAGTACGGCTGTGCGAGCTCGTCCTTGCAATTCACGACCTGTTCCAGAATGCGCGGTAACACTGTCTCGCGATACAGCTGCAAATCCACGCCCTCGAGCTGAGACAGCGCGAGCAAGTTCTTCCCCACGAGATCTCGTAGCTCTTGCCGCTCGCCCTCTCGACGCTTCTTCCCGTTTGACGGTCCGATGTGTTGCATACGAACCCACAACTTGTTCATCTCGGTGAAATTTTGCAACAAAAACTCCACCGCGTCGTCGATGTTCCCTCCCTCGCCTTCGTACCGCGATCCTTTATCCGGCAACAACCCCTTACTCATCTGACTCAAATACGCTCTCAAGAACAACCCGTGCATCGGTTGCTGCACCCCGCGCGTCATCTCCACCAAATCCATCAACACGTCCCTCGCGCTCCCCTCTCCCAGCTCCACGTACGTCGCCCCAACCGTGATCAGCAGGTACAATCGCGGCAGTATGTTCCCCGCGTGTTGCACTAACTCGTACAACTCCACGCACGACCGTCCGTGTCGAGACTTATCCCCAAAGAACCGTCGCAGGTGCATCAACTCGTCGCTCGCCGCGATGTACAGCTCGTAGTACCCGCGCGGCGCCGGCGTCGTCGCCCGCAGTTCGCCCAGCATCAAGCTCGCGCACTTCAGCGCCTCGCGCAGGTTATCCTCGTCCTGATCCATCGCGATCCGATCGTCGTCGTCGTCAGTCGTCGTCGAGCGCGCGTCGCCAGTCGCGTCGCGTCGAATCAATCAATCGAATCAATCGCGCAATCATCGCGTCGCCGTCGCGCGTCGCGTCGCGCACCGCCGCCCGTTTCATGCGAAACGCGTGCTCTTTCACCGACGCCTTCGCCTCGTCCAACCACCGCGCCGCGCGCGCCGGATCGGCGTCGCGCGCGTCCGCGCGCTGCATCGTCGAGGAGTGCGGCGTCGTCGGCACTCCACCGCGCGACGCGACGACTCGCGACGACGGCGACGATGGCGCTCGCGGCGGCGACGACGACGACGACGACGACGACGACGCGCGCGCTCGCCGCGCGCGGGCGCGTCGCGCGCGACCGTCGCGCGCGCGCGACGACGCGACGCGACGGTTTATCCATCGGCGCGGCGACGCCGACGCCGCGCGCGCGCGCGGCGTCGACGACGCGCGTCTCGAGCGCGCGCGCGCGCGCGACGGTCGTCGTGAGCGCGCGCGCGAGGTCGCGAACGACGGCGCGCGCGGCGGAGGGCGCGGCGGCGGCGCCGAGCCCGAGCGGCGCCGAGGGTAAGGCTGGGTTCGACTTGGGCGCGCGCGTCAGAGCGATCGCGTTCTTCGTCACGTCCTTCTCTCTCGCCGTGCCGCTGATATGCATCATGGCGATGCTGTTTCCGCTGTGCTGGGTGTTCGATCGCACGCGGAGGAGCGCGCTGAGCTTTTGTAACGACGTGTGGGCGACGGTGTCGACGGCGCTCTTCTTCCCAATCGTCGTGGAGGGACGGGAACACCTGCCGCGTCACGATGAGGCGGCGGTGTACGTCGCGAATCACGCGTCGTTTATGGACATTTACTCGATGTTTCATCTGCGACGGCCGTTTAAGTTTATCTCGAAGACGAGCAACTTTTTGATTCCCGTCGTCGGGTGGTCGATGTTTCTCACGGGGCACGTACCGTTGAAGCGCATGGAGCGTCGCTCGCAGATGGAGACGCTGAAGAAGTGTCGGGAGATGCTCGCCGATGGGGGTTCGGTGTTATTCTTTCCCGAAGGCACGCGAAGCGCGACTGGGAAGATGGCGGCGTTTAAAAAGGGCGCGTTTAGCGTCGCCGCCAAGGAAAACGTGCCAGTCATCCCCGTCACCATCGTCGGCGCCCACGAAGCCATGGCGAGCGGGAAGGAGTACGAGTTGCACAACGCCGGCATCAAGGTCATCGTGCACCCGCGAATACAATCCACCGACGCCGACGATCTGTGTGCGCGTTCGGAAAAGATCATCAAGGAGGCGCTCGTGAACAACTCGTGAGCGGACGACGCGTCCGCGACTCGACGACGAGCGCCCCGATTCACCTTTCCCTCGCGCGCGGCGAGGGCGCCAAAATTGTAATACATCAAAAAGCCGTAGTAGGCGTCGAGCGCGCGCGCCGAGCGCCGCGCGCTGCGCGCCGTCGCCTTCGCGGGCGTCCCGCCTCGCGTCTCGTCGCCGCCGCGCGCGTCCGCAGACGCGGTCGCGCGCGCGAGGCGCCGCGTCGTCGCGACATGCCGCTCCCGCTCGATGTCACCGCGCGCGTCGCCGTCGCGCGCGCCGTCTCGGACGTCGACGCGCGCGCCGTCGTCGCGTTCGCCCTCGCGTTCGCCCTCGTCGTCGCCCTCGTCGTCGTCGCGCGCGCGCGGCGCGTCCTCGCGCGCGCGAACGTCGCCGCCGTGCGCTGGCGACCAAAGTTCTTGTGGCGGTTGTACCAGCGAAGCGCGCGGTCGCTGCTTCGGCGGGTGGAGGACAGGTTCTCGAGGACGGCGCGCGACGGCGGCGGCTCGGGACGACGCGCGTTCGGCGCCGTCGTCGGCGCGTGCCCGTTCGTGCACGTGGGAGAAGCGAAATTGGCGAGGGACGTGCTTCGAGGAACGACGGTGAAATCGCCGCTGTATCACGCGTTCGAGGCGTTTTCGGGGACGGGGATATTCACCGCCGAGGGCGAGGATTGGGAAGGGAAGCGCGGCGAGGTGTTGCGGGCGTTTCACGCGGTTGGATTGCAGGCGTTGAGAGATCGCGCGGTGGAAGAAAGCGCGAGAATCGTTCGTGGGATGAAGCTAGAGCTCGAGCGGGGCGGGACGAGGGAGATGGAGACGCTCGCGTTGCCGACGCTTCAGCGCTTGGCGTTGCGAGTGACGTTCGGGTATCTCACGGGGAATTCTCTCGCCGAGGCGTGCGCCGAGGTGGGACGCGCGCAGGCGGACGTGGAGTCCGAGTATTTAGCCGCCGCGACGACGTTGAGGCATTTGATTCCCGCGCGCGCGCGGAGCATTTGGATATTTAGTGATTTTTTATACGGGTTGACACCGGTGGGTCGGCTCGAGGCGAAAAATATTAGGACGACCCGCATGTTGTCGAGCTTGGCGCTGCGAACGGCGAAGAAAGACTCTCCGCTCGGGATGTTACGAGGAGGTGAGATGCATCTGCGCGAACGAGCGGTTCGCGTCGGCGACGACGAGTTCCCCAAGGGACTCCTCGACGAGACGACGACGCTTTTGTTCGCCGGTCACGACACGCAGAGCGCGACGTTATCTTGGGGTCTTCTGCGGCTCGTAGACAACGAGAAAATTCAGAACGAATTGCGCGTGAGTTTATTTGACGATGTGATCGTCGAAGCGTTGGGTCTACCGTCGAAGCGTCGGAAAAAACGCGCGTCGTCAGACGGTAAAAAAGCGGCGTGGGCCACGTCCGCGTTCGCTCCGATGCTCGAATCCGTGATTCGGGAGACGCTTCGTCTGCACCCAGTAGCGCCGCTCGTCGTGCGTATGCTTTCGGCAGACGTTAGTAGCGCCGAGATGACGATCCCGAAAGGTTGTGCGGTGGGCGTGTGGCTGAGTTCGGTGCACCGCGACGACGCGGTGTGGGATCGACCGGAGGAGTTCGACCCAAAGCGATGGACTGCAACTTCGCACGCGCGAACGGGTTCGACGGGTAGTTTCACGGAAGATAGCGAAGAAGATTCGAGTCTGGGGCCGGCATCAGGTAAGCCCGCGAGCGGGCTCAAGCATAAGGGCGTCGGGTACATGCCGTTCGCGTACGGTCCTCGTTCGTGCGTCGGGCAACACTTAGCTCAAGTCACGATGCGCGTCGCGCTCGCGCATCTCATCGAGGCGTTCGAGTTCGCGCCGAGCGCGGACGTTGACGCGTCGACACCGTCTGTGGGTTTCACGGTCACGCCGAGCACGGGCGCACCCTTACGAATTCGACTGGCGACGAAAATTGATCCATAGCGCGGCACTAGTAGCAAAAACAATTCTTTCCATAAAATTAATACTTGTTTAACACGAAACCACACGCTCACGAGCGGTCCCATCGCGCGCGCGCTAAGTTGCTACGCTAAATGCACCAGAACGACGCCATCAATCCCATTTCGTCTCGAATCCCGCGGCCGTCAATCGTCTGCGAAGCTCTAACGCCCGCTTCGGCGTCGTCGGATACAACGCCGTGTGTTCGTCGATGTCCACGTAACTCACCCCAGCCTCATCCGCGACGGCTTTTGCGTCGTGATAACGCACGCGACTCTTCAACTCTTGACTCATCCGTCCATCGCCGTACTTCGCGTCGCCCGCGCGCGGCACCTTCCAGTTGCCCACGAGATACCACCTTTGCTCGCCTTGATCCTCCGCGTAGTACAAATCGCTCACGTCGATCCCGCGCGCGGCGCAATCCTCGAGCGCTCGATCGACGTCCGATCCCTGTTTCGCCTTCCCCAGCCCCAGCGCGGCGACGCGCGCGCCAAAGACGATGAAACCGGCTTTGATGCCCGAGTCGAGCGTCACGATTTCGGATAATCCGGAGGATTCAACCGCGCGTCGCGGCGCGCACACCGCGCGTCGACCGCGCGATGCGACGCGGTTCGACGACGCGCGACCGCACGCGAGTTCGCGCGCGTTGGCGCACCGCGCGGACGCCATGACGCCACAATCTGACGCATCGCGTCGCGTCCATCCGTCCCCGCATGGTGCTGTACTACACCCCCGCGGACGCGGCGACGACGGGGCACGTCATCTACGTCGGCAGGGACAAGGTGGAGAACGAGGACTTGATAAAATATGGCCTCGAGCACGACGTGTGGTTTCACGTCGATAAGCTCTCGAGCGCGCACGTGTACCTGAGGATGCGACCGGGACAGACGATGGATGACATCACTGCCGAAGAGTTGCGCGACTGCGCGCAGCTCGTCAAGGCGAATTCGATCGCGGGGAACAAACAGAACGATTTGCACGTGATTTACACGCCGTGGGGGAATCTGCTGAAGCGAGGGGACATGGACGTCGGACAGGTGTCGTTCAAGGATGAGTCGAACGCGCTCGTGCGGCGGGTCAAGGTGAAGACGCGCGATAACGAAATCGTGAACCGATTGAATAAGACGAAGGTGGAGGCGTATCCGGACTTGCACGCGGAGCGGGAGGCTTTCGAGGAGAGCGTGCGACAGGCGAAGAAGGAGGCGTATAGGATCGAGGAGGCGAAGCGATTGGAGGAGGAGCGCGCGAGAAAAGCCGACATCGAAGCGCGAGACTACAAGCACATCATGGTCGACGAAAAGATGAAATCTAACAAGGAAATGGCGAAGAAGTACGAATCTTACGAGGATGCCGAGGATGACTTCATGTAGGTAGCGTAGCTTTTTAATTTTTCAGTATGTCTCATAACACTCGATATTTCACTTTGTGCGCGAACCGGGCTAATGGATGGCTCTGAAAAGCGAGAGCGCACGAGTTTGGATTTAATGCACGTGCAGTAGGACAGCGGAACTGGCCGCTCTGTCGCGAAGCTTCATCTCTACTATGGAGGCTTGCACCTTAGATGAGATCGGCGACGTTGGAGGGAAGTTCCTCGATGACCGTTTGGTAGAAACGTTGGATGTCTTGGAGGAGACGTTCGTCTTCGGCGGTAACAAAGTTGATGGAAACACCCTTACGACCGAAACGACCGGAACGACCGATACGGTGAAGGTAGTTTTCGGGTTGCGTGGGCAAGTCATAGTTGATGACCAAGGAAACTTGCTGGACGTCGATACCACGGGCGAGTAAATCGGTGGTGATCAACACGCGGGAAGAACCAGAGCGGAACTCGCGCATAATGACGTCACGAGTGTTTTGGTCCATGTCACCGTGCGTGGCGGAGACGGTGAAATCGCGGGCTCGCATGTTATCCGTGAGCCAGTCGACCTTGCGGCGGGTGTTGGCGAAGATGACGGACTGCGTAATCGCGAGCGTCTCGTACAAGTCGCACAACGTGTCCAACTTCCATTGTTCCTTGTCGACGTTGACGTAGAACTGCTTGATACCTTCAAGGGTGAGCTCATCACGCTTGACCAAAATGCGCACCGGCTTGGTCATGAACTTGCGCGTGATCTCGAGCGCTTCCGGCGGGAGCGTCGCGGAGAAAACACCAACTTGCACCTTCGGCGGGAGCAAGGTGAAAATGTCGTAAATTTGATCCTTGAAACCGCGGGAAAGCATTTCATCGGCTTCATCGAGAGCGAAAATCTTGATAGAACCGCTCTTCAACGCGCCTCGACGAAGCATATCGTACACCCGACCCGGGGTACCGACGATGACGTGCACACCGGCTTGAAGGATGCGGGTGTCTTCGCGGACGGAGGTACCACCGACGCACGCGTGGCACTTGACTTGAAGGTAGTCGCCCAAGGCGCGCATAACCTTTTCAATCTGCTGCGCCAACTCGCGGGTCGGCGCCAAAACGAGCGCTTGGCACTCGTGAACGGAGTAATCCAAGCTTTGCAAGATACCAGCGCAGAAAGTCGCCGTCTTACCCGTACCGGATTGCGCTTGCTGAATGACGTCGAAGCCCTTCGAAAACGGCACGATGCCCCGTTGCTGAATAGCAGACGGCTTTTCGAAACCATACGCGTAGATCCCGCGCAACAAGTTCTCTTGCAAGTTCATCGTATCGAACGTTTCGTGCACCTCGGTCCACTCCGTGATGCCACCCTCTCCGTTCTCATCCTGGTCATCCTTGAGGAGTTCCTCCATGCCGCGATCGTAGTTCGCGTCGTCGAATCCGCCTTCTCCAGACATGATTTATGCGTTTCTTTCGTGTGCTGTCGATCGAGTACGTCACGGACACCGTCAGTCTTCATTCACCGCGTCTTCATCCCCCCCCCCAGCCGTCGTTCGACGCCCCGCGTCCGAGACCTCGATCGCTAAGATTGACTCCGATGGAATCCATCCCGCGGCGGCGCCATCGCCGCCATCGCATTCGCCCCGTCGACGCCGTCACCGATCGCGCCTCGCCGCCGTCGACGCCGCGCGACGATCGCGAAATCCACTCCCGATCGTTCGCCGCGCGAGCGCGCGCGAACGTCCGATCGCGCGCGCGCGATCGCGCGCATTCGCGACGCGCCGCCGCATCGCGATGCGATGCGCGGATTCGCGCGCATCTTCTCGCGTCTTCGCGCGTCGCGCGACGCGGTCGCGGTCGCGCGCGCGCGCGTCCGCGCGCGATCGAAATCGACGAACCTTTTGTGGGTGCGTTAGGGTGCGGTCGTGCGTTTCAAACGCGACTGTGTGCGGTCGTCGCGTCGCGCGCAGGGCTTGCGCGCGCGGGCGATAAGACGCAGATTTCGCGCCTCGTTATTTAGGGTTTATGTTGATACATGTATTTTGTGTTTATATATGTAATGTCGGCGACCGCGACGACGCGACGACGCGCGCGCGCGCGCACACGCCCGCGCGCGCGCGACGCGTCGAGCGATCGCGAGCGCGCGATGTCGGCGTCGCGTTCGACGTTCGCGACCGGCGCGACGCGCGGGATCGCGCGCGCGGACGCGCGGCGAAGGCGGACGGGGACGGGGACGGGACGCGCGAGGACGACGACGACGCGCGCGCTGTTCACGGGATTGGTCCAGGGGAAGGCGCGCGTGGAGTCGTTTGAAAATTTGAACGATGAGTTCGCGCGGTTGACGCTGCGGTTCCCGGGGAACGCGCTCGAGGGGATCTCGCTCGGGGCGTCGGTGGCGGTGAACGGGACGTGCCTGACGGTGACGGCGGTCGACGGGGACGCGGCGAGCTTTGATTTGATCGTCGAGACGCTCAGGGCGACGAATTTGGGGAAGTTGATCGTGGGGTCGGAGGTGAATTACGAGCGGAGCGCGCGCGTGGGAGACGAGATCGGGGGTCACACGGTGAGCGGACACGTGCACTGCACGGCGGAAATCGTGGAGGTGGTCGATAGCGAACACAATCGAAAGGTGGTGTTCGAGACGAGCGATCGGGCGCTGATAAAGTACGTGTTGCCCAAGGGATTCATCGCCATCGATGGGTGCAGTCTGACCGTGGGGGACGTGGACAAGGCGACGGGGCGATTCAACGTTTGGCTCATCCCGGAGACGCTGCGCGTCACGGTGTTCGGCGCGAAGTCCATCGGCGACACCGTCAACGTGGAGATTGAGTCGCAGACGCAAGTCATCGTGGACACGATCGAACGGTACATGACCGAAAGAGGGCTCTAGATGCTAATTTTTTAGATGTATTAAAACAACAACCATATGCCAGACTTATTTCTTGAAAATTTTTCCTTCTCTATTCCGAGGCGAGACTTGCAAAGGTGCCCTCGCGTAACGCGTATCATAGGATACCCTTCATGTAACGCACGCCGCACGCGTTGCACAACGTCTTCTTACCCTCGGGTCCCATGCGCCACTGCGGCGTTTTAACGGTCCCACAGTGCAAGCAACCTCGACGCATCTTCTTGCCGTTGGCCATGACGTAGACGTCGGTGGCGCACACGCCCTTGTCCTTTTTAATCTTCTTGTACGCCTTGGCGCGGCGACCACGCTCATCCGGACGGCGCTTACGCTTCGTCGTCGAGCCCGCGATGAGCTTGGGCGACTTCTTCGCGCTGTGAGCGACGAGATCGGCGTCGGAATCTTCGCTATCCGTCAACCCTCGATGGTTCGCGCTATCCTCGACGTTGGCGCGTTCGCTCGACGACGGCGTCACGAGAGCGCTGGAGACGCGAAAGACGCGCCCATCCGCGGCGGTGGCGAAATGTTCCTGGAACTCGTACGCCGATTCATCCGCCATCGTGCTGCAATCTTGCCCGCTAAAATCATCCTCTTCCTCGTCGCCACACAGCAGCGCGCTCTTCACCGCAAAGTCGATGGCTGGCTCGCGCGCGTCTCGCGCGAGCGCCCGCGCCTCGCGCCTCGCCGCGAAAGCCTCGGGTTCGGTGATAAAATCCACCGGCGCATCAACGGTGCGCATGAACTCATCTTCATCATCGAGCAAAAAAGAGCTACTCTCGCGCATGGCTTTAGTAAACCGATGCGCGTCGCCCTCGTCCTCGTCCTCGTCTTCGTTATCGCTCACGCCATCCTCGACGTCCCCGTTCGGACGCTCGAGCCACTCCGGCGCGATGTACGGCACCGAATGCGCGCCGCCGTACGCGAAACAATCCATCTCATCCTCCTTACACGTCATGATATCCCCCCCCACGCTCGGCAAAGAGTTGAGCACCTCCCAAGCGTAATCGCGCGCCGGCGCGCGCGCCTCGACTTCGTCCCACGCGCGCGCGAGCGCGTCCCAATCATCCGCCGCCGCCCGCCCCTCGCGCGCCTCGCGCGTTGCCGCCGCTCTCACCGCGTCGCCCTCGCGCCCGCCGTCGATCGTCGCGCGCTTCTCGCCCTCGCCCTCGCCCTCGTCGCCGCTCGCGAAATCAAACCGAAACAAATCCTCCAGCGCGAAATCTCGGGTGCTCGGTTTCGCGCCCAAAAAGTCGCCAGGTGCCGCGCGCGCGCGCGCGTGCCCACCCATCGCGCGCGCGCCCGTCGTCGCCCGCGCGCGCCGCGCGATCGCGCGATCGCGCGCGAACGACGTTAAATGTGCGCCCTCCGCGCGCGCCCTCGCGCGCGCCCTCGCGCGCGCCGTCGTCGCGTCCTCGCCCGCGCCGACGCGCGCGACGCGCGCGGTCGCGACGCGCGCGCGGTCAACGCCCGCGCCGACGCGCGCGCCGCGCCCTCGCGCGCCCGATCGCGCCGCGCGCGCGACGCGCGCGCGCGCGATATTCTTCCCCATCGCCCGCGCCCCGCCCGACCCCGCGTCCGCGCGCGCGCGCGTCGCCGTCGCGCCCCGATCGTCGACGACGACGTCGCCGCGACGCCGTAAAGGCGTTTTCGTCGTCGCGCGCGATCGCGCGGGCCGTCGCGCGCGCGTCGCCACCATCGCGCGCGCGGCGAGCGTCGTCGCGCGCGAGAAAACCCTCGTCACGGCGCGCGTCGCGAGCGCGTCGCGAACGCGCCGTCGTCGTCGCGCGTCGAGGTGTGCGACGCGCGCGCGCTTCGACATCCGTCATCGTGTCCGACCGGAACGCACGCGCCGAGCACGCGCCCGGAGGTTTGCCGCGTGCGGGGACTCGCGACGAGTCACGACTCGAGAGGCCCACGCGCGCGACCGACCGATCGACCGGGTGTACTTTTTCGCGCGCGCGCGTTTCGGCGGGAAAACGAGATTCCGTAGTGCGGCGTTCGCGAGCGCCATGTATCTTTCGCGCGTCCCGTCGCGCGGCGCGCGCGCGCGCGAAACCGAAACGTCGTTCGCGGCGTCGGTCGAGGGCGTTCGCCGGTCGAGGGCGTTCGCCGGTCGAGGGCGTTCGCCGGTGGAGGGCGTTTCGGCGCGCGCGGCGCCGCGCGATCGCGCGCGATCGACTCGAGTGCGCGGCGCGCCGACGCGACGAACGCGCGACGCGCGACGCGCGAGCGACGGCGACGCGCGACGACGCGCGACGACGCGCGACGTCAGGGCGCGCGACGACGCGCGGGCGCGACGCGCGCGACGACGACGACGACGACGACGACGGCGTGATCCGCGAACGTGACGGGACGCGGCGTCGGGGCGCGCGCGATGGGCGATGGGTCGTCCAAGGGAGACGTGGACGCGCAGAGGTTAGCGTCGGTGGCGTCCACGGCGGAGGCGATGGAGGAGCTCGGGTACGCGTGCGCGCACGCGAAAGATTCATTGATTGAAATTCTAGGGAAATTGCCAAAGTTGGACGACGCGGGGTTGGCGAAAGTGGTCGGGATGATCGCGAGGACGAGCTCTGGGAAGTTAGAAACGTCGAGGGGGGAGGCTGCGTTGGTGTCGTTGGCGAAAAGCGCCGGGATCGCGGCGCCGAGCGCGGAGGCGTTGCGATTGACGACGTGGAACGGGGACGTCGTGGTGGACGCCGTCAACGCGACGTATAAGGATTTAAATTGGGAGAACGCGATGGAAAAGCTCGATCAACCCGAGTTTGGATGTCCGGACGCGAGTTCGTTTCAGTTGATCTGCGACATGTACTCACGAGCGACTGGGAAGAGCTTCCCGGCGAAGGCTTTGTGCGCGGCGCCGTGGGGAAAGAATCAGGCGGGTCAGATTGAGGCGCTGCGACAACTCTTAGGTTCGCCGCAGGAGTCGTGCGATTGGGGGAGTTTGAAGCATGTCGACGTTGAAGGGACGTTAGCGGGGCCTTGGGGGTGTTTGGATTTGATGTCGACGCTTTGCTCGTTGAGCGAAACCGGACACCGAGACGCGGCGAGGGGGGCGCTCGAGCCGGGCGCCGGGCGGTCTCCGGAGACGGTGTGCATCACTCTCGCGCAAGTTTGCGACGAACACAACGCGCTCGCGCGCGATGCTTTCGGTGCATTATTGCCTCCGTACGTGGCGACGTCACACCCTAAGTCGGGGTTGGTTTTGAGCAACGTGTGGGGGCGTCACTCGGTGGCGGTGATTCGCGCCATGGTTGACGCGCACACGTCATCACCGGCCGCGGCCGATCGTATCTTTGACGTTTGTCAAGAGTTGAACGCCTTGCAAGTTATCATCGATCGATCGCCGTTTCCCTTGGCGATTGAGATGGTTTCTATCGCCTCCGTCCGCGCGGGCGTAAACTTGGAGCAGTGGCTGCAAGAGAAGATCAAAGCCAACGGTGGCGCGTTTGTGAGCGCGTGCATGCGGTTCTTGCGCGCGAAGGCGACGCAAGAGGGTGGAGATAAGGGTGCCACGCCGCTCAAGCCAGAGGTTTTGCAGACTTTCTTGAAGGTTTTACAAGGCGCGCAGCAGACGATGCCGCCCGATTTGCAGGCGGAGCTTCGCCAACTCGTCGCGCAGATTCAAAACTCGCCAAACAAAGGTCGAGATTCGAGCGCGGCTTCGGACGATTTGTCCGTGCAAGCCGGCACCGCGCAAGGTTTCACGCCGGACGTGGAAGAAGAGGCCAACCGCTACTTCCAGCGCGTGTATTCTATGCAGCAGTCCATCGGGGAGTTGGTCGAGGTGCTGCGCGCTTTCAGAGTGAGCCAAGTGCAACGCGAACGCGATGTGTTCTCGTGCATGGTGCACAACTTGTTTGATGAATACAAGTTCTTCCCGAAGTATCCAGAAAAGGAGTTGAGAATCACAGCTGTGCTCTTCGGTCAGCTCATCTTCCACAATCTCGTGAGTAACATTACTCTCGGCGTTGCTTTGCGTTGCGTCTTGGACGCGCTTCGCAAGCCGCAAGGATCAAAGATGTTTGCCTTCGGGTCGGATGCTCTCGAGCAATTCAAGCGTCGACTCACTGAGTGGCCACAATACTGCCAGCACTTGGCGCAGATTCCGAATCTCGCGCAGGCACACCCTGATTTGTTGCACCTATTCTCTAAAGGTAACGATCAAACCGTGGCGCTCGGTCGAAGCGAACCGAGCATGAACACCGCGGCGAATGCCGACGCACAACTTGCCGCTGGAGTCGCGGGAATGCGTATCGGTGGTGGCGACAGTGGAGGTGAAGGAAACCACCCACCTTTACCTCGATCACTGTCTTCCGCGATGAACTTACCGCCTCAACCACCGGGACCTCCTCCAGCGGGAGAGTCGGCGCCCGCGCCGGCGGCCAGTCGTCTGACGACACGCGGTATGAGTACGCCAGAGATTAGTCAGATCGCTCGCGTGTCGAGCGGTGGACAAATCGCCGCGGCGGCATCCGGTGCGCCCAGCGGCTTCGCTACGTCTTTGAACATCGACACCTTGGTCGCCGCCAGCGCCGAAGCAAAGCAGCCAGACGCGGCGACAGCGGACAAGGTTCACTTTTTGGTGAACAATCTGTCGGCGGAGAACATGGAAGAAAAGGCGGCTGAAGTCAAGTCCAAGGTGAGCGCAGATCTGTACGAATGGTTTGCCGGTTATCTCGTGGTGAAGCGTGCGTCGATTGAACCAAACTACCACGCGCTTTACCTCGAGCTTCTCGAGAAGGTTGGCGACAAGAATTTGTACGCCGCGATTTTGCAGGCCACGTACCGAAACATCAAGGTTTTGTTGTCAAGCGGTAAGGTCAAGACGAACAGCGGCGAGCGCAGCTTGTTGAAGAATCTCGGCTCGTGGCTCGGTCAACTCACCATCTCGAAGCGTAAGCCCGTGCTTCAGCGTGACTTGGACCTCAAGGAGCTGATTTTGGAAAGCTACGAATCCGGTCGCATGATCGGCGTCGTGCCCTTCGTCGCCAAGGTGCTCGAACCGGCTAAAGACAACATGATCTTTAAACCGCCGAATCCTTGGACGGTGGCCATTTTGTCGTTGTTGTGCGAAATCTATAACGAACGCGACTTGAAGCTGAACCTGAAGTTTGAGATGGAACGGCTGTTCAAGCATTTGGACGTCAACATGAAGGACATCGAGCCTTCGATGTTGCTCGCGTCTCGAATGCGCGAGCGCCAAAACAACCCCGACTTTGTCGCGGACAAGAATTTTGCAGCGCCGGTACCGTTGCAATCGGCCGCATCAGAAGGGTCGCTTCAGCAGCACGGCGTTGTCGGTCGTAGTATGGATGAGGAAGAGAAGACTCGTTTGCAAACGCAAAGCCTCGAGGGCGCGTTGCCAAACATGCAAGCTCACGTGCGCGTCGCGGCGGCGCCAAACTTGCCAGAATCTACTCGAGCCGCGCTCTTGCGTCTCCTCCCTGTGGCTTTGACGCAAGGTATTCGGGAGATCGTCGCGCCCGTTGTCGAACGTTCCGTGACCATCGCTTGCAAAACATCGCAAGAGTTAGTCCGCAAGGATTTCGCCACCGAGGCTGACATCAACCGCGTGCGCAAGGCGGCGCATCTCATGGTGTCTTCGCTCGCCGGCTCGCTCGCCTTGGTGACTTGCCGAGAGCCTCTCAAGGCGAGTGTTGCGAATCAGCTTCGTGCGCTTTTGCAGCAGTCAGGTGCCGGCGCCGGCTCGGAGGCATCCGCCCTCGAAGCCGCGGTGCAATCTGCGACGGTTGACAATCTCGAATTGGGTTGCGCGCTCATTGAAAAGGCGGCGTCCGAGAAGGCGATTCGAGACATCGATGAATCTCTCGCCGCGGCTGTGATTGTGCGTCAAAAGCATCGTGAGTCTGGTATCAATCAGCCGTTCTTTGATGCGGCCATCATGCAAGGTCGATACCCGGCGGCGCTTCCGGAGTCGCTCAGACCGCGACCTGGACAGCTCCCCACCGCCGCTCTTCGCATCTACGACGACTTTGCGCAGCTTCCTCGCGCACCGTCGGGACCGCCGCCGCCCTCGGGCGCGCCGCCGGCTTTCGCGAGACAGCCACCTTTCGGACAACCACAGCCACCGCCACCGCCTGTGGCGTATCCAGGCATGCCGCCGCCGCCACCTCCAGGTGCGCCGCCACCGCTGCCGCCGGATGTTCCGTCTGAGGGCGTCGCCGACGGCGCGCAAGACGCCGGCAAGGATTCGGCCAAGGGTCCTCCGTCTGGTGCGCATCCGCACGGTCAACCCGATCCCGCGGGCTTGCGCGAAAAGGTTGCGGCGCACTTCGACGAATGGGCTCGAGTGCAAGATTTGCCCGTCACCGACGCGGCGAACGTGGCGTTCATGCAGCGACTCGTGGAGTCGCGTCTGCTCGCAGAGGACACCCAAGAACGCTTCTTGCGCATCTTGGTTGAACTCGCCGTCACTCACTGTCTCGGCAGCGAAGTGCCGAGCGCGACGCCTCAAGCGAGCTCGCAGCTTTCTTTCGCTGCGATCGACGCGTACGTTCGCCTCGTCACGCGATTGGTTCGTCGTCAAGAAGAACCGCTGGCGTCGAGGTTGGCATTTTTCGGCCGCGCCTTGGTCGCCGTCGTCCGCACGGCGATGCGCGACACGGATGAACGTAACGTTGCGTTTAACGCGCGACCTTACTTCCGCGCGCTCGCTGGTTTGCTCAACGAGATGCACGCCCCAGATAACGCCTTGGACTCCTCGCATCCTCAAGTTCTCGCGGCGTTTGCCTCCGCTTTTTTGGCGTTGCAACCGCTTCGCGTGCCGGGCTTTGCATTTGCCTGGCTTGAACTCGTCTCCCATCGCTGCTTCATGCCTCGTCTCTTGATCGACCACGAACAAAAGGGTTGGCCTTTGTTGCAACGATTGCTGACGGCCATCCTACGCTTCATGGAACCGCACTTGCGGACGGCAGATCTCTCTGAACCGATCAAGTTGCTGTACAAGGGCATGCTTCGCATGTTTCTCGTCTTGCTGCACGACTTCCCGGAGTTTTTGTGCAACCATCATGTCAACTTCTGCGACATCATCCCGCCCAACTGCATCCAGTTGCGCAACTTGGTGTTGTCGGCATATCCGCGCAATATGCGACTACCCGATCCGTTCACTCCAAACTTGAAGGTGGACTTACTTCCGGAGACGCAGCAAGCGCCGAGAATCAACGCCGACGCCGACCACGCCTTCCGCTCCTCGCCCATGCGCGAAGAAGTGGATGCGTTCTTAACGACACGAAAGTCTGAGAACCTGAGCCAGCAACTGATTCATCGCTTGATGTTGTCTCCTTCAGCCGCGCTCGCGGCGGGAACAAAGTACAACGTCCCGTTGATCAACGCCTTTGTGCTCTACGTCGGCGTCCAAGCGATTCAAGCAAACCGCAGTAAGGACGCCTCGAGCGGCATCGCGCAAAGCGCTCCGATGGAGTTGTTCTCGCAACTTATCGAATCGCTCGATATGGAGGGCCGATACCTGTTCGTGAACGCTATCGCGAATCAGCTTCGGTATCCGAACTGCCACACGCACTACTTCTCGTGCGTGATTCTCTTTTTGTTTTCCGAAGCCAAGTTCGCGATCATTCAAGAGCAAATCACGCGCGTTCTCCTCGAACGCTTGATCGTCAATCGGCCACATCCGTGGGGTTTGTTGATCACGTTCATCGAGCTCATCAAAAATCCGCGGTACAACTTCTGGGGACACGCTTTCACCAAGTGCTCGCCGGAGATCGAGCGACTCTTCGAGTCCGTCGCTCGCTCGTGCTTACCGCAACAAGACAAGGAGGGCGTCCCGAAACCTTCGCCGGTGCCCGCGTCATGATACCACCCTCTGTTACAACATACTCTCCCATGACCAATGAGAAACAGAAAAAGAACAAAAAAAGCTCTAGAGCTAGAAGACTCGTCGCGCGTCGCCTAGGGCGTCGACGAAGTCGTCATCGGTAATTCGACGAAACATACAAAAAAATTAAATTACGTTACAACTCTAGTCTTCGCGCGCCGCGAGAGATCGCCGACGCTTCGTCGGTGACGCGTCGAGCAGATGCAACCACTTCGTCGCCGCCAACGTCGCCGCGCCGGACGAATCGACGTCGGCGTATCGAGGCGACGTCGCGACCGTCGTCAACTTTTGCGCGCAGTCGGCGTGCCATTCGTCCACGCGCGCGCTCAGAGAAGCCACCCACGCGCGACCCGCGTCGCCGTACCGCGAGATATACTTTTCTTTCGCCTCCTCGGCTTCTCTACGAAGAAAATCCGCTTCGGCTTCGGCAACTTTCGCCCGACACTCGGCGCGAGCCTCCTCGAGCCTCGACTCCCGAGCGAGCTCGTCGTCGGCGTCGTCGACGAAACGCAAATCCCGCACGCCCGCCGCCCGTCGCGCCCGCGCGCACTCTCGCGCTAATTCTTTCACGCTTTCAACGTCGAATCGTCGCGAAATCGCGTTTCTCGACGCCGAGTCCACCGCGTCCAGAGCCCCTCGCAGCGCGCCTCTCGCTTCGTCGTCCTCCGCCTCCGCCTCCGCCGCCTCGTCGCGCGCCGCCGCCTCGTCGAACACCGCCGCGTCGTCGCCGCCGCGCGCCGACCGCGACCGCGACGTCGATGACGCACACGACGTCGTCGTCGACGCCGCCGCGCCCGCCCACCCCCCGTCGTCGTCGTCGAAATCCGACGCGCGCGCGACGCCTTCGCCGTCCCGTCGCGCGTCCCGCGTCGCCTTCCTTAC
>Ga0181599_1000295_pt1 | contig 51625 bp, 38 predicted proteins | sample 041ome_3_FD_148658 | JGI IMG/M metagenome (GOLD analysis project Ga0181599, IMG submission 148658) | Coastal salt marsh microbial communities from the Groves Creek Marsh, Skidaway Island, Georgia - 041405US metaG (spades assembly) | ecosystem: Environmental > Aquatic > Marine > Intertidal zone >...
TCTGCAATCGCTTTGTCGTGTACTGCGCGTTCTACCCAATCGTCATAGTCTTCGTCGCCACCGTCCCAGTACCACTCCTGCGTGGCGTCATCAAATTTCCATCGAGGGTCATACTCGTAATCCTCGTGTCCCTCATATCCTTGCCATTCTTGTACGCCTGATTCCGCGTTGACATCTTGTGCGACGGCATCGAATGCACTCGCATCGACATTGTCGGTGGTTTCGCCGCCCCAAGGGACAGCCGCAGGTTCAGAAGCGAGGTGGTCGTCACGTGCATCGACGGCCCATTCGCTCCCAGCGGCGACTTGCTCCCACTGCGGCTGTTCAGTCGCTAAGGACGCGTTGGCTTCGTCCATATCGCCCACGTTGTCACCATACGCCTCAAATACGCCGCTATGTTCGACATGACTAGTCGGCGCGTCCCAGCGCTCTTGGCTGTCACCCTCGGGATCTATCCAACCGTCGCCCGCGTTTGTCTCAAACGCGCTGGGCGCCGCCGGGACATCCTCCGCCGGCGCGTCCACATCAGCGCTCGCGCTCGCACTTTCGCCAGCTGATGGGACGTTCTGAATCGCGTCACCCTTGCCCGTGTCGTCATCAGCCGTCGCCGCCTCGCGCCGCGCAGGTTGCATCAACGACAACGTTTCTTCTTCGCGAGGCGTCTCGCTCGCCGCCGCCGGCGCGGGAACGAAAAACTGCATCCCACTCGGCGGCATCATCGCCCCACCAACTGGCGCCGCACTCGGTATGAACGCACTCATGCCACCCACCGGCGCGACGGGTGCGGCAGACGTCATCCCATCTCTCGCGAATACGTCGACGTATCTCGACCGCGTCCCAGTCGACGGGCTCCCGCCTCCCCCGGCACCCACAGGCGGAACGTTCGACCCCGCACTCACGGGCGAACCATCGCCACCGCTTCCATACGCATCGTATCGCGCGGGCATAACCGGTGGCGCGCTCAGCCCCGCGGTGGCGTCCGCCGTCGCGTTTGCCGGAGCGTTCTTGTCCACCCATGCCTTGAGCGTCTCATCGTAGTAAAACGAGCTCTCCTCCCCGAGTTTCGCGCGCGTCACTTTTTTTCCCGTGCCCTGTGTGGTTGAATGTGTGCAGAACGCGCGCGAGGTCAGTGGTTATCTCACGAGCGGCGCGATGAGGACGAGTAATCGCTGCAGTAGATCCAACGCAAAGGAAGATCTCTGCAACTGCTGCGTCGGTGCTACGACGATATTGTTCGCGCGCGAGAGCCGACGAGAGGACGTACGATGCCGAACACGCGACCGAACATGGATTTCGGTGCGTCGTTGTCTGCGTCCGCGCCCATGGCTGACGATGCGCGTGACGGGAAGTGAAGGATGGTGTTGCGCTCGGGGCGTGACTCGACGCAGAAGAAGAGAAAAAGGCTTTCATCGAGAGACGACGACACGACACGACAAATGCATGCGTGAACGAATGGAGGAACGTAGGTACGAAAATAATGGTTAACATCACTAAGGAAATGATTATGAGCAAAGTCTACATCAAGATATCGGTATTTGCTGGGAAAGAATGTGCGCGCCCGCAGCGCGGGGAGCAACGCTTGTCTAAAAGCGTCGGTCCTCGCGACGATGGGTGTGGAGAAGGGGATCGATTACACATTACGACTTTAGTGTGGTAATGTTTAATCCGTGCCTTCGTATTCACGCATGCGCATCAACTTCTCATCTTCGGCAGCCATGCGCTCGGCTTCAGCGCACATGGCTTCGATTTCCTCCGGAGTCAAACGGCCGCGGTCGTGTTGGAGCGAAACGTTAGCTTCGACGCCAGTGACGCGATCCTTGGCGGTGACGGTCAACAAACCGTTGGTGTTGACTTCGAAAGTAACATCAATCTTAGGCGTGCCGGCTTCAGCGCGCTCGATGCCAGAAATTTGGAACTCGCCGAGCAAGTGGTTACCGTCGGTGTTCGAGCGCTCGCCTTCAAAGATGCGAACGTCGATTTCGTCTTGGTTGTCGTACACAGTGGTGAACTCAGACTTCTTTTTGCACGGAATGGCGGTGTTACGCGGGACAACCTTGGCGAATTGGCGGCCTTCGCACTCGACACCGAGAGAAAGCGGGACGACATCCATGAGCAAAACGCGGGAGGTTTGCTTGTCGCGGACGCCAGCCAAAATCGCGCCTTGCACGGCGGCGCCGTACGCGACGGCTTCATCGGGGTGAACAGACTTGTTGAGCGCCTTACCGTCAAAGTATTCGGTAAGAATGGCTTGCACACGCGGCACACGGGTGGAACCACCGACAAGAACGATTTCGTCGACTTCTTCCTTCTTCTTGGAGGCGTCGGAGAGCACGCGCTTGACAGAGTCCAAGCATCGTTGGAACGTCGGCTCGCAAGCCTTTTCGAATTGTTCGCGGGTAATCTTCAACGCAATCTCGACTTCACCGATGAAGCATTCAACAGTGGTGACGTTAGACACGGACAAGTCACGCTTGGCCTTTTCGCACGCCGTACGCAACTTGCGGAGCGCCTTTTCGTCACCCGCAAAGATGTCGCTGCCGCGCTCCTTTTCAATCTCCTTGCGCGCATAGTTGGCGAGCGTGGTGTCGAAATCTTCACCACCCAAGTGAGTGTCACCAGCGGTGGAGAGAACTTCGAAGACGCCGTCTTGCAAGTTCAACAAAGACACATCAAAGGTACCACCACCGAGATCAAACACCAAGATGCATTGGTTCTTGACGACTTCGCCATCGACTTCGCGGCGATCGAGACCGTACGCGAGCGCCGCGGCGGTCGGCTCGTTGATGATACGGAGCACGTCGAGGCCAGCAATGGCACCGGCATCCTTGGTTTGGCGACGCTGAGCGTCGGAGAAATACGCCGGGACGGTAATCACAGCCTTGGTGACCGGGCAGCCAAGTTGCGCCTCGGCGGTCGCCTTCATCTTTTGCAAAACCATGGCGGAAATTTGCTCCGGGGCAAACTCCTTGTTCTCGCCGTTCACTTCAACCTCAATCACGGGCTTACCACCGTTACCTTCCTTGACGGTGAACGGCATCAACTTGAGCTCTTCATCGCACTCGCTGAATTGGCGACCGATGATACGCTTGATGTTGAACAACGTGTTCTTCGGGTTGATGGCCGCTTGACGCTTGGCGGCGTCGCCGACGAGACGACCTTGGTCGGTGAAAGACACCCAAGACGGGGTCGTGCGGTCACCTTCGGCGTTCAACAACACGTGCGCTTCACCGTTTCTCCACACGGAGACGCAAGAGTACGTCGTACCGAGATCGATACCGATGACGTGCTCGTCGAGCGTAACGTTATCCATTTGCGCGCTCAACTTGGCGGCTTCAATCTTAGCCTTTTGCGCCAACTTGGCTTCACCCAAACCTTCAATCAAGTTGTTGTTCTTCGGGTCCACGGCTAAACCACGCTCGTACGCGCCCATGGCGTCGTGCAAGAAACCAGACTTGAACAACGCGAAACCGAGGCGAGAATACCCCTTGGCAAAATCCGGCTTGAGCTCGATGCACCGGCGCGCGTCGGCGCACGCCTTGGAATATTGCTCCAAGTTGGCGTAGCACGCAGAGCGGTTAGAGTAGAAAATGTGATCATACGGATCGCAATCGAGCGCCTTGGTGAATTCACTCGTCGCTTCGTAGTAGCGACCGGCGGAGAACGCGTTGTTCCCGGCAGCCTTGTGCTTACCCGCTTGTTGCTTCATCGCGGGCGTGACCTATTACATAGACGTACGCGAAGAGACGCGTCAGTACACAAACGACGACGACGACGACGACGACGACGACGACGTCACCACCACCACACACAACACACACAACACCACACACACATACACACACGACCGCGCGCACACACACGATCACCGCCGCGCGCGCGAAGCTTCGCGTCCCCGCGACCTCGCGATAGCGCGATAAGGGTCTGCGTCGCCTTTGTCGCGCCCCGCCGTCCACCATCGCCTCCAGTGCGCGCGCGCATCCACACCCCGCCTCGCCGCGTGCGCCGGCGTGCGCCACACGCACACCACACACACGCACCACCACCACGCACAGAATCGATGCGAATGCACTCACGCGTCATCAATCATCACCCATCACCCAGGAGGATCGATTCGATCGGCGGCTGGCGGCGCCCCAGCGTCATCATCCATCCATCATCCATCCATCGGCATCGTCGTCATCATCGCGCGGTCGTACGTACCTGGATGAGATCATCGTCATCGTGCACGATGACGGGCGCGGCGGCGGCGGCGCCCGTCTTCTTCGTCTTACTCGGAGCCATTGAAAGGGTCGAAGGTGTCGATGGGGTGATGTGGCGGCGGCGCACAGTGACGACGACGACGACTAAACCCTTCTTCACACTTCGCGAAGCGAAACTAGTATATAGGTATAATTGGGGTATAGTATGTGATCGGCGGTGAAGGCTGCATACGTATAGGTATAACTGGGGTATAGTATGTGATACATATACTAGAGGCGTAGAAGGCCTATTAATACTCCTCGCGCGGATGGATGACGATGGTGTGGGGGATCTATTCGTGTTCGTGGTGACGGCACACGCGGGCGACGGTGGTGGTGGTGGTGATGGGTGATGCGTCGTCGTCGTCGTCGTTGATGTCGTCGTCGTCGTCGTCGTTGAGGCAGTTTAGATTGCATCGCGCGAGTGCGTACGATGCGCTCGTGAACGCGGCATCATCATCATCATCGTCGTCATCGTCATCGTCATCGTCATCGTCACCATCGTCAGTGAAGGTGGTGACGTTTGTGCGCCACGCGGAGGGGTGGCATAACGTTGGGGCGTATAACGACGCGTTGAATTTCGATGCCAAGCTCACGCCTCGAGGGGAGGCGCAATGTGAGGCGTTGGCGACGGAGCGCGTGGGCGCGGGGGCGCGATTGGTGGTGACGAGTAGCATGACGAGGTGCGTGCAGACGGCGGTGTTGTCGTTTCCACATTTATTACGTTCGCCGACGACGACGTGGATCGCGAGGGAAGATGTGCGTGAGACGGTGAACTATTGGTGTGATCGACGGCGGGCGCTGGAGGACCTCGCGGGTGAATTTCAAGGCGTCGACGTCGATTTCGGCGCGTGCTCGACGGAGGATGAGATTTGGAACAAGTATGAGGCGATTTGCGGACCTCCCGAGGCGTGGACGAAACATCGCGAATCGTGCGATTTATACTCCGTCGCCAATCGCGCGCGGGCTTTTTTTACGTGGCTTGAGACGCGACCCGAGGAACGCGTCGTGGTGAGCTCGCATTCAGCTTTTCTCCGCGCGTTGTTCTCGTACGGGCACCGCGACGGCGTGCGCGGCGCACCCGAACAATTATTTTGTGACGTCAAGGACACCGCGTTTGGGGTTCCCGTGGTGACGTATGAAAATGATGACGACGATAGGTCGTTTGAACGATCCATGCGCGCCGATTACGCCAACTGCGAACATCGAACGTGCGTCGTCGATTTCACGCCAATGGTGGTGCGCGCCGTGTAAGATTTAGCCTTGCGTTGTGCGTTCAACAAGTTGTATTGTTATTAGCTGGGTAGGAATATTATTAATAAATGCTTGCTGCTGCTTGCTGCTGCGCGTTTTGTGTCTGCTAAAGAAGAGCTACTATTTGTACTGTACCGTCATCCGCCACAATCCGTCATCCGTCGTCGCCCCTAGTCGAATCGTCGATTTTTCGTAATCACGACATCGCATTCGTCGTACGTGCCGTCACCATAATCCCCTTCCATGGCTTCATCGATGGAGTTGTACACGGTGCCAGCCGCGTCCCAATAGCACCACGAGTTGTCCAACACGTGCGACATGCGTCGCTCCTTCGCCGCTAAATACCCCTCGTTGAATAAATTCGCCTTGACGATGCAAGGAATGCGCCCGGTAATTTTAACCCCCGCACACTCTAGTTCGCGAATCTTTCGCGGGTTATTCGTCATCAATTGAATCGACTGCACGTTCAACTCACGCAACATGTTCTCCACCGCTGAATACTCACGCGTGTCATCCGGTAAACCAAGTTGTCGATTCGCATCAACCGTATCCACCCCCGTCTCTTGCACCGCATACGCCGCAATCTTATTCGCCAAACCAATTCCCCGTCCTTCTTGTTGTAAATAACACACGATCCCACCTCGACCGTTTTCTTTAATGTAATCCATCGCCAACTCCAACTGCTGCTTGCAATCGCACTTCAAACTCCCCAACACCTCGCTCGTAAAGCACGCATCGTGCACGCGCACGGGCACATCGCTCTGCCCTTCAACCTCCCCGTACACCAAGCACACCGGCTCGGTCACCTCCCCCGTGAGCGGGTTCGCGTGCCTGTACGCGCGCACGCGATAAAAACCTCGATCGGTGGGCAACTTGGTCTCCGCCACGAACGCCGTCTCCCCGAGCGCGGGCGGCGTCGCCGGCGGCCTCTCGCCGTCCGCATCGCCGCTCGATGCGTGCGCGCGATGCGCCGCGCGAACGCCGCCCTGAGCGCGCGTCGGCTTTGACGCGAACGACGAACCGCGGTGCCGCGTCATCGGCATCGACAACGGCACCATCATCGGCGTCGTCGGCGTCGTCGTCGTCGCGTGACACGCGGTGCGTGCGGTGAACGCGGGAGTCATCATCGTGCAGTGCATCGCCGTCGTCGTCGTCGAGGCGCGCGCAACCACCCGAGGCGGACGCGCTTGTGACGACGCCGACGATGACGGCGACGCGTGGATAACGACGCGGCGATATGGAAAAAATACCTGTAAGTTTTGCCATGGAACGTCATGCGCTGGCGTCGGGGGGGTGTGGGTGCTCGCGACGAGTAATGACTCGCCGTTAGGGGGTACTACCCCGCGCGCCATACTACGGCGCGTGTACACCTAGGTTGGCCTCTATAGCACAGTGGTAGTGCGTTCGCCTTGTAATCTTCGTATTATATGCGAAATGAGCCAGCGAAAGGTCTCGTGTTCAATCCACGATGGAGGCATTGTATTTTACCCTTTTTACGCCTATCATTTTGGTTTTGAATGTTCGAATGTTTTGGGTCTCTTTTTGAAACAGTGCGCGCGTCGTCGGTGCTCTAGTACAAAGTGGTTTTTTACAACGAGACTACAATATGCATCATCGGTTTCACGCCTTGCTCTGACATACATGTATATATATATATGCGCGCGCGCGTGCTAGGCGCGAGTGTGTTTCATAAAAAGAATCAAGAAGACGCGGCGATGTCAACGACGAACGTCGGCGCGACGCCGAGTTGGACGAAATCGACGCGCCAGCCGCTGCGAATCATGGCGGCTTCGAATTCAAGCACGCGCGCGTCCGCGTACGCGTAGGCATTGACACGCATTGTGATGGTGTCTTGTGCCCGTCGATCCTCCGCCGTCGTCGCGCTGGATGCGAGACGCTGAAGTTTTTGGCACGCTAGAGCGGCGGCGAATGTGTCGCGCGGCGAGGCGCTGTTGAGCAACATCGCGCTCGGCGACGAGCTTCTCTTCGGGTCAAATCCTAACACATACGAGCGTGTGTTCGCCAGACGTAAAGCTTCGATGAATGAATTCCAGTCTTCGCCGAGCTCGGATGGGTCGGCGCCGAACGTGGGCGTGCTCGGCGTCACGCGAGGGGCGTACACGCCTTCGATGTCGCCCAACGCGTCAACGTCGAGCAATTCGTCATTCTCGGCATCCACGAACGCATCAGCGAGCTTCAACAGCCGATAGCGATTAAGTATGTCAAATTTCAACGCGCGCGCGCTTTGCCAGCACGACAAGCAATGCGCGGTGATGACGGTCCCGTAGGCGCCAAAGGCGACGGCGAACGCCGACGCCTCGTCGCCACGTTCGACAAATCCCGCCGCCGACGTGCTCACCACCTGAAACACTTGAATCCCAACCGGTAAGCCAACGAGTGCGAGCCAGCGACCTTGAACTTCTAGTTTGGCGCGAATGTCCCCGAGGTTTGATTTACGCCCGAAATGCTGCATGAAGGAGCCATTGATTAAACTTCCTCGCCCGGTGAGCGCCGCGCATCGAACAAACGTTGCGCTCGCCGCCAATGGCAAAAACAACGCCGGCGCCACGGGCGTGGCGAGCTCAATCGCACGTGCGACATCCTCTAACGCATTCGTCACCCCCCACCACCGTTTTGGATCCTCGTCGTACTTTTGCCCGCCAAACGAACCCGCGAGCAACGTCGCAATCGAACCGACGCCATCCTTCAACACCCACTTCGCCGCCGCCGTGAGCGGCAGCGCCCCGGGCGTCGACCCCATCCCCAACGCCACTAACAACGACTGCGCCGTCAACACCTCGAGCACGTCCCGAAACAACAGCGACAGCAAATGCCATTTGAGCCACGCGACGTAATCCGACGACACGCTCTCCGGGAACCCACTCGGGAGAAATATTCGCCGCAATTCCGGCACCGCCGACGTCGATTCCTCCCCCGTGCGCGCATCAATCGGTGGTTTCTTCGCTAAAGCACCATCGTTCGCGATCCACCGCGCGCGCGTCGCCGATCCAGAGACTTCTATCGCTTCTACGCGCGTCGATGCGCCGAGCACGTCACCCAGCGATGCACCATCCACCTCGCGCGCCTTGGCCGCCGCGCCACGCGACGCGCGCGATGCGAGGCGAGACGACGCGAGACGACGCGAGGCGCGATCGATCGTCGCCACGCCTGCGCGCGTCGCGGGCGCGCGCGCGCGCATCCGTCCGATGAGCTCCGCGTCGGCGAGTGGACGAGCTGACGTCAGACGTGCGCGCGCCCGCGTCGTGCGACGAGCCGCGCGCGACCGAGACCGAGACCGAGACACGGGCCCCGAGCGAGGCGAAGGATGCGAGCGAGCGCGTTCGCGGCGGCGAACACGGCGGCGCACCGCGCGGCGCACCGCGCGACGCGCGGCGCATGCGGTGCGACCAAGAGGTGCACGGGCATCGGCGCGCGTCGAGCGGCGGTGCGCGCGCGCGCGAGTTCCATCGACGACGTCCCGCCCGAAGACGTCGCGCTCATCGTTGAGTTGTTGGATAGCGAGAACGGCGAGGAGTTGAAGGAAAAGGTGCGTGCGGGCGAGAGCGAAGAAGGTTGGGGAGGATGGATGGATGGACGACGTTATCGACAACGCGAGCGCCGACTGACGACGACGCGCGTCACGCACGCACGGACGCATGAATAGGTTGATTTGATAGCGAAGAATGGTTTATTGACGTCGGGCGTCGTCGAAGCCGCGCGCGTGATTGTTGAGGCGAATAAGGAGGCTGGGCAAGAGGCGGATGTCGTGGCGTTGCTCACGGATGTGTACGAGACGCTCAAGTATAAATTTGAAGAGACTGCGGCGCTTGTGATGAAGGGGGCGTTGAATTTCGCGCAGGAGTTGATGAAGTATTTTACCGCGGAGGATTTAGAGGAAGGAAGCGGGACAAATGTGGCGTTGGCAAAGGTGCAACTGATGATGCGGGAAGAGTTTGAGCGCGAGGGCGGCGTGTCCAAGGCGATGTTGGCGAAATATTTAGACGAAGTTTTGCCAGTCATGGACCAGCAAGACGCGCGCATTCAAGAGCAGCTGATGGAGTCTATGGATACTGAAGCCGCGGCCAAGGTGGTGCAAATCATGATGCAGCGCACGAAGGAGCGCATGCAAATAGAATTCTTACGCGATACCGCGAGCCGAATGTAAGAATGAATACATATCATTATTCACAGCGACGAATACTACTGATACGGTGCGCATACATCAATTGAACTTCAAACCGAATTTCGACCCTCCACCGCGTTGCTGCCCTCGACTATCGGCTAAACCGCTACCAACGCCAAGATCAAACGTCGCCTTGGATTCGACTTGCGTCCCAGACCCGGCGAAACCAGTACCCCCTTTTTGCAAGCGAATGACATCCTTGTCGAGACGAATTTTTACGCCGTCATACGCGCCCTCTTTTTCGACAACCGTCTTAAATCCCTCTTCGCTCATCGCCTGTCCTGTCGGCTTTAATACGACGATGGTAGACGAATTCGTAAACGTCTTATACGTAATCGGACACATGTATTTCCCGCTCTCGCCCTCGCGAACCTTGGTCCATTTCACGCTCACTAAATCTTTCATCCTAAGTTTCTTCATCGTCGTCGGGCACTTCGTATGCATGTCAGGTTTCTCCACTTTATGCTTTAACGACGCGTCGACGCCGCCGTCAAGCTTCCAAAACTCGTGCATATTCGCCGTTCTATCCGCGTTATACTGCATTGCCTGCTTCGACGACGCACCACCAAACGTAGACGATGCTTCTGCAGCCGCTGCCGCGCGCTCGACCGCGGCGGCATCAACACCGCCGTGATTCGCTGCGTGAAACGCATCCAACGCAACCTTGGCTCGCTTGCTCTCGCGTGCCTCATCCTCCAGCTCCTTATCCCTCTCTGTGCGTTCCCACGCCTTCATCTTGCGCTCATTTTCCTCGCGCTGCGCCAAACAACACTCTAATATCGCTTCGCGTTCGTATATCACGCCATCAAGCGTCACCACGGCGTCTTTTGCCGCGACGAGCGTCAACGCGCACGCATCGAAATCCTTCACCGTCTCCTTCCCCAAGCGCTCCGTAATCGTCCCGTACCCGAGCGCGCGACGCTCGGCGTAGGTCAACGCCTCGCATCCGAGCGTGCCCGCCTGTTTCGAGTGCTTCTTGGACGATCCACGCGGCATGGATGCGACGAACGCGGGCGGCGCGAAGTGGCGGCTGAGGAATCGAAATTGAATGAACTCGCGGGACGACGTCGCCCAAAGTTCTGAAGACGACGCGGCAGTAGACGAGCCGTAGGTGTAGATGTGTTGTTACAGCGTGCAATACTAGTAAGCTATGGTGGAATTCGATTTCCGGCGTCCGCCGACAAAGGCGTTGATTTCGCTCGCTAGATATTCGGCTTCGTGCTGACGCAAATCAGCTAAAATCGGCACCGCCGAATCGTCGTCGAGCTCGACGAGCACGAGACCATCGGCGAGCACGACGGCGCGAGATATCGATGATGTGTCGCCTGTTTTCTCAAGAAACGTCATCTTTGCGCCTTCAAAAGCGATGAGGTAACGTTTGTCGTCGATGACCACGCGTCCTCTGGCGACGCAGCTACGCACGACTTGTCCCGTTAAATCGGCGCCGACTTTCCAAAACGGAAGGCTAAAGAGCGCCATGAGCCACGCACCGCTGGCAATCACGCCTGCGGTCCACACCGCGGTGATACCAATCCACGTCACGTCGAACAGAGCTTCGTATAAGACTTTGGCGTCGACGCCCGTCGGCGGAATCGTAATCGTCAACGACGTATCGTCCCGAATGAGCGTCGTTTTCATGATCGCCGGCGCCGCGACGCCGCGCGGGGCGTAGGGCGCGACTACTACATCGTCGTTTATCTCGTCGTTTATCTCGTCGGTACGGCGTTTAAAATTGCGCCCGCTCAGCATGGCGCGGCTGACGAGCGCGTCGACGGCGTCCCGCGGGCTCTCGAATCGATCCTCTGGACTCGGTTCCAGCAGCCTCTCGAGCACCGCCGCGAATCGAGCGTCTTCAATATACACCTCGCTGCGAAAATCAACCTTCAGGCGCGTGGATTTGAATCCCGCCGGCGCGCGGCCGCTGAGAAGGTACAACGTCGTCGCTCCGACGCCGTATTGGTCGGTTCGCGCGCTCGCGCCTCCGACGAGTTGCTCGGGCGCCATGTACCCAAACGTCCCCACAATCGTCGACGCCGACGCATCCGAATCAATCGCCGCCGCCGCACTCGCCCCGAAATCCACCAGTGACACCTTCATCGTGTCTCTATCTAGCAGCACGTTTGCGGGTTTCACGTCTCGATGAATCACCGGTGGCCGAAGGCTCGCGGTGACGTCCAGAATCTCCAACAACTGTTTTAATATATCCTTCGCCTCTGCCTCAGTCGGGCGCCATCCTTCATCGCGCACTAAGACTTCTAAATTCACTCCTTTGGCGAGCTTTTGGACGAGCACGAACCGCACGTCGTCGCTCGAATCAAGTTCAAAGTGGTCGACGTACGCCGGCACGGCGTCGCACGTCAACGCGCGCAGCGTCTTAGCCTCCCTTTCGAAGAGCTCCACCGCCTTGAACGCGACGTTGGCGTCTCGTGCGCGCGTCCTATCACGCAAAGTGAACGTTTTTAACGCCACGATGTCCCCAGAGGAGGCGCGAGCGCGGTAGGTGACGCCGAAAGAGCCCTCGCCCAGAGTGTCCAGGAGCGCGTACTCGAGCGAGGAGTTCGGGGACGTCAGCGTATCGCCAATCTCGAGGTCTCTCGGCGCCGCGCGCGCGCGGTAGCGTCGCTGGCATCGCCTAGACACGCGTGGCGGCGCCGACCGCGCGCCGACCGCGCGCATGCGTGCGCGCGTGCGCGCGAGTGACGTCTAAAGAGTGGAACTGGAACATTTGTATAAAACAATAAAAAAACACATTTCTAAAACTCGCTCACGCCGCCGCCAGAGAGCTTGTCGGCCTCGACCGCGTAGCGACCGCCGCGAACGACTTCGTAATTTTGCTTGCGCTCCATCACGCTCGGCATGCCGGACCCGCTGGGGGTTCCTTTCGCCAAGAGCTCGCCCGCGTCGTCGACGAGCACAAAGGAACGGAAATCCTGCTCCGGTCCCGGGACCCACACCAACTTCCACGCAATCTTCGATTTGAACTGCACGTGCGCGACGTCTCTCGGGGGCTCTTGGCCAGAACCGAGTATGCACGTGCACCACGATCCGCCTTCGCCCATGGTTGGATCCCGCGCGGCGCGAATACCCACGCCGAGCGGATTATTAAACGCGATTCCAGCCACTTGCCCTTCGTTGTTATTATCGCTGTGCTCCAATGTCATCGTCGTGGCATCGACATGGTTGAAGTCATTAAAGCAATGCTGCGTGTTCCCGCGCCCAGGGGCAACGTCGTTACCGAGATCAATTAACCCCGCCGCGCGTAATAACGCCGGTCGCACTTCACTCGACCAATCGCCATCGAGCTCGCGCGCGCTCAACGCCGCGGCTCGAGCTCGCCCATTCATCATGCGCTCCGTCGCCGTGCCCGGGTAGGCATCGCGACGGGAGGCGTAGTTTCCGAGATCACCACCGGCGCCACCGCTCGCATCGGCGCCGCTGCGCATGGCGGAACACGCGAGGAGGGCGACGAGGCTCGCGCGAAGGCGTCGACCGAGAACCCCTGTGGCGCCACTTCTGCGCGACGACGGCGTGGACGACGCGCGCACGGACGATCGCTGTGGTGTGTGTGACCTTTTCGTGTGCAACGCCGTCGCGAGTGCGGTGCGAAACGCGACGCCGGGAGCGCGCGTGAGAGGCATTGTGTGACGTCAGTGGTGCTTTGTTCTCCGCGCGTCCCAACATGGAGAATAGCATCCACGCACGGCTGCTCCGGGCGCGAGCGCGCGCGCGCGTGATTGATTTACGCGAATTTACTGATTTTACGCAAGATGCGTTGAAAAAATCGGCGCCCGTGGCCCTCGGCGTCGTCATTGGCCGCGTCGTTTCGCACCTCGTGGAATGTTACGTCGACGCGTTCGTCGTGCCAATGGTATCCATCTTTCTTAGACTGATTCGATCGCGCGCTCGCGTGGACACGCTGAACGTGACGATTTTAGGCGTTGTTTTTCCCATTGGTGTCGCGTTCGACGCCACGCTCGATGCGGCGGCGACTATTCTTGTCATTTTCTTGGCGCTCAAGTGCGTCGTTCGAGGCTGGCCGGCGACGAAACCGTGCCCATTCTGTCGCTCCTGGATCGCCGTCGACGCCACAAAGTGCGCGCACTGTCAAAGCAGCATTGTGCGCGTCCCAGAAATGCGCGCCGGAGAAAACGCGCATTCGAGCGACGTTGAGGACGACATCGACGCGAGCGACCAATGACGCATCCGAGCGCGTGCGACCAATGACGGCTCTTGCGCGCACATCATCCACGAATCGCGCCCAATGAACGATGCATGACGATGATACGAAATGTTTCCAATGCCTTTCCGCGAGAATCGCGCGCGCGCGTCATGCGGGGCACGCGAGAACGTTGCGCGCGGCGTGAGCAATATGACGCCACTAATGTAAAATACAACACCATGGCCGCAACACCCAAATCGCGAGGTCGGGCCATTGCGCCGCAAACATCGGCGCGCGCGACGATGTTGTTCGACGATGACGATCGAGAAGACACGCGCGTGAAGCGCATGATGCGCATCGCGACGCTCACGACCGCTGGGTTGCTTCTCGGCGCGGTGGCGACGGCGAGCACGACTACGGCAATCGCGGGCGGAGGCGTGCGAGCGATGCTCGGCGGCGCGGATGCGCGCGCGACGGGTGATATGGAGTACGCGAACGCACAGTTGGGAGCTGCGAAGTGGCGACGTTCTCCTGCGGTGGAGGCGAGACAGGCGAGACGAGAGCGGGAGCGAAAGGCGGCGGTGAAAGGGAAAATTGCGGGCGCTGGCGGCGATCGCACGCGGGATTTTTCTACGGCGGCGTTCAACGACGGAACGCGAACGATGAGCCGAGGGGCATACGACATGGCGGATGTTGTTAATATTCCGCGTTGGATGATGGAGAGAGTGAGCTATCACTTGCATCGATTCTCGGGATTTGCGTACGGGGTGGACAATCACGAGCTCGTGGGCAACGTTCGAAGGTCGCAGTGGCGTCGCGAGCACTTGGAGGCGCGCAAAAATCACCGCATGGAGAGCGAACTCGGTGCTGATGGCGAATCGTTGACGACTCCGATCATGGTGATATATTTGGGCGATTTGAAGACGTCTGCGCCGAACGCGAACATTGGTAAGACGGATGCCGATCGCGTGGAAGCTTTGGTTAAGCAATTGGCGCACGCGCACGGTACCAGAGCCGTGAAGGAACTCGTGCGCTTGACGCCGGGGGTGAACATTCATGACTGGCCTGAGAAGGAGAACATCGCACAGTACGCGTTGAAGTCGGTGTTGGAAAACAAGGCGGAAGATATGGAATTTTCAAAGATGCCATGGTTGAGCTTTTACGCCTCGCGGGACAACGATGGACATTTTAGAGATAAATTTGCCGAGGAACGACACTTGGAGCACCATATCGGATGTTTGTTTGCGCACATGTTCCAGTTCCAACTTGCCTATGATTCTGGGTACAAGCATACGTTCATGCTCGAGTCTGACGCTTGGGATCCGTCGTTGATCGCGTTGCCGTTTAGCGCGTACGACACCCTCGTTGAGAACGCGCCGCAAGACTATGATATCATTTTCATCGACAAACCGTTGCAATTCGACCACGGTGAGCCCGTGGGTTCGTTCGAAGATCCTGAAAGCGGAGATGAGATGCTCCTCTTCCGCTTGAAGCACAAGTCTCCGCAGGCTGGATTATCCGCGGCGTTGGTTTCAGAAAGATTCTACCCGAAATTCTTCAAGCACGTGGGTGGCTTCGGTGCGGACATGATTGATGCCATGTTGAAGGCTGAACTTTGCGTCGACTCGGCGTTTGACTCTGAAGGTGTGCGCACGGGCTTTGGCGCTGGCAATGCGCCCGCGTTGAAGTGCTACTGGGCTCTTCCGAAGGGACTCATGAAGAAGTTGTTGAGCTCGGATGGCAAACATCACCACGACGACAACGACAAGTAAACGAGTGAGCGAGTGCAGAATGGCGTCAGTATCAAGAGTACTGACTACATACTCACAAGTATACGAAAAACTACCCTTGTAATATTGATGGAGAAATTTACTCGAAATAACTTGACACGAACGCGAGAAGCGCTAAAATTACAAAATGCAGGCTACTTCAGAGCAATGCGCCTAGCAATGCGTCTGCGTGTCTTCATCCAAGATTTCGACGCGATTGGAATCTCGTATTTGCCGATTGCTCGCTCAAGACGACTTGGAATTTATCGATAAACTCATTGAGCTCGTTTGTCGTCTTCGTCGATGACGCGAGGTAGTTGAGCGCCAGCGTGTCTTCATATTCATCCGCAAAACTTGTACGAAACTCATCGCGGGTGTTAGCACGTAATGTTTTCATCGCGCCCGCAATTTTTCGTAGTAAATCGTAATCACACGGCACTAAACCGCGCTTTACATTGTCCAAGTAGTCCCGTACCGTCGCCAGTCTATCGCGCAACGCGCCCGTGGCGCTCGCCGCGCTCTCCAACGTCGCCCCAAATCGCGCCGAGTACGAGTCTCGGCTGCCAGGCACAATCTTTGACACTTCGTCAACCGCGATGCGCTCAGCTTCGAACGTCTCGACCGTGTACTCGCATTGTTCAAATGCCTCCGCCGACGTCCCGACGCCCGCCTCCGCGCCGACGCGCTCATACCACACCGCCTCCACGCCCTCATCCCCAGCTTCTCCAGGTCCACATCGCACGAGCAAAATTACAATCCCATTCTCCACGAGCTCATGCGCGCTGAGTTCGCGACATATCGACGTATCCAACGCGTCATCCAACGCCCCCGACGCCGTCGCTCGATAGTACCCAACAACCTCCAGCTCCCCTCGCGTTTGCGCGTACAACCCTGCGCGTTCCCGCGCACTAGCGAAATCAAACCCACCGCAAACATCCTCGTCACCATTCGCCGTCGTCGTCCCCACCTCGAGCGCGCACACGACGTCGATGGACGCCCCTTTTCGCGTGCCGTAAAGCAATCCCATGACTCGACTCGTGTCATTCGCACCGCCACCGTCACCATCGCGCGGCACGCGCGCGTATCGCGCGTAGTGATCGCAAATAGTCACCGTCGCGAGTGGATGCACCGATCTCGCGCGCGTCATCGCGCCCGTCAACGTCGTGCGCGCGCGAAGGTGTCGCGCACACGCTGGCGCCCTTGAGCCTCACTTTAAAGCGCGCGCCGTCCAGGCGACGCCGCGCACGCGCACGCGCACGCGCACGCGCACGCGGTGGTGGCACGCATGAATACGTCACACGCGCACTCGCGCGATGAAACCGGCGGCGGCGGCGGCGGCGGTGGGAGCGCGCGTGGTGTGAGCGCTGAGAATGCTGGGGAATCGCGCGCGCGAACGGTTGAAGACGACGTCGCTGACGCCGGCGCGCGCACGAACGGAGGGGTTGACAACGGCGCGCGTGGTGTGCTTGGATTTGACCGCCCGCGATCGCGATCGAGCGCGCGACGATCGAGTACGAGTGAAGGGTCGTCGAGCGCTCGACGGTTGAGCGAGGACGACGAAGACGACGAAGACGAAACGTACGAAGACGACGACGATGGAACGTACGAAGACGAAGACGAGGAGGAGGAGGAGGAGGAGGAGGAAAGCGAGTCTCCGGGTTTGAACGTGACGTATCCGATGTTTTTATGTGATGAGAGACACTTTGCGGGGACGTTTTTCGACGAAGAGGGCGGTGGTGGCGCGTCTACTTCGGGTACTGGAGGCATAGAAGAGACGAGTAAGTGGCGCACGAAGGATAGAATGAAAACTGTGAGTGTGGCTTTGGTTTTGTGTTTGAATATTGGCGTGGATCCACCGGATACGATGAAAATATCACCGTGCGCGCGGATGCAGTGCTGGATTAATCCGATGAGTATGCAGCCTCAAAAGGAGTTGGATGCGATCGGCAAGGCATTACAGGCGCAATACGAACGATGGCAACCGAGAGCAAAATATAAGTTGCAGCTCGATCCCACCACAGAAGATATGAAAAAGTTGTGCATTTCGTGTCGAAGGAACGCAAAGAATGAACGCGTGTTGTTACATTACAACGGGCACGGCGTACCGAGACCGACGGCGAATGGCGAGATTTGGGTGTTTAACAAATCGTACACGCAGTACATTCCTTTATCTGTGTATGATTTACAGTTGTGGACGGGAACGCCCGCGATTTACGTGTTTGATTGCTCCAACGCTGGATTAATTATCAAGTCTTTCTTGAAGCTTTCAGATCCTGGGGCAAACGCCAGCATCATGCCGCCGCCGCCGCAACTTGGCACAGTAGATTTAGAACGACGGCAAAGCGGTGGCCAGCGCGCGTTTGTGGAGCTTGGCCATGATATGGGCATACCACCACCTCTTGGTGATAGTGGATTCGGTCCTAGTCCAACCTCAAACGCGGCGAATGAGTGCATTTTACTCGCCGCGTGCGGACCGAATGAACTCTTGCCACAGTCTGCGGAGTTGCCGGCGGACGTGTTCTCGGCGTGTCTAACCACACCCGTGCAGATGGCTTTGCACTGGTTTTGTTCTAACTCAGCTCTCAAAGGTCACGGAATATCGGCGGATATTATTGATAATATCCCTGGTCAACAGAACAATCGCAAAACGCCCCTAGGCGAACTCAACTGGATCTTCACAGCGATCACTGACACGATTGCGTGGAATGTTTTACCGCGGCAGTTGTTCCAAAAGTTATTTAGACAAGATCTACTCGTGGCGTCGTTGTTTAGAAATTTCTTGCTCGCCGAGCGCATCATGCGAGCCAACAACTGCACGCCAGTGTCGTCACCAAAGTTACCTCCAACTCATCAACATCCCATGTGGGAAGCTTGGGACATGGCGGTAGAACAGTGCTTGTTGCAAATGCCGATGTTGCTGTCGGGAAATCCTAACGTTGAGTTCATTCCATCACCATTTTTCACCGATCAGCTCACGGCTTTTGAGGTTTGGTTGGAATATGGAAACGAAAACGACGCGCCGCCAGAGCAGTTACCCATCGTGCTCCAAGTTTTACTTTCACAATCGCATCGCTTGCGAGCGTTAGTTCTCCTCGGGCGGTTTTTGGATTTAGGATTATGGGCAGTGGAACTCGCGTTGTCAGTGGGTATTTTCCCGTACGTGCTCAAATTGTTGCAGACGACGGCGCCTGAGCTACGGCAAATTTTAGTCTTCATTTGGACAAAAATCTTAGCGCTCGATCACTCGTGCCAAGCAGACTTAGTGAAAGATGATGGACACGTATATTTCATACGATTTTTGCAGAGTTCCAACGTTCCAGTCGAAGAACGTGCAATGGCGGCGTTCATTCTTGCGGTGATCTCCGATGGACATGAAAAAGGCCAGACGGTGTGCGCGGCGAGCGGGTTGATGGATATTTGTCTTTCTAACATTATCGCCGCGAGTCAACGAGAGACCGGATCACCGTTCTTCCTCAGGTGGTTATGTTTGTGTCTCGGCAAGCTGTGGGAAGATCACGCAGATTCCCAGATCGCTGCGTTTGAAGCAGACGCGCACACGTTGTTGGCAAGCGTTTTCAAGCATTCCTCGCCGGACGCCCGCGCGGCGGCTGTCTTCGCCCTCGGTTCGCTGATTAACATTGGCGCAAAGCGACAGCATTCTCAATTTGGTTTGGTGACAAGACAGAACTCATCGCAACCTGAAGAACTCATGCACGCCATGTCATCGAGCAGCGTGATTGGTGCACAGATGGGGTCGCGCGCGCACACGCCCGAGCTGTCCAACAAATCGCTTCACCAAGAGCTTCCGCTCCCGTCGTCATTTGAGCAGATTCATGACACCGAACGTACAGTGGCGTCGCATTTAATCACTGCTTCCGAAGATGCGAGTCCGCTCGTCCGCGTCGAAGTCGCCGTGGCGCTCGCGCGCGTCGCTTGCGCGCATTCCGGATTGATTAAAGACGCCGCAGTGGCGTGGAAGCGCGACTATGATTCCGTCATGGCTAAGCGAGCCATAGATGCCAAACATCACAAACGCAGTGAGAGCGTGAGCACACGACGCAATCGCTTCGGTATGGGCTCGATGGGCGGTTCTGCAGGCGCTTCTAGCTTCGACCACGGTTCCTTTGGGAGCACACATTCAATGATGACCGTGGACGAGGACGACCAGAACGCGTTTGGCCGAAGCGTGGAGGAAATCGCTCGAAGTTCTGACGAACGACTCCAACGCACAGCGTCCGCCGGAAGCGATCAAGTTGGACCTCAACCGATTGTTGGCGGAAGCGAAACGTCGTGGAGTAGTATCGACCACGGAGGATCGCCGCGGTCGTCCTTTGACGCACCAAGAATTGGATTGTACGTGCAAATACTTCAAGTGTTGCTCAACCTCGCGTTGGACTCGAGTCCGTCGGTGTCCGCCGCAGCGTTCAAAGCGTTATCAAGTACGGGACTTGAGAACTCACATCCGATCATGGAAAAAATTTTGGGCACGGGGAACTTTAAGAGCGATCAAAAGACGACGCAAGAGCGTCATCGAAGACGATCATCGTTTGCCAGCGTCGATCTCACCGCCGACGGGTCTTCGGGCACAGATTTACCTGAAAGCCCCGGCGGATCGTTGCGCCGCACGGATTCATGGCATCAGCGTTTAACCACCCTTGGTCATCGTCTACTCGGTTCACCGACGAAGAAGGCACCGATGTCGCCTTCTTCCCTAGGAAGCGCCGGCGCTCCGCAGAGTCCGCAAAAGTCCAAGGCGTCTCGAGACGAACCCGTGACGACGCTTCGTCGCCCGCGCAAAATGTCGAGCCGGGTAGGCACGATGTTGAGCCCCTCGCCGAGCGCAACGCAACTTCCTGCGATGAATATTCCACACATCAATACGCGGACGAGCGATCTTACGGTGTCGCCTCACGAATCGCCACTGCGACGCACGGCGAGCACGCTCGCTGGCGACGAAGATCGCGGCGGATTTGGGAGCCCTGGAAACTTTATGCGCGTAAATTCGCATACGTCTATCGATTCACTCGAAATGGCCTCACCTCGGCCGTTATCTGGCGAAGATTTCTCTGAACGCCGCGATGGCGCGCTGCCGAAGAGCGTCGTGTACAAGCGCGGGTGCTCACACTTCTCCACAGCGCTGCTAGAACCTATGCAAGACGACGAAGACATCGCCTTTGACGTTGAAGACGACGCAGAAGACGACGTCGCGCCCTGGTTGCGCCATCCCGATCAAAAACGTCGCACAGAACGTCTGACCACCGTGCACGAGCGCGTCATGCACACGCGTTCGACGGGCGACAGCGCGTTAAAGATGACCGAGTACGTGGCGAGCATCGATTGCGGCGCCGGGACGATTCCAACCTCCATCGTCATGCACCCGCTCGAATCGCGCGTGCTCACGGGTGATAGCAAAGGCCAAGTGCACGTGTGGGATTCGACAAATTCGCGCGTGCTAAACAAGTTTCACACCGAGTTGCGGGGCGTGAGCGCGATTTCGCTTGTGAATGAAACAGATGACGCGATGTTACTCACGGGTGCGCAGGATGGACACGTGAAAATTTGGCGCGACTACGACGCGCCAAATGAGCACAAGCTCGTCACCGCGTGGTGCGCGTTACCCACTCAATCGATTCACCGCGATGCAATGACGAGCGCAACGCCCGTGGGGTTCTATAAGCCGTCGACGAACTATCGAACACAGCAAGAAAACGCCAAGGCGGTCATCGTGTGGCAGCAGCTCACCGGATGTCTCTACGCCACCGGCCACGTCGGTCCGAGTCCTTTACTTCGTGTTTGGGACATGACGAGCGAGTTGTGTCGCGAAACTATGCATATGCAGTCGCAGGGCACGTGCTTAACCGCGGAAGGCGCGCTCCTCATGGCTGGTACCGCCGACGGAGCGGTATTGTCGTACGACTTGCGCTCGCCCGCGCGTTTATTGAGCGCCATTCAAAGCCACACGCAGCCGGTAATTAGCATCTTACTCCAACCCGGGGGGATCAACAATTTACTCATCACGGGCTGCTCCGATGGTAAGATGAAGTTTTGCGATTTGCGGAACACGTCCAAGCCGTTCTTAACGACAGAGGTTGGTGTGTCAAAACCGGCACCGAGCGGGACGATGCGCGCGCCAGCGCTCACGGCTCTCGTCGGGCATTCTTGCGCGGGCGTCATCGCGTCTGGATCATCAGAACGTGCTATTAAGCTGTGGGATATGCGAGGGTCAAACATCGCGACGATTCAGTACACAAATTCGTTCTTGGGTCAGCGCATCGGTGCGGTGACGGCGTTGGCGTTCCATCCGAACTCGACGTACCTCGCGGCGGGGTCATCCGCGGGGCAGTCGACGATTTACGGCAGTGAACGAAGACTTTAACGACGAGCACAATTGTACTCTATAGCTACTACTACAACTAGCTAGCAAATCTAGGAAATACATTCAAGACACAAACTTATACTTGCGTGACTCGTGCCTTGGTGAATTCGTACGGCGCCAGAGCGGCACCAATGCGCGACGCGTCATCATCGCCCGCCAGAGCGATGATACGCGTTAGCGTCGACGCGAGCGTATCCACTAACTCTTGTTTGTACTTGAAATCCATCACACTCACTGTTTGATTCGATTCACTCGTAGATGACGACGCATTTGGATCCAACAACGCGTTCAGACTCGACGCCAACACGACGACGGCATCCGCAAACGACAACCCCAAATGCTCTCGTACCTGACACGCTCCCAAAGCCGCGCTCGCGTGCATGCGAATTTTAAAGTTGCTCGCGTCTCTAATAAGCAATAAAAGCATGCGTACGACGTACGTCGACCACGATGTGCTGCGTTCCATAGCGGATGCGTTACGGAATAACGCCGCGACGGCGAGACAGGCGTTCCACTGTGTCTTGGCGTTACCCGTGGTTAAACAACTGGCCAAGGCGTGCGAGGCGTCGAGCAACCACGAGGAGTCTGTGTTTTCAAATTCGATCGACGACAAGAGATGACCAATGCCTCGCGCGGCGTTTGCGCGGACTTTATCAATGTGCTCGTTGGCGGCGCTTTCTATAAACGTGCGCGCCAAAGCCGCGATGGTGGCGTCGCACAGCGCACGCGTCGGTGCCGCGTTTGCTTCCGCGACGTTCGCCAACGCCCATGATGTTGGAATCTGCACCGACTTGGAAGCATCCCGGCTCGCAACGAGTAGCGCAGCGGCAGTATTCTCGAGGTCCGTGCATGGTAAATACGCCATGGTGCCTAAAACGCCGCACGCGGCGGCACGAACGGCTGGGACAGGTTCCGTACCGGACGTTAACACCACGTGCGGCATGGAGAGCAGTTTGCCTAGCGCGCTAGCGTCGTTTGCAAGGCATTCGATAACATTGGCGTTGATGCGATGAAGCGCGCCCAATCCAGCCACGCGCACGAGAGGCGACTTGTGCGCCGCGCACACTGGGAGTTGCGATTCAATGGCATCCAACCACGCGTGACGTAAGGCATCGACAGGCATTGCCGCAGGCGTAACGGTCGGTGCACCGGCGCGCGCTTCGTCGGTATCAGATTTTACGTGCAAGCATCCGCTCACGGCGCCGAGATACTCGGTTAATAATCGCGCGGACGCTTGACACAGTCGGTCATCCGCACCACCGCCGCTCGCGCACACGGCGCTCGGGAACAATTTTCGAAGTGTGCGCGCATCTAGGGCAGTGAGATGCGCGATATGACCCGCTGCAAGCGCTCGAAGCGCGCAGTATGCCTCGCATTTGGATCCCGCGTGCGCGATTCCTCTCGCGCTGCCAATCATCGTCGACACAATATCAGACGCGTTCGCTGAGAGGACGCCATCGAGCGCCGCAGACGCGCCTTGCGCAGATAATACAGCCGAAAGTGCACTAAACAGCGCGTTACGCACCATAGCGCGTTCATGAAGAATAATTTCCGCATCTAGCGACGATAATCTCGCGTACACGCCTTCGAGCGCTTCGCGCAAGAGAGGCGAGCGAAATTTACCAAGCGGGGCGGCGTCGCACAGCGCCCCGATCGCTTTACACTGTTCGCGAATACACATGGCGCTCGGCTCTGACGCCAGCGCGAGCAATAAAGCACGCAACGTCGTCACGACCATGTCCCCAAGCGTAGCGCTGAGTGGAGAAAACGACCGTACGCGGGTGGATGCCGAATTCGTCTCTGTATACGACGCCATGGCCAAATATTGCGATGACGCCGGTCCTTCGAGCGCGGCTGAAATTGCGCTCGCCGCAGCACATCGCACGTGTGCGCTCGCATCGCACGCGATCGGCTTCACAATACTCGTCGATATGCTCTTAATATGTAACTGATTCGCGGCTGTCGGGAACATCGCGCGCCACGCGCCGTGCAACGACTTCCCGTTGACTTTCGCCAATGCGGTAAGCGCTCGAGCAGCAGCGCAACGTACACGTGCACCACCAGATAACGCGTATTCTAAATCATGCGCTGACGACGTGCCTCGGGCGTGCGGTGGACAATACGCCGACAAGTCGCCGCTCGAGCTCGCTTCAATGCCGAGTGCTCGACACGCCACTTGAGTCAACGCCGCAGCCGCATCCTCACGCATCTTAACCGTCCATCGCCCGCTCGCCCCGGCGCACGATTCGATGACATCAAACATGACGCAATACGCATCTTCGATCGCGCTCACGCCATCGTTCGCTGTGAAATCATCAAACGCGCCCGAACGCTCGCGGTCGAGCAACGCGCGCGCGCACTCCACCGCTTTCGCACCGCATCGTGCGCGACATTCCGCGCTCAAACCTCCCTCAGCGCCCGCGCACGACATGCGTACGGCATCAAAGCACGCCTTGATGGCATCGACGTCACCATCAATGCGCACATCGCGGAGGAGCACCGACGTTTGGTCAGCAGGACCAGTGGCATCTTTAATCTCATCCGTCTCTCGCGCGCGCATAGACGCCACCATCGCTCTCTCGCGCGCGCTCGAAAGCCGCGTCAAATACACTCACACTAAATCGCTTCGCCCACGCGCGTATGCATCGCTCGACGCGCTCGCCGCGCTGTACAATACGGCGCGAGCTACGCCACGCTCGAGTCGTCACTGATCGACGCGACGCACAAACATGACGCAAACGCCCAACGATCCCGCCGCCGCTCGCGATATTGCGGTCGACCTCGAGTGCGATGATGAATTCGAAGAGTTTGCGCAGCGCGAGTGGAGCGCTGAGGCGGAGACGGGCGCGGCAGAGGCGGTGCAGTGGGAGAATGAATGGGATGATGATTCAGCGGTAGATGATTTTACCAAGCAGCTCCGCGCGGAATTGAGCGCGCGCGAGGGTGGGAAGTGAACGAAAACACACGGAGGCGTGCATAAGGCGTGGGGTTGGGGTGCGAGCGTGCGAACGCACGGTGATGCGCGTAGACGCGTAGAAAAAAAAGTGTGAGATTCAGTTTAAAACGCTGAGAGAAGCCTGAAGAAACAACTAGAAATACTAGACGACAACGACGACGACGACGTGCCCGATGTGAACGTTGGATGGATTAGATTTATAAATGTAAACAACACATGCGTGGCTATTGATTCGTGATTATTGATTACATATGTGTACACGGGCTGGTTGGGCTACGCGAACGCGTGACTGAGGACGACGCGCGGTAGAAACGCTTCGAGCGTTTTGGACGGAATGTCGGCAACTCGAGCGAAATGTCTCATCCATGCGACCGCCGCGCGCGTCGGCGAATCGAACATGCGCGTCGGCGCGTTCGTTGCATTCATTTCAGTGTTCATGGACGCCACGCGAACGCGAACGTATTGCCCGAGTGAGGTCAAATACGACGCCGTTTGGTCGGCGTGCAACTGCCGAAGCGTCGTCAAGACGCCGAGAACGAGCGCTGCGGCATCCGTCGTCGTCGTCGCGCGATTCCGCGGCACCAGCGCACTAATTTTATCGTCATACTCGTACAGTGTGAGCTGGGTGATAGTGAAGACGAACAAAAGCACACCCCAATCATCGGCGGCGTTGACCGTGCAGTAAATTTGTCGCAGCGGATTTTGCAACCCGCTCGCGGATAAAAATGCACTCAACGTCGGCACGACGGCGTTAGACTCATCCGGATACGGAACGGTATCGGGAGAGTTGTAATGCGCGCGAATGTCTGTCAGCATGGCTTTATTCGCGGTGTCCAACACGCGACTAAAGGTGTGCGAATCGATGCGCACGTTTGCCGCGAGCTCGGCGTTGAGCAACCGGCGCAACAACTGCGCTTGGCCAATCGCCGAAAGTGCCGCATGCATGTCGTCCCAGTGCGCCGTGAGCGCACTCACGGCGTGCTCGTACATATCAGTGGTTTCTGGGATGCCACCCAAAGGCTCAAGTGCGCGTTTGAGAGTTTGAATGGCCACTCCGACCTCGCCGCTGAGACGCTCCGAGTACGTATCCACGCACGCCTGCGCTCGCTTTGCAGTCATGAAGCTCAACAAGCGGTCAAGCCCAGCCAAGCCGACGTTACCGATCGCCGATGTAAGTAACGCGAATGTTCGAATGCCTACAGATTCGGAGCCGTCGGAGGTGTTGAACCACGCGCTGTGCTGCGCTATGTATCGCGTCGTCTTTGGGTCGGTTTGCTTGAGCAATTCGCGCGCCAATCGACCCACAAATGTCTTTGACTCACCATCTAAAGGTGCATAATACGGAATAGGGATAGCTGCTGACTGGTACTGGCTCTCATCGTCTTCAATTTTGTTACGCTTTAGAAACGCGTTACATTCTAGAACCGCGTTGCACTCTTGTTCGACGTAATAATTCACCACGCGGTTGGTTTCTTGTTGCCACACGTGCAAACCGTAAATGTTGGCGTAGTCTTGCACGTACTCAAACGAGCGTTTTAATCCATCAAGACGTTGCGCCAGCGCGTTGAGGCGATCTTCGAACGGATTAGTCCTCATCACCGTGGATACGATCCAGCTCAGGCCATCCTTAGAGCCGTCGCCGAACACGAGAGCTTCGTGGAAGGCTTCGGCAATTTGCTTCACGAGTTGCTTCCGAATGCCCTCCTCGAGCAACTTTTTGGGATCTAGTTCGATGACACCCATGAACGTGCGCTCCATAGCTAAGATGCCCTGAGTAAAAATGGCGATTTGATACGTCGCTTTAGAAAGCTGACTGCGCTCGGTGAGTTGGGCGTAGTCCTTCAACGCCGTCTTCTCGAGCTTTGTGGGTAACTCTTTCAGCTCTGTCGTTTGCACGTTGATGATTTCATTCAAAATCTCAAACATGCTCACCGGCACAACCTCGACGACGCTTCGCACGTAGCTCACGAGCTGCGACGAATAGTACTCGGACACGCTGTAAATATCTGGGGATTCTATTTGCGAGATTCGCAACAAAGGCATCTCTAGGATGCTCTTCAATTTTAAAAATAGAAACCGAAGTTTACGCACGGCAAACGGGTCGCCGCGGATGCGCTCCTGAAGCTGCGCCGTGTACGGATCAATCACGCGCCAGGCGTAAGCGGCATCAGATACGATTGTCAGTGTGTTCAGTGCCGCGTCGGCAACATTGGTGGTCATCATCATCTTTCCCAAGTATTGTCTTGAATCGAGCAAGTATTGCTTGGCGTGAATGTTGTTTATGATTTGATGAAATTGTTCCACGTCAATCAACGCCGTTTCGAGCTGTTGGATCGTTCGTCCAGCCGCGATCGGGTCATCGTACGATAATCGATCGATTTCCACGGATAAATTAGCAAACCAAAGTCGCATATTTTCATCCTTGGTATTGCGACTCAAGCCAGCGGTGCCACCAAAGTACGCGCTGAGCTCTCGCATGCGGTCGCCGGCTTCAGATTTACACTTTTCCCATAACGCTTGCTTACCACTCAATAGCGTGCTGTAAATAGACTTGAGCTCATTTTCTAATTCCGCACAATCGAGCAATAAATCTACAATCTTATCCCGGCTTGGCATGTACGATAGACACGATGATACTGATTTGTGTGTCATGGTGTTGTGTAGTAGCACAAATCGCGCGACGACGTTGGCGTCGCGCACGGTGTTCATCAAAAGTTTCTCATTGCTCAGCACAAACTCTTCCGTGAGCGTTCCTTCGCTCAGATATCGCTTGAATGACGTTTTTAGTTCGTCTACGCTGGTACTTGCGCGTTGGACGAGATCACGGGCTGATTGTGCGGTCACGGCGTTTCGCATCGCCGTCGACGCCGCTTCATATGGCTCCCACTCGGTCAACAAGTCAGCCGTCAATCCAGCACCATAGGCGATGACCCAATTATCACCATAGTGTCTATCTACTATTTCTCGCATCGCAGACTTCCCAAGGCGTAATATTTTTGGCGCCCAGTACAATATAACATACAACAACGCCCCTTGCGAGGCGAGCGCCGTGGACCGGTGGTCTGGATTTGGGTAGTGCGGCGCCTGATTATACACGTCATCCGTGCGTAGCCTCCCAATAATCATCGATATCAACCACTCGGGCATTTCAAACCTAGCGAAATAACTCTCCGGATACTCGTTCGGTCTCGATGTCGACGGCGCGGAGGCGTCGTAACCGGTACATTTGCACAGTTTAATGACGTCGTCCACGTTTGGGACGTCTTCGTTGGCGTGATGACGATAATACGCCACCACCACGCGTTCTTTAAACTTGCCTTGAAACCGTTCATCTAGAGTCTTTAATATGACCCCAAAAGTCGCTAACGCTTCGATGACGTATTGTTTACCGTCGTCGTCGCTAAGTATCAACTCTATCGTCTCGCTCACGTAAACGCCATCCACGACATCCTCCACAAACCGTATAAAATCCCCATGCCATCGCACCACGGCATCGAAGGCGTTCCAATACCTGGCCAGCACTGCACCATAGTTCGCCTTGAGCTCATCGTCTAAATCTATCGCCGTCGAGCTCTGCTCGATCGAATCATCGTGCACCAACGGCGAATCAAAGTACGCGTAATCAAACAACACCTTGGCATACTTTCCTTGAGTCGCATCCATCAACGGCTTCGGAACGCGCTCAGACAAACGTATGAGCTCCGCCACCAGTGCCTGCGCGCGCGCAACGAACGCACACGCCGTCATCTTCGCATTGGCGCTCATCGCGCCCGCACGCACCGCGCCTCGACAGATGAATGAATTCAAAATCAACAACCAGCCGTCGAGCTCCCGGCGAGCTCACTCGCGCGTCGTCGCCGCTCGCGCGCCTCGCGCGCCAAAATCGCGTGCAAAGCGTGTCGGGTCGTTCGCGCAACCGTTCCCGCGGGCGCACGCGATCGCGGGTGCGCGCGAATGCCGCGTCAAAACGTGCGCGCGCGATGGCTCTTTTGTTGAGACCAAAAGTCAACAGCATCGGCTTCGATGTCGTCATTCACCGCCGCACGCACGCCCACGCGATCGCGCACGGCTGTCACGCTCGCGCACACACCGCCGCGACGCAACGAACGCGCCTTCGCACGAGCGCGCACCATCGCGGGACCTCGGCGGCGATAGGGCGCGGAGCGCATCGCATCGACCGACGACGTTGCGGCGCAGCAGCGTTGACCGTGGATTAGCGCGCTCTAGAGCCTCGAACGTTGCGTGCCCCGAGCCAGCATGGCGCCAGAGGCGACGAAACAATCCGTTGTGGGTGAACGCTACGTTGAGAATAAGCTCAAGCACGATGTACGCGTGTCGAATATGACTGCGGCGAAGAAGCTCGCGGACGCGATCCGCACGTCGCTCGGACCTCGAGGGATGGACAAGATGATGGTGAGTGGGAATAATGATGTGACGATTTCGAACGATGGTGCGACTATATTGAAGACGATGAATGTCACGCACCCAGCGGCGAAGATGTTGGTGGAGTTATCGGCGAGTCAGGACATCGTTGCCGGGGATGGGACGACGTCGGTGGCGGTGCTGTGCGGGGCGTTATTGGACAAGTGCATAGGGTTGCTCGGCCGCGGCGTGCATCCGACGGTGATTTCGGATTCCATGGCGACTGCATGTGATAAAGCGTGCGAGATTTTAGAAGCGATGGCGATTCCGGTGGATTTGGAAGATCGTGAAAGTTTGATTCAAGCGGCAACGACGTCGCTCGGGTCCAAAGTCGTTGCACAGTATTCAAATTTGTTATCGCCCATAGCCGTGGATTGCGTGTTAAAGGTGCTCGACAGCTCGAGACCGGATATGATTGATTTGCGTGACGTGAAGATTGTGAAGAAGGCGGGCGGGACGATTGATGACACGGAGCTTGTTGAGGGAATCGTGTTTGACCAAAAGCCCAGCAAGGCGGCGGGCGGCCCGACGCGCGTGGAAGATGCGAAGATTGGTTTGATTCAGTTCTGTGTGTCTCCTCCGAAGACAGATTTGGAGAATAACGTCATTGTGAGCGATTATACGCAAATGGATAAGATTTTGCGCGAAGAACGCAACCACATCATTGGCTTGATAAAGAAGATCAAGGCGAGCGGGTGCAACGTGTTGTTGGTGCAGAAGTCCATCTTGCGTGACGCAGTGTCGGATTTGGCGCTTCATTACTTGGCCAAGGCGAAGATTTTGGTTATCCGCGACATCGAGCGTGAAGAAATCGAGTTCATCAGCAAGACACTGCACTTGCAGCCAGTGGCGCACGTCGACTCTATGACGCCAGAGAAGCTCGGCTACGCCAAGCTCGTCAGAGAAGTGCAGTGCGGTAACAGCAAGATTGTCCAAGTCAGTGGCATTGAAAACATGGGGCGTACCGTGTCCGTTGTCGTGCGCGGGAGTAACAAGCTCGTCGTCGAAGAGGCGGATCGATCTCTCCACGACGCCCTTTGCGTCATTCGCTGCTTGGTGCAAAAGCGCTTTTTGATTGTCGGTGGTGGCGCCCCTGAAATCGAAATGTCCCAAAAGCTTGGGTACTGGGCGCGTACTCTCACGGGTATGGACGCTGTTTGCGTGAAGGCGTTCGCTGAGGCGTTGGAGGTGATCCCATACACACTGGCTGAAAACGCTGGGCTGAACCCGATTGAAATTGTCACCGAGTTGCGCAACGTGCACACCGCGGGCAATGCGTACCACGGCATCAACGTCCGCAAGGGTACGATTTCGGATATGAAAGATGAAAATGTGCTCCAACCTATGCTTGTGACATCCAGTGCGCTATCTTTAGCCACGGAATGCGTTCGCATGGTTCTTAAGATTGACGACATCATCCCCGTCGCTCGCGAAGCCTAAAGCAATCAGAAGAGTTATGCGGCGCGCCGTGAACGCGCAATCGAACGGAATTAAAAAATGACGAGACCTACTGCGCCGTGGGATCTGTTAGAAATGTAGTTTTCTTCAATCCTTAGATGGATGACGAGACTTGACTAGATCATCGAAGACGTTTGTAATACGTTTAAGGGAATTTATACATTCGACGACATTACACTTTCACTTTCGTTTCGCGCTATGCATAAGGTGGGTGCTAAAATAGTAAGAATATCAATCTCTAATCACTCGCTGCTGCCTCTCGCTGGCGTCCAGATTTATTGCGGCGCGCACGATTCCAAGTCGCATTGGTTCGCCTTGTGCGTGGCGCGCATGCAGTCGGCGGTGACATCTTGCGGGCTTTGCGCGGCATGGGGGTGTTCGCTACCGGCGTACACCTTCAAGTGCGTGAACGTCTCTCTACCCATACGATTCTTCGGCAACATCCCTCTGATCGCGCGCTCAACCACGCGTTCCGGCATACGTCCATGCAAAGAGCGGTACGTCTCAACCTTCATCGAGCCGGGTTTACCGCGCACGCCTTGGTTGTAGTACAACTTTTCCTCAAACTTCTTCCCGGTCACAACCACATCGGCAGCGTTAATCACAATCACGTTGCAGCCCATGTTGAACGACGGAGAGTACGACGGAGAGTTACCACCGCGCAAGTACGTCGCAACATACGTCGACAAACGACCCAAACGCAACCCCGCGGCGTCGACCACGACCCACGGCTTGCGAGACATGTCCACATCCTCACCCTTCGGGTAGTACGTCGTGTTGAACACGTCACGTCCGAGCTTTTCCGTCGTAACTCCTTCCGGAAGCTTCACCACGTGCGCGCGAGTCACCGTGTTCATGCGAACGACGGCGCTCGGCTTGACATTAATCCCCTTGACGGCGCTCCCACGGAGCGCTGTAATTTCGCAAACACACACAAACAAAAATACGCGTCGTCAGTCACCTTGCGCGCACACGACGCGAACGCACGACGCGTAACAAAATTAATACATCCATCCAACGCGAACGCACGCACGGTACCCGTCTCGCGCGCGCGCGTACCCCTCGAACCCGCGCGCGCGTCGTGCCCCAAAGCCCTATCACTAGGGTCGGGTCACGCCGCGAATCCACGCCCCGTGCCGCGCATCGCCGTCGTCGACGATGCGCTTGATGCGAGCAAAACGATGTAAAAACGTACCTTGGCGTTGTTGCGCGGCGACAGCGACGTGCGGTCGCGCGTTCGTGGCGTTCATCGCGAGCATGACGTGCGAGAAAGTGACGTACACGCCTTGAGGTTTTACGAGGTCAAGGGGTTCGGACAAACGGCGTGTATGCGTGTACAACATGTGGGATTACAGCCGCGCTACGCGACGGATGACGCGCTCGTGGTGACGGCGTCGGTGTCGAATGATGGTGTGGAATCATGGCGTGACGGTAGCGGCGCCGCGACGCTTGACTTCGAGGTGTACGAGTAAGGAGGAGACGTCGGCTGGGGTGACGCCGCCGATGCGACTGGCTTGGCCGACGGTGGCGGGCCGCACGCGGGTGAGTTTTTCGCGCGCTTCCATGCGCAGAGTGGTGATGGACATGTAGTCAATGTCATCTGGGATTGCTTTGCCGAATTTACTCGCTTCGCGTTCGACTTGGACTTCTTGGCGTTTGATAAAGCCAGAGTATTTGACGCGGATTTCCACAGCTTCGGCTTCCCAGCGCGTGAGCGGGGCATCGGGGTTGCCGTGGCCAAACTCCTCAATCATGCTGTATGGCACTTGAGGTCGACGTAAGAGTTCTTCAAGTGTGTAGCTTTGTCGCGAGCCTTGACCCGAGACCTCGAGCGCGTGTTGGCAGAGATCGGATTTTTCATTGAGACGCGTCTGTTGGAGGCGTGTCATTTCGTTGTCCACGGCGTCGCGCTTCTTTTCGAATTTCGCCCAGCGTTCGTTTGGAATCAATCCTACTTCACGCCCGAGCGGTGTGAGGCGCATGTCTGCGTTATCTGATCGTAACACCAGGCGGAACTCCGAGCGTGATGTCAGCATACGGTACGGCTCTCGTAAATCCTTGGTGCACAAATCATCAATCAATGTGCCTAAATACGACCCTTCACGAGGTAAAATGAGAGGCTTGGCGCCGTTGCTCGCGCCACCCTTTGCGATTTGCGCCGCATTTACACCCGCGAGCAAGCCCTGAGCTGCAGCTTCTTCGTAACCCGTAGTGCCGTTGATTTGCCCGGAAAAGAACAAACCGGCGATTTTCTTCGTCTCGAGCGTCGGCTTGCACTGATACGCTGGCAAGAAATCGTACTCTACCGCATACGCCGGGCGTAGAATCTTTGCACTTTCCAATCCAGGTAATGTTCTTAAGAGCTCGAGCTGTAATCGTTCGGGTAAACCCGTGCTAAAGCCTTGCACATACACCTCGGGAACGTTGCGTCCTTCTGGTTCAAGGAAAATTTGATGACTCTCCTTATCTGCGAAGCGCACAACCTTATCTTCGATGGATGGACAGTACCTCGGCCCTTTCGCACCGCACCAACCACCATACGTGGGTGTCTCTAACAAGTTATCCTGAATCAACTTGTGCGTCGCCGCCGTCGTACGCGTCATATGGCAGCACATTTGCTCGCGCGCCACGTGCACGTCTTCGTCGAATGAAAACCATCGCACATCCTCGTCTCCTGGTTGCTCTTCTAAACCGCTGTAATCAATCGTGCGGGAATCTACTCTCGCAGGCGTGCCTGTCTTCAATCGATCACACTCAAAGCCAATTTCTTGCAAGTATTCTGTCAAACCTTCGCTCGGCGCTTCGCCCGCGCGTCCAGCGGCAAGCGTCTTACGCCCAACCCAAATTTGACCATTCATAAACGTTCCCGTGGTAAGCACCACCGCAGGTGCCATGAATTCCATCCCGAAATACGTCCTCACGCCCTTGACATCGTCGTTATCGCCCAAAATCAACTCCGTAACCATCCCTTCGCGAATACTCAAATTCTCAGCGCGCTCCAACGTCGAACGCATCTCTCGGCTATATTCCCATTTATCCGTCTGCGCCCGCAACGCCCACACCGCCGGACCTCGACTCGCATTCAACACACGTTTCTGCAAATATGTTTTATCGGCTATTATCCCCATCGACCCCCCGAGGGCGTCGATTTCGTGCACCAATTGAGACTTTGCGGGACCACCCACCGCGGGGTTACACGGTTGCCATGCAATTCTATCCAACGAAAGCGTCAACAACAGCGTCGATGCGCCCGTTCGCGCGCTCGCGAGCGCAGCTTCGCATCCAGCGTGACCAGCACCGACGACGATGACGTCGTAGCGCGCGTCATCGGCGATATCCGACGCTTGAGCGCGGGTGTTTGGGCGAAAAGCGCCACGGCGGCTGCGCACCCTCGTGGTGGTTTTACTCGCTGCTTTTGCGGGCGACGACGACGACGTTGACGGCGGTGTGCGCGTGCACGCGCGCGTCGGCGCGTGCGCGAACATGCCTCGGGCACGAAATCAATCCACTCGCGACGATGGCGATGGTGGAGGCGGTGACGTGTGAGGGCGACAAGCGAACACATCGTGTAGAAAACGCATAGTAATGTGAAAGCAAAGATTTGGATTGATATGAAAACTCATACGCGCGAGCTCGACGTAAGCAACAAAAGAGCAACGACGTGTGTCGTGCGTGCGCATAGTATACGTATTTTAACGTTTCACAGACAACTTGGCCTTTTCTTCAGCCGCCATGGACTTTTGCACGCCCGCAAAGTCGATGTACTTGCCGTTGCAATACGCGTCCGTCTTGTACCACTTGTGACCAAACTTCCCGCCGTGTTCCATCGGTTCGCCGTTACGCTTGAACTTGCGTTCGTTGGAAACTTCACCTTCAATCACTCCGAGGTTGATCGCCATTTGGATCGGGTTCAACGTACCGGTGATGAAGGGCAAGAGCAACGCCGAGATACCGGCGACGCCCACGGCTAAGATCAACCCGCCGACTTGGAACGCGCCCGCGTACTCGGGACCAAACAAATCACCCGCAAACGCAGGAGTCGACGCCGCGAGCGTCAACGCAGACGTGCTCGCCACGAGCGCTTGTTGTCGCGCGTTCTCGCTCTTCAACGCCGCGCACGCCTATCACAGAAAGAAACAAAAGTCAGTCTCAGCGCGCGCGCCTTAAACGCAACGACCGACGCCGCGCGCGTACGATCGTCCAACCACACACGCGCATCTCCCAGCACCGTCACGTCACATCGCCTCACCCAATCCCACGTCACGGCGACGACATCGCACCACCCTCGCGAGAGAGCGCCCGACGCGTAGCCCTCGATCCGGTCGCGCGCAGTCAAAATCAACCCCATCGTTCCACCGGCGCATCGCTCGCGCGCGCGTACCTTGACGTTCACCGATCGGCGCGCAGCGCGGTGCTTTCGCGTCGTCATCGTCGCCGACGGTGGCATCGCCGTCATCGCGCGCATCGTCGTCGAAATCGTCATCATGATGGGTGCGCGATGTGTGACGCTATCCGCGCGCGCGGGCGCCATCGACGATGGCGCGATCGATGGCGCGATCGATGGTTTGGATTCTCGCGATCGATATGTGCCATCGATATTGATCGATATTGATCGATATCGATCATCGATCGATATCCAGATATTGATCGATATCAATGGGGATGTGAAGGTGATGCGAACGGACGCGCGGGCGCGCGAGGAATGTGTATCGCGTATTGCGTGTACCGTACTCGACGCATCGTCTAGTACTTGTAGAGTAAAATTATATATTCACATGGATGTTGTATAAGGTGGTGATTGTGTGCGCGGCGCGAAGCGGAGAAGGTGGCGTTAGTCTGGCGGCGCGATGTTTTGGGTTTTACTTTATCTGTCGTGCGGCGTCCCGGTGTATTGCGGAAACGGTCCATCAGTTTTATTCGCCGCACTGACGATCGTGAGTGGGCCAGTTGTCGATTCTTTGCGAACGCACGTTTGTTGCGCGCCAAACTCTTCGTCGTGGATGTAGTTGACGGCGTCTTCGTATGAACGGAAGCCGATGAGCACGGCGAAGTCGAATCCTTGGCACCCGACGCTCATAATCGTCGCTGGATCCGTCGCTGGATCCATGCCCACGCGCGCAATCATTTGGGCGCTGAACTTTTCATTGTTTGACTTCATCAAAGGCGGGTATTGTTCTTTGAACTTTGCCGGATCTGTTAATTTCTTCAACGTCAACAGGTACGCACCAAACGTGCTCGTGTCGAAGCCATCAGGTAACAAATTGGCCTCAAACGCGACCAAACTGAAATCCGAATTCTCCACACGGAGCGGCGCGATCGCCGCGTACTCATCCGAAGTGAAAAACGTCGAAAGCGTCTCGCGATCGGGAAATTCGAGCACCGGCGCGAGATCATACGCCTCAGCCTGTTCGGAGCCGCGCGCGTCTTCGCTCACGCCGATCTTGACGGCGACGTAGCCACCACCGTATTTCTTCATCATCGGTGCCACCAGTGGCGGGTACGCCTTGAATCCGTCCATATTGGTCACTTTTCCAAATCCAATCTGTGCGATTAGCAATCGAGACGCGCGCGTCGGCGTCGGCGTCAGTCTTAAGAATCAATCGATGCACATCCCGGAGACCAACCAACCGGCGCTGTGCGGGCCACCGACCGCCGATCGACGACGGGCGATTCCATGGACGACGGTCAGGGCGACGAGTGCGAAAACGAACGCGCGTGACGTACGGCGAACGCGGGCGGCATGGTTCTCGTGGGCGTTGTGGGCGTTGTGGGCGTGGGCGTGAATGGCGACACCAGACTGGCACTTCACAGCGCGACGTTCGACGGCGGCGACGGACGACGATGGTGGCGATGACGACGATGGTGGGGAAGACGGTGGGGACGACGGTGCGACGGTGCGCTCGGGTGACGACGACGACGACGACGACGACGACGACGACGACGGTCGTCGGTGGTGTCAGTGCGCGTCCTCGAGCGGTGGTGACCTCGTCAACTTTCGTGGTGGCGCGAGGACGAGGCGCGCGAGGACGAAGCGTCGGTCGCGTGGCGGCGGTCGGGCCGGGAGGTGGGAAATCGCAATCTATTGATGATTTACTCGCCGAAGGGCGAAGTTTGTACGAGCGCGGTGAGCGCATGCAGGGGTACAAGTTGTTTGAGAAGGCGTTGAGCGAGGACGCGCGCGGGACGTCGACGGAGACGAGAGCCGAGTTGTTATATTGCGCGATGTGCTGTAACGCCGCGTTTGGGGATGTGGAGACGGCAAAGATGTATTTGAGAGAGATGCAGATGTTTGGGTTAGATTTTGAGTACGCCATGCAGGACAGTGGGTTGATGAAGATGGAGTCGTCGGCGTTGATGAAGAATCAGTTGAAAAAATTTGCGGCGGGTGAAGGAAAGTCATTCGGGACGGTGCAGCGAGAGCAATACGAGCGGGATAAGGCGGCAGCGGCGCCGTTACCACCGACTAATGTTCGTGGGTTGGCGGATTTAGAGATTTCTTCCGATACCGATGAAAGCGTGGAAGCCATCGTGAAGCGGGTCGGGGCGTTGGTGGCGTTATCCATCGTCGGCTTTGTCGCGCTCTTCAAGGGTGGTATGTCCATCATGGAACCCGGATCGTTACCGTTTGGATTTTAGTAAAATTTAATTTAATTGATTAAAAGAATGCGAGCGCCAATCCTACAACCACACGTAGCTGATGCGGTATGCGATATGCGATGTGCTTTTGTTTAGGCTATTGCAGCGTGCCTTCACCCGATGAAAAATAGTCTGCCAAGATTGAGTTTCTCGACGGTTGCTTCAACTTTCGCAACGCCTTGGCCTCAATTTGACGGATACGCTCGCGCGTGACCGAGAAAACCGTACCAATCTCTTCGAGAGTCTTAATACGACCATCGTCGAGACCGTAGCGCAAGCGCAATACGTCGCGCTCGCGCGGGTTCAATGTGTTCAATACGTTTTCTAAATCCTCCTTCAACAAAGACTTGCCGCTCACCTTTTCAGGTCCTTCACCGTTGATGTCAACGAGCGTGTCTTCAACGGTGCGTGAGTCGTCAGAACCAACGGATTGCGCTAAAGAAACGGGCGCTTGCGATGCCTTTTTGATTTGCACAATCTTCTCCGCCGACATGTCCATCTCGGCGGCGATTTCCTCGACCGTCGGGTCGCGACCGTGAATGAGGCTAAACTTTTGTTCCATCTTGGAAATTCTACTAATGATTTCAAACAAGTGCACGGGCAAACGGATCGTTCTGCTTTGATCGCTGATCGATCGCGTCACCGCCTGGCGAATCCACCAGTGCGCGTACGTGCTAAACTTGTACCCGCGTTGGAAATCAAACTTCTCCGCGCCGCGAATTAACCCCACGCAGCCTTCTTGAATTAAGTCTTGAAAGCTCATGTTGCTGTTGGCGTATTTCTTAGCGATAGAAACCACCAAACGCAAATTTGCTTGAATCATCTCATTCTTCGCCGCCTTACCATCGCGCAAGCGTTGGTTTAGAGCGTGTTCGGAAAGCCCCGCCGCCGACGCCCACTGATAGTCGCTAATGGACGCCCCCGGACCAGACTCTTCCTCCAAGTTGGTTTTGATGCTTTCCAAGTGCATTAAATCTTGAATACGCTTGGCGAGTTCGACTTCTTGACCAGCGTTCAAGAGCGTGACGGAGCCAATATCCTTCAAGTACGAGCGCATGGAATCCGTCGTGCCCACGCGCACCTTTTGCTGCTGCGCGAGGTTGGCCATTTTCCGCGGCGAGAGGTGCACGCCTCGTACGCGCTCCTTGGCTTGCGTGTGCACCATGCTCGTCACTGAAGCCTTGGCTGGGCGAGAACGCACACCACGAGCGACGGCACGCGCGCGAGCACTGCGCGCAGCCAAACCATCGGTGACGACGCCATTCTCCGCAACCACCATGGATGACTCATCCTCGCTCGAGACGCCGCCCGGGGCGCGACGCGTCGTCGTCCCGGTTGTCGCGCGCGCGCTGCTCTTCACGCGCTTACTCTGAGGCGTCTTTGGCGTCAACACATCATACGCCGATGATGACGACGACGACGACTTCCCTCGAACACCATTCACCGCAATCAACCCATCGTCGTCATCGACGCCGTCGACGCCGTCAAACTCGGCGACGCTCGACTCGAGCCTCGCGAGCTCCTCCGCCGTCGGGCGCCGTCCCGCGTCGCTCAAATGCCCCTCCCGCGACATCATCTGCGACACCTTAGCCGTCAACGCCTCCAAATCATTCAAATCTAACCCCCCAAGCGCGGCGGATAAATCCTCATCCGACATGGATGACGACTCGCGCGCATCCGCGATGGCGCGCGTCTGGTGTTTGGTCATCCTCGACGACGCCTTGCTCGACGTCAATCCCACCGCGGCGATCGTCGCCTTGACCGACGTCGTCGACGCCTTCCCCGCCGTCCGCGCCTTCACCGTGCGTGGATCGGAAAAATCCCATTCCGAATCCCCGCTCAACGCCGCACCCGCGCGCGCCACGCACGCCGCGCCCCGGCGCGCTGCACCGCGCGCGCGCGCGACCGCGACCGCGACCGCGCCGCTTATCTCGTCGTCATCACGGCGACCATGATGCGCCGCGCGCGCCGCACCGCCCGCCCGCACCGGTGGTGTACATCGCGCACCGCGAAGCATCGCACCGCGATGTGCGTTCGCGTGCGCGGACGTCGACGCGCACACCCCGCTCGTCGCGCGCATCGTCGTCGTCGTCGTCGTCGTCGCACCCTAATTAATAAATCGTTCGGCGGCGCCGATGAAATGAATCGCGAGCCCTATCGATGACGTGGTGCCTTTGCTTTGGGGGCACGGACGACGCCTTCACGGACGACGCCTTCACGGACGCGATTGGATTGGCGGTGAAATATGTTTTTGTGTGCGATATGTATACGCGATCGTCCGACGACGTCCACGCACGCACGCACGGCACGCACGACGCACGGCGATGCGCGACACACACTCGCGCATCGCATCGCGGGGAGACCCCCGTCAGAGGTGCCCCGTCAGAGGGACTGGAGAGGGAGGTGCCAATCGACCAATCACGACCAGCGACACACCCCCCACGAGGTGCCAATCGACCAATCACGACCAGCGACACACCCCCCCCCACGAGGTCAGAAAAATGGCCAGAAAAACAAGCCGCGTTTATTAGAAAATCGCATATAGACGATGCGTCACGAGGTGCGTCGCGTGCGTCGCGTGTGTTGAACACACATTCAAAGTACACACGACGCATATATACATATATCACACCAAAATAGTTCCATCATTTGACTTGTCATATATATAATCTAAGTTTTTATAGAACCCATGTCGCGCCATACAGCGATCGCGCGCGCGCACTACGTGATCTCGAGATCTCGTCCTCGCGCGCGCGCGCCACCGCGCGACCGCCTTTTTGTCGAGGCGTTCGGTCGTTGCGCGGCCACGGGTGAGGCGTTCGCATCACTGTCGCGCGCGTCGACGACGACGACGACGACGACGACGGTGGGTGTGTGTATATATATATATACCTAGTAAATATATTCGTCATAGCGTCGTCGTCCGTCGTCGATCGTGATGTTCACGCGCGTGCGGCGGCGTTCGCACGACGGCATCATCGCGATGCGCGAGGGCATCGTGAAAAGCGACGACGACGATGGGGTCTCGAGCGCGGCGAGCGACGGGACGACGGTGACGACGACTATGACGACGACGACGGGGCGATCGGGAACGACGCGATTAAGGGTTCGTGCGAGCACGCCGGTGTCGTCGGCGGCGGCGGCGGCGCACGCCGAGCCGTGCGCGGGGGCGAGGGCGCAGGCGCGGGAGAGCCCGCCGCGCACGCGCGCGCGCACGCGTCAGCACGCGAGTGGGGGGAAAAGTGATGATGGTGATGGGACGTCTGTGTGCGTGATTACGCGTGGTGGCGCAAAGGCGGGTTATCGATGTGAGGATGGGTGTTCGATGTGTGCGGATGATGATGATCACATTCGGGGGACGTGTGGGATGAATCGGTCGCCGCGCGCGAGCGAGGCGTTTACGGCGCCAAACCCGGGGGAGATGGACCACGCGAGCGGGTTGCCGAGGGACGTGGTGGTGGAGATTGTGCGCGCGCTCGGACGCGAGCGGGATGTTGCGGCGTGTGCGATGACGTGTAAGGCGTTTTGGAGCGCGACGCAAAGTGAGCGGGTGTGGCGGGATTTATTAGCGAGCAAGCTTGGGATGGAAGCCGAGGTGTTGCTTCCCGAGCGCGTGGCGGGCGAACGGCGGCGCGAGACGGATACGCGCGAAGCGCCGCGATGGATGCTCAAGTATAAGAGTTGGTACAAGCCTGAACCTCAATCGTTGGCGTGGAGTTCGACGACGCGTGATTACGGCTTGGCGCCGGCGGAGTCCAAGTACGCGGCGCGCTATCTCCATCGTTGCACCGCCGTCGGCGATCGGAGTAAAATTTTGTTCTTTGGCGGCCAAGGCGGAGGGAGCGACTTTTACAACGACTTACACTTGTTGGATTTGAATCAGCGCAACGACGGGTTGCAACTGAAACAGTTGCATGTCGGGAGCTCGCACGAGCCGCCGTTTCCTCGGTGTTCAGGAACGTTGACAGCCATGTCTGTCAACGGCTGCGACGATTCCGAAGTCGTCGCCCTTTTTGGCGGCTCGCAAGGCTTTTTCGAAGGCTTTTCTAATTCTTTACGTATTCTTTGCGCCGACGACGGCACGCGCGTGGGTGATGCGGCTACGACTGGAGTTGGATTGACGTGGCACGAACCCATCGTTCGCGCGCATCCAAGCAACATCAATGGTCGCATTCCAGACGCGAGATGGGGACACTCCGCCGTCGCGTTTGATGGCAAGCTTCTTTTGTTTGGCGGCTCAAACACCACGCATTGCTTTGCCGATACGTGGCTTCTTGAGATCTCACAAGAGCAAGGACGTTTCATCGCTACTTGGACTTTACTCATCGACGGCGCTCACCACGGTATCGGTTCTTGTCCGCCTCCACGCGCGGGTCAAACGGCTTCGCTCGTCGGCTCTTCTCTCTTTATTTTCGGCGGCTGTCACATCTCCGAGGTGTTCAACGACGTGTGGAAACTCGACGTTGTCGGTGTGCCGAAAGAAAAGTTACGATGGGAAGAGTTCAAAGTCACTGGTATTCCGCCTTCTCCTCGAGTTGGCCACGCCGCTGTCGTCTTGGGCGATAGAATTATTCTTTGCGGCGGACGCGGAAGCGCGTTGGCGGGCACAATCGGCAAGTACGCCACTGGCGAGGAAGGTTTAGCGTCTATGCAAGGATTGACGTTTTTCCAAAGTGGTTTTTGCATGCTCGACACGACTGCTCGTAAATGGCTTCCAGTTCAACACCCCGTGATTGACGAGAACGACGGCGAAACAACTGCCCTAGGCAAATCTCGCGCTCACGTTCGAGAACATCGCACCGGCCACGTGATGATGCCAGCCAGAAATGGCTGCTTGCTCCTCATCGGCGGTTTGGGGTTCGACGGAAATTTCCAAAACGATCTTTCTCTTGTTTCTCTATTCTAAAATATTTGTTGTTTTTTGTGAAACGCACCGCACGCTGCGTGGTGGATGAGACGTTCGCTGATGTTGAAATACGACGTTTGCGCGCGCGCCTCAGTCCTCGCCGGCTAGGTACATTTTTGTCATTCTTTTCATTCATGAAATCATAATACATAGCCATAGATACATTTTTGTTGTAAAACACACGTATTCATACATTGACACTTTAATTTTTAATTCACAATACGCGCTAATAATACTTCTAAAATCCCGCTGGTTTGGGCAAGCCGCGGCTCACGAGACACATCGCCTTGTAACGCACGCCCATACCTGGCGGTTCCTTCGCCTCGGCGTCACCTTTGGAATCACTCACGAGCCTTTCACAACCTTTGATTAATTCATCAGCTTGAGCCTCACTAGTAGCGTTTTCTACGAGCTTTTCAAGACGCGGTATCAAACCAAGCGAGAGCAAGAATTGCTGTTGCGTAATCGGACCGTGGCACGTCACGCCAGAGTTTGGTTTTTCGTCGATGATTTGACGAAGCGCACCAAAGTCCACGTATGCCGATAAGTCAGCCTCGCCGGGTGAATCTAACACGTGCACGAACTTATGATCTTTGATGGCCTCCAAAGTATCCCCAAGCGGACCTTCTTCGCCGTAATCGATCGCGAGCACGGCGCCCGAGTGTTGCTCGATACGTTCGGCGAGACGATCCCAAAGCGACAAGCTCGGCGGGCTGAGTTCGAGTAAACGCAAACCGTCGACGATGTGCTGCGGCACGCCTTTCAATCTTCTTGAGACGAGCATGTGACTCGCGGGTGTCGGGCCGGGTGAGAGCACCATTTCTAATTCGCGCCCTGGAACTTTCTCGGGCTTTGGCGTCGCGGTTTTCTCCGCGCCGGCGTCGGTTTCGAGCAAGTCGCTGTCAATCGTCACGAGCTTCTCGCACCACCCACGCTCGGTGCGTTGAAACTGGCGAACTGGTAGCGCATCGAAAAATTCGTGCGCAATCACAAGCGTTGGCCCGCTCGGGACGCTTTCTAATCCGTCGTGCCAACTCACCGACGCGCCATTTATGCCAGACGTACCGCGAGCCCGCGCTTCGCCCACCGGTGATTTCGCCGACGCCGATGTCGATGATTGATTCACCGAACCAGAGTTCTTCATTTCTTCATCCCTTGTCACATTTTTAGGAACTCGTAACCCATCTCCAGCACTCGCACTCGTCATCTCTACGTCCTCGCACCGCAACGTTTCCGCTTGAATTTTCCTCAACGCCGGCGACACTTCTATAAAATGCACACTCATCGCATCGCTAAACTTCTTAAACTTACTCGTACCGCGCAATAAATCCGCCATGAGCGTCCCTCGACCGGGTCCGAACTCAACCACGCGCAACGTCTCGGGCGAACCGAGCGCTTCGTACTGCAACGCCGCCCACACACCCACGAGCTCGCCAAACACTTGCGAAATCTCTGGACTCGTCACAAAATCCCCTTTCGCACCAAACACATCCCCGCGCATGTAATACCCGTGTTCAGGATGCGTCAACGCTTCACGCACGTACTCACTCACGGGTATAGACCCACCCGCGAAGCGAATGGCGTCTTCTAAATACGCCATCAAACCGCTCCGCGCCCGCGGCGTCGCCTCCGTCGTCGTCGTCTCACGCTCCTGTCGTCGTCGCTCGAGCGCCCGTCGCAACCCAGCGCGATCGATAGCAATCTCCATCTCCCGTGCCTTGACATCCGTGCCTATATCATCCGTCGTCGTCGTCGACGACGACGACGCTGATGATGACGATGTGCATCTGCGCGTGGATGACGCCGCGACTGCGCGCGAACACACCGCCAACGCACCGCGCTCGCCGCACGCCACCGCGCACCGCCACGCCTCCACGCGACGCATCGCGACGCACAGTGACGACGACCGACGACCGACGACCGACGACTGACGACCGACGACCCACACGCCGCGTCGATCGAATTCGCAATCGATCGACGCCACGCATCGATCGCGTGCGCGGGGCCCGACGGATGCACCCACGCGTCCGAACCATCACAGGGGGCCTCGTCCATCGACCCACACGCCGCGTCGATCGAATTCGCAATCGATCGACGCCACGCATCGATCGCGTGCACACGAATTCGCGATCGCGGGTATCGCGATGAGGGTGTCTTTTTTGTTTTTGCGGCGCGCGCGCGGCACAGCACGTCGCGCACGCGACCGCGTCCGACGAGTTTGCGGCGCGCGCACGCGCACGCACACGCACACGCACCGGCACTAAAGTCGTCTCGTCGTCTCGTCGTCTCGTCGTCTCGCGCGCGTGAGGCGTCCGCGACGGAGGACGCGGTGAGGCGTTGAGTTGACCTCTTCGGAGCAGGGGTTCGCGAATGATGTTGGCGTCGTCGTCGTCGTCGATGTCGCTGGCGTCGTCGCGCGCGAGCGCGGGGCGTGCGACGCACGTGGGTGTTTGCGGCGTCGCGCGCGCGCGCGCCAGGGGCGATGGGCGGGCGAGCGGCGAGGGTGCACGCGAGCTCGAGCGCGGCGCGCGGTGGGGGCGAGGAGGGTATGGCGCGGGTCGCGCGCGCGTCGGTTTGACGGCGCGAATGGCGCTCGATGGGCGCGAGGGCGTGATTGCGCGCGCGAATAACGGGAACGATGGATTTCACGCGCCGCGGCCGGGGGTGCGGGCGCGTGTGCGCGCGGGCGGGGATGGAGCGAGGGCGCGAGGGGAGGGCGCGAGGGGTGGGTCGAAGCGCGGCGTCGAGGCGGGGGCGATTTCGGATCGAGCGAACGAAGGACGAGCTCAGAAATATGCGAGTCGCGTCATTGGTGGGGATCCATTGGAGGAGTTATTGGCAGAGTTGCCAGCGATCGATGGGAAGGTTGATGAGAAGAAGCGGTATGAGAATCATGGGGCGTATTTCGCGTTGTACAGGGATTTGGTGCGCGTGGGGCGCTTGCACGACGCCGTCGACGTATTGAAGATGATGAAGGCGAATGGGGTGGGGAACATCGCCGCCAGAGTGTCGCATCGGGATTTCTTTGATATGTGTCAGTCTCGTAAGGTCGTTTCCGTTGGTTTTGAGTTCATCTTGTTGCTTGAGAGCAAGGATATTCGTCCGTATAACATGCTGTTACGCACGTGCGCGACGGCTGGAGACTCGCGTTCCGCCTTTGCGGCACTCGTGGTGATGATTGACGCTGGATTCCACCCCGACATTCGCGCGTACACGACATTAATCTCTGCTTGTTCCAAGGCTGGTGATGTTTCGCGCGCGTTTGAGGTGTACGATCGACTCAAGTCTGAAGGCGTCGCGCCAAACGAACGCACGTACGGAGCACTCGTGGACACCCTCAAGCGTAATATTTTGAAGAATACCGCTGGGTCTAAGCGTCACAGTGCGGACGAGCATCAAATTCGACTCGATTTGAACAGATGCTTTGCGCTGCACGATGAGATGATTGCCCAAGGGTTGCAACCGGATATTGCGCTCATGAATAGCTTGTTGAACGCTTGCTCGCGGGCGGCGACGGTGAAGAATGTGCGAAGCGAGGCTGTTGAAAAGTCTAGTGAAGTGTACGCTGAAATGAAGGAACTGGGGTTGAAGCCAGATTCGTTTTCATACACCTCAGTTATCTCGTGTGCCGTCAAGGCTGGAGATTTCACGAGAGCATTTGAGCTCTTTGATGAGATGACCAAGGCCAACGTCAAGCGGACGTCTGAGGTTTACACGGTGCTCATCAAGGCGTACGGCACCATGGGTAACGTGGCCAAAGCTAAGGAGACATGGAACGCGATGAACGATGAGGGTATTGTAGGCGATGCGATGAGTTATGCGACGATGATGCACGTCGCGGGATCCAACGGGGATGAGGACTTTTGTGATGAGTTGATGGCGGATATGCGCAAGCACCGCGTTCGCCCGTCGCCGCAGCTGTACGCGACGCTTTCTGGTATCGCGGCTCGTCAAGGCGATAGCGCAAAGGTGGAAGAGATCATTGCAAACGCCAAGAAACGGGGAATCAGGGTGCCAATTGAGTGCTATAATGCGCTCATCGCCGCGCACGCGCGCGAAGATAGGCCCGAACTCGCCGTCGAGAGCGCGAACAGACTGGAAGATGCTGGTTTTGAGCCGGATGCAGTCACCTACGAAGGTTTGATTATGGCTTTCACGTGGGCGCGGGATAACGATGGCGCGTGGAACTACTTCCAACGCGCTATGGAGTGCGGTATGCGCCCGACGTTTCCCACTTGTAATGCGCTCGTCTCAGGATTTGCTCGAACCGGCGACATGGATCGCGCGTTTGCGATGGTGGACACGATGAAGAGTTACGGTTACGAAGCCGATGGAATCACCTGGCGTGAACTTCTCGTCGCGTGCGCGCGTGCCAACAACGTAGAGATGGCGTGGAAGGTGTACAAAGATTCACGCGCGGCTGGTAACCCCAACTCGGAGATTGCGCTCAACTTGATCATTGGTCTTACGTTGGCGCACATTAGAAAGCTCACCGATTTGAGTACGCGGTCGTACAAGCCACCAAGCGAGTTTGGATCCGTATCAGAAGAAGAAGGAAACAACGCCGTTGGAGAGTGGGCCGATAGAGCCGTGGCGGCTTATCATGAAGCCACATTAGCTGGAGTTAAGCCGCGCATGGAGACCATTTCTGCCATGTTGTGTTGCTTGCGCCCGCCAACGACGGATGAGCTCAGCGCATCAGACATGAGCGAGGCTGCACGGGCTGCGAGTCACGAAGCGAGTTCACACGAAGACGCACGAACTTACTACCCAGTACAGGCACTCATCATGTACGAAGAAGCACAAAGCTTGGGACTCGTGCCAAAGTTTGGCTTGGAAGAGGAAGACTTTATGTACGATATTCGAGACTTCCCTCCGGCTGCGGCTGAAGTTATGGTGCTCACTTGGTTACGTGTAGTCCGTCGGCGTACGGATGCACACGGCCTAGATGTGCGCATTCCATCCATGTTGATTCGCGTTCGCTCGGACGATGAAGTAGCGACTATTGCCAAGGAAAACGCCACTGGTCCCGTCGACGAGGCGCTCATCCGTCTCACGAGAACGGGTGAGCGTGTGCTGGTATTGTTGAGACGCTTACGTATCAACTATGCTGGAGGTCTTGAAAATGGTACCATTGAACTCAGCGGTCACGCCATTGGTCGCTGGCTTTCAGGCGTTATTCCTCTTCCAGATGTCAACAGATCGGTGTTCGGTGAAAATTCACTCTCTGGTGGTCTCAAAAGCCAAGCGATGCGCATTCGATCAGACTCTTTCGGTTCAGGCGAAAACGTCTGGACTCCGTCCAAGAACGCTAGGCCACAATGGAGTATTCATGATTACTATAGTGATGACGATGATGACGACAGCTTTGGTGCGCAGCCTTATTATCCAAAGAACTGGGTGCAAAATTCGCACTTTGTGTCGTCATATGACGAAGAGGATGATATCACTGATTTAGAACGCATACTTTCGGACCGCAAATAATTATTTCGCTCTCGACGCATGTCGAGAAAATTAGACGATTCAAAGCAGCTGGTGCCGCCGCGCGGTGGTACATAGTGATGTAGGATAAAATTGAAATTTGACTGCAATGCAAAAAAGCGCTCAAACACTACGTTTCATTCGCGTCGCACCTCAATGCGACTCTCGAAACCTTCCTCCACCGGCACAACTCCTCTAAATCGCGATGTGCGTCGCTCTACCCTGCGCGAAACTTCATTCAACGTATCGACCAACTCAGCAACGGTGCATGTTTCTAATACAGAAATATCCTCCTCGTATTGCCGAAGAGGAAAGTTCAAGTATGGTTCGCTGAAGTTTCCATGTTTCAACGCAAGTAAATCCACGGCTCTCGCAGCCGCTGCCGCAGTGTCAAACGCGCCGAGGTTATATTCAATCCCTTTAATGGAGTCCACGTAGCGTGCATCGAATCGTGTTTGCCACAATTCGCGCGAAACACCCTTGAAGTTCATGAAGTTGTTGGAATCGGCCATTCGCATCTGCAGCAACTGTGAAGGAAGAGAAGTCGTGCGTCGTACTGTTGGTTGAGGATTTTGTGAGGCAATAAGAGATGCAACTAATGACGAGTTTTTCGTGATTGCGGTACGATCTGTGTCGTGGTGATCCATAAAATCCCTGTTGTGGTTTCCCACATTGACAACTGTATGCGCTCTTCGCAACGATGGCGAAACATCCCGGCCGCTACACCTGGGTGTCGACTCTGCATCACTCGTGCTACCTTCCTCCGCAGACTTATTCAATTCCATGATTTTGCATATGTATACGCGATGAAGAACGACGTGCTGTGTGGAGTCGAGGTTTGTGATGCCACATGGCTTGACACAAGTGTTTGTGTGTAAAACAAAGTTGTGAAAAGTTTGGTAACAAGGATTAGAGGCTATATATGCTATGAAGGGAGTGAAAATCATCTACTATTCGTCTCCAGAGTACCAGATTTGAGCCGGAACCTTCGTTTTGGCCGCATTTGCAACGGCACGGACGAATTTGGCGTGAAGCTTATGGCCGGCCTTGTATGCGACGACGTGTCCAACCGGAACGCCACTCATCCCAGGCTCAGCGAGTAAAGATAAATCGCCGATCAAATCAATGAGCTTGTGACGCGCTGGTTCATTATTTAAGCGAAGAGGTGCGTTCCAGTACTCCCCTCCGTTCGCGACTAGCGCGCAATTCTCCAAGCCGCCTCTAATGTAACCCGCGCGATAGTACGCAACAAAATCTTGCAGCGTACCAAAATTTCTCGCGGGTGCGATGTGCAACGCGTACGGCGCGTCCTCGGTAGGCGTCCAGCTTTCCCACTGCTTATCAATAGCCGTACTTTTGTACGTAAAATCAATACCATACGTGAGTTTCGTAGAATCGTCGACATTCAGCATCATAAAGGCGTCGCCTTCTTGCACCATGACATTCTCCGTTAACTTCCACGCCATGCGAGGCTCTTCAGCACCGCTACTCGACACCGCAGGTGTCAAACCAATTTTGCAAAGATCGTATGCGTACGATGAAGCACTACCATCCAAGATCGGGACTTCGCCCGAGCCTTCGAGCTCGATGCGGCAGTTATCAACCCCCATGGCTTCAAGCGTACTCAACAAATGCTCGGCGCCACGCACGACGAAATCTCCATCACCCTTAAGTTCCGAGCTCAATCGCACGTCTTCGACTACCGCGTCAACGCACGCGCGCGCGCGCGCTTCACCCACCACGCCAGTCTCAGGAGCTTCGATCTTTGCCTGCGCTTCCGCCCGCGTAGCCTCTGCGCGCGCGCGTATCTCCGCCTTTGCTTCCTCATCATTACTCAACGCCATACGCACTCGCTCAAGCAACGCATCTTCTGCTTCTTCGTCACTATACGTCACTTCCGAGTTCATCTCAACGCTCGACGCATCAATCGTTCCTTTCGCGACGCGCGCGAAATATCGTCCCTCACCAGCCCCCGCCGGTCGCACGCGCATCAACTCCACCTCTCCACTTCTCAATCCAACCCCAGCGTACGTCACACTGCGTCTGATTGTCTGCTGATACGCCTCATTTTTCGGCACGCGCACGTTGAGTTCCGCGGCGAGACGTGCGGATTCCTTCACCGCGTCTCGCGTTGGAAAGTTTTCGTACCCATACGTCTCGCTCTGTTCCGTCGACGTCGACGACGGTGTCGACGCCGCACGCACCTTCACGCACCGCCGCGCGCCAAAACAAGCGTGTGTGGAGTGCGTTGCGCGCGCTGCGGTCGTGTGCGCCGCGGTGGGCGCCGATCGCGACGCACAACGCGTGCGCAGGCGCGTGGCGGCGGTGGAGGTTTTCGCACTCATACGCGACGAGGCGTGGTGCGGGCTCACGGTGAGCGACATGACGAATCGACCGATAGGTGACGGCGATGTAGCGTACGTGTATGAACCGTGCGTGCGTGTGCGCGTTCGGTGCGCGCGTCGCGTTCTATCGACGGCGGCGGCGGCGTCTTCGTAGCGCATTGCGCTCGTGGCGGCTGCACTTTTTCGATGTCAATAAATAATATATATATAGGCATACTGAATCTATATTATGATACATTTTGCTCGAGTTGGCGCTGGACGAGATCCGCGTGAGCAAACGCCTTGGCAAGAGACTTCGCCGTGGGGCGATCCGGGCATTTGAAACGGATGAAACGCTCAGGGAGACCGTGGATTGGGAGCGATTCGAGCGATTTGCGGGCTTCCTCGGCGATGCGTGCGGTGTTGGACTCGACGTCGACGGCGTCGGCGTCGGCGTCGGCGTCGATGTCTTCGGCGCCTTTGACGGCGGCATCGATAGTGTTTGAGGCATCCTCGGGAGCGGCGGCAGCAGCGGCGGCGACTTGTAACGTAACGAGTGATGTTTTGAGCTCGAGTAAGGTTTGTACACTGGCTTTGACTGCGTCGTCAGCGTTCGTAGCGCCAGAATCCTTGAGCGCACGAACGCGTTCGGCAGCCGCCGCGATGGCGGCTTCCGCCTCTTCAATCGCCTCTGCCGGCGGTGGCTTCACCGATACATCGATGTCATCATCGTCCACACTCGTAGATACGGAGTCAGCCGTTAGCAAACCGCGCTCGGTGACTTCTATGTACCGCATTTGCGCCTCGAGTGGCTCTTCATCCGCGCACCCATCCTCGACGTGCACCGCGTCCCCACCAAGTTCCCTAGCGAGCTCAACTAACATCTCTCGACACGCCCAATCTGCGTCTAAACGCAAGGTACTCAAATCTACAACGATTTCATCCGCACCGGTGACTTGATCCTGCTCAATCACGATGAACGCCGCGCTCTTTGCGTCGCACCACAACCGGTGAGTATTAATCAACGGATGCCTATGCGGCGCTAACGCGCACGACTGCTTAGACTGCATCTCCAACACACCACCCCCACCAGTGCCATTCACGAATCCATTGACGTTTCCTCGCTTCTTCGCCCGTTCCCACGCCTGACGCTCGTCCCGCGTCAATCTGTATGGAGCCTCGCGTTCTACAACGCCCATCACCTTCGTCTTATCACCTCTCGACGCTCGATCCACATCATCCACGCTCGGTCGCCCAGAAATGTATGTCTTATATGCTTTGTTCGTACGCTGCGAACGGGTGGTTTTAGACGACCCTTTGCCGCCGCGCTGCGTGCCCGCGCCTGAGGTGACCTTTTCGCTCTTTTTGCCTTCTCTAAAGTGTCGTGCGCGCCCGGTGTCGACGTTTTTCGCCTTGGCCACGTTCGTGATGACCAGTGCGAACCGTGTGCGTGGTTTCGCGCG
>Ga0181599_1000300_pt1 | contig 51269 bp, 40 predicted proteins | sample 041ome_3_FD_148658 | JGI IMG/M metagenome (GOLD analysis project Ga0181599, IMG submission 148658) | Coastal salt marsh microbial communities from the Groves Creek Marsh, Skidaway Island, Georgia - 041405US metaG (spades assembly) | ecosystem: Environmental > Aquatic > Marine > Intertidal zone >...
CACAGGGGTCTGGCTGGGTCTGCCACGAGGGCGGGCGTGGGTCGTCTGGTCGTCTGGTCGTCTGTCGTCGTCGCGACCACGATGCGACGCGGGCACGGCTTTTTTTTGGGGGGTGGTGGATGTGACGGTTGACGTGACCGCGCGTGACTGCGCGACACCACGGAGGACACGACGGAGGACGGAGGACGGACGACGGACGATGCGAGGAGGACGAGGACGACGAGGAGGACGACGACGACGACGTGTGATTGATGGATTTGAGTTGTATGATGCGTGCGATGGGCGCGAGCGAGGGGTGTCGTGGGACACCGCCGTCGTCGCGACGCACGCGATGACGATGACGATGGGCGAGGGTGGGGATGGGCGTGGGCTCGGGACGACGCGAGCGCGTGTGCGCGTGCGCGTGCGAGGACGCGTGGTGGTGGTACGTGAGAGTGATGATGATGATGACCATGGCGACGACGACGATGTCACCGCGCGTGACGCGAGCGATGGTGTAATTGATGAGGATGTGTTATCGTGCTCGCTCGTCGTCGGCGTCGAGAGCGATGACGACGACCAAAAAGGGTGCAAAGAGTCGCGTGGATTTTTTGTCAACGTGAGTGACGGGCCATACGAGCTCGGGGCGCCGAGCGAGAGGTATCGCACAATGTATGCGAAACGTTTTACGCGCGCGTATGATTTGGCATGTAGGTTGATGCGCGCGCTGAACCGTAACTCGCGCGTGAGGTTTGACGCGATTGTTCGGGAAATTCTCACCCCTGGAGCGTTGACGTTTGATTCCATGACGCAACAACGGCGTTCGAACGGTCAAGTGACGTTGTGCGAGACGTTTACTACGTACACCGAACACGACGTGCACGCGACGGCCGCGACGTTGTGCGACGCGTTGTGTACGAGGGTGCCATGTTCTACGTTTTCGCGACGGCGCGCCACGTTCCGAGCCGAGTGTCTCAACGCGAGGTCGAGTGCAAAAGCACATTTCAATAGTTTTCGCGAGGCGTTTGAAGAACGCGTGCTCGGGACTTTTGGCACCGAAGATGACGATGACGACGTAAACGTTGATGATGTGTTTCATCTGGCGCAAAATTACTCCTCGGCGCTTTGTATTCCGCATGAGTTCTCCCTCGAAGACCTACAGCGCGCCGTGATATCGCCGCACGTAACCGTGCGTTCGTGGCACGTGTTGACCGATGTACACTATGCGTTCCTCGCTGTGATTAATGATTTACCACCGGCGACGAAGGGTGCTGCGTTTTCGGATCTTCGCGTACATTCGTGGCCCGAAATCGCACGCGCGACGATTTTCCAGCACACAAAAGCGAGACACACCCATGACGTTTCATGCGCTGCGTACCGCGCGTGCGTATCGCTCGATGATGGCGTTGAATATTTTAAACTCAAAGGAGTCGAGCGTGTGGCGTTATTACGAACGCTCGCGCTAATATCGCTCGAGCGCGACGTGGTGCGCCGAAACATTGCCGAAAAGCGCCGTGACGGCACCGATATGTGCACGATTGAACACACAACACCGAATACCCATTACAACCGTCTGTCAAACGAGAGTTGTGCGGAGCACCCAACGCTTACCGCGATTCGCGCCGACTTGGCTCGCATGCTTTGGTACACTGAGTTCTTTCAATTTGAAAGTTTGCGCAAGCAGTATTCATTGCTCATGCGGCACCTCTCGGCCCCAGTCTCTCGAGTACCCTTTGACGCTTTGCGTGTCGCCGCGTGGCGCGTGGAGGTGTGCATATATAATCTAAAATATATTTATGCCAGAAATTTTCGTCGAGACGATTGGCGCGCGAGTCTTATAGCTTCGCGAACGCCGGCACAATTGGCGTCGTGTGTGGCGCTATTACGCACGCACATTTTGTCAAAGTGAGTGTATCTGTATCTGGAATGAATGTGTATAAAACAAAATGCGCGCGTTGCTCGTGCTAAGAACTACTAGTGTTAAATAATAGAATGAATAATTACGCGACCGCCGCGTCATACGGCGAAGGATAACGAATGGCGACTCTGAGTCGTTCACCGCGAGAGTCGTTTTCTAAATTGAACATCCCGCCGCATTTCTCAACGAGCCGGCGAGCGATGACAAAACTCGGCGAGTTCACTTTGGCGAAAACTACGCCATCGGACTCACTCGCGTCGACGACAACATCGATAGCCACACCATCCCCTCGCCTGTACGGACGCTCTACGACGACATCAAGAATAGCTGAGCGCGGCGCAGCGACGAGCGCGGCGTCGATGACTTGCGCCAGCGCGCTACGAACATCTTTTGGATTTGCGTGAACCACGGCGCGAGAGTCGTTAGAGCTGTCATTTTCCGGGAAATTCACACGTACAGTGACGCCAGCGCTCGTGGCGACGACGTCGCTGCTCGCGAGCAACGTGACAACGACAGGCACGACGTCGCACAACTCCTTTGGGTTCACCGCGTTCGCAACGCCGCGAAAGTCCACAGACTCTCCATCATCCGTCAACACCGACCCTGAAGCCGCAGCGGACGAGTCTGAAATACGTAGTCTGCTCGATGAAGTTCCTCCGTTACCGAAAGCGTCAGACTTTTGTTGCATAGAGCCTCCATAGAGCGCACCCCTGTACTCGGCTTGTAAATTGGGATACAACGCTGACTCCAAGCGTTGCGAGAGCTCGGCTAAAACGTCCCCTTGCTGCACCAACGCCTCAGCCATGTCTCCTGCGGGATCATCAGGCTTCAAATATGTTTTCAACATTCCTCCTAGTGTGCGAAGTGCGGTGAGCGGCTGACGCGATTCATACACGTACGCGCCCACTGTTTGCTCCGACCTGTACGCGGCGGCGACGGCGACTACGTTGTTCCTATGTATCGCCCACGCCGCGACGAACGCGCGCGCGGACGCCTCCAAAGACAGTTTTTGCTTCTTTGTAAACCCCTCACCTCGCGTCGATCCGCGCTCGCAAACAATCAATCCAATGAGCGAATCCTCGTAGCACAAGCACGCGACGACGGCGTTACTCGACGGAAGCTCAAACGTCTTTTGCGACGCCAACGTTTCCTCGGGAGCATCCCAATCGATCGCGCTCGCACCGTACGTGTCATCGACATCGTCATCGAGCGCGTCAAAATCTCCAGAAAAACTAATCCCATCGTTCACGCCGTCCATCGACGACGATGACGACGAAGACGCTCGAGCTGCGGGCCACGCCGCCACGCGCGCCAAACGCATTCGCCCCGCCTCGCTCGAACCTCGTAAATAAATCATACACCTCGCATCTCGAACGACGTGCTGTGCGCTCGCATCATTATTATTTTCATCATCTTCACCATCACCACAGTCATCGTCGTCGTCGTCGTTAATTTCCTCGTTTGATAACGTTCGAGCGACGTGTTCGGCGTGCGCCTCGCAAAACCTGGCAAACAAATCAACCTCCCCAGTCTTTTGCTGCTTGGTCAACGCCGATGACGACGTGCGTGTGTACGACGTGCGAGCCAAGGACAGCGATGTCGCAGTCGTTGTCCTCGACGATGTCGTTCTCACGTCGTCGTTGTCGTCGTCGTCGTCGTCATTTTCCACAGCCATGGGCGTGGCGGCAGCGGCCGTGGTGGTTGTCGTCGTCCACGTCGTCGTCGTCGTCGCGCGTCGTCGTCGTCGACGATGACCTGGATGACGCGCGCGTGCACGCCACGGCGCCGACGCCGCGGTGGCGCTAACGCGCGCCCGCGTGGCGAGCATCGAACGTCGCGTCACCGAGTGCCGAGGAGGACGTGGATGCGCCCGCGGTGGTGGGTGCCATTGCGAGACGCGCGCGCATACGCGTTCGTGTGTGTGTGTGTGTGTGTGTGCATGTATACGCACGCACGAGTTCACGTGCCGAGATTGATACGATCGTCATTGAACGCTGCAGCGAATACGCGCGTAGGGCAGCGAACGAGCGCACGCACGACGACGACGACGACGACGACGAGGACGATGGCGCAACCACACGACGAGGTGCTCGCGGCACAAGAGGCGCATCTGAATGGGCTTGCGGATTCCGAGGAACGCACGATATTCGATAAGATTGTGTCAAAAGATATCCCAGCCACAATCATTTACGAAGATTCCTTGGCGTTGGCGTTTCGTGACATTAACCCGCAAGCAAAGACGCACTTTTTGGTCATTCCAAAGATTCGCGCCGGGTTGACGCGCTTGTCCAAGGCGACGGAGGAGCACAAGATGTTATTGGGACATTTAATGTACACAGCCCAACTCGTCGCCAAGCAAGAGAAACTCGATGCTGGGTTTCGCGTCGTCGTGAATGACGGCGTTGAAGGGTGCCAATCGGTGTATCATTTGCATTTACACGTTTTAGGCGGAGAACAGCTCACGTGGCCACCCGGTTGTCCGCCGCAGTGAGTGTAATAAAACTTAAAATCTTGGTGTGTCTTCATATCCTATTACAACAAATCATCGTCGTTGTCGTTGTCGTCATCTAGTATTTATTATGGTGCAGGTTTCTTTAGCGAAAACTTGAGCTTTGGCAGCGTCTTCGGCGCTGCAGCGGGCGGCGTCGGCGCTGCAGCGGGCGCTTCGACAGGCGCCGCGGATCCCGATCCGGGACCGGGGTGCGCGACGACCAAATGCTCGTGAGTAAAGTCAGAGTAATTCACTTGAATGTCTCGTTCGTATCGTTTCGTCGTCTCCGCGCACCAATTCAGCAAATCAGCCGCCATGCCAGGCACCCAGTCTAAACGTAACGCCACTGGGGCTTCATTCATGTGGTACGTCTTCGCGTTCTTTGCGATGAGCGTCATGTCTCGCGCCCAGTCGTGCGGGGAGTCGTACAGTCCTTCACGTAAGCGGTTCATGATGGCAGACAAGTCCATGGGTTTTTGCACAAACTGTGAGTAATCGTCGAGCGTAACTGGCGTGGAAAACACTGCACCATACGTCGCGTGTTTCATCGCCGCTTCAGTGATGCGTATCAACGCCTTGTCCCACGGGATTTTACGCGCCGACGATTTCTTCGCGGGCGTCGTCGCCGCACCTTCGCCTTCGCCACCGGTGCTGCCCAACACGCGTTGCATGACTTTCTTGCTTTGGTTACCGAGCTTGATTTTCAATCCACCAGCTGGAGGTGCACCAGCCACAGGCGCACGAATGGTGAGCTTTGGCGTTGGCGCAACCTTGCTCGGATCTGCGCCTTCATCCGTCACGCCCAACGCTTGGAGACGCTTGATCTTTTCACCCGCGCGACGCACGCGCTCCTTGGCGCGCTTACGCTGACGTAACATTTCATACCTCGCCTTGGCTTCGGGGGTAATGCCGGTCTCCTCAGGGTCGAGTTCCTTCTTCTCCAAAGCTTCCTTGGGAGGCGGCGGTGGTTTGTCCATGCCACACTCGAGCAAGGCTTGCGTCGTCGCCGCATCCGCCGCCTCGGCGCCTTGCGCGCGCGCACCCAACCAAGCGTGGCCGGCATACTCGGTGATATCATCCTCAACCTTGGCTGAACGCCCATCGGGGAAGATGTGCGTCGTGACACGCGTCAACTTGAGCTTTTTGCCAGGAACCAAGATGCCTTGCGCGAGCGCCTTCATCGGATCGATTGAAGGTTCAATGGATGCGCCATCCTTGAGCGCCGAACGCAACGCTTCGAGTTCCGCGCGTTCATCTTCCTCGGTTGGTCCAGCATCTGGATCTTTTACCGATGTGAGTTGCGCTTCCAACTCATTTGCCAAAGAGTCGCTCTCGCTATCGCTCGATGATTCGTCGTCGTCGTCGTCGTCGTCGTCGTCGGTTTCACCACCGCTCGAAGAGTCTTCGTGTCGAATGCGTCTTTGCGCGTATTGCTTGAATTGACGCTTGAACAACAGATTTGAATTCTCTCGTACCTCGACGAGCTGCTGGGCTTCGGACACGCGCAAGCGGCGCGCGAAACGAGCCATACCCGCGTGCTGTTGTTGACCATCTGCGGTCGCCGCTCCAGACAACTCACGAATCAAACCGATGCGCTTCCAACGTTCGAGACGGAGAATCACCTCGCGCTCGACGCCAAAGTTTTCAAGAATGCGTTGTGATTGTGGCATTGTAAGTTTGCGAAGATCGGCATTGGTACCGGTCACTGTACCAGGTTCACGTCTTGGTCGTCGATCTTCAGGTGGATCGGGTTTCGTCATACGCCGAATGTAGTTGTAAAACTTACCCGTTAAACGCTGGAGTCGCCGAGACGTTTCGAGATGGAGGATACCCTTATTGCCTTGCGCGGCCTGACCGAACTCGTACGTTTGTGCCCACGGTTGAATTTGTAACCACAATTCAAGGTTCTCCAACGCACGTTTGCGCTTGCCCTCTGAATGTCTCACTAACACTGTTACAGCGTTGGTGAGTTGTTGCAACGTTAAAGATGACAAACGCAAAATGCGCTGCTTTTCCTCCGCCGTGCGGTCGCGACAGAGCATCGCGACGGCGTTGCGATAGGATTCATACGCGCAAATTTCCTCGGGAGTCGCCATGCGCTGCACTTCCTTTTCGTGTTCAAAGCGATACGACGGATTCAAAATGAATTCGTCCTCATTGGCGTTGACGCCGCGTCTGGGCGCGCAAATCTTCGGACGAATCTTCTTTCGAACGTCACGCACAGACATGACGTGCGCGAGTGTTGCCGCAACATCGCTAGCTTTCACCACTGGACTAACTCCTGGTTCAACTGCGCCGCGCGCTTGTAAATCTAAGAAATATCGTAGCACGGTTGCGTTCACGAGACGTTCTTCAAAATCCTTCAATTCTGAGCTTCCCGGCGTCGGCACTTCCATGTGTGGTTCTTGCTGACCAGCTAAAAACAGCGGCGGTGCTTCGCGCATCGTAAATTTTCCATTAGGACCACGAATGAGAAGGAAATCTTGATACTCATCGCTTTTCGGTTGTTGAAATAACGGCGAGCGGAACATGCTCGTTTCGAGAGCGGTGACGCCGACACCAGGAGGGAGTTCACCCAAAAATGGAGATGGAGCGTTCGGCTTGAGGTCAAACACCGTTGTTGATGCGTTTGAATAAGGACGCGCGCCTTGATCACCCAGTGTCTTTCTTCGGTAGTACACAACCTTCTTAGCACCCATGCCAGGCTTGGCAAAGAACAAAGGACGCGCCTCGGTGTATTGCACCATCATGAGCGTTCCTTGCTTGGCTGTCAAATCAGATGGCTTTTTGTACGCCCCAGGTGGAGCCAGCACGGCATCAGATGCCAAAGGCGCAAGAGCATCTTCCTCGGGAATGAATGTAATCTTTGGAGCGACCAAATACACGATGGGTAAACCAACTTGCGCTTGTAGTCCAGCATTTGTCAACGTCATGTTCTCTTCGAGCTTCTCTGCAGGCTTTGGACTTCCCGGGAAGTACAAGTGAATGGGGCCTTCCAAATCACTCCACCGCTTGCGAATGCGGGGAATCAAACTACCGACAGTGTCCGTGGGGCGAACTTTCAAGTTGATCACCGAGCTATGCAAATTGAGTGACTTGATGCACACCTTGAACGTGTCGTCTGACGTCCCAGCGAGGCGAACCTTGGCCGATTGCTTGGGCAATATTGTTGGTGGTTGCAGCACGGGCTTAGGGCTAGGGTAGTCATTGATTGGATCAAACACCAGCTGCGGCACGGATGAAAGCAAAAACTCGGCGTGTTGAATGCCATCAATTCTGCCTTGTCTGGGCGGACGCTCGCCACCCTCAACCTTCTCAAGAACTTCCTCCTTATACTTGTCATCGATACTAATGTTGAAAGCCGCATCTACGTCTTCGACTGGATCTAAATCCCAACTTGGCACCACCGTGGCGTTCGCCCACTTCCAAACCGTCGCTTCCAAGTCCCCCTTGAACTGCAACACGATGCGCGGGTCGTTGGGATTGACCATAACTTTCGGCAAGATGTATTTGCGATGCGGGTCAATCACTTGAGCGGGCTGGCCTTCCCATGCCACATCATCCAACCATCTACCGCTAGCCAATTCGTAGTTTCGGTGGCGAAGCAGCGCACCCGCACCGGATGGGCGTGCTTCGGCGTCGCGCATTTCGGCGTCTCCACCTTGGTCGCGCTCGGAAGCTTCTGGCGGACGGAACAATTTCAAGTAACGCATGTGATCGGCGAGATCGTCGTTCTCTTCAGCGCCAGCCGTGACTGCCGTCGCCGTACCACTCGACGATGCGTCGTCACGCGCTTCACCCCAACGACCAGATGGCCTGGGAGCGACAGCCGAAGCGGTTGCAAGGGAGTCGTCGTCTTGCTCCTCGCGTCTCGGCTTCTTAAAAGCTCCTACGACATCAATCCCTACCGCTGCGAGTCTAAGTTCTTCGTCTTCGTCTGAATCCGCACCCCAAATCACTGCGCGCTCCCATTCGGCGTGTTCAATGCCGCTCGTACCACGCGGTGGAACCATGAGCGCTTCCTGCTCGCCGGCGTCAAACGTTCCAACTTCCTCGTCGGCGTCGTAGTCTAAATCCTCATCTTCGCTCAGCTCAGGCGCTAACTCGCGATATCGTGTCACGGGCACATTGGTATCGACCTTGCTAAACCACGTCGCCTCTTCAATTTCATTCGTGTCGTCGTCTGTGCCACTCTCAGACGCGCTCGTTTCGTCTTCGTCTTCTTCGTCCTCGCGCGCTTTTGCCCGCGCCCGCGCGCCTCCATCGTCCATGCGTTTACTAGCCATCGACGCCGCATACGAACGACTTTGACCATCGTACAGTAACGACGTAAACTTGAGAATCTCACCAGTCTCGGGCACGTCGAGCGTTCGATCTTGCAATTGTCGCAACGCCTCCTCCGCGGCGATCGACGCCACCTTCACGCTCGGTGTTTGCGCCGCAACGCTCACTTTCGGCACCACCATCGATTGTGCCTTCCTCGACCCGCTCGCTGTGGACGTATTTGCCTTTGTACCCCGTCGTTTACCACCTCGAGTGGGTGTAAACTCGTCGTCATCGTCGTCGTCTTCCCCGCCCTCATCCATGTCATAGTCCTCCTCATCCTCCTCGTCTTCGACGTCGACGTCGTAGTCGTCGTCGTCGTCGTCGTTGCCCGTCGCCATCGCCGTGCGTTGGGGTTCAGTGTGGTTGTCCTCCTCCTCCTCCTCCTCCTCTTCGACATCGTCGTCGTCGTAGTCGTCATCCATGGCGTCACCCGCACGCGCCAATGTGCAGTCGTCGCGGATGACATCCGCACGCACATTCACACGGCGCGGCGAATGATGAGCGCAACCAAAGGGCTGGGGTTTAGGCTAATGACACCACGACACGACGTCAGAAGACGACGACGACGACGAGGCGATCACGCACGTGACACCGAGGACGACGACGATTGTTACGTACACGACACGCACGACACGCACCAGCAGCGACGACGAGGGACGAGGACGAGGACGACTGATTACACCAACCTCAACCCGTGACCATCAGCATCGTGTGTAGATAACTCTACTCTGAACTGAAGGAGAACGAGAACGATGTCGACGACGTGCGTGAAGATTTGCCCGTCATGTGCGGGGTGCGGGGTGCGACGTAACGCGTCGTCGTGCGTGAACACGAGATCGATGACTGCGCGAGCGTCGACGTCGACGTCAGGGTCGAGAGTGTTCCCGATCGCGACGCGCGCGACGTCGGGCGACGCGCCGACGTCGAGCGCCTCGGCTACCGATGACAGACGCACCACGAGTCGACGCGATGCGTTGCTCGCCTTGGGTGCGGCGACGATGACTTTTGGTGGGTTCAACGTGCAGGATGCGCGCGCCGAGCTCGGTCCGAATGATTGCTTGGAGTGCGGCGGCCGCGGCGTCGTGGCGTGCGACATGTGCGGCGGTACCGGCAAATGGAAAGCGTTGAACCGTAAGCGCGCGGCGGATACGTACGAGTTCACAGAGTGCCCGCAATGCTTCGGTCGGGGTATTCGCGTGTGCCCTGTATGCTTTGGTACGGGCGAACGTAACGTCAAGGGATTGTTGCGACGCGCCGAATCCACCGAGTTGGTCCGAGCGATGCAACGCGGCGAGCTTCGACCAGGAGACGTACAAGAACTCATTAAAGAAGGTCGCGAGATGAAGGGCATGGGTACGTTCGAGTCCGCCCCAGTGGCTCCAGCGGCCCAGCGCGAGTTTCTGTAGGAACGTTCCGTTTCCGCGCGCGCATTTGCATTTATTCAAGCTCACGACGAGGATTATACATTGGCTATTTTAGAATTTCAATTCACATTTTAGAATTTCAATTCACTTTTGCGTACGGCACGCTAGTACAAGCCCCTAATAATGAATGGTGTTCTATTTCCTACTCGGTATCGCACATGATTTCCACTGCTTGAAATAATCGCCGCCAATGGCTAATGCTAGATTGAGATGCGGAATCGCAGGGTCGTGCTCTGATGTTGTGAACATTCTAGCGCGAGCCGCGCCCTTCATCGCCGAACGAATCGCCGCGGAGGTGTCCGCATCGAGAGGTAAATCGACGCGCGCGCTCAAGGCGAAAAACCAACGCGTAAGACGCGTAATCTCATTGATGATATCAGTATCTGCGTCGCTCGCACTGGCACATTCGTATCCAAACTTGTGTAACTTTGATGAAACGTGCCTCAACAAGTACGCGCACGTCACAGCGTCGAGCGCGAGTACCGCGCTGAGCGGAGGATGGTGTTCCCTTTCGCAGAGCGTTTGCCAACCTCGTCGATCATGATTCGCTGGGTAAGCACCGCTATCGTGCGCACTATCGCGCATGGCTAAGGTTCGTGCTATTCGAACGCGTAAATCGCTAAAGTCTCCAACCGTGCGCCGAGTCCATTCGCGTTGGGGCGTCGCCCAAATCGGCGGCGCTAAGTCTGCTTCATCATCGCGCACCACGCTATGAGTACTCACCGACGTATATGCACGTTCATCAATCACTTGCGCGCGCATGACATTTGGCATTTGCCGCGCCTCATACGCGACGCGCCGAAGATATTCAGAGCCATCCATCGGTGGGCCGCTATCAAAATCAGGCAATCCATCGACGGCGAGCGCTTGTCGCCGAAGACCAGTGTCGTCGTCGTCGTCGTCGTCGTCATAGGCGTCGTCATCGGCGTATGAATACGAATCTGACACATGAGTTGTCATTGGCTAAGCACAAAGAAAATTTAATGTCAGTTACGGCGGCGCCGGCGTTGAGGCAAAGAAAACCACTCAAACAGAATCGCGCGAGAAAAGGTAAAGAAATATTCCGAGTTCACGTGAACCGGATCGCCGGCGAGGTGGATGGCGTCGTGTTCACGTGTACAATCCAAGTCTTATCCTCGACTTTGATCGAATTCGGATTCGGTCACGCGGACGTGACGAGCATCTTTGTAGGTGTTATTCAAGACGGCGCTGAGTCGTGGCATTTCGACTGCGACGTTAGGATTATTAAACACCACGCGGGGCAAGATAGAACGGCGACGAAGGCGAACGGGATGGACAACGAACGTACTTCTTTCGGGCGCGCGCCACTTCTTCTTCGAACTCGTTCTCGGGGAACGTAGTTTCAAGAGTCGCGCACTGCCGTCGCACACGGTTTGCGTTGGTTTTCGTCGCCAAGAAGGAAACAGCGCACGCCTGCGTCAGTGCAAGCCACGCCGCGTGTTGCATGTCTCTGTGTGTGTGCGTCGTCGCGAATTCGAACAAACGATTTTGATTTAAGCACGTCGACGAAGAGCTGCGTTTTGCGTGATATGGCGTTCAACGTCGTGGACGACGAGAGTGATGCAGCGCGTGGCGGCTCCACGGCGACGAGCACGACTGCGTCTGCCGTCCGGCCAGCACCGTGTTTGATTGTGCTTTGCGGAAAACCAGCAAGCGGAAAGACTACGGTTGCGGAGAAGCTCAAGGCGCGACTGATGCGTGCGGACGTGAACGCCGAGGTTGTCGTCGTGGATGAGAAGAGCATTAACGCCGGAAAGCGCACCCAAGCTTACGAAAACGCCACGCACGAGAAAATGACTCGCGGGGGCTTGCGAAGCGCTTGCGACAGAGTTTTGCATAGGAACGGCCCATGCGTGATTTTAGATTCGTTGAACGCCATCAAAGGTTTTCGCTACGAACTTTGGTGCGTGGCGCGAGCTGCATCGGCCAGATACACTGTCGTCCACGTCGACGCTTCGGATGACGACATCAAAGTGTGGAACAGCGTACGCAGTGACGAAAAAGATGCATACAGTGATGCGATATTGCAGGATTTGTGCTTTAGGTTTGAGCAGCCCGTGGCGTCGAATCGATGGGATTCGCCGTTATTCACGTTTCGGCCAGCGACGGATTCGCCGGCGCACGAAGCCGATATTCTGGATGCCATTTGCGCGCACGTGAGAGGTGACGCTTCAGCGATTAGACACAGTGCACGAGCTTTGACGCCTAATAAAGCGACTCAAAATGCACCTCTATCAGAGACGAATTTGCGACACGAGATGGACCGCGCGACGCAAGAGATAGTCGACGGCATCTCAGCTGCCGTAAGCGCGAACGGCGGCAATCCTTGTTCGTCCTATACATTCGGTGCAGGGATGCCGGCGTTGCGTTGTTCTCGCGTACTCACGCTCGCTGAACTTAGACGAAGGAAGCGCGACTTTCTACAGCTAGCATCCAAGTCCCTCGCAAAACCAACGAGAGACGACGTGAAAAAGCTCTTCATCGAGTGCTTGCAACAACAGTGCAACGCTACCTAGGAAAGAGTAGCGCGTAGATGAGCCGTGTTCAAGTAACAGTAGTCATGAAAGCAGTGAATATCGCATCCATGCAATCGCCATGTTAAATTTATCTTAAGTAGCATTTGAATATTACAAACGACTATCGAGCGAGCCCGCGCCTGTGTGCTGGGATATAACCGCCGCCACGCGGCGTCGTGCACACACATGCATCGCCACCGTCTTTACTGCGGCATCAACGTGTACGTTTGTGTTTCAATGTTCGTAATACCGTCAATCTTGGCGAGATCAGCCAAGAATTCAGCTTCCGGGGCGAACCCAGCGGCTTCCCACGCGCCAAAGTCTTCAGCAGACAATCGCGTGTTGACCTTGAAATCCAAGCAGCCGCCGCACACCGTGCGTTGGACTTCACCCTTAGCCTTGAGCGCCGGTAAGTGCTTGTTCAACACCTTTTGCGCAGCCGCGAGAGACGCCTTGTCGTTGTCAGCGCTCCATTTGCAGCGGAACTCGCGAGCAATGTGCGTGAAATCCACGCCATCCACGATCGTAATCGACGCCATCGGGCGCACGGTGGTGAGTCGAGCGGTGTGACGCGTGTTGCGGGTGTTGGCGAGCGCGCGGGTGGCGATCGATTGGGTAAATTTAGCAGATAACGCGTGCGCCATCGACTGATTGAGGGGCGTGTATCGAACGGTGCGTGTTCGAGAGTGACGGAGATGCACCCAGAGGTGACGAGGCACGCACCGAGGTGGTTATGTTTTTTAGCGCGTTTACAGTGCACGACACGACACGACACGACACGACACGACACGACACGACGCCAGAAACACGCGCACCGTACCGTCACGACGCGTGTGTGAACATGGCGAACGATGACGACGACCACGACCACGGCGATGATGCAGTGATGCAGCGCGACGAGCAAGTCGTCACGCTCGCCGCCGTGCTCGGATTGGAGGAAGATCTCGTGGCGTGCAGAGAGAAACTTGAGGCGAGCGGGTGGGATTTACAACGTGCGGTGGACGTTGCGCTGGGAGTGAACACGCTTGACACCGCAACAGACGCAGCAGAAGTAGCGTCGCCGTCGATTGCACGCGATGGAGGTGGATTACGTCGTCGTCGTGGAACGAGCGCGACGACGCCGGCGCGACGACACGACGACGCTCCACGACAGAGACGGCCTCAAAGAACGGGTTCTTTCCCGAATCCGTTTCGTTTCGTCAGCACGCTTGGATTTGGCGTAGTAGCTGCGGCGGTGAAGCTGTCGGTGGGTGTCGTAGACGCGTTGATGAAGTTAGTGTTGCCTTTTCCGACGTACGCGAGACTTTCAGCCGTGTTGACACGCGTCGCGTGCAGATTTGATACACCAGCCACGGCGAGATTATCGCGCGCCGATCGTGAAGCCGCGCTTGAAGTTCGTGCCAAGGAATTTGCCGAATGGTTCAACGAGTCGTTTTACGACACCGGTAGCAATGGCTTGCACTTTTTGCACATGTCGCACCAAGAGGCGCTACGTTTTGCGCAGAGCGAAACGAAATTGCTTTTTGTTTATCTGCATTCGCCTTCTCACCCCGAGTCAGAATTGTTTTGTGCCCAAGTGCTCGCTTCTCGTGAAGTGACGGAATACGTGAATGAACGCTTCGTCGCTTGGGGCGGCGATGTGCGCGATGCTGAAGTGTACGCGCTCGCCGAGGGAGTACGCCCAAGCGCCTATCCATACGTCGCGCTCTTAGCTTCAGTGTCGGGCGAAGTGAGTTTAGTGATGTCATGCGAAGGGTTCATCGACACTACTGGCTTGATTACATCGTTTGAAGAAGCGTTGTCGGCGCAACATGGTAATTTAGATCAAGCGCGCGCTAGAAACGCAGAAGCACAAGCGAGCAGACGACTGCGCGAAGAGCAAGATGCCGCGCTCGCGCAATCCTTAGCCCAAGATGCTGCGCGTGCGCGCGAACGTGAAGCGGAAGCTGCACAACTCGAAGCTGAGCGTGCACAAGCTGAAGCTGAAGCACGCGCCATGGAAGAAGAGCGACGCAGGGAAGAGGAAGCTGAACGTGCGCGCGTAGAAGCCATAGAGACGAGACGAGCGATGAAATCACAACGCTTGCGCGAGGAGCCAGAAGAAGGAGTCGAAGGCGTGTCAAAGCTCGCAATTCGTCTACCCGATGGTTCGCGTGCCGAACGTCGCTTCTATAGCACCGACACAATTTCCGACGTGTACGACTTTGTCGATACCCTGGAGCAACTCGACAGCAGCGACTACACGCTCTTGACAAACTTCCCCCGGCGCACGTTCGACCGAGCGGAGTCGGTATCACTCGTCGAGGCCGGCGTTCATCCGAATGGTGCGCTCTTCGTACAAACTGAACGTGCGTAGGTTTTAGTATCCTACGCATTTACTTGTCATTAGCACATTCAATCATCATTAACATTCGATAAAATCGTTTCAAACTCTACACTCTATATATACACGCGAGCGCGAAATTGCATTTGTCGTTGAGCACATTTCACCTGCCTTTATTCGACATAATCAAAGGTGTCGAGATTGATGTCGCCTTCAGACTTGAAGAACTGTTTGACGGAATCCTTGTCCCCCATTTTAGAGTCTACCCAACTCTTCATCATGAAGATGTTGTCAGTCCAGACGTTTGCCGCTTGTTTAGCAATCTTGGCACCGTCGCGCATCGCGTCAATCACCGCCGGATCGGAACTCGAAAACTTTTCCAACTCACTTTTCAATGTTGAGTTCTCCGATTTAGCCGCAGCGAGTGCGCTCGACAATTCTTTATGCTCATCTGTCATCGGATTCTGTTTCATTTCTTTCGCTACCGCCTTTTCAAGTTGCGCAATTTCTGCGCGCGCGTTGTCGCGCGTCTCCTCCGCGCGCGCCAACGCGCCGTTTGCTTTCGCCGACGCTTCACCAGGAAATGCCCAGTACCAGTTTGACGAACCCACTTTATCGACATGCACTAAATCATCATCAACTAATTGCTGCACCACGTCTTTCACAGCCTGAAAAACAACCCCGCGTTTCGACGCCGCTTTTTCTACATCCTTCAACAACCACGGCTCTCGAGATTCGTGAAATAATCCCAAAACGGTGATGCGTTTGTCCTGTCGCCAAACGCGCGCGACGAAAACGCGTGTCACAACGTTAGTGGCGTTCGACCGATCGATTGATATCTATTAATCTAACGACGCACGATGCGTCGCGCGCAGCGCTACACGCTCGCGCGTTTCGTTTTGAAATCACTGCACCAAACGTGCAACGGCATCGTCGACGTGCGATACGACAGCGTCGTCGTACCTCGGCGGACATCCCTCGCGGCGCCATGGTCACCAGTGTTGTGTTGTCTTTGCCGTCCTCCTATGCCTGTTCGTAGACGTCGCGTGCGCGCACGCGTGCGTCCGTGTGTGCGCGTGACAATGGCGCGGCACCGCACACAACGACGCGTTTGGACACTCCAGCAGACTCGGCGCGAAAATGGGGAAACGAACGCGCGATGATGAACGCGACGTGAACGAAGGCAACATCGATCGGTCGACAACGGGCGAACCGACGACGACAGCGGCGGCGGCGGCGAACACGACGGAGACGGACGACGCCGCGGCGCGCGCGGTGGCGCAGCACTACTCTGGTCGAGCGAATCAAACCACCGCGCAGCGACGGCAAAGCCCAATTTACCGTCTTCGGTGTTTAAACAACTGGGTTAAGTCGACGTTGTTGCAACAGCGTGTCAAGGCGAACGATCGGGTGATGGATTTAGCGTGCGGTAAGGGGGGCGATTTAAAAAAATACGCGAGAGCCGGCGTCGGTCAGTACGTCGGCGTGGACATCGCCCTAGAATCCGTGCGAAGAGATGCGGTATCGAGATACAACGCTGATCGTCATGATTTTCCTGCAATTTTCATCGCTGGCGATGCGTTCGTGATTGATTTAGCCACAGTGTTGCCCGAACACGTACGCACACTCGACGTCATTTCGTGTCAGTTTGCGATTCACTACTCGCTGTCGACTGAGCAACGCGCTCGTCGAGCATTGAGGAACGTGTGCAAGATGTTGCGTCCTGGCGGATACTTTATAGGAACGACCGTGGACTCGAACGTCCTCGTGCGTAAGCTACGTGAAACAGACGGTTTGGCGTTTTGGAATCCCGTGTATGAAGTAGAGTTTGATGAGGCTTTCAAGTCAAAGACGTTTCCCAAAACTGAAACTGGAGGTTTTGGGATCGAATACACGTTCACGCTCGCCGATGCGGTCACAAAGTGTCGCGAATGCATGGTGCCGAAAGATGTATGGGTAGATCTCGCCGCAGAGTACGGTTTAGAACTTGTGGAGTGGCAGAACTTCCACGATTACGTTCACTCGCAAATGACTGGAAAGGAGACGCGTGAAAAAGCGTCTACGCTCTGGTCGCAAATCATGGGTGATGAAGCCATGAGCATGACGGATGAGGAATGGGAGGCGGCGTATCTGTACACAACTTTTGTTTTCAAAATGAGCGGAAGTGCGGAAAGCGCGGCGGCGGCGATTTTCAAGCGCCCACCGCCGCCAGCGCCGGCGAAAATTCAACCCGAAGACGTGCTTGTGCTAGAGGGCGCGGCGTAGCAAGTTATCAGTAGCGATGATAATGTAGCGAGTAATAATAGAAACTAGCGCGTGGCGCGCCCGTAGACGATTCCCGTAGCGCATCAATCGGTGTATGTAGTTGTGTAAAGGAAGCCTTGGTCAAGAAAGGTGCTGCAGCTCGCTGAAAATGACGCTGAAAATTAGTTCAAATTTCCTACACTACGAGTGTATTTGTTCGCATCGTGGGCATCGACGGGAGGGCACTCGCTAGAGATTACTCGCTGCGTCGTCGTCGTCGTCGTTCTCTTCCACATTCAGAATAAGCCCTAAATTTTAGGGTATTTCAAGCGTTGTTACCTCTGCGTCATGCGTTGTTACCCCGGCCTTTGATGATTTCTACCCGTAACTTTTGACACGGAAGTGGAATTGTGAACGGGAATCTATTGGGCCGTATAGGACGCGAATCGAAGGCGATCAGACGGAGTATCAACATTTTCCTCGAGGTTCGCCTCAATAGCCGCGGACCAATAAGACGCAACCGCGTTTCGATCTGAGTCGCTTTGCAGTTTCTCCATGCCCGGGAACGAGAGGAACAACTGGCGGCGCTCAGCGTCCTCGAAGTACGCGGTTCGCAGAGCCGCTCTGGGTAGGTGTGGGCCAATGCATATTACTGGAACACACGAGATATGCATGAATGCGTCGCCACGGTTACGCGTTTCGTGTGGTGCACACAACGACGCTCGAAGGTGCGGTTGGCCGTGCTTGATCTTGCCCTCGAGGGCCGTTCCAGCGTACAGGCAGCGGTTTGCCTGAGCCATCAAGCATGGTTTCGCCGGTGTTTCGAGTGTCGCTTCATCGCAAATGATGTCGCAGTGGATAGGGCGTTCTCGCGGAGGCATTGCGCAATGGTCGTTGATACCTTTGGTTGTGTTACGTGCCGTAGAATGGCTGGAATGGCTCCGTCCCGTGGTTCGGTACGGACACGCTCCCGAACGGCAGGCAAACATGAGATGCAGAAATTCTCGGATTTCGTGCCGGGTTCATGACTCAATGGCGAGTCCCTCCAAAAGTTAACAAAGGGCACCCGAAGAAGAAGACGTTCCAAACGTTTCAACGCGCACGGCATAGACGGACGCAAAAGTCGACTGCGCTCAAAGCGTAGACGCTGCGCGCGCCGAACGAGTTCTACTAGTTCTTTAAAGTTCTTTAACGAACGGAGCGCTCCTCGGGCCTGTGTTAAACGCCATATTCAGCGGCGATGTCCACGTCCACGAGTGCCGCGTCAGAAGAGGGACCACGCACACCCATCGTTGGGGTGAAAGGAACGCGAGAGGAGCGCGGCGGAGCTAGTACAGGCGAATCGCCTGAGGAGGTGAAGCGGCGTATGGAAGCTGAAGGGCGCATTTACGTGTCAGAGCCCGCGAGAGCCATCATGATGTCAGGTCTAGAGACGGACGGCGCCGGAGACGCCGACGAAGCATGGATTGCATTTGAAGATGAAGACGCTCCTATCCTAGAAATTGTTGATGCCATCGAGATACAAAATGAGATTGATGTAGATGAAGACCCACCAGTGGTGGGTGCCGATGATGAAGAGGATAAGTTCGAACTTGGTGGGGATGCTCCGACGACGATTGACGACGTCGATGACGCGCCGGTGCGCGATGACGCTCAAGATGCGCCCACGACCACGACGACGAAGGCGACGAAGGCGAAGACGACCACGACCACTGAGAAGAAAAAAGAGCGCAAGAAACGTATAATTGAACCGGTGAAGCCGCACGAAGAAATACGCAACGATTAAGCGCATCGACGGCGCTGATGATGTCAATGACACAGAATTAAGCGCCGAGTTAGAGGCCCAACTCGAAGTGACGGGTGAAGTGGTTGACATGTCGTAAACATTCGTTGAAGTAGATCAAGTCTGCTTTGCCATCAAGCCTGCTTTGATTTTCCCGCGTATTTTCATTGGGACACATCAAAGCGCCCGATGATACATTTGTCAAAAACATCGTTCGGACATGTGGCGTTTCTAGGTCCTTATTTAAAATAAAAAATGATACTCTTAAAAAGAATTAAAGTATGTACCCGAGAACGCTCTTTTTAGTGAACTCCTTATGATTCTACTAATGTAAAGGTCCTAGCCATATCGTAGGCTTACTTTTAATAAGACCTCAGAATTTTACACACTTTATCTTAATTTGGTCTACAACCAAACATGTACACCCAGCATCTCCTGTGCCCAGTAGATAAACTTTTTTATGTCGACAAATTAAAAATAAAAATGATAGCCTTAAAAAAGGTAAAGTATCGTACCCAGTACCGGGGTCGAACCGATGACCTTGGCGTTATTAGCACCACGCTCTAACCAACTGAGCTAACCGGGCGTGCGTCACGTAGTGTGTGCCGAACACGCGCTATGTGACCTCTTTAGATACGCTGGAGTCGCATAAGTCGTGTGGAGGATACCCGGGACGATGTCACCTGGCAAAAGTTACGGGTATTTTATAAACCAACGCGCGCGCCGAATCTCGCCGTATGCACGCGTGCTCGCTGCCGCACACGCCGCCGCGCACGCATCATCGCGCGGCGTGCGTGCGTCGACATGCGGAGCATCATCACCGTCATCATCGTCGCGTTCGCCGCGCTCTCGCGCGACGCGCACGCGGCGACGAACACGTACGTCACGCAATACGATTCGTCGTCGTGGTACGCATCGCGATGCACGTGCGCGGATGGATTCGGGGACGCGCTCGACGCCGACGCGGTGTGCGCGGCGGCGACGACGCCGAGAGAGGATGCACAGAAGCACTGCGCGTATGCTCGCGCGCAGGGCGCATCGCGGCGGTGGTTTCGCGTCGGGCGAGGGGCGGATTATCGCGGACGCGCGGTGTCGCGCGCCGCGAGCGGACGCCCGTGCGCGACGTGGAGGCACGATAAGACTGCGCACGTGTTCGGCGCCGCGAGTCCGCACGGGTTTGATAGAGGGATGGGTGATAATGCGCTCGGGCGCGGGCACGCGGGGTGTCGAAATCCGAGTCATGAGTTTGCGTATGGGTTATGGTGCTTTGTGGATGAGGCGAATGACGCGTGGGAGTATTGCGACGACGGCGCGGTGGGACATTGCGATAGGGATAGGGAACAGTTGCTTGATGTGCATTGTGCTGATGGTGATTCTTCTGCGTCGTTGTTCTGTGAGCGCATGCGTGAGATGACGAGGAATGAAGAGTCGGTGTGCGCGTCGTCGCCGTACGCGTTTTACGACAACTTAGCCGAGTTGATTCGCGAACGCGAGCCGACGTCGAGTCTTCTCGAGCGGCGGCGCAACAATACGATGACATTGCCTCAAATTACTTCAAAATTTGCGGCGTCATTGGCGGAGATTGTGGGTTTGACCACGCCGTGCGCGGCGATGTCGTCTTCGTCGTCGTCTTCGTCGTATCAGCATCAGATGTGTCCTGAACTCGTCGCCGAAGCATTCTTCGCGGCGATACCGCAGCCGACACACGACATAGACGCCATGGCACAAAACATCAAGCGCATACCGATAGCAAGCATTATCAATCGCCGGCAGATCAACGCATACGATGTGTCGGAGGATTTATTGGCGCGCGTGTCGGATTTCCTCGTCGAGCGTCTCCCTGAGGCGGCGTTTGCCTCTGTCGTCTCCGTGGGTGTGCCTGGAATAAAACACCCTCATCACGGAGATGACGACGATGCGTGGCACGCGCATAACGTTCGAGATATCACGCGATTATTTGACGTCGCCGTGCTTCAAGAGCAACGCGTGTCGTGCACAACGGCAGAGTACAGAATTCCACTGTGCGTCTTTTACGCCGTCACGACGTCTCTACAATTTTGCGCGGCGAACGCCATGGCGGAGTACGTCGCCGATGTCGGCCCAAATGGATTATATCTCGGTCCGACGTTCGAGTATACAGAAAAAATGAACCGCGCGTTGTGGTCGTATGACAAGAATCGCGACCTCGCGCATTTCATAGCGCGATGGTACCCCGAAAGCCTTCGCGCATTTAACCGCGCCGCGTGTCATTTAAAGCGCGGTGAAGACAAATTTGTACTCGACATCGCTAGTAAGTGTCCGGAATTTGCCAAGCGATGGTCCGCTCAGGTGAGCGTGTATGAAAAGTTAATTACCGCGTTCGACGGGTTGCTTCTGGATGATTATACAGACGACAATAACGACCGCTGGATCGACGACTGTTCAAGGTACGACGTCGAAGCGATGGATTTCGATGTCGTCGACACAAATAACGAAAACGACGACAACAACAACACCACAGAATTCGACGAAGATAGCGACGAATACATCGAGATGATGCGAAGGAAGCTGAAACCAAAGTACAGAGAGATTTTCATATCCACCAGGGAGTTTTCCACGCTTCTCGTGAGGACTGGCGTCATGGGCGCGCTCTTGGTGATTGGGTTGTCGCGCATCGCTCGCGCACTCAATCGCGACGATGAACTTTCCGACAGTGGTGACGGCATATACAGCTATGGCGACGAAGACAGCATGTATTTTGGCGACTCAAACAACAACGCGTCCAACAGCGGGGAGGCTGTGTCACACATGATCAGACGCTCGCTCTACTACAAGGATGACCCCTCGTCGGCGTACGACACGCGTGTCGGACGTTTCGTACGCATGAAGCATCGTGGGTATAAAATCCTCGAAGAAATCGGTCGCGGTGGTAACGGTGTGGTGTACTTGGCGTCGGTAGATTCCGCTGAAAACAACAAGAACGTGAACAGCAAAGACAACACCAGCAACGCCGCCGCAGTCGCGGTGAAGGAGCCGCACAACAAATACAAGGCGAAGCTCGAAATTAGCGTGCTGGAAAGCATACCAAAGAGTGACTACTTGTGCGAATATCTAGGCGCGGTGGTTGATCCGAACACACGCACGTGGATGATGATGTTTGAGCTCTGTCAGCACGGATCGTTGCGTGCGTGTTTGCGGGCGGGCACGTACCCGCGCGACGGCGAGACGATTTTCAACGCACTCGCGATGATGATGAGCGGCGTCGACCACATTCACGCGTCAAGCACGGCGCATCGCGATATTAAAATGGAAAACTTTCTAATCGCGTGCGACTGTTGTGAGACATTCAACGGCACGCGTTTACAAGGGCGATGTCGTCAAACGCATACGATTAAAATTTCAGATCTTGGATTGGCCAAGTGCGGGGATATGATGTACGATACGAGCGCGCAATTCACCGGGACGCTGTGCTACGTCGCGCCCGAACGGTTATCTATTCTTCCCGGACAAGTCACTCCGGAGACGTACGAGTTGGCTGACTTGTATGGCTTTGGATTGGCGGCGTGGGAAATTTTGTACTACGCCGCGTTTGGCGCGTCCAAAAGCATACTAGATGTCATTTTTAGCGACGAGAACGAGCGCCGCACGTTATCTGACGCGCAGATGATGATTATAATCTCCACGGGTGGTATGAAACCGACAATGTCGCACATCGAGTCGCCGCGCATTCGCGATTGGCTCGAGCGATGCGTCGCGTTTGATCCTCGCGATAGATTTGAGTCGCTCACCGCAGCGCGTCGTGCCCTTCAAGATCTTCGCTCAGAATTCATTCGTCTCTTTCGTGAGTAGCGGCAAGAGGAGCAGTAAAATAATAGCAGTAAAATATAGGAGGCGTAGCGCTTGTAGTAATATATTGGCAAGTAAGAAAGTCATTGATTGATTGTTTGATTGATTATTCATTCTTCATTCACAACGCGCTGTGGTGGTTCATAATTATTTACCACCAACTACTTTTTCTTTGCTCCCGAAACGTTGAACTTGAAAAAGACAATCAAGCCATCCTCCATGACGTACTCCTTACCTTGTTGCTTGTACTTGCCCGCCGCCTTGACGGCTTGCTCGCTCCCAAGTTCCTTCAAGTCATCAAATGACATCACTTCAGCGCAAATAAACCCGCGCTCGAAATCCGTGTGAATCGCCCCGGCGGCTTGCGGCGCCTTGTAACCTTTTCTGATGCACCATGCCTTGACTTCATCCGGACCAGCGGTAAAAAAGTAAATCAAGTGCACGGCGCTAAATGCCGTAGTGATAATCTTTGGTAACGCCGTCGTCACACCATTATCTTTTTGCCATTGCTCTTTATCGGCGTCTTCGATGCCTTGCAACTCGCTTTCGACTTCGGCGGAGAATGGAATGATGGTGCCGCCTCCGTGCGCCTTGACCCACTCGTGGATTTTCACCAAGAATTTATTCTTTTTGCGTTCGTAATCCTTGCGACTCAAATTCACCAAGTAAATCACCGGCTTGGCGGTCAACAACTGGTACTTGTTCAAGTACATCACGTCGTTACTCGTCCACTGCTCCATGCCGTGTCTGATTTCCTTGCCCTCCTCGAGCCAGGCGACAACCTTCAACACCGAATCCAACTCGAGCTTGGTTTCCTTTTGCGCCATGGCGTTCGCCGAGCGCGACATTTCCTTTTCCAACTTCTCCTTAATCCCAGTCATGTATTCCAAATCTTTAATACGCAACTCTGAGGTGATAATTTCAATATCCTCCACTGGATCCACGCGATCTTCGACGTGAATCACGTCGGCGTCCTCAAAGCAACGCATCACGTGCATGATGCCATCCACCGCCTTGATGTGCGATAAAAACGCATTTCCTAAACCCGCACCACTCGAAGCCCCTTTCACTAAACCAGCAATGTCCACGACTTCCAAAAACGGTTGCACCACGCTCTTAGGCTTGTGCATGTTGACCAAGTAATCAAAGCGCGCGTCGGGCACGTTGACGCGCGTCGAGTTGGGTTCAATCGTGCAAAATGGAAAGTTCTCCGCGGGAATCGAGCAGTTGGTCAACGCGTTGTACAGCGTACTTTTACCTACGTTGGGCATACCGACGATGCCAACCTATGCGTGCGCGTACGTCACGATACTCTCGCGTCAGTCGACGCTCAGGTGTCGTGGATTGATGGTGTTTCTTTCTTGATGATCATCCGTGGTTTTTGCACAAAACGACGCACGGGCGACGCACCTTTAAGTTTGACGAGAATCTTCCGAGCGCCCATGGTCCGAGGACTTCTTCTTCGACGACTTTCTTCGGCGGCATCGCGCGTGTTGTCGCGTGCGGCGAGCCCAGGTGTGAGGAGCTCGAGGGTTCAAGCCGTCGGCTATCCGTCGCGCGAGCGGAATACTAAATAAATAATGTTCTACTAAAACTACAACAACTATGCGTGCGTCTATGGTGTGTCAAATTCTTTGGCGAATGTTTTCGAAATATGGTGCAACACGTCGGAGGCTTGGAGACCGCGGCCGTGCTCGCTGAACGCGGAGCGAACGGAGGCTCGAGTGACGAGACACGCGCTCGCGCACGCGGATATGAAGAGCTCTCGGCACCTTTCGTACTCTTCATCGTTCCACTCGACATCGGGCGCCATTAAACCATTTCTCCATCCGTGGCCGAATGCCCAGCCGAGAAATGTGGCTAATATACCGGCTAAAATATCGCCTTGACCGCCGCAGCGCTTGGGCGCGCCCGCGCCGACATCGAGGGCGATAAATTCGCAACTCGCACGCGAACTATATTTCACGTGATTCAGGAACAACCAATCGGTCTTACCCTTGAGCAAAAAGTGCATCGGAGCGAATTCTTCTAGAGCCTTTCCGACGACCTGTTCGCGGAACGCGTCGTCCTCGAGGTCTATCTCGTGAATGCTCGTGCACCGACGACGCTTCTTGGCGCTTTCGGCATGCTCCCGCCGGTCGGCGAGGCGATGGCCCACTTGAATTAATCTATAAAGTTCCATCTTATTCGGCGTGGCGATGTCCCATATAAACGCTGTTTTTACGTCTTCTTCATATTTTTCACTGTCGTCTTCGCCATCATAGTATCTTTTTGGTTCGGGAATCTGTTTCAACCGTTTTAGCTCATCCGTGAAGCTCCACCCATACGGCCCCGCGCCTCGCCTCGCCTCGCCTGTCCAAAAATATTTCAACGCATCGGCGTCGTACACCACGGGATAGTGATTCCTGTGATTGTGACTCTCGGATATGAGATCCTTCCAGACTTTTAACCCGTGATCGCTCTCGCCGAGTCCGGGGCCGACGACGAGGGCGTCAAAGCGACCGAACCACGTCGTCCACATCTTGTTTGTATCAACGCGCAAGTTCGTAATGTCTTTGCTTTCGTCCCACGCGTCGTGCACGATGACGTCAGGCGAATACGACTTCAACACAGGCGCACATTGCGTGCTCGTGAACGCGTGCACGAGGTCGGCGCCCGCCCGCGCGGCGCTCACGGCGGCGTAATGCGGTGCGCCCGAGTACAGGCGCGAACCGCCAATGATGGCGACTTTGCCCCCGTGCGAGCCCTTGTACGCGTCGTGCCCGAGCGCGGGCACGACATGCTGCTTGAACGTTAACAGATAGTGCTCCATGCCGCCCTCGTCGCGTCGGCGCGGCGTGGATGACGCGGCGTGGAGTGACGATGGATCGATGCGCAGCACGCAGCCTCACAGTGGCGCCGGCCCATGGCGTCGCCGTCGCCGACGTACGTGCACGAGCGATGGCCAGGGAACGAGACGTTCTTCTGTAACGGCGCCGTCGTCGCCGGTCCGCGTCCGCGCGCGGCGTTCGCGACGGCGGCGTTGATTACGTTGCCAGCGGTGGCGCACAACGTCTGGGTGGCACCGCTCGTGCGCGCGAGGTACGGCCTCTGGATCGCCGTCCTCAGCGCCCTCGCGCCGGTGTTTTGCGTGTACTGGTTATTCAGAACCGCGTTTACCGACCCGGGGATTTTACCGCGGCTGAAACGCGCGGTGGCGGGCGGGGAGAGCCACAGAGGGAAGACAAAGGATGTGACAGTCGCGTCGACTGGGCGGCTGGCGCGCGTTCGATGGAACGATACCTGCGGGTATTATCAGCCTCCGCGCGCCCATCACTGCTCTGTGACGAATGATTGCATAGAACGCTTCGATCATCATTGTCCGTGGACCGGGGCGACGATTGGGTTGAGGAATTATAGGGCGTTTTTGACGTTTGTGACGAGCTCGACGTGCTACGCGGCATTCGCGACGACGACGAGTGCGTTGCATATTCATGAGCGCGTGCGACAAGGACGTGGAATCGGTCAAGCCATGGAGCGTTCGGGTGTGGCGATTACCGTGTTTCTCATCGCCGTGTTTGGGTTCGCGTTCGTCGGTGCGTTGAGTTGTTTTCACGCGTATTTAGTTTCGACGAATCAGACGACGTACGAGAGCTTTCGAGACGCGTATTCGTGGAGCGCGAATCCGTACAACACAGGGAGCGTGTTTAGAAATTGTATAGAAGTGTGGTGTGCGCGCATACCGCCACCAAAAGTGCGTTTTAATGCGCGAGTAGAAGATGATACGTCGGCGGAGGATTTTGCGAGGGACATCGCGAGACGAGACGCCGAAGCCGAAGCCGAAGCCAAACCCGAAGCCGAACGAAAAGATGGCGATATTGAACTCGCAGAAATCGTCTAATAGCGTTTATTAGAAGCGCTATCGAATCAACCAGTCATGGGAATATCGACACACAGTATTTATTGTAAAACGTAGTCGACTCTCCTCCTCACTCGTGGGCGCGGGAACGGGCCACATGCCGCCGAAATCGCGCAAACGCGCTCGGCGGCTCGGCATCGTCGCCGCAGTTCTGGCCTTTGTTGTCATCGCCTATGTGTCTTCGTCGCAATACGAAGACGTACACGTCAACGAAGGCGCGGCGTTTGAAGTTGAAGAGAAGATTACAACCAACAGCGTCGAGAGTCCACCATCGTCGCTTGTTCACCACGACGATGACTCGCACCGAACGGCAGATGACGCAGAAGTCGTTCCCGACACCACCACCGTCGATAACGACGCACGGCGTGATGCAGTAGACACCGGTAGCGCGACGACGCCCGTGGCGAGTTCGAGTTCGAGCTCGAGCTCGAGCAAACCGGTGACGCCGGCTGAGCGTCGTCGGTCGCTCAAACTCAGCGGCTTCGTCCCACTCGAGCATTTCGAGGCGAACGGAGACGTAGTAAAATGGGGGCAAGATCATATTGTCGCCGACGCCGCGGCTTGCCACGACGCGTGCGTGGCGTTGAAGGATAAAGGGTGCAACGCGTGGGTGTTTTGCCCAAGCGAAGGCGGGTGCGGCTCACAAAAGTATAAATGTTGTTGGTTAAAAAAACAGGCGAGGCCGTGGACGTTACTCGGAGGACGTGGCGCACACGTACCATGGACGAGTGGAGGGATTTACGAGCAAGATGATCCGACCGGAGGCGATCCAGATCCATCCAGGAAGTTTCACGTGGTGTTGACGACGAATAACGCCGTGTATCAAGCGTGGCAAGCGCGGGTGATGTATTATCATTATAAGAAGCAAAAGGCGTTGCAAGGTCCGAACGGCCAAATGGGCGGGTTTACGCGTATTTTGCACGACTCTAGTGATGGATTGGAGGATGAAATACCCACGTGCCGTGTGGATAGATTGCAAGACGAGATGGGGTTCGTCGTCTTGTCCCGGCCGTGGGCGTTTGAGCAATTCTTTGCCAAGTGCCCTGAGATTGAGGAGGATTACATTTTGATGGCCGAACCCGATCATTTGTACATCAAACCCATACCGAATTTGATGCGTGGGAACAATCCAGCGGCTTTTCCATTCTTCTACATCGTGCCGCACGATCAGCCAGACATCTTGCGACGCTTTCTCCCGGGCATCACCGACGAGGAAATGTTTGACATCGACCCTATCGGGAGCTCGCCCACGTTCATTCACAAGAACGACTTAAAACGGCTCGCACCGGTATGGAATAACATGTCCGTGGCGTTACAAAGTGACCCGCCCGCGAAAAAGGCATGGGGATGGGTGATTGAAATGTATGGGTACACGCTCGCCGCGTACAAGATGGGCATCGCGCACGACTTGCGCCCGCAGCTTCAATCCCAACCACCGTGGGACACCGAAATCGGAGATTTTCTATCCATACACTTCACGTATGGCATGGACTACGATGCAAGTGGTAAGGCAACGCCCGGGAAGGTGGGTGAGTGGAGATTCGATAAGCGTTCATATTCGCACACGTACCCGCCAAAGCATTTGCCGGCGCCGCCCGCCGGAATGAAAAATGACCTCGTGCGCGTGCTCATCGACGCCATCAACGAAGCGAGCGCGGCTTTACCGAATTGGGGAATGTACCGCGGAAACAACATCACTGGTACGTTTCATTAGCGTTGTCTTTGTAGCCAGGGATGTGTATTAGAAACGTAGAGAAGTGAAGAGCCACACCACGAGTCCGCACTAAGTGACGCGCCCACACCCGCGCACGCACGCGTCGAACACGCCGCGTGCCTTCACACCCATCGCCATGTTTGCCGCCGCGCGTGCGACCACCGCACCGGCTTTGCCGCCGTCGCCGTCGGCGTCTCACCGTCGTCGTCTCGGTGCCGGCACACAAAGATCGCCCTCAGCGCCGACCCACCGTGCGTCGCGCACGCGCGCGCGCGCAGCCAAGCCCTCAGCGTCGGCGCTCGACACGCTTCTCGGAGCGACGATCATCGCCCCTGGTGGCGACGCCGCGGTGAAGGACTCGGTGCAAAAGTACTATGGGGAAACGCTCGCGACGTCGAGCGACTTGAAGACGTCGGCGTGCTGCACGCCGGCGAATCAGATCCCGAAAGCCGTGCGCGACGCCTTGCGCGAGGTTCCTGATGAAGTCAAAGCAAAGTATTACGGGTGTGGTAGCCCAACGCCGGTTGGTATCGAAGGGTTGCGGGTTTTGGATTTAGGAAGCGGGAGCGGACGGGACTGCTACGTCGCGGCGCGACTGGTTGGCGAAACCGGGAGCGTGTTAGGGATCGACATGACCGATGGCCAGCTCGCCGTGGCGCGCAAGTACGCCGAAGAATACTGCACAACGACGCTTGGGTACGCTGCGCCGAACATGCGATTTGAAAAGGGTACGATTGAGGATTTACGCGCGGCGGGCGTGGACGACGCGAGTGTGGATTTGATAATCTCAAACTGCGTGATTAATCTCAGCCCTGACAAGGCTGCGGTGTTGAGCGAAGCTTACCGCGTGCTCGCGAATGGTGGAGAGTTTTACTTTTCTGATGTGTACTGTGACCGTCGATTGCCCGATGCTTTGCGCTCGCAAGAAGTGCTCCTCGGTGAGTGCTTGGGCGGCGCCATGTACATCGAAGACTTTAAGCGCTTGTGCGTCGCCACGGGTTTCACCGACCCGCGCGTGCTCGCCGGTCACGAAATTGAAGTTCAAGACCCAGAACTCGCGGAATTACTCGGAGAAGCGAAATTTTACTCCTTGACCTACCGCTTATTCAAGCTCCCACCCGGCCGTCTCGAGACGCTTTGCGAAGACTACGGCCAATTCGCCTATTACAACGGCACCTTAGAAGGCTCACCCAACGCCTACTCATTAGATGACCATCACAGGTTCGAAAAGAACAAACCCATGCTCGTGTGCGGAAACACTGCGAGCATGGTGGGCGAAACGTGGCTCGGAAAGCACTTCACAGTCGTCGGCGATCGAGACGTGCACTACGGCTTGTTCGATTGCGGCCCGTCTCCCGTCGCGAGCTCCGCGTCCTCCGCCCCAGCCGCTGGTGCGTGCTGCTAAAACCACCGCACGTACTGAGACCCACATTCTTTTACTTTTCAAAAGCATTGAAATCACACGCATTCACGCATTTTCACGTGCCTTGACGCCTCCAATCGTTCCCGCGACGCGCGTTCGCCAATGGATAGGACACCGCGCCAGTTGATGACGTCACACTTGCGCCCGCGCGACGATGTCACTCGCGCGTGCGACGTCGCACGCGCACGCGTGTGCATCGGGACGTTATCGCGCGCCCGCGCCCTCGCGTGCGAGCCGCTCGACGCGCCGCACAGCGCGAGCGCCGGTGACAATTGTCGTCGCGGCGGCTCGCGGTGAGCCGCCGGGACACAAGGATTCGACACTTAAACCGCCCGCAGTGCCGTCAAAGACGCTTGCCGCGGCGTTGTCGAGCGTGCAAGCGGTGCGAAATGGTAGCCGCGACGCCTTCGACGCGCTCGATAGGCGGTGCGTGGCGGAGGCGTTGAAGGCGTTGGTGGCGAGCGACGAGGCTGGGACCGTCGAGGGCAGAGGCGACGCGAATAGCGATGGTGATGCGGGCGGCGTGAGTGCGAGTAGTGGTGGTGGTGGTGTGCGAAGTGTGGATTATGTTGCGTTGAAACAGCGCGTGCGAAAGGCGTGCGCGTTGATCCGCGAGATTGAGTCGGTGTGCTTGGAGCGGGGGTGCGCGAACGCGGTGAGCGCCGAGGCGTTGGAAGCCGTCGCTCGCACGGGATGCTCGATACGGAATGACCCTGCGGTGACGCTGGCGGTGGTGAAGGCTTTTTATACGATTGCCCGGAAGGGGAAAGGTGCGACGAGCGCGGTGCACGCGAGCGTGAGGACGTATACGGATGTTATCGCGGCGTTGAGTCGGTGTTGCGCCGAGGCGAGGTCGACGGGGGCGCTTCGGTCGACGCCATCACCCGTTGAAGTATGGCTGATGCTTCGAGCTACGCCTTTAAAATTAGATGGTGCGGCGTACGCCGCAGGTGTCGGCGCGTACGTTGCCGAGGGACGATTGGAAGAGGCGGAGAAGGTTTTACGCGAGATGACGGCGGATGGCGTGCGCGCTGGTCCGAGATTGTTCAACACGCTCATCACCGGTTACGGGCGCGCGAAGAATTTACGCGGGGTGGAGGCGAGCTCGATGGCCATGCGCACCCTGGGTGTGGCCCCAAATCAAGCCACGTGGGGTGCAAAGGTGTACGCCTACGTCGCGTGCGAACGCTTGGATTTGGCGCTTGATGCGTTGGAGCAGGGCGTGCGCTTCAGTCCTCGCACCGAACGGCGCCCTGGAGTCCAAGCGTACACGGCTTTAGTTCAAGGATTAGCGCGCGCTGGACGTGTGGGCGAGGCGGATGAGATTTTACGCCGCATGTCTCGAGATGGTGTCAAGCCCAACGTGTACACGTACTCGACACTCATCGATGGCTTTATGCAAAGCGCGCAAGTTGGCTTGGCGGAAACCGCGTTAAAGGAGATGAAACGCGCACAAATCATGCCGAATGTGGTGACGTATAATTCCATCTTAAAGGGTGTCGTGCGCCGAATGCGAGCTGGCACGCGTGTTCCCGAGGATGATTTACTCACTCAAGCTCGACGGGTTTTCGACCGCATGCGGGACGATGGCGTGGCGCCAGACTTGGTGACGTACAACACGTTAATTGACGCGTGCATCGACGCCCAAGAGCCCACAGAGGCATGGAACGTGTTGCGCGAAATCTCGCAGTCCGGGTTGAAACCCGATGTGGTGACGTACACGACATTGTTAAAGTACTTTGTGCAAGTCGGGGACAACTCCGCTACACAATGGGTCATCGCAGAAATGGACACCGACCCGCTCATGGTACAAGATGTGGGCGTATACAACTGCTTAATTAATGCTTACGCGCGACAAGGGGACATGTGCCGTGCCAATGAAGCCTTACGCGCGATGGAGGACAAGAAAATTGCGCCGAATATCGCCACGTATGGGTCACTCCTTGAAGGCTACGTGCGCATAGGCAACGCGCGTGAAGCCATCAAAGTTTACGATCTGTGTACAAAATCGAAAGATTTGAGTCCCGATGCGCGTATGCGTAAATCTCTCATCTATGGCTGTGGCTTGTACGGATTGTCTGACGTCGCAGATTGCATCATTGCAGATTTGCAAGCGACGGGAGAAGAGGGCGCGCGAGAGGCGCGCACATTGCGCTTTGTCTTGAAGGCGTCCATGGAAGCCAAGGCGGATGAAATAGATGGCCGCGTCGACCGCTCGCGAATGCGAAAGAATAAAAACTCAGCGGCGCGTGCGCGTGACTCAGCTGCGAGGACCGCGTCACTTGAGCGTGCTGTTGCGACGCCGCAAGACGCGACTTTGACGGCGTTTGACGAGCCGTGTCCTGCTGTCGAGTTCAACCGCGGGTTAGAAATGTGGAAGTACTGGCTTGGATTACCAAATAATTATTACGCCGCGCCTGCGGCGGGCACGGGCACAGAGGCGACGGGATCGTCCTCTGAGCCAACTTTAGAAAATTCATAACATCGCGTTGCGCTTGAGCTATTTTTTATATTTATAGTACTGTACAAGAATTCCTACGGCACCTATGCAGCACGAACGACATCTACTCTACTATCCCGAGTCCGTAGGCGACGAAGGACGCGATGAAGGACGCCGCGAGATGCACGCAAAAGAAGTGCGCGCGAACGGTCCTCGCGTACACGCGGCGTCTCGTCCAAAAAGCCTTGGCGTCTACAGCCTCGGGGACATTTGGCACGTCACGGAGTTCTAAATAAAACGCACTCTCGTTTAAGATGAACACAACAGCCACAAATGACATACCGACCCACCAAATTTGGCCAAAACGCGTGGGAACGGTGGTGCTCAAATATGTCCCGTACGTTAAGCACGCGAGCACCGCCAAATAATCGATGACCCGCCGCGCCGAGCTCCAACGCGGCTCACGCCAGTGCACGACGCTTGTGGCGATGAGAACGCACCCTAAAATCGCAAATGTCACCGCACGTGCGTCTTTGGCGGCTCGACCGAGGGATATGGTGATTGGAACGGCGGGCGCCGCGCTGCTCCATACGAGCGGTCGCGCCAGCGCGGGTGGAAAGACGTAGTCAACGTCTTCGACGTCTACTTTCGCCGGCGTCTTTGTTTGTGATGCGACTGCGTATTCCATGTCACCATCGTCAAATGTGCATTCATGCAGCGCGCTATCGGACTTGGCTTTCGCGCGTCGATGGCTCATAATGAAGCGCGAATGCCGCGCTATTCTCGTCCTCAACGTTAACCGAGCATCGCTCGCGCGAGAACAACCCACATGGACTCATCCACGCGTAACAAACTCTGAGATTCCACGATGTGGTTGCGATGCGTGCGACCGAACGCATCGACGGCGACCATGGCTCGACGAGCGCGCTCGGTGCCGATGTCGACAGTTTCGGTGCGAAATAATCGAGCGACTTCGCCAAACATCACCAATACGTTTTCCGTCTTCGCGCGCGTGGCAATGTTCGTCAACACGTCACCACCATCATCACCATTGCTCCCGCGAGTTGTTTCCAACGCACCACCGTCACTTGCGATGTCTCGCGGCGACGGCGTCAGCGTGTCGTCCACGACGACGACCAACGCGTACTTTTCGAGCTCTCTCTCGAGCTCACCTCGCGCGAGCGTGCGCGTGACGTACGGCCAACACCCCATGTGCGCTTTCGCCTCGTCTGGTGACACCACATCGGCGATGGCGTGACCACCACCATCATCAACACCACAACGACCACCATGGCCATCATCACCATCGCCATCGTCGTCGCGTTTCGTTCGTTTCGGCCGCACCGTCACCCGCGTGCCCGCCGGAATCGCCCGCTTCGCGTTCGTCACGCGATACCTTACCCCATGCCCACAATCCACAACCGTCGTCGAACGTTGACCATTACCACCAAACCCATCATCGTTCACGACGACGCCTTCGCAATACATCGCTCGCATCGTATCCTTATCCCTCCTCGCGTTCGCGGCTAACGCTCCGCCCGACACTCCGCCCAACAACTTTAAATCTTCGTGCGCACCCACACACGTCTGACGTAGCGCGCGCGGACACGCCACGGCATCGCAAATTCGAGCAAAAAAATCCCGCGCGCGTGTCGGCGCGCTCACCTCACGCACACCGCGATCAAAACCTCGTCGTTTCACATCGCCAGCATCACCACCACCACCAGCGTCATCCATGCGACGGCTATCGAACAATATGACTTCATCAACCCCAAACGCATCGCACGCCCGCGCACATGACACCGCACGAACCGTCGCCGATCGCTCGCTGTGCTCGCGCGCGAGCTCGGCGCTATCGATCGCCACGCACAGTCCCATGTGCGCGCCGTCATCTGACGTCAGCACAGCGAATGCCGTGCACTTTTTCGCACCAACCGTCGCACGTACGTGCACACAGACACAGACAGCACGCGCGCAGACACACACGCAGACGTACATAGATGACCATATACATACATATACGCGCGACGCGTCGTCGTCGTCGTCGTCGTCGTCGTCGTCGTCGTCGTCGACGTCATCAAACGTTTCTCGTCTCGTCTCGTCTCTTCTGATGAGATAAAATCCGAAACTTTTTTAAATCGACCGATCATGACCAGGCACCGAGTCCCTCGGTCACAAAAAATCTTTTGGCTAGGGGGGCTCAATCGACCAATCATAAACAGGGGATTCGACTCTTGAGCTCGAACCGAAACGCCGCCGGGACACGAATGCGATCGGGTGTGTTCCGACGGCAGAACGCCGACGGACGACGCGCGCGCGTGCGTTGCGCGTCGGGAACCGCGTATATATATATATATATTTATCACTGTCGTCGCAGCGCATCGCACGACACACAGGTCGTCGTCACACGCGTCGTAATCGGTCCATCAATTGACGAGGGGTGACGAGGCATTGATTGTGATTGTCATTGTCGTGGCATTTCGTGCGATATGTCGGCGGCGATCGAGCGGATGTTTGATCGGTGGATGCAGGAGGCGTCGGTAGTGGTGCCTGGTGGTGCGAATGCGTCGTCGTCGTCGTCATCGGTGATGTCGCACGATACGGCGCGCTTGGCGGAGAAGATTGCGCTCGCGACACCAAAGGAGGCGGCGTTATCGCCGACGTCGGTGGAGGGTACGATTGTGCACGCGTTACGCGCGCTTGGGGATGCGGAGAAGTTACGGACGGAGAAAAAGTATGTGGAATCGATTGAGGGGTATAGTCGCGCGTTGGCGCGTAACGCTGAGGCGTGGATGAACGCTGGGGATGAGTTAAGCGCGTTGGTGGCGTCGCAGTGTGGATTGGTGACGACGAGTTCGACGCCGTCGAGTTCGGTTGATGAAAAGTCTAAATCGTCGTCGTCGTCGTCGTCGTCTAAGGCGGTGTCGCATGCGGGGAAACGTGGGCGGACGTGTTCGGTGGCGGCGTATCGCGCGTGTTCGGCGACGGCGTTGAGCGGACGCGCATTGTCAAAGATGGCACTTGGGTCGTGGTCGGAGGCGATCCGAGACTGTGAGGCGGCGATAGATGCTGCGCCGGATTACGCGTTGGTGCACGAACGGTTCGCGGAGGTGCTGATGGCGACGGAGACGGCGGGGGATTTGGCGCGGGCGTACGCGGACAATGCGCGCGCGTTGCGAGAGTTGCTCGACGAGACAGCGCAGACAAGCGCCGCGGCGGGGATGAAGAGACCGGCGTCGTTTGAAGGTGATTCAGCGGATGAATCTTCGGTGGCGCTCGCGACAAGTAGAGCGCTCGCGAAAACCATGGCGGCGGGAGAGTGGGTGCATGCGCGGCGCATGGCGTTGTACGGCGGCGGCGTCATGTTCGCCTCCACTGATAGCGACGACGTCGAGCGCATGTACGAGGATAGAGTTCTGTTTCTCGAGCGTGCAAAGGTTATTTTCATGCGTAAATACGCCGAGATCCGAGCGGCAACGGCGACGTCGTCGTCGTCGGCAAAGACCACAGTGGATGCCAACCTCGCATCGTGGCTCGACAACGCGTTTGCGCTCGCCGGGTTTGACGACATGAGTGCGTATGAGCGTGCAAATGTGTGTCTGTCGATTGGAAACATTTTTAACTGGGTTGGTGATTTCTCTGGAGCCGCAGAGTTGTTTTCCTGTGGCATTCAAGTCGTCGTCACCAGCCAAGACGATTCAGCTGCGCTCGACGAACTCGAGCCAATTTTGGAAAACAACCGAGCGCTGTGTCAACTTCGCGCGGGTAATTTTGCCAAAGCGCAGAAGAACGTGCGTAAACTCATGCGAGGAGAAAAGCGTAAGGAGTTTGCGTGTGGGTTCCTTCGCATCGCCGAGGTGGCGTGCGTCCGCGAAGAGTGGGACATGGCTGAGCAAAGTTACCGCATCGCCAGTCGGTTTGGCGACGAGTTACAAGTGCGACACAAAATCGTGCTCACACAACGCGCAGCCTTGGAAAACAAACCAAGCCTGGTAGATGTTGAACAATTAGAGGAGTTGGATAAAATCCAGGATGGCAAAGAGGCTGAGTTCGCGGAGACGCCTCGATTCGCCAACGGCGGCGAGGCGGCGACGGCGTTCAGCAAACCTCCGTCATTCAGAAAGCAAAACTCCCTCACCGATGTCGACGACGACCCACTCTTGTTCGCAGAGGCAACGCAAGAGTTGCTCGATGAATTAGAAAACGGCGATGGGCGCGGAACGCCAGACTCGCAGAGCTCCGCTGAGGCGTCCAAGCTCTTCTCTGGCGGCGGCGCTCGCTCGCTCAAGCTCTCCGACGTCATGGCGGATTTGGCGGGCGCCAGTTCCCCACGCAGGGGTCTTCGCAAACGTAAGGCTCGCGATGAAGCGTGTTCTTGCGCTGAAGTGTTCAATTATTTCGGATGGGGTTCGATGGATGCCTCCGAAGCCAGGGCAAACTCTGTCGAGGATGAAGTGTTTCTCGCGACGTTGCTCACCGATGTCGACGACGATGCCATGCAGGTAGATGCCCAGGTGGACACCGAAACCTCGAAGTAAACGCGCATTGCACTGTAGCGCAACATGTATCACGTATTTGTTCTTTTTGTCATGATCGTAAGTATATTTACAACAGTAATCACGCACTATCATCGTCACGCTACTGGCTACTCGTGCTAAACTAATAATGTAACTCCGTGTCAAGACTCTCTCGACGAACGCAATCCTTCTAGCGCATCACGAACGCGCATAGCACCTCGCTCAGCATCAACGCCGTATACGATCTCATCTCGTAAAGTCGTTTCGAATTCTCTCCGGAGCTCGTGGAGCAGAGGAAGTAACGCACAATACCGCCTGCGGCGTTCGCTTTCAGAAATTCCAGCCGAAGTTTCTCCATCAATCGTCCAATGTATCGCAGGCATTGGTGCGTTTTCTATAGGTATTTCTCGCCGCATTGTCACCGGCGTGGACGTGGACGTAGACGTGGACAGCGCGGTGTCTTGCGGCGTTCTCTCTGGTGCCTTTGTCCCGCCGACGCTCCGCTTGCACGTGGGACACAACGACGAACGCTGAAACCATCGATCTATGCACTCGGCGTGATACGCATGTGCACAAGGCAACACGGCTTCGTCTTCACCGCACTCGACCGTCGCGAGACATATCGCGCACGGCGCGTCGGAGCCGTCGAAGCCACGAGTGCGGCGGTTGACGTTGGCGAGGTCCTCCGCCGTAGCTGCCCTGCGCGCGGATGGCGATGCGTTTGACGACCACGCCGCGAGCCACGCGTCGAAGTCGAGGTTTTGTATGCTTATGAGTTCCGCCATGGGCGTGATCGATCGCGCGGCGTGGGGCACTGAGGGAGGTTCCTAGAAAGTCCGCGAGGCGAAAACTAGTTACACGTTTATCTGCTATTGATATTGGTGATCCGCGTGTTTTACTTGGCTGCATCCATGGAGCCTCCTGACGCGCGCAATCGACGCATTTTGATTGAATAGAGCGCAAAGAGCGCGACGGCGGTGGCGATGGTGCCGCACACGTACTTCCATCCCATGGGCTTTGGGTACACGATGAGCGAGAGCACCAACGAGAACATCTTCCGCAAGGTTTTGATCACCTCGGTGTTCGTCGCGCCGTAATGGCGAAGACATAACAGGATACACGTTACACTGATGTACCCAAACGCCGCCGCCATACAAATGCTTGCTAAAACCAAAGGCTCGGACAAGACGTGCGCGAGCGCGATGAAGAGCTCGCCCGACATGAAGAGCCCAAAAGCTAAAAACAAGCTTCCGATGGCGTTGACGTAAAACACCACTTCACAATGCGAAATCGGTTGCGGCAGACTAAAGAAACGCCGTTCCTCAAAGTTCCCCGCCGTGCTTTCCATGAATAGCGCGATGACAATGTATGTGATTCCACGCCAGTCAAACGTTGGAAACGAGTCGACGTCGCCCATGGTAAACATCGTCACCCCGAGCACGAGCAAAGAGCACGCGAGGTAGTCCGCCAAACCGTAACGTCGACCATGCATAAATGTCCCGACAATCATAGTTGGGATTATTTTCGAACATTTCGCGACGATTCTCGTCGTGTAGTTGATGTATCCCAACGCCGCATTCGTCAAGTACATCGACCCGCTCGTCATCATACTCAACATCGCATAATCAATCAATCTCCCTCGTCGCGTACCAACATCACCATTACTAAACCTTTCCGCTTGTGCCAATAGACAATACACCGAACACGTACACAACGATACCACACCTCCGTATTTGAAATCTTTTGTCGCGTGACGAAACACCCCTTCTTGCATCGTCGTAAACCCCAAATACGCAAACAACGCCCCCGACGCCAATGCTACGAGTAATTTCCCTTCCGATAGCTTTACCTCACACCCCCATACGCGTAATACATTCAACTTCTTCAACGTCCCAGGCGAAATCAACTCTCTATCCTTCCCTTCGCCGCGCTCGACGTCTCTCCCATCCCCGCGTTCGACATCCGCGTACATCCCTCCATCGCTCGACGTCGACGTCGAACTCATCGTGCGTCGAGAAAACGTCCCTATCGAACCACCACCACCCGCGCTCTGGTCGTAATTCATCAACCCACCCCCGAACGAACTCACCGAAGGCAAACTCGACAGCTCCCCGCGGCTATCCCGCGGCTGTGCCTGCGCGTGCCCCATCATCATCGCCATCACCCCGCGCGCTCGCGCCGCGGGCGCGCCTGACCCCGTGCCGCTTTCGCGCGCGATCCACGCCGCGGGCGCGCCGCTTTCGCGCGCGCCGTCGCGCGACATGGCGCGCGTCGACGAGTGTCCGCGCGCGTATCCGCGCGCGAGCGCCCCGTGGGCGCGATTGGGTCGTCGAAAGCGCGCGTCATGCGAATCGATCGATGTGCGCTGGTTTCGATCGTGCGGATGTATCGATCGCGCGCGCTTTGGGCGATCGCGCGCGGTGCTTTGTGGGTGACAAAAAAAAAGGCGTTTTTTTTTGGTGGTGGGCGTTACGGTGTAACGACGTCGTCAGTGTGCGACGACGACGACGACGAGGACGAGGACGAGGACGAGATTCGGGCGATATGACCGAGATTGATCCGTGGTATAATCGCGTGAAAGGCCCGTTCCCTGAAAAGTATGGATGCGTGGGCGTGAAGGAAGATGGCGGAGGCTCCATGCGCGGTCGAGGCACGGTGGGGCCGATGAAGATTCACCGCGCGGTGTTCAATCGCGACGAGGACGCGGTGCGGGCGATTATTGCGTCGGGTGAAGGTGATGTGAATGAGGTTGATGGTGCTGGAGTGACGCCAATCATGTGCGCCGCCTACGAAGGGTGGGCGCGTGGGATTGATGTGTTATGCGAGCTCGGCGCCAAGGTGAACGCGAGTAATAACGCCGGGGACACGGCGTACATGTGGGCGGAGAACATGGCGAATGATGACGTGATTGAGCGATTGAAGCATCATGGTGTGGATGTTAATTACGTTGGACAAGTCATCGTTCCCGAGCACATTCCAAAGGTGCGAGAATTTTATGATTCTGAGGAGGGGCAGAAGCACCCAAAGCCGAGCGAGGAATACTTAGAGTATCAACGCGAACAAGACGCAGTCATGCAAAAAGCCACCGACGAAGCGTTATTAATTTAACCGGTGCAAAGCCCAGAGTGCATGGAAGAAACCAAGCTGCTACCGCCGCCGGCGATAGGGGATAATGTTATCTTTATCTTTTTATTTTCATCTTGATTTGATTATTACTCGGCAGGCGACAAACGCGGCTACGCTGCCTCAGCTTGTAAATCGAGCGCCTTCTTTACCATTGCGTCGTTATATGTACCACGAATTAAACCTTCAATGTACGGCTTCCATAATCGCGCGCGAGCGTTGACGAACCAGTCACCAACTTGCGTGGACGTCAGACCGGTTTGGCGCGCCAACTCCAACTTTTCTTCACGCGTTGGGATCGGTTTCAATCGAGTGTCCGTAGGATAAAAGTGATCCCAAAGCCACGCGGAGAGTATTTTACGTGCATGCTTGGTATGTCTACCTGTTGCGTCCGAACCTGCACCCGTCGTCGTCGTCGTCGTCGTCGTCGTCGTCGTCGTCGTCTTTGATGATACTTCTGAAGCTGCCTTTGTCGTCGTCGAAGCGCTTGACGTCGACGATTTGGGTGCTGCGTCTTTTGCAATCGAAGTCACGTGCTTGAACGATGCATCAAACGTATCAAGTAGTTGCACGCGCGCAGTTTCAAAACGGCGTCGTACAATTTCGCCAGCATCCGGAAGGTTCAAACACAAATGATGACTGCTGTCCTTCTTTGTCGTCGCTTGGGCAGTTCGGCGCTCGATGTCGCGCGCGCGTTCATCAAAAGTTCGAAACTCAGCAACAAACATATCGCGCAACATGGTCAATCGATTCATACGAGTTTTATCCATCGTTGCTTTGTGTTTTCTCAAGTATGTGTTGACGCGAGAGCGCACATATGCGATTGTTTTTGCGGCGTCTCGTGCTTCGCGTCTCTTCGTCTCCCGCGCGTCTTCATCTTCAGCAACAGAGAGCGCGTTATCATCATTCGAGCTCAACATGTCGCGTAATACGCTCGTAATGTGCGACTGCACCGCTCGCGTCGCCTGTGCGTGCGTTGACGCATACGAAGACGCACTCTGCGGTGGAGTCCACTCCTCGATGCCTTCGCCCGCGCCGTCGCGACAATACGCGTCAAACGCGTTCAACACATCATCCCACGTCGCATCATCAATCACATCCACACCAGCGCAATCAACGCCATCGACGATACCACACACATCATTCACGCGTCTCCCGACATCGCCAGCGTCGCCACCAAACTTTGTGTCGTCATCGTTCCCATCCGCGAGTAACAACTCCAAACCATCCATCGCTCTCTCTCTCTCTCTCTCTCTCTCTCTCTCGCGCGCGCGCGCGATATCACCTTCGCGCGTCACGCGCGCGAGCACCGCTCGTAAATCACGCGCGTCGATACTCCCTCGCTCGCGCGTTGCCTCTCGATGCGTGCGCGCGTCGGCAAATGCGCGAACGCCCACCGCGAATGCATGCGTTACCACGTTGTTACTTTTTTGAGCCGTTTTTTCGTTGTGCCTTTGTCCAATAGGTTTATCGCTTCGCGCGCTTCACCGCGCGACGCGAGCGCGCGCGTCGCGATGTACGCCGTCGTCTACATCGCCGCGTTCGTCGCGACGCTCACCGTGCCGTTCGTGGTCGTCGACACGCGGCGACGCACGGACGCCGACGCGTGGACTTTTGCATTCGCATCGCACGCCAACGCCACGCATGGTGCACTCGTGCTGTTCAACGCGATAAACGTGCTGATATGCGCGTGGGAGATCGCGCTGTGGGTGCACCGCGAGCGCGTGAAGAAGCTTCACGTTGGGTTTGTGAAGAAATTTGGCGATAGGGTGAGTGTCACGGCGAGGCGCGCGCGAGATGGTTTGAACGTGTTGAGTGGTTTTGGCGCGGGTTGGATTGATTCGTTCTGGATTCTGACCGCATCGTCATCCTCGTTCGTCGTCGCCGTTTCTACGCAGGTGTTACCATCGCCGTTGTTTTTATTTAGCCACATCACCGTCCGTGAGGCGCTGTCGTTAGAATATTGGGCCATCGTGTTCGCGTCGTACGCGTCGCTGGACCCGTCCTACGTCCAGCACACGTCGTGGAGCTTTTGGGTGGACGTCGGCAACGGCTTCGTGACGCTCATCCCAACCCTGGCGCTGTCCATCGCCATCACGCGATGGCCACACGTCGACGTCATCGCACGCGCGTCCCCACGCCTCCTCGGTCTCCTCGCCGTCGTCGTCAACTACCAAATGCTCTACGGCACCGTCGTGTACTTTGCGAATTACGTCTACAACGGCTACTATCGAGGCGCGTCGCGCGCGTGCGTCGCCATCGTCATCATCGCCAACATCATCTGGATCGCATTTCCCGCGATGTGGATCGTCATCGGGTCTCGCGCCGTGCGCGACGGCGCCTTCGTCCCGACGCTCTTCCCGTAGCGCGCCCCGTCGTCGTCTGGGCCCGCCCGCGCCGTCCAAAACACCACCATCGATAGAAACACCACCATCGATAGATTGTAGCGAATAGATATTTGCGTCATCACGCCACGCCCATCGCCATCATCGCCATCATCGCCATCATCGCCATCATCGCCATCGTCGTACGAATCCAATCCAATCCGTCGATCGACGCACACGCACACGCCGCACGAAAACATGTCCAACCGACCGCACACGCCGCACGAAACGGATAAGCCGTCTCGGTGTTTTCGTGCCCTCGTCGACGAGCGATCGCGACTCGAGCCGCGGGGTGCATCCGCGCACACGAATAAACACCCGCCCCGCACCGCGCGCGCCATGTCGTCCGATCGCGTCCGCGTCCGCCGCACACGACGACGCCGGTGGAGTTCGACGTGCAGAGGTGCGTGCGCGGTGTGTGCTCGCGGTGTGTGCTCGCGCGTCTCGTCGACGACGACGACGACGACGACGACGACGGGGCGATGGGCGATGCGTGCGTGACGTGACAGTCGCGAGCGTCGGTCGCCGTCGCGTCGTCGGTCGTCGGTCGTCGGTCGTCGGTCGTCGTCGGTCGCGAGCGGCGAATGTGACCGTCATTGGGGAAAACCTGGGTGTGGTGCTCGAGCGTTTGAATGTTTATCCGGTGACTGACGACGACTATGGACGTATTGATGACGCAGCGCCGCGCGAGAGGACGACGAGAGGCGTTTTTAAGCGTGAACGGCGATGAGTGGGGTGATGCGCGCGACGAGCGCGATGGCGGCGGCGGTGAAGACGCCGACGACGGGGCGAGACGCGGGACGTCGGGCGGGACGACGCGGGACGGCGCAGCGGTGCGGAGCTGTGGCGAAACCGAGTGGGCCGCCGGAGAATTTGGAACGCTTGCGAATCACGACGCCTTGGGATGATGCCAAGGCGGTGTTGAAGAGTGAGTTTGGGGCGACGGATGCGGAATTGAAGCACGCCGAATCGTTGAGTGACGAGGATTTGAGCAAGGCGTATTACATGATGCAGTTGTGCCGGGACTTTGAGAACGAGTGTAACCAAGCGTATATGGCGGGTAAGATTCGTGGGTTTATGCACCTTGATAACGGCCAAGAGTCCATTCCGGCGTTGTTGGCGGATGCGATTCGCCAAGATGACTTGAAGCACTCGTACTATCGCGACCACTGCCACGCGTTGGCGTGCGGCGTCGACAGCGGTGCCGTTATGGCGGAATTGTTCGGCAAAGATGGCGGTACTTGCCGAGGTACGGGAGGTTCGATGCACATTTACGACATGGACACCAACTTCCAAGGAGGTTGGGCGCTCGTCGGCGAGCAGTTGCCGTACGCCGTCGGCGCCGCGCGCTCCATCGTCTTGGATAAGATGCTCGGCCGCGAAGACGCGCACGACCGCATCACGGTGGTGTTCGTCGGCGAAGGTGGTGCTCAAAACGGCCGCATGGCTGAGTGCTTGAACGCGGCGGCAAAGGAGAACTTGCCAATTCTCTTCTTGGTCATCGACAACGGTCGCGCCATCAACACCTTCACCAAGGATGTCGCCGCGAACCAAGAGGTTTTCAACCAAGGTAAGCACTACGGCGTCCCGGGTGTGCTCGTTGACGGCCAAAACGTTCAAGACGTCTTGCGCGTCGGGCGTGCGGCGATCAACCACGTGCGCACCAAGGGTCCGGCTATCTTGCAAGTGCACACGTTCCGCTTTAATGGCCACTCGCCGGCGGATCCGGAGCACGAGCGCAACCGTAAGGATGAGAAGAAGTGGGCGCGCGCCGAATGTGATCCGATCAAGATTTTCGAGTCCTCTGCCGACGCTGCGCGCGTGGATCTTAAGAATGAAACGGCCAAGGCTAAGCTTGAAGTGCAACGCGCGTTGGATTTCGCCAACAACTCGCCGCCGCCGCCGCCGGGCCTCGCCGCTGAGCTCGAGTACCCCGATCCTTCGGGCAAAGTCGACTACAGCGCTCGTGAACCGGCTGAAGGTTTGGCGAGCGCCACCGCGGTGACGGAGAAGATCGTCCCGGCGGAAACGCTCAAGGCGTTGAAGGCGCGCATCGAGGCGCTCCGGGCGATGTGCGTCGATCCCAAGGGTATTTCTATCGGTGACGCCGTCAACCTCGCCATTCTCGAAGAAATGCTTCGTGACCCGACGTGCTTGGCTCACGCCGAAGATCTCCAAGCTGGCTCTTCGTACAACATCCCCGCGAACACGCAGCAAGCGTTTGGAACGTTGCGCGCGGCGGATGAAATCATCGACGAAGGTCACTTTATGGGCAAGGCGCTCGGCGAAGCCATGAACGGCTACCGCCCGATTGTCGAGCTCATGAATGCCAACTTTGGTATTTACGGCATGGCTGAACTTTCTTCCGCGGGTAACACGTACGCCACCACTGGTGGTCAGTTTGCCATGCCGTTGACGGTGATTGGCGCCGGCGGCACTGCGCCCAACCAATCTTTGGGCGCAGAGCACTCCCAGCCGTTCCACGCGTACATCATGGGCATCCCCGGCTTGAAGATTTGCTCTGCATCCAAGCCGCAAGAAGCGTACGGCTTGGCCAAGTCTATGATTCGTGACAACGGCCCGGGCGTGTTGTTGTTGCCGGTGAAGATGATGAAGAGCCGCGGCCCGGTGACGCCGGATAACTTCTTGCCCCTTCACAAATCCACCGTGCACCACTTGGCGAGCGATGAAAGCGTGAAAAACAACAAGGCTGTCACCATCGTTACCTATCTCCACGGTGTCAAGGAAACCGAAGAAGCCATCGCCGAACTCAACGGCCAAGGCATCGACGCCGATTTCATCGAGCTCACGTGCATGAAGCCGGTGGATTGGAAAACCATCCAAACCTCTCTCCAGCGCACGCACAAGCTCGTCATCTTGGACGAATCCACCCGCACGGGTGGTGTCGGCGCCACCGTCTCCGCCATTGTCTCTGAAAACTTGTTTGACGAGCTCGACGCCCCCGTCGTGCGCCTCTGCATGGAGGATGCGCCGGTGCCGTACGCCAGCGAAATGGAAAAAACCGTCGTCAAGCGCGCCGCCGATTTGGTCACCGCTGTCACGTACATGGTCAACCGCACCGCGTAAACACGCGCAGTAGTTTGACAAAATCATCCATCAAACGTCACGCGCAGAGCAGACAAAGTCGCGCGCGCGTCGCGCACACATTTCTTCTTCGGCGCGCGTCTCGCGACTGAAATCAAAACACCACCACTTCGTACTTTTAAATATAAATGAACACACGAATACACAACGCACACCCACACGCACACCGACGCACCACCTGCGCGGTACACCCAGCGCGCACGCGTCGGCATCCCAGCCTCTCGCGCGACGCCGCCCCAGCCTCTCGCGCGGTAAACCTCTCGCTTCAGGATAAGGATGCGTTCGACCAATCGTGACCAGGAACCGACCCCCTCGACGCCCCCGAACCGATCGCGTCGCACCCAGCCGCGTCGTCACACGACGACGACGACGACGACGACGATGATTGCTCAAGTTCAATTCGCCACCACCGCGCGCACCGCGGTTGTCTCCACGGTACGCACGCGCGCGACGCGCGACCGCGACGACGACGACGACGACGATAGAGACGACGGAGCGCTGCGCATCGTGACGCAGGCTGGGCCCAGCGCGGCGATCTGTGGGCGCGCGATGCGCCGCCGCCGCCGCGCGCGTGCGGTCGATCGCGCACCGTGTGCGCGCGCGTGACGCGACGCGTGACTAACCCTGGTGGTGTCGTGCTCCGTGACGCGCAGAAGACCCGCCGTTCGGTGCGAGGCGCGAGCGCGATCCGCCGCGCGGGCTCCGACGCGTCCGCGCGTCTCGAAAAGGCGTTGAAGGAGGCTGAAGAATGCGTCGGCGAGTGCGCTGCGATGTGGGATGATGGTACGTTTTGGTTTTTTCGTGTGCTTGTGTTCTTTTTTTGTGTTTACGTTGGTGTCTCGTGTTCGTGCGCGCGCGACGTACGACGTCGCGCGCGTAATCGTCCCGGTTCGACCCTGACTGGATGCGTGTGATGTCTTTCTTTTCGCGTACGCAGTCGAGGAACTTTCTCAAGCCGCGAGCGATTCTCGCCCGGTTGCGGAAGAATCCGAAGTGAAGATCTCCCAAGCGGATATGGATTTCATCAAGGCGACCAAGGAGACGCTCGCGTCCGCGCGCGCCGCCACCGAAGTCTCCGACGACGTGTTGAAGAAGATTGAAGCCGCGGCTAAGGGCATGAAGGAAGTCACGAAGAAGATTAACTCTTCGCGCATGGCGCAACTCGATAAGGCGTTGGATGAAGCGCTCGCTGCGGCGAAGACGTGCACGGATGACTGCGCGGTAGCTTGGGAAACGGTTGAAGAGATCAGGTACGCACACGCGCGCGAGGATTTTTAAGTCGACGACGGACGGACGCTCTTTAGTTGACTCGCGCGGCGCGCGGTTCGATCACGCGACTGACCAATACATTTTTCTTCATGCGCACGCACACACAGCGAGGCCAAGGCGAGAGAAAACTAAGCGTTTATTATTCCTAATTGTTCTACAGCCAACAACACCACAGCGTTATACTACACGAATCGCCGCCGCCGCTCGGCGTAGAGACGTTTTTTTATAAAACATCGATGATTTCGTGACTCTTTTGTGTTTTCTACTCTTTCTTCATCTACGTCGACGACTCAACGACATCCAAATATGTCACCTCAATCGCCACGCTCGGTCTGTGCTGTCGCACGCGCACGCCCGCGAGCGTCAACAACCGCTTTGACGCGGCGTAAATCGGATCCCCTTTACCGCCGTCGGGCGCGCCATCCTCCGTCTTCGCCTCACTAATCTTCCCTTCGTAATACACCACCTCCTCAATCCCAGCCTGAATGATCAATTTCGCACACTCATTACACGGATACATCGTCACGTATAAACTCCCACCCGCGACTGAGGCGGAATTCTTATTCATAATCGCATTCATCTCCGCGTGGCACACGTACGCGTACTTGGTCTCGAGCGGGTCGTCGTCGATGGATTTCTTACTCCACGGCAACGCGTCATCGGCACATCCGCGAGGGAAGCCGTTATAACCAACGCCTAGAATTAATTTATCTTTACCCACGATGCACGCACCGACTTGCTTGTTTGGGTCTTTACTGCGCTGGGCGCTGAGAAAGGCGACGGACATGAAGTAGTCGTCCCAAGACAGGCAACGCGCGCGTTTGGCGCGGCTCAGCGGGTCTGGTTTCGGCTGCGGCGATCGCACTGGGGGCGTGAGATCGCCAGAACTCGTGCGTGCGGGCGTGGGCGTGGACGGTGCCGACGTGGAGGCGTCCGGCGCGCAGCACGCGCACCGCCCGACTGAGGCAAACGCGGGCGGGAGCAGCGACACCGACAGCGTGGGTTTACCCGCGTATTGCGGCGTCGGACCCTGTGTGCGTGCCGACACAAGACGCGTGTCAGTGCGCGTGGTGAATGATGACGGCGGCGGCGACGACGTGACGTCGAATGCGAGATCGTCGTCGTCGTCGTCGTGACGGTCAATTAAATTAATCACATCAAATGAATGAAGGCTTTTTCAAACCAACAAACTTTTGAATACGTACCGGTTCGTCGTCGTCGTCGTCGTTCTCGACGAGCTTGGATGATTTACGCGCTTTCGATGACACTGATGATGCGAGTTTATTCGTGACGGTGCACGCCACGGTTGTGGCGCACGCGACGAATACGGGGTGGAGGAACATGACGCGGCGGCGCGAGTCGAGGTGTGAGGACGCGAAAATGTGTTATCATGAAATGAACGGTCTTCTACGACTACTACGCTACGCTGTGGATGACGGTGGTGGCTGCGATGTCGCCGAGGCTGGCGAGGCGCACGCGACGCGTTCGTGCGCGCGCGCCGACGCGCCGGCGGCGGTGGCGACGGCGCCCGGCGGGCCTTCGATGGCGTCGCACGACGGCGCTTCGGCAATCAACGCCACTGACGCGAGGACAATTGGTATTAATGGCTGTTCATCACCATTGGCTTGGCAATTCTCCAACGCTCGTGCGAAACGAGGGGCACGCCAGTCGCCTTCGATTGGGTTCGGGTCGAACGATATCCACAACGCGGCGGAGACGTCGGGATTATTCACCCGCCAGTCGCTTTCAGCGACTTCTTCCACGGCGAATGCTTTGGCGCCGCGCGAGTTTGCCACGGCGTTATCAAACGTTAGCGTCGCTTTTAAAAGCGCACTGGGTAGAATGATGGCACAATTCGACGGCGCACGCGCGATTAAGGCTAAAACCGCGGCGGAGGCTTCAGACGACGTCGATTGGCCCCAGGCTTCGACTTCAGGAAACGCCGGCTCACTGGAGCCAAATTTCGCAGTCATTTGCTTCAACGCATCGGCGGCGAACTGTGGGAGCATGGTTGACGGATCCATGGCGAGCGCCCCCGCCGCCGTCGACGCTAAGGTTGAGGTTTTCTTCGCCTTGGACTTCTTTTTGGACCTTTTACCAAACATAAAGTCGTCGCCGTCGTCGTCGCCGTCTGATGGACCTCCTGTGGTACTGTCAGCAGCACCATCCCGACTACTCGCGCTCGCACCGTTACTACTGCTGCTGCTGCTGCTATTGTTGATGGCATCGCCCGCGAGCTTGGGGGTATCCACCGACGGCACTAACAACGGCACGACGGTCACCGCGCCCGCCGCCGCGCCATCCGCGACGGCGCGCGTCGCTCGTTCGATCGCCTTATCCACCTGATTTTCCACGTAATCAAAATGCGTCTGCCCAACATCCGCTCCATACCAATTTTTCGTCGTCGCCAAATCATCCGCGCTTAATTCGCGATCGATTTCAACCAAATCCTCCGCCAAACCGTCGACAAAGACGTCCACGCCCTCGCCCGTCGCCCGCTTCGCGAACAACGCGAACAGCGACCTCTCATTCCTAGGATCTGCCAATGCGCGCCCGATCGCACACCGTCGCTTCGGATCTTTTGTCGCAACATTCGTCGCCAACGTCAGCGCCGCTTTCATCCCGAGCGTGCGCTGTAGCACGTACTCTTTGTACCCTTGCGCGCGCTCCGCCAAGACATCCTCGCGTCCGCCCGCCATCTTCAGCTCCCCACGAATCAACCCTAGCGTCGGTTGCATCTTCAAATCTTGCGACGAATCATTCACTTTATCCGCCAACGCCATCAGCGCCCGCCAGTCGATCGTCGCCGCGCGTGGGTTCACCAAGCGCGACATTAACGTGCCCGGAAGAAAGTCCACCATGGCATTCTGGGACGACTTCATCGTCCTCGTCTTCCCGGCGCGCGCGACGACGGTCGAGAGGCGGCGGCGATGTCCCAATTGGCGTTGTCCTCCGCGTCGTCCGGCGGTGTCGCGAAACGCGACGCGCGATGACAGCGTCGTCGTCGTCATGGATGGCTGGATGGATGCGTCAAAAAGTGAAGCGTCACTTTACTATGACGCGCGCCGCCTTTGCGTCGTGGTCGCCGCGGTCGTCGTGCGCGGCGCGCGCCAGCGGTCGCCGCGATGGTCCTTCGCGTCGTCCGCCCGTACCCGCGCGTCGCGCGCCACCGTCCTCGTCGTCGACAATGTCGTCGTGTCCGTGCTGTGGAGAGGTTTTGGATGCCAAGCAGCGCGTGAAACATCTCTCGCTGTGCGCGCCCGACGCGCTGGATGACGACAGCGGTGCGTTCGAGAGGCGCGGCGGCGATTCTGATATTATTCGACAGTCCGTGCTTCGGCGGCACGGCGCGCGATCGAGGGCGTATGAGGTGTGCGCGGCGCGGTTCGGTTGGGACTCGAGCGGCGCGGGACGTAAGGAGCCGTCGGCGCGGCGCGTGAGCCGCGCACTCGGCGTGCCTTTCGATATCGTCGTGCGCACGATACGAACTGAAGTGAAAGAGACTCCGATGGGATTGGGCGTCAGCGCGCGCGCGTTGGAAGAGTTGGAGATTTTGTATGAAGACGAAGAGCGCGGGACGGTGGCGGTGAATAAACTCGCGGGCGTGGCGTCGACGCCGCAGAATCGCATCTCAGACGAAAGCATGGCGTCTCGAGTGGTTGCGTATTGGACACGAAAGTATCATAATAACGTGCCGTTGTCGTCAACCACGCCGTTCGTGGTGCATCGACTCGATTACGAAACGTCTGGGGTGTTTGTCGTGGCGAAGACGAAGGAGGCGGCGCGAGTCATGCAGAGCGCGTTTGAGGGGCGGCGCGTTCGCAAAACGTATCTGGCGCTATGCCATATTTCGACTACTACTACTACTACGGAGTCGGAGGGCGGCACCATCGATTACCCGCTCGTGAAGGACATCATCACAAACGCGGGTCGCGCAAAGGTTCGATGCGTTTTGACAAAGAGCGCCGCCGACGACGACAACAAAGTCATGCCCGCTGAAACGGACTGGCGCATACTTCACCGCAATGGATCGTATGCGCTCATCGAAGCTCGACCGCGTACCGGCCGAACGCATCAAATACGCGCGCACCTCGCCGCGGTCGGGTGGCCCATCGTCGGCGACGACGCGTACGGCGACTACGGCGACCACCGCGATGGTCAATCAGGTGACTTGCTCATTTCCCGCCACGCCCTTCACGCACACACGTTGACATTTTTTACGGATGACGACATAAACGACGACGACGAGAAGAAGAAGAAGGGGATTCCTCCGGTGAGCATAGTCGCGCCCCCGCCGCGCGACTTCACCCGGGCGTGCGCCGCCGTCGGCGTGAAGTGTAGCGTAGCGTAGCGTAGCGTAGCGTAGTGTACTCGTACTCGTACGACGACGGCAGCGATTGTAAAAAACAAGTGCTTCCAGCAATATTCTCGATATACAGCGATGTCTCCAGGGAAGGAAAGTCACCCACCCCCATGGCGATGGCGGTGGAAAGTTATGGGTACTTTTTGCCTACCGAAAAAATGTGGCAATGGTGTTTCGCAAGGG